>Ga0070737_10006400_pt1 | contig 10810 bp, 8 predicted proteins | sample Coa_R1_10_FD_66438 | JGI IMG/M metagenome (GOLD analysis project Ga0070737, IMG submission 66438) | Surface soil microbial communities from Centralia Pennsylvania, which are recovering from an underground coalmine fire - Coalmine... | ecosystem: Environmental > Terrestrial > Soil > Unclassified ...
CGACCTGGGGGCCACGGGCGAGCCCGAGCTGACCAACACGGCCTTCAGCACCCAGCGTTGGCTCGACGCCCACGAGGCGACCGCCCAGGCGTTCGTGGACGCACTGGTCGAGGGTATCCACTTCGTGAAGACCAACCGCGAGGCGACGCTGCGCGTGCTGGCCAAGTATCTGGAGCTGGACGACCCGGAGGCACTGGAGGCGGCCTACGACGCGGCGGTCGGGCAGCGCCTGGAGCCGTTGCCCGACCTGGGCATCGAGGCCGCGCGCCGCTACCTGCGCGAGCTGTCGGCCAGCGATCCCCGGGCGGTCGGCGCGCGCGCCGAGGACTTCTTCGCCACGCGCTTCGTGGACAGCGTGCGCGCGCGCGGATTGGTGGACCGTCTGTATCGTGGGCAGTAAGATGCAGCCACCAGCACGATCGGCCGGGCGGACAGGCGCCCTGGGGCGCCAGCCCGCGCGTACGTAGGGGGAGAGGATGCCCGCAGTCCGGATTCACCCCAGGAGGTCGCTGGGTGGGGCGCTGGCTGTTCTCGCGATCGCGCTCGCGGCTTGCGCGCAGCCGCCGGCCGCCCAGCCGCAGCGGGCCGCTCCGTCCAGTGCCGCGCCGGCCGGCCCGGCGCCCAACGCCGCGAGCAGCCCGGCTGCCAGCGCCCCCGCCACGCCTACCAAGATCCGGCTGGCGTATAGCCAGATCTGGGGCGCCAACGTGGTGCCCTGGCTGGCTTACGAGGCCGGCGTGTTCGCTAAGCACGGGCTGGAGGTGGAGCTAAGCTACGTGGCTAGCTCGCAGACGGTGCCGGCCACCCTCTCCGGGGACGTCGACATCGCCATCGGCGGCGGCTACGCCGTCATCAACTCGCGGCTCGCGGGCAGCGACCTGGTGATGTTCTACAACGCGATGAACTGGTACCCCTACCTGCTGATGACCTCGCCGGACATCGGCACACCCGAGGAGCTGCGCGGCAAGACGCTGGGCGTGAGCCGGTTCGGCTCGGCCTCCGATGTGGCCACCCGCGTGGCGCTCAAGCAGCTGCACCTGGTGCCGGACCGCGACGTGACGCTGATCCAGGTGGGCTCGTTGCAGGAGCGCATCGCCGCGATGAAGAGCGGCGCCATCGCGGGTGGCGTAGCGGCGCCGCCGGACACGGTGATCCTGCGCCGCCAGGGGTTCAAGACGCTGTACGACCTGCGCAACTCGCCGGACAAGGAGCTGCCCAACTCGGTGTTCGCTACCGAGCGCTGGCTGCGCGCCAATGAGGACGCCGCCCAGCGCTTCGTGGACGCCTTGATCGAGGCGACCTACCTGGCCAAGACCGATCGCGCGGCCGCCGAGAAGGTGCTCGCCGACTACCTGAAACTCGACGAGCCGGAGGCGATCGCCGACGCTTACGAGGGGTTCGTCGTGCGCATGGAGCGGGCGCCGGATCTCGGGCTGGAGGCCGCGCGCACGTATCTGCAAGAGCAGGCCGCCAGCGATCCCCGCGCCGCGGCGGCCGCCAACGCCGACCCCGCGCAGTTCTTCGACACGCGCTTCATGGACCGGGTACGGGCCAGCGGGCTGGTCGAGCGCCTGTACGGGGGGAACTAACAGCCGCAGACCGAGGGGGAACGAATGGCGGCGGTCCATCCAACGGTACCCGCGCCGCGCTCTGCGCCCCAGTGGCGCGACCTGCGGGAATGGCTACAGCTAGTGGAGGCGTTGGGCGAGCTACGCCATGTCGAGGGCGCGTCTTGGGAGGAGGACATCGGCGCGGTGACCGAGCTGCTCGACCACACGCCCGGCAGCCCGGCGGTGCTGTTCGACGCCATTCCGGGGTACCCACGGGGCTACCGCGTGCTGGTCAACGCCAACGGCACACGCGCCCGCCAGGCGATCACGCTGGGCCTCGACCCCGCGCAGGCCACCCACGAGACGTTGCTGGCCTGGTGGCGGCACACGCTGCGCCACCTCCAGCCGCTGCCGCCGGTCGAGGTGGCCGACGGCCCGGTGTTCGAGGTGGTGCAGCGCGGCGACGCGGTGGACCTGTACCAGTTCCCCGCCCCGATCTGGCACCCTGGCGACGGTGGCCGCTTCCTCGGCACGGCCTCGCTGAACATCCTGCGCGACCCCGACAGCGACTGGGTCAACGTCGGGACCTACCGTAACATGATCCAGGACCGCAACCACCTGGGGGTGTGGATCTCGCCGGGCAAGCACGGGCGCTGGATCCGCGATCGCTGGCAGGCGCGGGGCGAGCGGGCACCGATCTGCGTGTCGGTCGGCCACGACCCGCTGCTGTTCATGGCCGCGTGTCTGGAGGGGCTGCCGCCGGGCCTGTCGGAGTACGCCTGGGCGGGCGGCGCGGTAGGGCGCCCGGTAGAGGTGGTCCGCGCGCCTCTCACCGGGCTCCCCATCCCGGCCCACGCCGAGATCGTGCTCGAGGGGTACATCGACTTCGCCGATCTGCGCGTGGAGGGGCCCTACGGTGAGTTCACCGGCTACTACGCCAGCGGCGCGCCGACGCTGCCGACGATCGAGGTGCAGGCGGTCTACCACCGCCGCGACCCGATCATCCTCGGGTGCCCGCAAGGCAAGCCCCCGCACGAGGACAACCAGTTTCTGGCCTACCTGCGCTCGGCGCTGATCTGGGAGCAGCTGGAGCGCGCGGGCGTGCCGGACGTGGTGGGCGTGTGGTCGCCGCCGCTGGCCGCCAATCGCTTCTGCACCATCGTGGCCATCCGGCAGCGCTATCCCGGCCACGCGCGCCAGGCGGGCGTGCTGGCGGCGAACGTGGGCGCCACCGCGTATATGAGTCGCTACATCATCGTGGTGGACGACGACATCGATGTCACCAACCTGGATGACGTGTTGTTCGCTGTGTTCACGCGCAGCGACCCGGAGCGCTCGATCGAGCTCGTGCGGCGCTGCTGGAGCGGCCCGCTGGACCCTGCCATTCCCCCCGAGCGGCATGGGTTCAACTCGCGTGTGATCATCGACGCCACACGGCCCTACGAATGGCGCGACCGTTTCCCGCCCGCCATCGTCACGCCGGAACGGCGCGCGGCGATTCGGCGGCGCTGGGGGCACCTGCTCGCCGCGCGCCCCGCCGACGGACCGGTGCGCCCCGCCGACGCCTGAGCCCCTCGCGGCCGGTTCGTGGGCACGGGCACTCCCGTATAATGGCCAGGGGCGCGCGGTGCCCCGATCGGGCGCGCCCGAGTTCGTGGAGAGGGGGACCCATGCTGCGCCGACTGACTCTGGGTGTCCTCGCGTCGTCGCTGTTGGCTCTGGCGACCGTGGCCGTGGCTGGTGCGCAGGCGATGCCGTCGCCCCCGCAGGGGCCGACACCGCCGAGCGCGGAGGAGCAGGGCCCGATGCACCCCGGGGCGAGGGCCGCGGTGGCGCCGTCGCGGACGGAGCATCCGGGCGACCAGGTGTACGGCGCCCCGTGTGCGGGCTGCTATGTGATCGTCGACCCCTGCGAGTTCCTGGATAGCTGCCAGCAGTTGCCCGGTGGGCTCCCGTTCCCGCCCGCCCTGCACTGGACCACGCTGCGGCCCAACGTGCCCCAGTTCTTCCCCCGCGGCCCGTTCGTCTGCGCGCCAGCGCAGGGAAGCAACGTGCCGCGGTGCGTGGACGCGTTGACCGCTGGGATTCGCCTGCCCGCCGGGGCACCGCCGATGATGCCCGGCGGCGCGCCGAGCGCGCCGCCCGACACGCCGCCAGCCAGTTCCCCCGCGGGCGAGGCGGCGCGCTAGCGCGACCACGAAGGCGCCCGCCCGGCGGACGCGCCGGTTTTGCCCGCGCCCGCCGGGCTGCGGTACACTGGGGGCAATTGCGCGAGGGCGCGCGGCGCAAGTCCCGGTTTCTGCATGTGGGGCTTCGCCCGCCCTCGCGGTCGATCTTGGGGAAAGGACGCGCTGTACGGATGCTGGTAAACGATGCACGTACGCCCGCGGTAGAGGCGCATCCTACCTACCGGACCCTGACGACCCCCCCGCGTCTCCTGATGGCTCCCGGCCCCACCAACCTGCCCCCCGCGGTCCAGCAAGCGCTGCTCTCGCCTTTGACAGGGCACAAGGATCCGGCCTACTTGCAGGTGATGGACCAAACGGCCGAGCTGCTACGGCGGTTGTTCCAGACGCGCAACCCGGTGACGCTGGCTCTGCCGGGCACCGGGGGCGCCGGGATGGAGGCCGGCCTGGTCAACCTGGTCGAGCCGGGCGAGCGGGTGGTCATCGGGGTCAACGGGTTGTTCGGGGAGCGCATGGTCGAGATCGCGCGCCGCCTCGGCGCGGAGGTCGTGCCGCTGGCGGTGCCCTGGGGCGAGATCGTGCCGCTGGAGACGATCGAGCGCGCGCTGCGGGAGCGGCCGACGAAGCTCCTGCTGCTGGTGCACGGTGAGACGTCGACCGGCGTGCTCCAGCCGGTCGAGCAGGTCGGGCGTCTCTGCCGCACCTACGACGCGCTGTTCGGGCTGGACGCGGTGGCCACGCTGGGCGGCATCGAGGTGTGCGCCGACGCGTGGCAAGTCGACTACTGCTACAGCGGCAGCCAGAAGTGTCTCAGCGCCCCGCCCGGGGCTGCCCCCCTGACTGTGAGCGAGCGGGCGATGGCCCTGCTGCGCCAGCGCGCGCGGCCCGTGGTGAGCTGGTACATGGACCTCACCCTGCACGAGCGCTACTGGCAGGGCGAGCGCGTGTACCACCACACGGCGCCAGTGCTGACCATGTACGCGCTGCACGAGGCGTGCCGCGTGGCGCTGGAGGAGGGCCTGGACGCGCGGTTCGCCCGCCACCGGCGCCTGCACCGCGCGCTGACTAGCGGCCTGAGCGCGCTGGGCCTGGAGCTGTTCGGCGACCCGGCCCATCGCTTGCCCACGGTGGCCGCCGTGCGCGTGCCCGAGGGCGTCAGCGACGCGCGCGTACGGGGCATCTTGCTCGACGAGTTCCACATCGAGATCACGGGCGGCCTGGGCGAGTACGCGGGCCGGCTGTGGCGCATCGGCGTGATGGGCCACTCGGCCAGCGAGGCGAACATCATGCTGGTGCTGGCCGCGCTGGAACAGGCGCTCCAGCGCGAGGGCTTCCGCGTTCCGCCCGGCGCGGGGGTGGCGGCCGCGGCGGCGGTGCTTGCCGACTGAGCGCCGCGTTTAGCCCGTGAGATCGAGGTCCATGCGCTGGTGCGCGATGCCCGCGTCGAGGAAGTGGGGCCCACTGGCCACGAACCCGAAGCGGGCGTAGAAGCCGCGGGCGTGGAGCTGGGCCGCGAGGCGCACCCGGCGTAGACCGCGGCGCCGGGCCTCGGCCAGCAGCTCTTGCAACAGCGCCGCGCCCACCCCCTGCCCGCGCGCCTCGGGCAAGACGGCCATGCGGCCGATGATGCCCTCCTCGCCCTCGACGACCAGCCGCCCAGTGCCTACCGCGTTGCCCCCGCGCCAGGCCACCACATGGTACGCCTCGGCGTCGCGCGCGTCGACTTCCTCGTGCAGCGGCACGCCTTGTTCGCGCACGAACACCGTGTAGCGGATGCCCACTGCGGCGAGCAAGGCCTCTATCGTGGTGACGGGATGTACCTCGATCGTGTGCACGGCTCGCTCCGACTGTTGGTGTTCCGCGATGTGTTCACTTCCAAGGGGCCTCTAGGTGTGTTCGCAGTACTGTGTTAACAGATGGTCATCAACGTGTAAATACTTGTAGGCGTGTGGTCGCCATGGGGGCTCGCATGCCGATCTCTGCAGTACAATGTGAACGGCTATCGGCTTTAGGCAAAAGGATATGTTTAATGTGGTGAAGGGCCGTAGGAGATGTCGGAGAGGGTACAGTTCCGTGCGGTGCCCGCGTGTCGTGCCAGCCGTCGGCAGTTGCTGCGCGGTATGCTGGTCTCAGGCCTGGTCGCTCGCCTGTGGGGCTCGGACCGCGCGCTGGCAGCCGCGCCAGCGGTATTAGATACGTGTTGTCCGCGCCGGCTCCCACCACCGCAAGTCGCCCCCGTGCCGAGCCTCGCCGACCTGCGAGAAGGGAACCAGCGGGCGATGCAGATCGCGGCCGCGTCAGCGCTGGTGAGGCGCGCGCGAGCGGCTACCGAGGAGCTCGCGCGCAGTGTGCCCGATCCCGTGTTGCGCGAGGCAACGCTCGCACTCTTGACCAACCCCGCTCCCACCTATCAGGTGCGCAGTCCGACTCTGGCGGAGCGCGCGGCCGTACGCCAGCAGTTGCTCGACGCCGGGCTAATCCCCCCGCAGACCACGGTCGAGGGGATCTTTCCACCGGTGGCCGATGCAACGCAGGCGCCCCAGGCGTTTTGGTCCGCTCCCGGCAGCGTGTACTCGGCCCACCATGCCTATCCGGGGGGCCTGGCCGTGCACGAATGGGTAAATGCAACGCTCGCCCGCAGCTTTGTGGAAGTCTACAACCAGGTGTACGGCCTAGACTCGCCGGATGAGGCGATCGATGTCAGCATCGCCTGGGCGGCGCCGCTGTGGCACGATATCCACAAGGTGACCGTGATGCAGTGGCGTGCCGATGGGAGCGAGTTGGTCGAACAGATCATTGCGGACACGGGCGCTCACCATCCGCTCAGCGGCGCCGAGGCGATCGTACGGGGGCTGCCCCCCACCTTCGTGGTGGCTCTGCTCAGCGCGCACGACGCGCCCACCACCACTCGCTCGAACCCCAACGAGACCGGGCGCCAGCGGCTGGTAAACTACTTGCGCGCTGCCGCGATCATCGCGCGCGTGGACCCCGTGGAGGCCGGATTATTGCGGCAGCTGCCGGATGGTAGCTACGCACTGGCCCAGGAGCCCCCGCGCCTGGAAGGCTATATCAACCACCTGTCGGACCACGACTTCATCTACACGAACGACTCACTCCCCGTGATGGTCGAGGTGCTCGAGCGTCTCGCGCCTGCCTACGGGATCGAGGCGCGCAGCGACCGAGCGCGCTTCAACCTGTTCCGCAATCTCGTCTTCGGGCAAGTATCCGACATCGCCTTGTATGGCGCGCTACTGCGGGGCGGCGTGGAGGCGGTGAAGACCACGATCGATCGCCAGGTCGATCTGGCGCAACTGCAGCGGACCTAGCCGGGAGGACCGATCCCGGCGACTAGTCCCAGGGGCGCGCGACCAGCGCCTCGACAGTGGGGTGCGCGGCCCGGCGCGCGGCGACCCAGGCTTCGGTCGCCTGCACGGTGCGCTCCGCGTCGGCCAGCGCGGCGGCGACCTGGCGGGGTGCCGTGCCGCCCGGTACGTCGCGGGCCGCCACTGCCTGCGCCGCGCCCACCCCCACCGCCTCGGCCGTGAAGTGGGGCGAAAAGCGCCGCAGCTCGTCCAGCGAAAGGTCGGGCAGCGTGCGCCCCGCGGCGAGACAGTAGCGCACCAGCTCCCCCACCACCCGGTGTGCCTCGCGGAACGGTACGCCGCGCCGCGCCAGGTGGTCGGCCAAGTCCGTCGCGGTGCTGAAGTCGGCCGCAGCGGCGGCGGCCAGGCGCGCGCGGTGAAACGTCGTCGCGGCCACCAGCTCGGCGGCGATGCGCGTCGAGGCCAGCACGGTGTCCACCGCGTCGAACAGCGCGGGCTTGTCCTCCTGCAAGTCTTTGTTGTAGGCCAGCGGCAGCCCCTTGAGCAGGGTGAGCAGCGCGAGCAGGTGGCCGTACACGCGGCCGGCCTTGCCGCGGAGCAGCTCGGCGATATCGGGGTTGCGTTTCTGGGGCATGATCGAGCTGCCGGTGGCGTAGGCCTCATCGATCTCGATGAACCCGAATTCGCTGCTCGACCACAGTACCCACTCCTCGGCCAGGCGCGAGAGGTGCGTCTGCACCAGCGCCAGCGCCGCGGCGGTCTCCACGGCGAAGTCGCGGTCGGCCACGGCGTCGAGGCTGTTGGGGCACAGGCCATCGAACGCCAGCAGCTCGGCCACGTACTGTCGGTCGATCGGGTACGGCACCCCGGCCAGCGCGCCCGCGCCCAGCGGCAGCAGGTTGGTGCGGCGGTAGGCGTCGCGCAGCCGCTCCACATCGCGCTGGAGCATCGCCACGTAGGCTAGCAGGTGATGGGCGAGCAGCACCGGCTGCGCGCGCTGGAGGTGCGTGTAGCCGGGCATCAGTGCGTCGGTGTGGACGGCCGCCTGCTGGAGCAGGGCGCGCTGGAGGGCGGCGAGCGCGGCGACCTGCTCGACCTGCGCCGCGCGGGCGAACAGGCGCAGGTCGAGCGCCACCTGGTCGTTGCGGCTGCGGGCGGTGTGCAGCCGGCCAGCGTCGTCACCCAGCCGCGCGCGCAGCCGGCTCTCGACCAGCGTGTGGATGTCCTCTAGGGCGAGGTCCAGCGGCCCGGGCGCGGCGGCCAGCTCGGCGTGGATCGTGGCCAGCGCGGCCACGATGCGCCGCGCGCTCTCCTCGGGGAGAATCCCTTGCCGCGCCAGCATGCGCGCGTGGGCGATGCTGCCGAGGATGTCCTCGTGGTACAGCCGGATATCGACCGGCAAGGAGGCGTTGAACGCCTCGGCGCTGGCGCTGGCCGCCTTCTGGAAGCGGCCCCCCCACTGCTTCATGGCGGCGTGAGCGCGCTCCCCTCGGCCGGGCGCTCACTGGCGGGCAGCAGGCTCGGTGGCGGCTCGCTGCCCGCGCCGAGCGGCTGCACCGTGGCCTGCGTGCGCAGCGGCAGGCCCCACAGCTCGATGAAGCCGACCGCCGCCTCGTGCGAGAAGGTGTCGCCGCGGTCGTAGGTGGCCAGGCTGTGGCTGTACAGGGAGAACTGCGACGCGCGCCCCACGACCCGGCAGGCGCCCTTGTACAGGCGCACGCGCACCGTGCCGGTGACGAAGCGCTGCGAGCTGGCGACGTAGGCGGCCAGATCCTGGTGGTGCGCCGAGAACCACAGCCCGTCGTAGATCAGCCGCGCTACCTGCTGGGCCACCAGCTGCTTGAAGTCCCACTGGTCCTTGCTGAGGGTGAGCTTCTCGAGCTCGGTATGCGCGGCGAGTAGCACCACGGCCGCGGGGGCCTCGTACACCTCGCGCGACTTGATACCGATGCGCCGGTTCTCGATATGGTCCAGCCGGCCCACCCCGTGCTGGCCGGCAAGGGCGTTGAGCCGCTCGATGAGCGTCACCCCGTCGAGGCGCTCGCCGTTGAGCGCGACGGGGACCCCGCGCTCGAAGTCGATCTCGACATAAGCGGGCTCGTCCGGCGCGCGCTCCGGGTCGGTGGTCCAGGCCCACACGTCGGGGGGCGGCTCTGTCCAGGGGTCTTCCAGCGCCCCGGCCTCGATGCTGCGGCCCCAGAGGTTCTCGTCGATGCTGTAGGGGCTGCTGGCGGTGATCGGCACGGGGATGCCGTGCTGCTGGGCGTAGGCGATCTCTTCGTCGCGGCCCCAGCGCCACTCGCGCACGGGGGCGATGATCTTCAGGTCGGGTGCCAGCGCGCCGATCGAGACGTCGAAGCGGACCTGGTCGTTGCCCTTGCCGGTGCAGCCGTGGGCGATCGCCGTGGCGCCCTCCTGGCGGGCGTAGTCCACGAGGATCTTGGCGATCAGCGGGCGGGCGAGCGCCGTGGCCAGCGGATACGTGCCCTCGTACACTGCATCGGCCTGCAGCGCCGGCCAGACGAAGTGCTTCACGAACAGGTCCTTGGCCTCCACGATGTAGGCGGTGGAGGCGCCGGTGCGCAGCGCCTTCTCGCGGATCGCCGTGAAGTCGCGGGCGTTGCCCACGTCTACGGTCACGGCGATCACCTCGTAGCCGTAGTGCTCATGCAACCACGGGATGGCCACCGACGTATCGAGCCCGCCGGAGTAGGCGAGGACGACTTTCTCCACGAGTGTTCCTCACGCCAGCAAGAAGTACGCCCGCGCCAGTACGATACGCCATCCGCGGGGCCGGGCGCCAGCAGCCGCGGGCGGGAGACAGCTAGCGCAGCGAGGAGGGGAGGATGTTGAGCTGCATGCGGTACTTGGCTACCGTGCGCCGCGCGATGTGGATCCCGCGCTCGCGCAGCCGCTCGGCGATCTCCGCGTCGGTCAGGGGCCGGCTCTCCTTCTCGATCAGCTCCTTGATTACGTCCTTGACGCTCAGCGAGGGGGTGAAGAAGTGGCTGTAGGGAATCACCTCCCCGGTGGGGATCATGACGTACTTGCCGGCCGTGGCGCGGCTGACCGTGGACTCGTGCACGCCCAGCTCCTCGGCGATCGCCGCACGGCTGAGCGGCTTCAGGTGCCGCACGCCCTCGCAGAGGAAGTCGCGCTGGCGCTCCACCAGGGCACGGGTGATGTTGTACAGCGTCTGGCGACGCTGGTTGATGTTGCTGATGAACAGCTTGGCGCGGTTGACGAACTGCTGCACGTGCTTGCGGTCGTCGGGGCTCAGCGCGGCCTCGGGGCTTCCGCCACGGGCGCTCTGCCCGAGCTGCGCGTACAGCGGGTTCAGGCGCAGGAAGAAGCGCTTGGACTCCACGACGTCGATCTCGAAGTCGTGGCCGCGCCGGGTGATCACGACGTCGGGCAGGATGTACATCGCGCGGGTATCGCGGTCGCGGTCGTTCGTGGGCGCGAAGCCGTGGGCCGGATGCGGGTTCAACTTGGCCTTGACGAAGTTCCACACCGCGGCCACCGTCTCCGTAGGGATGCGTAGCTCGTGGGCGATTCGGCTGAACTTGTGCTCGCCGAGGTCGGTCAGGTACTCGGAGATGATCTCGCGGGCGTAGGGCTGGCACACGCCCAGCCGCTCCAGGTAGTCCAACTGGATCAGCAGACACTCGCGCAGGTTGCGCGCGCCCACCCCGACGGGTTCCAGGCTCTGCAGCGCTTTCAGCACCTCGCGCACCCGGCGCACGTCGAC
>Ga0070737_10006401_pt1 | contig 10810 bp, 15 predicted proteins | sample Coa_R1_10_FD_66438 | JGI IMG/M metagenome (GOLD analysis project Ga0070737, IMG submission 66438) | Surface soil microbial communities from Centralia Pennsylvania, which are recovering from an underground coalmine fire - Coalmine... | ecosystem: Environmental > Terrestrial > Soil > Unclassified...
CCTGGCCGCCCTGGTCCCGACCGGCCGCACGCATGACGCCGAGGCCGGCTGGCTGCTCGACGTGTTCGAGCGACCCGACAGGCGGGGCGAGTGGACGCTGCTCGACCGTGAGCGGCACGAGCTGGTCGAGGACCTGACCGGCCTCGGCCCCGACTGCTGGCTGCAGGAGCGGCACACGGCGCCACGGCTCGGCGGCCCGCTAAACGTGTGCTGCCAGGTCGACGCCCGCAACCGCATCGTGGCCCTGCTGATGCCGGTGCGGCCGTGAGCGGCGCTGGCGAGCTGCTCGGCCTCGTGCTGCTCGCTTTCTCGGCGTGCGGCATTGCGATCCTGGCGGCCGACAAATGAGCGGCGGCGCTGCAGCGGCGCCCGGGGCGCACGCCCACGAGCACATGCTCATTGCCGGCTCGAAGGTCTACGGCAACGACACCCCGGACTATGACTTTCTGTTCGGACTGCTGGAGCGGCCCGAGTGGCACAAGCGGGCGGCGTGCCGAGGGATGGACCCGAACGTCTTCTACCCGGCCAACGTGCACCAGTCGGCCGCGGCCCGGAAGGTTTGCGCCGACTGCCCGGTGCGAGGCGAGTGCCGCGAGGCCGGCCGTCGAGAAGCGCTCGGCGTGTGGGGCGGCGTGCCGGACCGGCACCGCCGAGGCGAGAAAACGGCGCTCGACCCGCGGCGTTCGGTCGGCTGCTCGCACGGTTTCAACGACGAGGTCCACGACGAGATTTGGCGACTGCACGGCGAGGGCCTGGCGTTGCGGGCGATCGCCCAACAGATCGGCGTCAGTCAATCCGCCGTTTTCTATTCGATCCGACGCAGGAAAGAAAGCGAGGCCGCGTGACGCAGCCGGCAGCAGCGAGAAGCGACAGGTATGGCAACCGGTGGTACACGGTGCCGGACGAAAACGGCGAGCTGCACGACCTCGTGTCGGTCACCCGACTAAAGGACCTGCTGCACTCGGGCGGCCTCGAAACGTGGAAGCTGAAGACGGTCGCCCGCAACATGGCGCTACGCCCCGACCTGCAGATGCTGGCCGGCAACGACGAGACGCTCTACAAGGCGGCGATGGAAGCCGCCCGCGATGAGCGGAAAGCGAACGCCGGGACGGCCGTGCACAAGCTGGTCGAGCTGGTCGAGGCCGGCACGCTCGATATGGATTTCGTTCCCGAGGCGTCGAGGCCGTACGTCGAGCAGTATGTCGCCGCCCGGCAACGGTGGGGCCTGCGGGTCGTCGACCAGGAGTTCACCGTTTACAACCTGACGGTGGGTTACGCCGGCACGGCGGACATGCTCGCCGGTTTCGGTGACCGGCCGGACCTGTTCATCATGGACGTCAAGACGGGCGCCGACGTGTGGCCCGAGACGGCCAAGCAGCTCGCAGCGTACGCGAACGCCGAGGGCATTTGGGTCCCGCCGTCCGACGAGTTCCCCGAGGTCGTCGAGGCCCGGGCCGAGCTGGAGCGCAACATCGCGGCGAAGACGAATATCCCGCCGGGCCGGCGGAAGTGGTCGGTCGACGCGATCAAAGTCGCCGAGGCCGAGATCGACGCCTTGCACTGGCGGCTGCTGGCGCAATACCCGGGCCGGCGGCCGATGCCTGAGAATCTGCGCCGCGACGTCGGCTACGTCATCCACCTGCGCCCGGATAGCTGCGAGCTGTTCGAGCTGCGCCTCGACGGCGACCAGGTGTCGGCGTTCGACACCGTGTGCGGGCTGGCGTTCGAGCACCGCTGGCAGCAGCGCAAAGACATCGTCTCGAAGGTCGAGGTCGGCCCGCTCGACGTCGAGTTCGCCTCAGGCGAGGACCCGGTCGTCGAGCCGCCCGAGCAGCCGGCCGCCGACCTGACCGAGGACGACCCCGACGACCTGGCCGAGCCGGACGAGTCCGAGGCCGTCGAGCCGATCGAGGACGACGACGAGGCTACGGCGCCAGTGAACACCGAGGCCGTGGAAGCATCGCCGACCCTACCGGAAGGCGCCGCAACTGCCGACAAGCTCACCGACCCGATGCCTGAAGGCCACAGAGCACGCACCGTCGACGAGATGCTCGACGGCGAGCTGCGGGCATGGCTGGTCGAGCGCCTCGTGCACTTCCCGAAGCCGTCGGTCGAGCTGCTCCTCGAACGCTGGCCGTCCGGCGTCCCGACATTCAAACGCTCGGACGCTCACACTCGGGCGCAGCTCGACGAGATCCGGGAGATCCTCGACGGCGTCGAGGCCGAGCACCATCTCGAAGGCATCGACCCGTGGCCGTATATCGACAAGCGGATCACCGTGCCGGCCACCGAGGACCAGGCCGTCGCCGACCTGGCAGCGGCCGGCCTCACCGGGACGGTTACCGACGGCGACGACGCCCCGGGCAACAAGCAACCGGTCATCGACCGGCTGCAGCAGTTCGCCAACCGGCAACCCGGGCAGCTCCCTCTACTCCGCGAGCACCTGGCCCGGGCCGGGCTCACGAAAAAGCTTCAGGGTCAAGACGTTTGGACCGTCGCCGAGCTGCGGCGATTCACCGAATGCCTCGACCTTGTCGACGACAGCCTCGACCCGTTTTAGGGCCGGGCGGTCGTAGCAGCACCCGGCGCTCTCACCGCCGGTAGATCCCCCAACCACGACAGACAGGAAACGAAATGGTAGCCAACCTCGGAGCACCGACTCAGCAGGGCAACGGCGGCGACAGCCTGCCGGCGGTCAAGTGGCTGAAGGTCGGCGAGGAGTTCATCGGGCGAGTCGTCGATGCCTCGTGGGACGTCCCCGTCACCGATATCGAGACGGGCCAGCCTGCGCTCAATCAGCGGGGCAACGTCAAGACGCAGCACGTCGTCACCCTGCAGGTCATGGCCGGCACCACCGCCTCGGTGGGCACCGAAAAGCGACCCGCCGAGGTCGGCGAGCTGGTCACTCTGTGGGTGGCCGGCGCCGACAAGTACAGCTCCGACAACCCGCAGTGCTTCAGCGAGGCGCTCGACGGGCACGGTGGGACGCTCGGCGTCGGCGACGTCGTCAAGGTCGTGTTCGCCTCGACGAAGCCGTCGAAGTGGCCGCAGCCGCTGAAGGTGAAGACCTTCCAAATGCGGAAGCCGAAGCCGGACGAGACGGAGGCCGTCGCCAAGGCTCAGGCCGCCTACGACGAACGGCAGGCCGCCAAGGCGACCGCTCTCGGAGGCCCCGAGTCGGTCGACGACTTCTAGTGCTCGCCGTTTTCGTGATCGTCTGGCTGATTTGCGGCCACCCGGCGATCACCGCCACTAGCGGATGGGCGATCGGCCTGTACGTGATCGCCGGCATAGAGCTGCTCGCACTCAGCCAACGCAGCTAGCAGCACCGCAGGAAGCCGGCCAGGTGTCCCGCTCTCACCACGAGGGCGCCTGGCCGGCCGCAGCACCACCACGAGCACCACCATCCCGAGCAAGGGGAGAGAGAATGAAGTTCAACCCGGATCTGCGCCAGCTTGGCGGCGCCACCATCACCAACCTGACCCGCACGAGCGGCGACGCGATTCAGCTGTCGGTCGACACGATCGACCACGAGCACGTTGCGATCGAGCTGCGAGCCGACGACGACGTCCTGTCGGTGTTCGTCAAGGCCGAGTGGTCCGACCCGAAGCCGGTCGCTCCGGTCGACTCGGGCGGCTACATCAGCGGCACCGGCAACGTGTGGGGGAAGCTCGGCACCGTCGACGGCGTCCAGTGGTGCGGCGGCCCGAGCGGCGAGCAGTCGCCGACGTTCCGGCCCGAGATCGGCGAGCAGTTCTTCTCGACCGCGTACAAGCCGCGGGCGCTCACCGACGCGCAGCTCGTACGGGCCGCCTCGCTGTCGTACCGGCACGAGACGGGCAACTGCCGGATGGAGGACGGCGAGGTCGTCGGCGAGCGCGGCTCGCAGCTGCACACGGCCATCGTCGAGATGCGCCCCGACCTCAAAGGCGCGATCAGGGCCGACATCGACGAGATGGTCCGCCGCAACCCGAGGGCGTACTGATGGACGCCCAGCAAACCTACGACGTGGCGATCGAGCGGATCACCGCCGGCCACGGCCTGATGGCCGAAGGCGTCAAGCTGCTCAACCGGCTCGAAGGCGAGAACGTCGAAAAGGCGGCGCTGCTCGGGTTCCAAATGGGCATCCTGGCCGGCGCGACCGGCCAGATCGCCCGGCTGCTCGACTCGATCGAGGCCAGCAAGTGAGCGCCGTCGGCTGGTCGTTCTACGCCATCGGCTCGCCCGCACCGCAAGGCAGCAAGCGGCACGTCGGCGGCGGCCGGATGGTCGAATCGTCCAAGGCCGTCAAGCCGTGGCGCGACTCGGTCGCCACCGCCGCGTACGGTGCCGGCCCGGAGCTTGACGGCCCGCTCGCCGTGTCGATGATCTTCACGCTCGCCCGGCCAAAGAGCGCGCCGAAGCGGGACCACACGCCGTACCGCACCCCGGACCTGTCGAAGCTGTGCCGGGCCACCGAGGACGCGATCACGACGGCCGGCCTTTGGGCCGACGATGCTCGTGTCGCCCGGTATGACGACCTGGCGAAGGTGTGGAACAACGCCCGCCCCGGCGTCTACAAGGCCCTGCCCGTGCCGGGTGTGATCGTGGCCGCGGTCGAAATGACCGAGGAGCCGATCGTCGCCTCAGCGCAGCTCGCCGCCCTGGTCGAGCTGGCGTTCATGCGGGCATGGGACGACTACGGCGACACATCGTGGAGGCCCGCCAAATGACGACCCTATGGCACTCCCCGCACCTCGACGACCCCGACCTGACCATCGCCAAATCCGACGCAATGCGGCGCTGCGAGCTTGACGACCTGTTCGACACGCCCAACCTCGAAGGGTCGCTCAACGAGGACGGCACGCACTCGATCGTCCTCGACTTGGACTGCGAGCACGAGTACCGGCCGTCGAGCACGCCCGGCCACGGTCACCTGATCGTCAAGGCCCGGCTGCCGTGGTACGACCCGGACGGCCTCGGATACCAGGCACTGCTGCGAATGCTCGCCCGGGCCGGCGTGATCGAGGGCGGCTGGCTGGCGCACGCCGAGCGACGCAAGGGCACGTTCGTCCGCCGGGCCGGCGTCTACAAGACGGAGACGTCAGTCCCGTCTGCGAAGGCACTGCCCGAGTGGATGCTATGACCGGCGCCGGCATCCAAGCGCTGTCGTGGACAGCCGTCGGCGTCGGCCTGGCCGGCACGTGGATCGCCGGCCGGCACCGGGCCGGCTGGCTGGTCGGCATCGCCTCGGCCGTCCTGTGGATCGGCGTCGACTCCCATTTCCACCTGTGGGCCGGCGTGTTCGCCGCACTCCTCGGCGTCGCGTTCGCCGTCCGCAACTACCGAGTGCAGCGGCCGGCCGGCGACGTCCTGCCGTGGCTGATCCGCCGCCGGCAGGCCCGCCGCGGCCTCGGCCAGGTCGAGCAGTACCTCGCCTCGCACGGCAAGGGCCGGCGGTAGTGGCCGTCGACCTCATGGCCGCCCTGGAGCAGTCGCTCGCCCGGGCCATCAACGAGAAAGGGGAGCAGTGGCCCACGGATGCGGAATCGTCGAGTATCGCTGTCTCAGCTGCGGACGGTTCGCACTCTGCCTCGACCACGGCCTCTACGTCGCCGTCGTCGCCTGCACCCTCTGCGGACGGTCAAGCGGCACCGACGCTTTTCCCCACGGTCGACAAGGCGGGCGTCGCCATCGTCACGCAATGGGACGCCCGCTCGCTGCTGCTGCCTAACGACAGCGTCGACCTTATCGTCACATCACCGCCGTACTTCGCGCTCCGCTCGTATCAGGACGGTGGCGAGGCGCTCGACGGGCAGATCGGCGCCGAGCCGTCGCCAAAGGAGTTCGTCGCCGCCCTGGTCGACTGCACTCGCGAATGGCTGCGGGTCCTGAAGCCGACCGGCAACCTGTTCGTGAACCTGGGCGACAAGTACGCCGGCAGCGGCGGCCACAACAACGGCGGCATTTCCAAGCCGCGGTCGCTCTACGGCAAGCACGCCGAGGACATTGACAAGGTGACGCAGGCTATCGCCACCCGCCGCAACGCACCCGACCGGTACAATCAGTCAAGCGACGGCATCCGCCCCAAAAGCCTCATGGGTCTGCCGTGGCGGTACGCGCTCGAATGTGTCGACACGCTCGGCCTGATCCTGCGCGCCGAGATCATATGGGATAAGCCGAACGGGCTGCCCGAATCGGTCAAGGATCGCGTCGCTCGCAAGCACGAGCAATGGTTTCATTTCGCGCTCGAAGGCGACCACTACGGCAACGTCGACCCGATCCGCGAACCGAAAGCGGCGCACTCTATCTACTGCGCCGGCTGGGAGGCATCGAAGCCGGGTGGTTACAGCCGACGGCGGCGGACTGCCGAGCGAGCCGATGGTGGCAGTCCGAAAGCATCGGCGTCAGAGTACAAGGTGCCGGGCTCGGTCTGGCGTGTAACGTCCGAACCGTTCAAGGCGCCCGCCGAGCTAGGCGTCGACCATTACGCGGCGTTCCCGTCCGAGTTCCCGCGACGCATCATCAGCGCATGGTGCCCACCCGGCGGCATCGTCCTGGACCCGTTCGGCGGGACAGGCACCGTCGCCCTGGCAGCGCAAGAGCTGGGCCGCGTCGGAATCAGCAACGACCTGTCCGGCGACTACTGCCGGCTAGCGCAATGGCGCACGACAGACCCGAAACAACGTCAACGGATGCGGCGACGCATCGAGGAGAACAAGCGTGGCAAGTGACGATGAGCAGGATCTCGGCCGCCAGCTCGACGAGGCGTTCGAGCCGGAACAGCCAACGCAACCGGTCACAGAGGCGTTCACCGCCCTGCAGCGTCAGCTGCACCGGATCGCCATCGTCGGGCGCGTCTCACGCGAACGCAACCGGCAGGTCGAAATGTGGCCGCAGCCGCAGCATCACCCGGTCATCTCGCCGGCCGTACGCACCCCGCGCGGTGCCGCAGCGTTCTACAACGTGCCGACCGAACCGACCGCCAAGCACGCGTGCGACACCGCTGCCGCGGCCGGCGACGTCACGTGGTTCGACATTCTGATCGAGGAGGTCGCCGAGGCACTCGACGCCGCCGGCCGCCGCAACGACGCCGACACCGTCACCGAGCTACTGCAGGTCGCCGCCGTGTGTGTGGCGATCGTCGAGGACATCGAGGCGCAGCAGTGAGAATCGGAATCGACCTCGACGGATGCGTCTACAGCTTCACCGACAGCCTGCGGGCGTGGCTGGTCGACAACGGCTACCCGGCCGCGCAGGTCGCCTCACGCGAAACCTGCTGGGAGTTCTACGAGGTCGATTGGGGAATGTCACTCGGCGACTTCCTGGCCGAGTGCCGCCGGGCCGCTGACGCCGGCTGGCTGTTCTCCCACGGGCTGCCGCTGCCCGACTCGGCCGAAACCATGTGGGCGCTCGCCGACGCCGGCCATGAGCTGCACATCGTCACCGACCGGGCGTTCGGCACCACGCCACACGCGTCCCGATTGAACACGCTGCGGTGGCTGCACGACTACGGCATCCCGTTCGACTCGCTCACCTTCAGCGCCGACAAGACGGCCGTCTTGTGCGACATGTTCCTCGACGACCGGCCCCGCAACGTCGACGCCCTGGTCGCCGTCGGATGCGACGCCTGGCTGCTCGACAACGGCCGCACCGACCAGGCCGGCCACGGCCGACTCATCCCGTCGTGGGCCGAGTTCCGAGCGTTGGCCGAATCCACCGAGCGGGCCAGGTGAAAGGCCGCGAGGAGTACGAGCGGATCGGCCGGCTCGCCGAGCGCCTGTCGCCGCGCGTCGTCATCGCCTGCGGCCGCTGGGAGTCGGCGCCGCTGACCGTCGACCAGGCCGGCGTCGTGCTCGAAGCGGTCGAGCACATCGGGGCGCACAAGGATCGGCACGTCGTCGTCGACGTCAGGCCGGCGTCGTGAAGACCGCCCCGGCAATTCCCGAGAAGACGCGGGCCGTGATCGAGCGGTGGATCTCCGAACCGGGCGGCACGTACGACCTGCGCGTGTACCCGGTGACGCTGCTCGACGTCTTTGTCGACCGGCACGCCCAGGTCGAGCCGATCGACGCATTCCCCGAGCCGATCGTCCTGTACCGGCAGCGCCAGGCGGCACCGAACGGCGCCCGGCTGGTCCGCGACGTAGCGGTCCGCCAAGACACGCAGGAAGTGGTTGCCCGAGGCGGCTGGTACTACCCGACGAGAGAGGAAACCTGAAGTGAGCAGCACGATCATCATTGGCCTGTCCGGCAAGAAGCGCAGCGGCAAGGACACCGTCGCCGCCCGACTCGTCGAGGCCCACGGATTCCGCCGGCTAGCGTTCGCCGACCGGCTGAAGCGCCTCGCCGCCGACCTCGACCCGTGGCTGCCCGTCTCGTACCCGGACCAGACCGACAACTGTGACCCCGAGGCGCTGCGGCAGCTGTCGGAGCTGATCGAGGAGTACGGGTCGGAAGGCGCCAAAGAGATCCCGGCCGTGCGCCAGTGGTACAAGGATCTCGGCGAGAAGGTCCGTGACGACGTCGACCCGGGCGTGTGGATTCGTCCCGTCGAGGCCGACATTGAGGAGGCGATCCTCGCCAGCTACATCGCCGACGCTGGCGGCATCGACCAGGCCGTTCGGGTCGTCGTCTCGGACGTCCGTTTCCCGAACGAGGCCGACATGATCCTGCGCCAGGGCGGCCAGGTGTGGCGGATCGAGCGGCCCGACACCGACGACCACGAGGACACGCACAGCTCGGAGACGGCGCTCGACGGCTGGCCGTTCGACGCCTGGCTGCACAACGTCGGCACGATCTACGCGCTCGGCGACATGGCGCTGTGGGCGCTGCAGGCGTTCGAGCGCAACGTCGGCCGAGGCGCTCACTGGTGGCCCGGCGAGTTCCCGCGCGGCGTCGCTGGCGCACTGCTGCGGCACCGCCCGTGAGTGGCGAGACGATCTGCCCGGTCGTCGACACGGAAGGGCGCGCGTGTGACCGGCCGGTGCGAGTCAAAGGTCTGTGCAACATGCACAATCAGCGCAGACGGCGCGGCATGTCGCTAACGACACCCATGCGAACGCCGCAAGCGGAATGCTCCGTCGACGGATGTCACCGACGAAACACGGCGTTCGGGCTGTGCCAAACGCACGACCTGCGGCGCCGCAAGGGAACGCCGCTCGACGCACCTGTCATGCCGAGAGGCATAAGAGGGACTGTCCGCTGCGCCGTCGACGGCTGCGAGCGGCTGTATCACCAAAACGGCCTATGCCGGGCACACGGCGACCGGCGACGGGCGTACAAGCTGACCCTGGCGCAGCTCAACGAGTTCGAGGCCAGCTCGTGTGAAGTGTGCGGCAGTAGAGAGAACCTGCACATTGACCACGACCACTCGTGCTGCCCGGGCAGCCGGACGTGCGGGCGCTGCGTCCGCGGCCTGCTCTGCCAGGGGTGCAACCACGCCGCCGGCAAGCTCCGAGACGACCCGGTGCGAATCCGAGCGCTCGCCGATTACCTAGAGCGGAGGGCAAGTTGAGCGCCGAGGTACTCGCCGACCTGCAGCGCGTCCTCGGCCGAGTCGACGGATACGCCGCAGTCACGGCGTTTCCATCCCGGCGGACCGTGTTCGTCCTGACGAACCGACTCGAGGATTTGGCCGGCCAGGTCGACGAGATGGCGCAGCACGGCGACGTGTACCTCAACGTCTCGACCCTCGCCGAACCGGCCGTGAAGGGTCGTGGCAGCGCCGCCGACGCCGTCTCGCTCACCGGCCTGACCCTCGACGTCGACTGCCACGACCCGGCCGCGCACAAAGGCGAGCGGTACCCGCCGCGGGACATGGCGCTGATGCTGCTCGACCTGATGCCGCTACCGCCAACCGTCGTCGTCGACACCGGGCACGGCTACCTGGCCCGGTGGCTGCTCGACCCGGCGCCCGTGTTCGTCAAGCCGGCCGACCGTGACGCCGTCGCCGAGCTGTCGGCCAGCTGGCAGCAGCACGCCCACATCGTGTGGGAAGACCACGGCTACGCGATCGACAACACGAGCGACCTGGCCCGGCTGACCCGCATCGCCGGCACGTTCAACCGCAAGGCCGGCCAGGTCGTCCCTGTGACCGTCGCACACGAGTCGGGGCGCTACTACAACGTCGAGGAGCTGTCGGCGGCTCTCGTGGCCGCACGGCCGCCTCGGCCGGTCATGCCGCAGCAGCAGTCGCTCGGCGCGCCGGCTCGCAGCTCGACGATCCCGGCCGGCCTGTCGACCGTCGACGAGTTCACGGCCACGGTCGATTGGTTCGACCCTCGGGTGCTCGGCGGGCTCGGGTTCGAGCAGGCCCGCAGCTGGGGCGACACGATCAACCTGCGTCACCCGTCGGCAACGTCGGGCGCCGAGATTCAGGCCACCATCGGAGCGAAGGGCGCGCCCGTCCTCGTCATCCACTCGCAGTCGACGGCGGCGGCGACCGGTCTGCCGCTCGGCCCGGATCGGCGGCTGACCAAGTTTGCGATCTACGCCGAGCGGTTCCATAACGGCGACTGGTCGGCCGCTGCGAAGGCGCTCAACGCCGAGGGGTTCGGCCCGCAACGCCACGAGCAGCCGGCCGCCGCCGTGGCCCAGGGCGACGACGTCGACGACGAGTGGCCCGATCCCGAGCCGTTCGTCGAGCCGACCCGGCTGCCGTTCCCGGTCGCCGCGCTGCCCAGGTGGATCGGCGACTACGTGCAGGCGTACGCCGAGCTGTACTCGATGCCGGTCGACCTGCCGGCGCAGCTCGCCGTCGCCGTCCTCTCGGCTGTCGGCGCCGGCCACGTCAAGGTGCGGGCCGGCGCGGCGACGTTCGAGACGAACCT
>Ga0070737_10006402_pt1 | contig 10808 bp, 11 predicted proteins | sample Coa_R1_10_FD_66438 | JGI IMG/M metagenome (GOLD analysis project Ga0070737, IMG submission 66438) | Surface soil microbial communities from Centralia Pennsylvania, which are recovering from an underground coalmine fire - Coalmine... | ecosystem: Environmental > Terrestrial > Soil > Unclassified...
GGCGGCGGCGCGGTCACAGGCGGCTCACACCCTTTTTGCGGGCCCGCTCCATCAATTCGGCGATCCGCAGCGCCTTGGACTCGTCGGGGGTCGGCGCGCTGCCGCCCAGCCGGCGCGGCACCCAGTAGGCGCCTGCGGGATGCGGGTACTCCTCCTGCACCCGATACAGCATCGACTTCATCGTGTCGCGCAGCCGGGCGTTGAGCTCGTCGGCGCCGCCCCGCGGTTGCAGCGGCGCACCCACCGCAACGGTGATCGGGACCTTGTTCCGAAACAGGTGACGCGGGTGGTCTTTGGGCCAGATCCTTTGGGCGCCCCACACGATCATCGGAATGATCGGCACCTGCGCCTCCAGCGCCAGCCGGGCCGCCCCGGTCTTGAACGGCCGCAGTTCGAAGCTGCGGCTGATCGTGGCCTCCGGATGTAGGCCGACGAGTTCGCCGCGTTTCAGCTCCCGCACGGCCACCGCGTAGGCGTTCGCGCCGTGGCTCCGGTCCACCGGAATCAGCTTGGCGTGCTTGATGACGTAGTTGACGGCCCGAACATCCTGCATTTCGGCCTTGATCATGAACCGCAGCCGCCGTCGGCGTTGATATGCGGCCATAGACGCCGGAAGCCAGTCGACGTAGCTGGTGTGGTTGAGCGCCACCAGCGCGCCGCCACGTTCGGGAATGTTCTCGAGGCCCTGGTAGGTGATCTTGGTGCCGTTCGCCGCGACCAGCGGCGGGACGACGATCTCCATCATCCGGAAGAACGGTTCTGCCATTCCATGCTCCTGTTAACCGGCCGGCCGCTGGTTCTCACAACTCTTGCTCCGCGCGCTTGCGGGCCCGCGCGGCGCGTTCGGCCTCCTCGAGAACTTTGGCCTCTGCCAGGGTAGGTGCGCTGCCACCGAGTCGCCGCGGCACCCAGAACGCGCCCTCGGGATGCGGATATTCCTCCTGCACCCGGTGCAACAACGACGTCATCTGGTCGTGCAACTGGGCTTCGAGCTGCTCGACGTCGCCGCGCGGCGCAAGCGGCGCACCGGCAGCCACTGTGATCGGAATTTTTTTGCGGCCGACGTTTCGCGGGTGGTCCTTGGTCCAGATGCGGTGCGCGCCCCAGACGATCAGCGGCACGATCGGCACCTGCGCCTCCAGGGCCATGCGGGCGGCGCCGGTCTTGAACTCCTTGAGCTCGAAGCTGCGGCTGATCGTCGCCTCCGGCATCAACCCCACCACTTCCCCCTCGCGCAGCCGTTGGACGGCCACCGCATACGCTTCTCCCCCGGCCTGGCGGTTCACCGGAATGGTCTTGGTGTGCTTGATCAGGAAATTGACTACCCGCACGTCCTGCATCTCGGCCTTGATCATGTAGCGGATCCGGCGACCGCGGTGGTGCACGGCCAGGGCGGCGGGCAGCCAGTCGACATAGCTGGTGTGGTTGATCGCGATCACGGCGCCGCCGCTGCGCGGAATGTTCTCCAGGCCCTCGAAGGAGATCGGGCTGCCGACGGCCTTGATGACCGCTTTTGCGGTGATCTCGAGCGCGCGGAATACCGGTTCCATACAGCTACTCCGGCGCAGCCCCCGCATCGGGCCGCAGGCGAGCCGCCTTGGCGGCGGCGCGCCGAGTGGCTTCTTCGGCGTCCAGCCGGGCGGCCTCGGCCAGCGACGGGGCGCCGCCGCCCAGCCGGTGCGGAACCCAGAACTCGCCTGCCGGATGCGGTCCGTAGGCGTCTTGCACCCGCTCCAGCAAATGCTGCATCCGGGAATGCAGCAATTTCGTCAACTCCGGCGCCGGCAAGGTGGGCTGGATCGGCTCACCGACCGCCACCTCGATCGGCACCTTGGGCCGCAACAGCTTCTTCGGGTGGTCCTTGGTCCAGATCCGCTGGGCGCCCCACACAATGTGCGGGATGATCGGCACGCCGGCCGCGATGGCCATCCGGGCGGCGCCGGACTTGAGCTCTTTGATCTCGAAGCTCCGGCTGATCGTCGCCTCCGGGTACACCCCGACCAGTTCACCGGCCTTGAGAGCGGCTACCGCCGCCTCGAACGAGGCAGCGCCGCTTTCCCGGTCGACCGGGATGTGCCGGCAGCCGCGCATGATCGGGCCGGAAACCTTGTGGTCGAACACTTCCTGCTTGGCCATGAACCGCACCTTGCGGCCGAGACCCTGCTTGTAGGCGGGCAGCCCGGCGAAGGTGAAGTCGAAGTAGCTGGTGTGGTTGATCGCGATGACGGCTCCGCCGGTCTCCGGCAGGTGCTCCACCCCGCTGACGGTGAACCGCAAACCCTGCAATCGCCACGTCAGGCGGGCAAGCTGAATGACAGTTCCGTACACCGGCTCCACGCCGTCAACCCTAGTGTTTCGGTTGCCGGCGCGCGGCCTGCTCGAAAAAGAGGGTCGGCCGGGCAGCCGGCGATCGCCGCTGGGTTGATGGCGGCGACCCGTCGCGCCCGGCTTCGCCGAGCTTACGATCGCCGCTGGGTTGATGGCGGCGACCCGTCGCGCCCGGCTTCGCCGAGCTTACGATTCCGATTAGGCTTGGTCCGCGATGCAGGTCACCAGTGTCGGCCACGCCGGCTTTCGGATCGAGACCCGGGCGGGCAGCATTCTGTGCGACCCGTGGGTCAATCCGGCCTACTTCGCGTCGTGGTTCCCGTTCCCCGACAACAGCGGGCTGGACTGGGACGCGCTGGGCGACTGCGACTACCTCTATGTCTCGCATCTGCACAAGGACCACTTCGACGCCAGGCTGCTCGCCGAGCACGTCAACAAAGACGCCGTGGTGCTGCTGCCCGAGTATCCGGTGCCGGACTTGCGGGATGAGTTGGCAAAGCTGGGATTTCACCGGTTCTTCGAAACCACCGACTCGCAAGTACACCGGGTCGGCGGACCGAAGGGCGGCCTCGACATCATGATCATCGCCTTGCGGGCGCCCGCCGACGGACCGATCGGCGACTCGGCGCTGGTGGTGTCCGACGGCGAGACGACGGTGTTCAACATGAACGACGCCCGGCCGGTGGATCTCGACGTGTTGCATTCGGCGTTCGGGCACGTCGACGTGCACATGCTGCAGTACTCCGGGGCGATCTGGTACCCGATGGTCTACGACATGCCGGCGCGGGCCAAGGAGGCCTTCGGCACCCAGAAGCGGCAACGCCAGATGGACCGCGCTCGCCAGTACATCGCGCAGGTCGACGCCACCTGGGTGATCCCGTCCGCCGGGCCGCCGTGCTTTTTGGATCCTGAACTGCGCCACCTCAACGACGACCACGGCGATCCGGCCAACATTTTCCCCGACCAGATGGTGTTCCTCGACCAGATGCGGGTCCACGGCCACGACCGCGGACTGCTGATGATGCCCGGCTCGACCGCGGATTTCTCTGGCACACAGTTGAATTCGTTGCGTCACCCACTGCCCACCGAGGAAGTCGAGGCGATCTTCACCACCGGCAAAGCGGACTACATCGCCGACTACGCGGCGCGGATGGCACCGGTGCTGGCGGCGGAGAAGGCCCGCTGGGCGCCGGCCGCCGGGGAGCCGCTGCTGGAACCGCTGCGCGCGGCGTTCGAGCCGATCATGCTGGCCAGCGACGAGATCTGCGACGGCATCGGCTATTCCGTCGAACTGAGACTCGGCCCGCAAACCGTCGTGCTCGATTTCCCGAAACGCACTGTGCGCGAAGCGGTTCCCGACGAGAAGTTCCGCTACGGCTTCGAGATCCCACCGGAATTGGTGCGCACCGTGCTGCGCGACAACGAACCCGACTGGGTCAACACCATCTTCTTGTCCACCCGGTTCAAGGCGTGGCGGGTCGGCGGCTACAACGAGTACCTGTACACGTTCTTCAAATGCCTGACCGACGAACGCATCGCCTACGCCGACGGCTGGTTCGCCGAAACCCACGACGACACCGCGTCAATCACCTTGGACGGCTGGGAGATGCAGCGACGCTGCCCGCATTTGAAGGCCGATCTGTCGAAGTTCGGTGTGGTGGAAGGTAATACACTGACCTGCAACCTGCACGGTTGGCAATGGAACCTGGAGAACGGTCGCTGCCTCACCGCGCGCGGCCACGAACTGCGGTGCTCGCGGCTGTGAGCACGCAACAGCGCTACGACGACGGCCTGGTCCAGTTGGATCGGGAGGCAATTACTTTGCGCCGCTACCACTTTCCTTCGGGCACCTCGAAGGTCATCGCGCTGAACAAGGTCCGCGGGTACAAGGCTGAGCCGCTGGGGCTGTTCATGCACCGGTTCCGGATCTGGGGCAGCTCGGATCTGCGCCGCTGGTTGCCGCTGGACGTGCGCCGGCCGTTCAAGTCGACGTTGATCACGCTCGACGTGTTGGGCACCCGGCCCAGCCCCGCGTTCACACCGGAGCGCCCGGACGAGTTCACCGCGCTGCTCGACGAGCTGCTCCGGCACTAGCGGCCCGCGTCTGCCAGCGCTTGATGGGCGGCGTTATAGCCCGGGATGAACGTGATCCCCGGTCCGCCGTGACATCCCGCGCTACCGAGGTACAGCCCCTCGATCGGGATCGGCTGCCCGAGATACCCTTTCGGGCCAGGCCGGTTGGGACCGATCTGGTCGGGGTTCAGCAGCCCATGGCAATAGTCGCCTCCGGGCGCACCGAACATGGTTCCCATGTGCTTGGGCGTAAAGGTGGTGTGCCGGATGATGCTGCGTTCGAAATTCGGTGCCAGCCTGGTGATTTTGTCGATCACCCGCTGACCCATCTCGACCTTGGCTCGGCCGTAGTCGACGCCGCCTTCGATCGGGAACCACAACGCGAACGCCGACGCGGCGTGCTTAGCCTCCGGCGCCAGGTCCGGGTCGTTCTGCGAAGGGATCTGTAACACCACCGTCGGGTCGGCTGGCACGATTCCGCGCCGGCATTCCTCCCACTGCTGCTGGACTTCCTCCGGGGTGCAGAACAGCCCTATCGACGCCTGCATGGCCGGGTCGTCGAGCATTTGGTACGGCGCCGCGAAGGCCGGGGCTTCGTCCAGCGCGAAGTGCATCTGCAGGTAGCTGCCGCGGTGGTCGATGCGGCCGTAGCGTTCCCGGATATCGGCGGGCAACGCGGCGGGATCGACCAGCTCACCCAGGGTGAGGTCGGGCGCGATGCCGGAGACGACGACAGGCGCGGTCAGGGTATCGCCAGCCTCGGTGCGCACGCCGGTTACCCGGCCGCCGGCGACGAGGACTTCGGCCACCTTGGTGCGCAACCGGACTTCGCCGCCGTCGTTCTCGAATTGCTTGCACAGATGCGACGTCAGCGCGCCGATGCCGCCGCGCAGTTTCTTCATCTGCATCGTGTCGCCGTCGGGAACGCCGATGCCGAAGGCCAGCGCGGCCGCGCTGCCCGGTGTGGCCGGTCCCCGATAGAGGGTGTTGACGGCCAGCACGGTCATCGAGCCGCGCAGCGCGCCGTGTTTCTCGCGGTCGGGCAGATAGCGGTCCAGCACGTCGGTCACCGAACCGAAGAGCATGTCATTGATCGCTGCGCGTTCGAATTCGTTTGTGGCACAGGCATACATCTCGTCGAGCGTCTTGGGCCGCGCGCCGGCGTCGAAGCGGCCCAGAGCGCGGGTGGGGGCCTGGCTCCAGGCCATCAGCCCGGCCATGCCGTTCACCCCGTCGGCGCCGTGGACCTCGTTGAGGTGGGTGAACAGCTTGATCGGGTCGCTGTACTGGACCAGCGGATCGTCGCCGACGCCGCGCACCGCTACCGACATCACGTCGAGATCGACAGTGGGCAGGTTGCCCAGTCCCAACTCGTCGGCGACCACCGGCGCGGTGGGGAACTGCACCGAGCCGGCGATCTCGAAGTGGTAGCCGTCGAAAAGCTCGACGGTCGAGGCCATTCCGCCGGCATAGAGCTTGGATTCCAAGCACACCGTGCGCAATCCGGCGCGTTGCAAAATCACCGCCGCGGCCAATCCGTTGTGCCCGGCACCAATCACGATCGCGTCGTAGTCGGTCATCTGCGCCGCCCTTTCCTGCTCTGCTGCGCAGGCTGGCACGTCTCCATAGTTTTGTCAATTATGACGAAACTATGGAGCAGGCGTTCGCGGATGAGGCATTCGTGAGGCCGGTTCGAAGCAACTCCAGCGCCGCGTGACACATTCGGGCCAGTTCACCCAGCGACCGGTCGTCGCCGAGCATCCAGAACTCCATTGCGCCGAAGACCGCGGCGGCGATGCAGCGTGCGGCTACCACGGCGTGCAACCGGCTTTCCGCTGTCATGTTCGCTTCACAGCTACGCCGGTGCAGCTGCGCCTCGATGGCATCGGCGAAGTCGGCCTGGACATCCTGCATGTGGCGGACGATGCGGCCGGGGTCGAGCTCGCCACCCCGCAGCGCGGCGACTTTGGTCACGGCTTCAACGTCAAAGGGAAACGAGAAGATGGCCGTCTGGACCGACTCGATGATCGGTTCGTCGGCGGGCCTGGCGTCCAGCGCGGCGCGAAACCACTTCAATCCGGTGTAGTCGGCAAACAGCAAATCGTGCTTGGACTTGAAGTGCCGATAGAACGTCCGCAGCGACACCCCGGCGTCCGCAGCGATCTGCTCGGCCGACGTGTCCTCCACGCCCTGGGCCAGGAATCGCACCTGCGCGGCCTGAATGAGGGCCTCGCGAGTGCGCTCGCTGCGCGCCGTCCGCGCGGGTCTGGCCATGCCAGTACGGTACCTCGTCGAGTTTCGTCAATCTTGACAAAAGACTGGCCGATGCCGAGACTGCCCACATGATCTCACTGCTGGTGCACGCAATCCTGGGGCTGACGGTCATCGGGTGGATCGTCGCGTCGAACCCGCGGGTTTTCGCGCGGCCGTCCCACGGCCCCCGCTTCTCGGCGCTCGAATGCGCGTACTACGCCGTCGGGGTCGCGTCGGTCGTGCTCGGCTGGTATTTCAACATCCGGTTCGTACGTGAGTACGCCACCGGGTCGGGCAATCCCCTGTGGGGACCGGGCAGTTGGTCGGACTACATCCGGCTGATGTTCACCAATCCCGCCGCCAGCTCAGCCAGCCAGGACTACACAATCATCAATGTCGTTCTGCTGCCGCTGTTCACCATCGTCGACGGCTACCGGCGCGGGCTGCGGCGGCCGTGGCTGTACTTCGTGTCCAGCCTGTTCACCAGCTGCGCTTTCGCGTTCGCGGTCTACTTCGCCACCATTGAGCGGCAGCACCGGCGCGACCGAGCCCACGAGAAGGTGAGCGTCTAAGGCGTCGCCTGGCTCAGGCAGAAATCCCTCGCGCAGAGCCACACCGAGATCGACATTTTGCGACAAAAGGCCGAGAGATGGTCTGCAAAACGTCGACCTCGGCGAATTGGCCGCCGCGCCGTTAACCGGTCGGCTCGAGCAGCTCGGTGCCCACGAACGGCACCAGCGCGTCGGGGACCCGCACAGTGCCGTCGGGCCGCTGGTGGTTTTCCAGGATGGCCACCAGCCAGCGGGTGGTGGCCAGGGTGCCGTTGAGGGTGGCGGCAATCTGCGGCTTGCCGTTCTCGTCCCGGTAGCGGGTGGCGAGCCGGCGGGCCTGGAACGTGGTGCAGTTCGACGTCGAGGTCAGCTCGCGGTATGCGCCTTGGGTGGGGATCCAGGCCTCGCAGTCGAATTTGCGGGCCGCCGACGAGCCGAGATCCCCTGCGGCGACGTCGATCACGCGGTACGGCACCTCGATGCGGGCCAGCATCTCGCGCTGCCAGCCGAGCAGCCGCTGATGCTCTGCTTCGGCCTCGGCGGGTGTGCAGTAGACGAACCCCTCGACCTTGTCGAACTGGTGCACGCGGATGATGCCGCGGGTGTCTTTGCCGTGGCTGCCGGCTTCCCGGCGAAAGCACGACGACCAGCCGGCGTAGCGCCGCGGTCCGCCGGACAAGTCGAGGATCTCGTCGGCGTGATAGCCGGCCAGCGGAACCTCGGAGGTGCCGACGAGGTAGAGGTCGTCGGCGTCAAGGTGGTACACCTCCTCGGCGTGCGCGCCGAGAAACCCGGTGCCCGACATGACGTCTGGGCGCACCAGCACCGGCGGGATCATCGGAATGAAGCCGTTGTCGACCGCCAGCCGCACCGCAAGCTGCAGCAGCCCCAGTTGCAGCAGCGCGCCGCGGCCGGTCAGGAAGTAGAACCGCGACCCGGACACCTTGGCGCCGCGCTCCATATCGATCAGCCCCAGCGACTCGCCGAGTTCCAAATGGTCTCTTGGGTTTTCGATCGCGGTCGGCTCGCCGACGACGTCGAGCACCGCGTAGTCGTCCTCCCCGCCGGCGGGCACCCCGTCCAGAATGACGTTGGATATCGCCATGTACGCCGCGGTGAACTCCGCCTCGGCTTTGGCCTGCCGGGCCTCGGCGGCCTTGACCTCCTCGGCCAGTTCCTTGGCCCGCGCCAGCAGCGCCGGCCGCTCGTCGGCCGACGCGGCGCCCACCTTCTTGCTGGCGGCCTTCTGCTCGGCGCGCAGCGAATCCGCGGCCGAGATCGCGGCCCGCCGGGCGGCGTCGGCGGCCAGCAGCGTGTCGACCAGTGCGGGGTCCTCGCCGCGGTTCCGCTGGGAGCGGCGAACAGCGTCGGGGTCTTCGCGCAGCAACTTCAGGTCGATCACGGCCTATGACCCTACTTTTGCTCGCGTCCGGCCCGCCGCCCGCACCCCGGTAAGCAACATCTGCATCAAGTGTCACGGGGTGCGTCGGGCCTGTCAGAATAGAGCCAATGTTGGACGCACCCGAGCAGCACGATTCGCCCGCCGAACGGCCGGAATCCCGGCTGGCCCGGTTCGGGTGGCTGCATACGTTGCATGCCACGGCGACGCGGCGCGCGTTGTTGCTGACCGCGCTGGGTGGTCTGCTGATCGCCGGCATCGTCGTCGCGCTGCCGATCTCCGGCGACCGCGGGCGACTGTCCGGCTACATCGACCCGGTGCCCAGTACCGGCGCCAAGGGCAACGACGCCTTCAACCACGCCGGCAGCGGCGATTGTCTGATGTGGCCGGATCGCACGCCGGAGGCCGCGACCATTGTCGACTGCAAGGAGGAGCACCGCTTCGAGGTCGCCGAGTCGGTCGACATGCGGACCTTCCCCGGCTCGGAGTACGGGCCCGACGCCGCGCCACCGTCGGCCGCGCGCATCGAGCAGATCAGCCAGGAACAGTGCGAGTCGGCCGTGCACCGGTACCTCGGCACCAAATTCGATCCGAGCAGCAAGTTCACCATCAGCATGCTGTGGTCCGGCGACAAGGCGTGGCGCCAGCACGGTGAGCGCCGGATGCTGTGCGGCCTGCAGCTGCCGGGTGCCGGCAACCAGCAGCAGGCTTTCAAGGGCAAGGTCGCCGACCTCGACCAATCGCGGGTGTGGCCGGACGGCACCTGCCTGGGCATCGACCCGTCGACCAACCAGCCCACCGACGTCCCGGTCGACTGCGTCGTGCCGCACGCGATGGAGGTCACCGGCACGGTCAACCTGATGGCCAAGTTCCCCGACGCGCTGCCACCCGACCCTGAACAGGACGCGTTCATCAAGGAGTCCTGCACGCGGCTGACCGACGCCTACTTGGCGCCCGTCCAGCTGCGCAGCACCACGCTGACGCTGATCTACAACACCCTGTCGTTGCCGAGCTGGTCGGCCGGCAGCCGTGAGGTCGCCTGCAGCATCGGGGCGACCCTGGGCAACGGCGGCTGGGCGACGCTGCTGAACAGCGCCAAGGGGCCGCTGCTGATCAACGGCCAGCCGCCGGTTCCGCCGCCGGACATCCCGGAGGAGCGGCTCAACCTGCCGCCGATCCCGATGCCCGCACCCAACCCCGGCAGCGCCGCCTCGTCGGCCGGGTCGTCGGCGGGCTCCTCGGGCGGGTCGAGTACCCCGCAGCAACGTCAGGGCAACGAGCACCTGCCGCAGCAGCCGGGTCCCCCTGCCCCGCAGCAGCAACCGGCCGCGCCCGCACCCCAGCAACCGGCCGCGCCGCCCCCACCACCGGAAGCGCCGGCACCGCCGCCGCCAGCTCCGCCGGCCCCCGAGGCGCCGCCGCCCCCGCCGCCCGAAGCCCCGGCTCCACCGCCACCGCCACCTGCGCCAGCGGGCTAGCCGGATGGCCGTGCGGATGGATCCGCAGCGGTTCGACGAGCTGGTCTCCGACGCGCTGGACCTCATTCCGCCCGAGCTGGCCGCGGTGATGGACAACGTCGTCGTGCTGGTCTCCGACCGCCATCCCGAGGACGCCGATCTGCTCGGACTGTACGAAGGTGTCGCGCTGACCGAGCGGGACTCCAACTACGCCGGGTCGCTGCCGGACACCATCACGATCTACCGCGACGCGCTGTTGGACATCTGCAACTCCGACGAGGAGGTCGTTGACGAGGTGAAGATCACCGTGATCCACGAGGTCGCCCATCATTTCGGCATCGACGACGAGCGGCTGCACGAACTGGGCTGGGCTTAACGGGCGCGGCATCGCCGATCTGTCGGCGCCGAGTGCTAAGAACGGCCCATGGACACCAGCTGCCGCGACTGCCGGGCAGGCTTGGATCACTGCCACGGCACCGTCATTCGTCATTCGCTGCGCCGGTCGGAGTGCACCGAGGACGGCTGCACCAGCCCGGAGCTGCTGCCGCATGACTTCGTCGTCGACTGCAATGCCGTCGGCTGCGCGTGTGGTGAACCGGCCGCGCTGGCCGTCTGCATCTGATTGCGGGTCAGCCCATCGGGTCGCTGCTCGAGCGCACCGCATCGGCGATCGGGGTGGGCTCCGGATAGAACGGCGGGGTCTGGTCGGCCCAGAGCACGCAACTCCATCGCCCGTCGGTGATCGGG
>Ga0070737_10006404_pt1 | contig 10803 bp, 6 predicted proteins | sample Coa_R1_10_FD_66438 | JGI IMG/M metagenome (GOLD analysis project Ga0070737, IMG submission 66438) | Surface soil microbial communities from Centralia Pennsylvania, which are recovering from an underground coalmine fire - Coalmine... | ecosystem: Environmental > Terrestrial > Soil > Unclassified ...
CAGCGAGCGGCATGATGGGCATGTCGGGACGCTGGCAGGCGCTGGCGCTGGCCGCGGTAGTGGCCGCCGTGGTGGTCGTGCCCTGGGCCGGCACAGGCTACGTGCGCAGCCTGGTGGTGCTCAGCGGCCTAGCGGTGGTGGCGGTGGCGGGGCTGGCACTGCTGGTGGGGTTCGCCGGCCAGCTATCGTTGGCCCAAGGCGCGTTCTACGGGCTGGGCGCCTATGGGTTCGCCGTGCTAGCCGTGCGCTTCGGCTGGCCGGCGCCGTTGGCGCTGCTCGGCGCGCTGGCGGGCGTGGGGCTCGCAGGCTGGCTGGTCGGGCTGCCCATGCTGCGCCTGCGCGGCCACTTCCTGGCGCTGGGCACGCTGGCGTTCGCGGTGATCGTCACGGTGCTGCTGCTGGAGCTAGGGCCGCTCACCGGGGGCCCCTCCGGCCTAGCCGGTGTGCCGAGCTTGCGGCGGGTGACGATCGGGCCGTTGGCGCTCAGCGGGGAGATCCAGTACTGTTACGTGGCCTGGGCGCTGGCCCTGGCCAGCTTGTGGCTCTACCAGCGGTTGATCCGCTCGGAGGTCGGGTTAGCGCTGCAAGCGATGAGTAGCAGCGAGGTGGGTACCGCCGCGATGGGGATCGATGTAGGGCGGCTCAAGCTGAGCGTGTTCGTGGCGGCCGCGTTGCTCGGCGGGCTGGCCGGGGCGGTGTACGCCAGCTATCTGTCGTTCATCAGCCCGGCCGCGTTCGACATCATGTTGTCGGTACAGCTCGTGGTGATGGTGATGGTCGGCGGCACCGCGACATTCTGGGGCCCATTGCTCGGTGCGCTGGTGGTCACGGGCCTCGTGGAGGTGCTGCGCGGGGTGGTCGCGGCGGTGCTGCCCAACGTGCGCGGGCCGGTAGAGATCATCGCCCTCGGCCTGGTGCTAGGGCTGATCATGGTCTGGGAGCCAGGCGGGCTGGTGGCTCGGCTGGGCCAGTGGCGGCCCGGACCGCGACCGGCGGAGGTGCCTGGTGGCTGAGCCTCTCCTACGGCTCGACCGCCTGTCGCGCCGGTTCGGCGGCGTGCACGCCGTGCAGGATGTGTCGCTCACGCTCGACCCGGGCGAGGTACTGGGTATCATCGGGCCCAATGGGGCGGGCAAGACCACGCTGTTCAACTTGATCAGCGGGCTCGACCGGCCCGACAGCGGGCGGGTGTACTACCGCGGCCAGGACGTGACCGGCCGGCCAGCGCACTGGCTCGCGGCCCAGGGCATGGCGCGCACGTTCCAGAACCTGCACCTGTTCGACCGCCTCACGGTGCTGGAGAACGTATTGATCCCCGCCCAGCGCGGCCGGCAGCCGTCGCTGCTGCGCGCCATCATCAGTGGCCGCTCGGGGCTCGGGCCCGCGCGGGTGGCGGCCGAGCAGGCGCTAGCGGCGGTGGGGCTGGCCGCGCTAGCCGACCGGCCGGCGCGGGCGCTGTCGTTCGGGCAGGGCCGTCTGCTCGAGCTGGCGCGGGCGCTGGCCCTGGAGCCGCGGCTGATCCTGCTCGACGAGCCGGCCTCGGGGCTCAGCCCGGCCGAGCGCCAGCAGCTCAGCGCCATCGTGCGCGGGCTGCGCGACCGCGGCCTGGGCGTGCTGCTCATCGAGCACGACATCCCCACCGTGCTCGGCGTGGCCGATCGGGTGGCCGTCCTCAACTTCGGCGAGAAGATCGCCGATGGCGCGCCCGCGGCAGTGGCCACCGATCCCAAAGTGCTCGAGGCGTATCTCGGCGGCGAACTCGCCCCCGCGGCACCCGCCGGTGGGCGGCGCGAGCCACCGTGGGCGCTGGAGGTGCGCGAGCTGCATGTGCGGCGGGGAGCGGTGCCCGCGCTGCAAGGGGTGTCGCTCACCGTGGCGGCGGGCGAGTTGCTGGCTGTCGTGGGCCCCAACGGGGCCGGGAAATCGACCTTGCTCGGGGCCATCGCGGGCCTGTTCCCCGCCCACCGCGGCGAGGTGCGCCTGCAGGGAGAGGTCATTACGGGCCGGTCGCCCGAGGCGCTCGCCCGTGGGGGCCTGAGCCTGGTCCCCGAGCGCCGGCAGTTGTTCGCTGGCCTCACCGTACGCGAGAACCTGGTGCTCGGCGCCTATCCACGCTACGGGCTGAATGGTGCCTGGGGCGGGCTGCCCGCGCCCGTGGGGGAACGCTTGGAACGCGTGCTGGCGCTGTTCCCGCGGCTGCGCGAGCGGCAGGCCCAGCACGCCGGCACCCTCTCCGGTGGCGAGCAGCAGATGCTGGCCATCGGGCGCGCCCTGATGAACGCCCCGCGCGTCCTGCTGCTCGACGAGCCCAGCCTGGGCCTGGCACCGCGACTGGTCGCCGAGATCTTCCAGACCCTGCGCGCGCTGCGCACGCAGGGCATGACCATTGTGCTAGTCGAGCAGAACGTCCGCGCGGCGCTGGCCGTGGCCGACTACGTGTACTGGCTGGAGCGCGGACGCGTGCAGCGGGCTGGCCCCCCTGCCGCGGAGGCCGCGCTGGCCGAGCAGGCGGTGGGGCTTGGGGCCGCCGCGGCGGCGAGGTGGAAGGCCGACATGGCGGACACCCCGGGGCACTCTCTGCTACACTGAGGGCCAGTACCGCGTGCTAGGGGAACGTGCCCAATGGCGGCGCCGAGCGACGACTCCTCCGCCTATCTGGAGCTAGCCGACGGGCGGCGCGTGGCGCTCGATCGGCCGCAGCTGACGCTCGGCCGCAGCAGCGCAAGCGACGTCATCCTGGCCGATGAGCGGGTGTCGCGGCGCCACGCCCAGATCCGGCGCCTACCCCAGGGCTGGCTGCTGCTCGATCTCGGCAGCAGCAACGGGACGCAGGTGAACGGCTACCCGGTGACCTTGCCGCACCTGCTCCAGGATGGCGACGAGATCACGCTAGGTGCGCAACGCCTGATCTTCCGCAGCGGCGGCCCACCGCCGCCCCCGGCGGCGCGCAAGCGGCAGCAGGCCGAGACAGTGCTCGGGCGCTCGGCATTCGGGCCCGAGATGCCTCCTCCGCCGCCGCCGAGCGAAACACCCACCGGCGAGCAGCGGCTCGGCTTCTAACGAACGCCCCGCAGGCACAGCGACCAGGTAGCCCGGCAGCGGAGCGCGAGGCAGAGAAGATGGTCTGCAGCGGTTGTCGGGCGGTAAACGCGCCCACGGCGACGCACTGTTACCACTGCGGGCAGCCGCTCGGGGCGCCGGCGCGCGCGGGCGCCGCGGTACATACCGCGTGGTCCGGCGCGCTCGCGGCTCTGGCTTTCCGCAATGGCCCGTGGGCCGGGCGCCGCTGGGAGTTACAAGCCAACGGGGCCCTGACTATCGGCCGCAGCCCCGAGAACCACCTCGTGCTCGATCATCCCTCGGTGTCCCGACACCACGCGCGGCTGCAGCAGCAGGACGGCCGGTGGCGTGTCGAGGACCTGGGCAGTCGCAATGGCACGTGGGTCAACGGCGAGGCGGTGAGCGGGGGGGCGCGCGTCCTGCGCCCCGGCGATGTCGTGCGCCTGGGCGAGATCGAGGCCGTATTCCAGCTGGCGAGTAGTGGCGCGGACCACCAGCGGGCCGCGGTGGCTGCTGCGGCTCCGGCCGACGCCCTCGTGCTCGGCGACGGCCAAGTGCTGCCGCTGGCGGGCGAGCGCATCGAGATCGGGCGCTCGCCCAGTAGCGACATCGTGCTGGATGACATCACGATCTCGCGCACCCATGCGCGGCTGGAGCGCCTGCCCCAAGGCTGGCTGCTGCTCGATCTCGGCAGCAGCAACGGCACCTGGGTCAACGGCCAGCGTCTCACCGGCCCCGCGCTGCTGCGCGATGGCGACACGATCGCCTTCGGCCGCCTGCGAGTGACCTTCCGCGCGGGGCAGGGTACCACGCCGCCCGCCGGGCAGACGCTGCACGTGCGTCCACAAGCCGACCGCTATCTCGTCGAGGGGGCGCGCCGGCCGGCCGACCTGCTCGCGCTGCGCCCGCTAGGGCCGCCGCTGATCGTGCTGCAGCAGGTGTTCAAGAGCTACCGCACCAGCGCCGGCCCGCAGCAGGTGCTCCGCGGCGTCTCCCTCACGGTCCACGCGGGGGAATTCGTGGCCATCGTCGGCCCCTCGGGGTGCGGGAAGTCCACGCTGCTCAACGTGATCACGGGCATCGACCGGCCTGATCGCGGCCAGGTTACGGTCGCCGGGCACGACATCCTGCGCATGGGCACCGATGCTCTAGCTCGTTGGCGTGGACGGCACATCGGCATCGTGTTCCAGTTCTTCCAGCTGCTGCCCACGCTGACAGTGCTGGAGAACGTGATGCTCCCCATGGCGTTCTGCAATACTTACCGCGGCCAGCGCGAGGCGCGCGCGCTGGAGTGTTTGCGATTGGTGGGCATGGAGGCCGTGGCGCGGCGGCTACCCAGCGCGCTATCGGGCGGCCAGCAGCAGCGCGTGGCCATCGCCCGCGCCCTGGCCAACGACCCGCCCATCCTGGTGGGCGATGAGCCGACTGGCAACTTAGACAGCCGGACGAGTCAAGAAATGTTCGAGTTGTTCACCCAACTGGTGGCCGCGGGCAAGACCATGGTGATGGTCACTCACGATCCCGAGATCGCCCACAGCATCCCCCGCCGCGTCGAGATGCTGGATGGCCAGATCGTGGCGGCCAGCTGAGGGGGCCACCGCGGGCGGCCCCGGTAATTGCCCACGCCGCAAAACGCGGGCTACAATCGGGGCGCACGCGGCGCAGATCTGCTGCTTGTCACGGGAGGGCGAGCTATGCAGAGGGGGTACTGGCGGCTGGCGGTGGCGGCCCTCTGGGGGATCGCGGCCGGCCTGGGCTCGCTGCTCCTGCCGGCCCCCGCCCGAGCCAGCGCCACGATCACGGCGCCCGCGGCCGCGGCGGCGCACCCGGCCTTCCAAGTTGACCCCGACATCATCGTGGAGATCACCAGTCCACGGCCCGGGGAGCGCCTGCGCGGCCGCGTGGAGATCACGGGCTACGCGCTCGACCGTCGCAGCCAGGACAGTTCGGGCCTCAACGAGCGCGACATCCAGATCTACCTCAACGACTACCGCGACCCGTGGAACCTGTTCGACTACGCGCTAGCCAACCGCGACAGCCCGGAGGCGGCTCAGCAGTACGGCCCGCAGTTCGCCAAGGCGGGCTTCTGGGACGCCTGGGAGACCTGCTCGTTCCCCGAGGCATCGTATCGCCTCACCGTGTGGGTCTCCAGTCTGACAGTGCCCGGGGCGCGCGGCATGGCCAGCGTGGATGTGTACGTGGAGCGCTGCCCAGAGGGCCAGCCGATCCTGCGCGGCGACCGCGCGTCGTTGCGGCCCGATCTCACGACGCTCCAGCTCGGCTCATCGGGCATCGAGGCGGTGCCGCTGGACCCGATCCTGGCCGACTTCGCGGCGGGGATCGACGCGCGCTGCGTGCAGTTCACCTCCTCCTGCATGTATGGGCTGCAGTTCCGCGAGCTGCCCGGCCCGGGAGGGGTCCGCACGAACACCTACTATCGGTACTACGTGGACCCGAGCGACAACACCTTCGCCCTGGCCTACTCGCCCCCGGGAGATGACCCGCTGGAGTTCTTGATCCCGTGGACGCCCTCGCCGTTGATCCAGAGCGGGCGCGCCACCAATCGCATCGCGGTGATCGCCCAGGGCAACTGGATTCGCCTGTTCATCAACGGCCAGCAGGTAGGTGAGTACCGCGACCCCCGCGAGCGCCGGCCTTGGGGCCAGGTCGGCTGGATGGCGGAGACCATGCAGCGGGGCAGCGAGGTGGTCGTGGAGTTCGACAACTTCTTGGTGACCACCCCTGGGCCGGCCGAGCAGTTGGAGACGCTGTTCCCCACCGGCGGCCCGCCCGCCACCGGCGCCGGGCCGGCGCCCGGGCCCGGTGGAGCCCGGGTATTATTCCGCGACGACTTCACCGATCCCAATAGCGGCTGGCCGCGCCAGGCCAGTGATCCGACCACCCGGCGCGTCGGGTACGTCAACGGCGAGTACGTCGTCGCCAAGCTGCCAGGCAGCGGTGGTTCGCCGTTCGTCACGCGCTCGGAGCGGTTCGCCGACTTCTTCGTCGAGCTCGATGCGCGCCTCGCCCCCCCTACTGACGATGCGTATCTTTACCTGGACTTTCGCCGGCAGCCGAACGGCGACCACTATTCGTTCGTGGTCGATCCCAACGATAGCACCTTTCTGCTGGCGCGCAGCGTCGGAGGCAGCTTCACCACGCTGATCGGCTGGACCGCCGCCCCCGCGATTCAGCCGGGCCCCGCGCGCAATCGGCTGGGGGTGCGCGCGCGGGGCCCGGAGATCGTGCTGTTCGTCAACGGCCAAGAGGTCGGGCGCGTGCGCGACGATACGCTGCAGGAGGGCACGCTGGCCTTCGGTGTGGGCAGCCTCAGCGACGGCGGTGCGGAGGGCTACTTCAGCAACCTGGTGGTGACGAGCGTCGAGTAGCGCGCCGCGGCGCGAGAGAGGGAGCGGCGGTGGAATCGCCCACGCAAGCGACCCGCATCAGTCAACTGGAGGGCCAGCGCCTCGGTCCCTACCAGATCGTCGAGCTGATCGGGCGCGGCGGCATGGCCTTCGTCTACAAGGCCCTGCAACCGACCCTGCGCCGTTACGTCGCCATCAAGGTGCTGCCCCCCTACTTCGCGCACGAGGAGAACTTCCGCGCGCGCTTCCAGCAGGAGGCGGAGACGGTCGCCCGGCTGGAGCACCCCAATATCCTGCCCATCTACGACTACGGCCAACAGGGCGATGTCCCCTACATCGTCATGCCGCTGATCACCGGCGGCACCCTGCGCGACTGGCTCGCACGAGGCGTCTCGCTCCCCCGCGCGCTCACGGTGCTCAGCCGCATCCTGCAGGCCCTGGACTACGCGCACGCGCAGGGCGTCATCCATCGCGACATCAAGCCCAGCAACGTGCTGATGAGCCAGGGCGACTGGCCGCTGCTCAGCGACTTCGGTATCGCGAAGCTGGCGGAGCCCGCGCTCCGCATGACCAAGTCGGGCACCATGGTCGGCACGCCCGAGTACATGGCGCCCGAGCAGAGCCAGGCGGTGGCGGTCGACCACCGCGCCGATATCTACGCCATGGGCGTCGTGTTGTTCGAGGTGCTCACGGGCCGCCTGCCGTTCCAAGGCCCCACGCCCGTGGCAGTGATCCTCCAGCACATCAAGGATCCGCCGCCGCCCCCGACCAGCCTGCGCCCGGACCTGTCGCCCATCTGGGACGACATCTGCGCGCGGGCACTGGCCAAGGACCCACGTGACCGCTTCCCCACCGCCGGAGCGATGGACGAGGCGATCCAGGCCGCCCTGCGCCGGCTGGAACGCGAGGGGGAGCAGTGGGCGGTCGACGTCGCCCGGGCGGACCCGCGCGCGTTGCTCGCCAGCGCCGTGCGCGCGCGGGGCGAGGGTGACTGGCAGCGGGTGATCAGTCTGTGCGGCCAGCTTCTGGAACTCGATCCGGTCAACGGTGACGCCCTGCACCTGCTCACCGAGGCCCACGAGGCGCTGCGACGCCAGCGGGAGCAGCGGCACATTGAGCAAGCCCAGGACCTGGTGCGCCAGGCCGAGGCCGCGCTGGCCGCCGAGCGCTTCACCGAAGCCCAGCAGCTGTTCGACCAGGCGCGCGCGCTGGGGGTACCCGGTGCGGCGGAGGGCCTGGCACGCGTCCAGCAAGCCCGCGAGGCAGCACGGCTATACGCGGCGGCACGCGAAGCCGTGGCGCACGAGCGCTGGGACGAGGCAGCCGGCTTGCTGGACCAGCTCGCCCGGCAGGCGCCGCACTACCGCGATGTTGCGGCGCTGCGAGCGCAGGTCGCCCAAGCGCAGCAGGCCGCACAGCTCGCTGCCACCTACGCCCAAGGAATCGCGGCGTTGCAGGCGGGCGACTGGTCCCGCGCGATCACCCTACTCCGCCAGGTCACACAGGTGGCCCCGGGCTACCGCGACGCGGCCACACGCCTGGCCGAGGCCGAGCAGGTGCAGCGAGTCGCCCCCCAACTGGCCAATGCCCGCGCTACCCTCGCGGCAGGCCGTCCCCGCGAGGCGGCCGCCCTGCTGGAAACGGTCGTGCGGCAAGCCCCCCTCGTCGCCGAGGCCCGTACTTTGCTCGCCGAGGCGCAGGCCCGCGTGCAGGAGGGCGCGCAGACGCACTCGCTGGGCGGGCGCACGCCTACCAACCGGATGGGCCCGACCAGCGGCGATGCGACACGCGCCAGTAGCGACCGCATCGCCTCCACTCAGCAGTGGGCTACACGCACGCTCGCCGAGACTCCTCCTCTCGGCGATACCGTGGTGCCGGTTCCCTCCCCCGCGCGGCGCCCGTGGCCCTGGCTGGTCGCCGCCGTGGCGGCGGGCGCGCTGCTCCTCGCCGCCGTGGTGGGCGGGCCGCGCGTCATCGAGGCGCTCGGCGGGCGATCGGAGCCCACAGCCGTGCCAACCGCCGCCGCGCCGACCGCTACGCCCGAGCCGACGGCGGCCGATCTCTTCCCCGCGTGCCAGAGCGCGGTCGCGGCAGCCGCGTGGGCGGAGGCCGTGAAGGCCTGCGAGCAAGTACGCGACAAGGACCCCACTTTCGCAGGCCTGGCCGATGCGCTAGCCACCGCCTACGTGAACGTAGGCAAGCTCCAGGTCGACCAGCCCGATGGGCTGCCCGAGGCGATCACCTGGTTCGATAAAGCGCTGGGCGTGAAGCCCGACGATCCCGAGGCGCTCAAGCAGCGCCAGCTCGCCGTCGCGTTCCAGGAGGGCGACAGCGCGCTGGCCGCAGGCGATTCCGCGCGGGCTATCGACCGCTTCCAGCAGGTGTTCGCCGCCGACGAGAAGTACCGCGACGCGGTGGGCGACGGCGGGGTGCGTAACCGGCTGTACCAGGCGCTGCTCGGCGCGGGGCAGGCCGCGCTGGCCGCGGGCCAATACCCCGCGGCCCAGCAACAGTGCGAGCGCGCACTCGAGCTGGTCGACGATAGTGCCGACGCCCAGGCGTGTCGCAGCGCGGCGATCGCCGCCCAGCAGCCGCCGACGCCCGTACCCGTACCGCCCACTCCGCGCCCAGTCGTACAGCCGACCACCCCGCCGCGGCCGGCAGTGCAGCCCACACAGCCGCCGCGGCCACAGCCGACGCCCCAACCCCCGCCGCGGCCCGCGGTGCAGCCCACGCAGCCGCCGCGACCTACGCCTGCTCCGCCTCCGCCGCCCACACGGGCGCCAGTGCAGGTGCCGCCCACCCGCCCGCCATACTGAGCGTGCCGGTCGCGCGGGTGACACCTCCAGCTAGGAGTGGGTATGGGCGCCTCGCCACGGACCCTCGCCCAGACGATCCTCGGCGCCGGGCTGGCGGCCGTTGCTCCCCGCGCGGCGCTGGCCCGCCACCTGCACTGCACGGGCGACCTCCTGCGCGCTGACGGCCGCGCCTACGACCTTCGCGCCCACGCCCGCGTGCTGGTGGTGGGCGCGGGCAAGGCCAGCGCCGAGATGGCCGCCGCCGTCGAGGACCAGCTCGGCGCTCACGTGAGCGCCGGGCTGGTGATCGCCAAGGACAGCCACGCAGTACCCACGCGGCACGTCGCCGTGCGCGAGGCGAGCCACCCGCTGCCCGACACGCGCGGCGTGACAGCCACTGCCGAGCTGCGCGCCCTGCTCGCCAGCGCCGGCGAGCACGATTTGGTCCTGGTGCTCCTCTCCGGGGGCGGCTCGGCGCTGCTGGAGCAGCCGGCGGACGGCCTGTCGCTCGGCGCCCTCCAGGCCACCACCGAGGCGCTGCTGCGCGCTGGCGCGACGATCAACGAGCTGAACGCCGTGCGCAAGCACCTGAGCGCTGTCAAGGGGGGCAACCTGGCGCGCGCCGCCGCGCCGGCCACCGTGCTGGTGCTGGTCCTCTCGGATGTCGTCGGCAACCCGCTGGATGTGATCGCCTCGGGCCCCTGCGCCCCCGACCCCACGACCTACGCCGACGCGCTGGCCGTGCTGGCTCGCTACCAGCTCGCCGAGGCCGTGCCGCCCGCCGTGCGCGCGCACCTGGAAGCGGGCGCGCGGGGCGAGCGGCCCGAGACGCCGAAGCCGGGCGACCCCGTGTTCGCCCGCGTGCACCACGTGATCGTCGGCGACAACGCCCAGGCGGCCGCGGCGTGCGTGGCGGAGGCCGAGCGCCATGGCCTGCGCGCGCTGCTGCTCAGCACCTTCGTCGAGGGCGAGGCGCGCGAGGTAGGCCGCGTGCTGGGCGCGCTGGGCCGCGAGCTGCGCCTGCACGGCCGCCCGCTGGCGCCGCCGGCCTGCCTGGTCCTGGGCGGCGAGACGACGGTTACCGTGCGCGGCCCGGGCCACGGCGGCCGCAACCAGGAGGTCGCGCTCGGCGCGGCGCTGGCCCTCGCGGGGCTGGACAACGTGCTCGTACTCAGCGCGGCCACTGACGGCGGCGACGGCCCGACCGACGCCGCGGGCGCGTTCGCCGACGGCACCACCCTTACCCGCGCCGCGGCCCTGGGGCTCGACCCGCGAGCCCATCTCGCCCGCAACGACGCCTATCCCTTCTTCCAGGCGCTAGGCGACCTGCTGGTCACGGGCCCTACGCGCACCAACGTCAACGACCTTATGCTCGTGCTGGCGCTGTGAGCCGCGACGCCCCCGGGCACGATCGGGTACCCTTCCCTACGACGCGCCCGGCGTGAACGCCTCACGGGGCAGTGGCCCGCGTAGCGGGGGAGACGGCCCAACCGTGCGGAGCGCCGCGGTAAGCGGGGAGGGAGAATGAGCGAAAGCGCGCTGCGAGCCGAGACGCGCGCCGAGCTGGAGCGGCTCGG
>Ga0070737_10006405_pt1 | contig 10802 bp, 8 predicted proteins | sample Coa_R1_10_FD_66438 | JGI IMG/M metagenome (GOLD analysis project Ga0070737, IMG submission 66438) | Surface soil microbial communities from Centralia Pennsylvania, which are recovering from an underground coalmine fire - Coalmine... | ecosystem: Environmental > Terrestrial > Soil > Unclassified ...
GCAGCATATCAGGCAACGCTCTTTCGATTATCGGAGTGATATCGACGCGGCGCAGCGGGTATAGTGCGATGCGATGGATTCGGAACTTTGCCGAGCCTCCGTCATAACTTCGAGCGCAAAAGGCGGCTGCAGCAGGGCCGCGATGGTCGAGCATGACGCATTGACGGCCGGGACTAGAAACCACTTTTTCTTCGCCGAGAATCGATCGTGGAGCGTCGTTGGAGAGAAATATCCCAATCTTCCCATCGACGAGCTCGAGGTCTATCGCACATCGAAAGCCGATGACTGTTTCGTCGCAGGCCACGGGTGAAAAACGACCGATCACCGCCCACGACCAATTTTGGGCGGGCGTCACAACCTCGAGAACACCTTCCGCTAAACGGCAAGCAGTGGCTTCCGAGCTTATAGTAAGCGCCTCAACGGCACCGAGGGCCTTCTCTTCGGTCAGATTCACGGGCGAGTACTATCGCTAGCCAGATGTAGTACCGTCTTAAAAAATACTGCCCCTTGGCCCTGGACGCGAAAACGACGAACGCAATGTGAATTCCGACTCGGAAATAATTTCGGCGACGAGCGAGCCGGCTTCAGTCTGCCGCCGGGTCGCGGCGATATGTTCGTCCTAGTAGCGGGATTACGCACAAGCGGAGCTCTCTTTCCGGATAGCGTTCGCTGCGATGTCCTGGGAATTTGTGGCGTAAAGTCGTGGGGGCAGGCACCTTAGCGGCCCGGGGCCACCGTAAAGGCCCGATACGGAATTCACGGCATAGTTTCGAATACACCTTCGATGCGCCCCGAGACATACGAGCTCTTGGCTGCTCGTCAAGAAACCTACTGGTGGCATCGCGCTCGCCGCACGATGGCCCTTGCTTTACTGCGCCGCTTCGGCCTGGCACCGCAATGTCGCTGGCTTGATGTCGGCTGCGGGCCCGGCGGCAATTTGCGTATGCTGGATGACATGGATCCAAAAATCATAGTCGGCGTCGATGTTTCCCCGCGTGCTCTATCACTGGCAAAACTGTATGCCCCGTCTGCGGTCCTTGTCCAAGCAGACATCAATCAGAACCTCCCGTTTGCGGATGCGAGTTTCGACCTTGTTACCATCTTCAATGTACTCTACCATAAGTGGGTCGAAAATGAAGCGCATATCATTGGCGAGGCTGCACGCGTCTTGTGCCCAAACGGCTTACTGCTACTTACGGAACCGGCATTCGACGCGCTTTCGCGCGAAATGGATAATGCAGTCATGACACGACGCCGCTATCGAGAGACAGATTTCACATCTTGGCTCGATGCGAATCAATTGGAGACGCTTTTTAGCAGCTATTTTACGAGCTTTGGTTTTCCGATTATCCTCACGGCCAAGTATTTGAATTGCTTAAGACGCAAAAAAGAATCTGCCGTCGCATTGGACATGCGCCGGATTCCCAGGACCGTCAACGAGCTACTTACGGTTGTCGCGAAAGCGGAAGCTCAGATCATAGCAAGGGGTATTCGATTACCATTCGGAACGACGATCGTTAAGGTGGCTCGACGCCGGGCTGTCTTTTAGCTTCAAGCCCGGGCTCCTCGTTGGGAAGCCGGGCACCGGGTGGCGCGACGAGGGTTCGGAGGCTGTTGCTGAAGAGAGGCGAGCTGACCATACCCAATGAGACACGTCTAAGTCAACACGCGACCAGACCCCTATTTGGAGTTGTCTACTGTTATGCTGCGAATGGCCGCCTCGCTCGGGCCGGCAGCGGAGCGATTGCGAACTATGAAGTCCCCAACTTGACGTGGATCGGCGTACATGCAGTATTCATCGAACTGACCGGTAGGCATCACCTCCTTTTCGTCTAGCACACTGGAAATATCAGACTTTTTTGTTAACAATAATCCGATTGCGCCGGACAGCGATTGCGCCGTCACGCAAATAGCCACCGCACGCTTAGCATGCGAAAGCTCATGCGTAAGATCAGCTTGTAGAGTGTAAGCCCACTGTCGCGGATCGGTTCTGAAGTGCAATGACCCGCCACTCGAGTAAGGTCTGGGTGCTAGCTTGCTCACTAATCGTAACGAAGCAAGAGGCACGGTAGCTAAGGCGGCGCCGTGCCTTGGCGCGAGAGGTAAAACGCGCACGATTGCCTCCACGTAACTCCAGACGTGACCACGGAAGAAGGACCGCAACAAGGTACTCGTTCGTATGCCAGCCTGGTGAAGCGTTACTAGAGTGCGATCAACTTCAGTAAAGTTAGATGCAAGCACGACAAGAGTCCTTGTTTGCTCGATTTCACTGCGTAGTTTTTCACTGCTAATAGGAGACTTTAAGTTGAGTCTGCTATAACCATACAAAAATGCGGATTGCACTGATCCTAATAATCGATTGTTTGCGCTATACCAAAACGCAACAGGGCCTAGCGAAGGGGGTGAGATCTTCTCGACTGTCGCAACAAGATGGAAGGCACCGTTATACACGTCACGCTGGAGATCGCGTTGATCTCCGTGTAACAGTACGGAATAATCGGAGGACCGGAAGAAAAAACCTGGGATGGCGACTGCAAAGAGCAGTACACAGGCAAGCGATAATGTAGCAAAACGAAATCCAAGAGCTGTGCCGATGACGAAGATGATAAATAGGACAGCCGCTACCGCGAAAGGTATATGATTATAAAGCTGACTGATGCCGTAGGCTTTCCACAGAGCTACCGTAGCCGCCATCGCTATGCTGAGTAGCAAGCGTGTGTTTGTACTTTTTGACGCAGCCAGTTGGCCAATGATGGCCGTCAAAGTGAGATGCGACGGGATGATTAAGTAGCAAAAATAATAGAAAAGCGTGATGCGGGGCGAGTGAAAGACATAGTGACTGACTAGATAAATGCCAATCACTATGACTAGATACAATGAGAACGCAGCAGTGAGGCGAGTCTCTTCGGAAAGCCTGTGCGTAGGATTGGTGCGAGCAAGGAGAATGAGAGCCCCGATCGCGATCGCGACAGGAGTTAATACATAGTAGTATCCACCGGCAAGAAAGCGGTCAAGTGGAACAAACCACGACGCAGAGCCTCCGCTAAGGAGTCCCTCGGCAACATGCACCGTGAAAAGTTCGAAAAAGGGACCGAGCCCAGGCCGTACACTGTTCACGGCATAGGCGAGACCCGCGTAGGCAGCGATAAAACCAGCGACGAAGGCCATGACCCTACTGCCGACCGCACGCCATGATTGAAAGCGATTAATGATGAGCCATGCAGGAAAAAAGCTGGCCCAAATGCACAAGGTATAAAGATTCGAGTTTGTGGCCAACGCTGCGAAAGCTCCCGCAGACGAGAGCCAGAGTACGGGATAACGACGCGGTACAAGGGCGCAGGCAAACGCGGCAAATAAGTAGTTAAGGGCGAAACCATCTACGTAGTCCCAGGTTTCGGAGCGGAGATACCATGGGGAGAAGCAAAGCAGGATAACGGAAAGCCAAGCCACCCAACTACCGTAAAATCGTCGCGCGATTAGAAAGAGCGCAGTACAGCCTACAAGTATCTGCAGATAGTGCAGTACAAGGAATCCGATCTCGGGGCCGACCAAGTGGTAGATGCCTCGTCCGGGAAGAATTGCTGCCATCCGAAGCATATAGTATGTGACGTCATATCGCTCAACGAGGTGCCGGAGATTTATCATATAGGCGGTGTAAAGGAAGGTGTCGATATAACCGGCAACCGCAATAGGATTGGGCGTCAGCCAGAGGCATAAGGCCGGCAATGCCAGCAAGGAGATAGGAGTACACGCAAGGGCGATGCGGCGGCTGGCGCGACGATTGAGAGTACCTAGCGCTATAGATCTCATGTTGAAGCAATGACTGCAGGTCGTAACGAGGTCATGACAAAGTAGGCAAGGGTGGACTGGGTGGTTAAAGCAAATCGCATAATTCCTTAGTCAGTGGCTTGTTCATGCCTGTCTCGTAGAGGAAAGTCGATTGCGGAAGATCGGACTTATCGGATACGGCTATTGGGGCACCAATCTTTTCCGCAATTTGGCTGCAAGCGGTGTCTTTCAAGTTGCGGCTGTTGCGGAAACCAGCGAGACTCGACGCGAGGCTGCAGCCCGGTTCATAGATGTCGGTCGTATTACGGCTTCAGCGGTAAGTATCATCGACGACAAAGAGCTCGATGCCGTTGCGATTGCTACGCCTGTGGCGACACACTTTGACCTTGCTCGCCGTGCCATTCTTGCTGGGAAGCATGTCCTCGTTGAGAAACCAATGTGCGCTACCACAGCCGAAGCCGAGGAATTAGTTCAGCTTGCTGACCGACAAGGCGTGGTGCTCATGGTTGATCATACTTTTCTCTTTACAGGGGCTGTACAGCGTATTACCGAGCTAGTCCGCAGAGGAGAACTTGGGCGCCTTTGCTACTACGATTCGATGCGCGTGAATCTCGGCCTATTCCAACCGGACGTCAACGTGCTGTGGGACCTCGCTCCCCACGATCTGTCGATCATCGATCGCCTCGTCGACGAAGAGCCGGTCCACATTGAGGCGAGCGGCTACTGTCATGTAAACCATAATTTCCCGGACATTGTCTACCTGACGCTGCACTATGCATTACCGATGGTGGCTCACCTAAACCTTAGTTGGATGTCGCCGGTCAAGGTGCGTCGGGTGGCTATTGGTGGCACGGATAAGATGGTCGTCTGGGACGATTTGAACCGGGAAGAAAAAGTCAAAATATATAATTCGGGTATAAAGGTTCAGCCGGAGGACCAGCGGCCGGTGATCGTTCCAGATTATCGGATCGGGGACATCTACTCGCCTCGGGTGGTAAATCGCGAAGCGTTGAGCGGCGTCGTAGAGCATTTCGCCAAAGTCATCGACCGGGAAGAAGAAAGCATCATGGATGGAGCCCGCGGCCTTCGCGTCGTGCGGGTCCTTGAGGCGAGCCAAAAAGCCCTAGAAGAGAGTTTTCGACGCAGCGGAGCAACACAAAGCAGCCTGATGACTGTTAGGCGTCTCTCAGGCGTACGAGAATGAGGATATGCCGGATTATGTCGGCATGTCCCAGTTGCGGGGATTCAGTTCCAAAAGAAGCGATGGATCGGCGTATTTAGCTCGAAACCATGCGAGATACAGCCTCAAGCCGCTCTCAATATCGATCCGTGGAACATAACGCAAAAGATTACGAGCGCGCGTGATATCGGCTTGTAATGTGAAAACATCACCCGGTCGAGGATCCGTATAGAGAGGTGCCAGATCCGGTCTGCCGCAAAGTCGGCAGATCATCTGCGCCAAGGCCCCTATGGTAACCATTCGGCCAAACGCTATGTTGACAATCCCCCCGACAAGTGCATCACATTCAGCGGCGAGTGCGATTCCAGCCGCGCTTTCCGTCACGTATGTAAAGTCGCGGGCATTCTGGCCGGTGCCAAAGATGATCGGCCGCTCTCCATTGAGCACGCGAATCACAAAGCGCGGGATCACTTCAGCGAGTTCGCCTTGATCGTGTTCGCGTGGACCGTAGGAGTTAAACGGACGGACTATAACGATCGGTAATCCATAAGTCTGGAAATATGCTTTGGCATAATATTCACCGGCAAGTTTCGCGGCCCCATATACGGTAACAGGAGCGCAGTGCGTCGTTTCCTCGTTCAGGCGCTCTCCGCCGCAATTCCCGTAGACTTCTGAGGAAGAGCAATACACGAAACGATGGACATTCGCTCGTCGTGCGGCCTCAAGCGTGAGGATGGTGCCGGTAGCATTCGTTTCGTGATTTTCGAGTGGACGGCCCAGCGAGCGGCGAACACACTGCACGGCCAGATGAAAAACGTAAGAACAGCCCTGAACTGCTTCTTTTAGTGCTTCCGGATCGAGTACCGAGCCTTCAATGATCCGAAGCTGCCCGCTTCGAGAAGCGCTCTCCAAATTTTCTCTTGAACCGGACGAGAAATCGTCCAGGACTGTCACCGCATATCCACGTTCTAGCAGGATATCGGTTAGATGGCTACCGATGAATCCTGCTCCACCCGTAACCAGTGCCCGAGCCTTTACCGAAGACATATCTTTTTCACACTTCGAGAAAGCGCAGGAGCCGGTCCTCGTCGAAACCACCATCGATGGCAGATCAGGTGCGATTAGCAGGCGATGTCGGTGAGATTGCCTTCAGCCGTCCCTATATGGACGACGAAGAAGCAAACGCCGCTGCGGAGGTTATCCGTAGCCACTGGATTGTCAGCGGTCCGCGGCTCGCGGACTTCGAAGACCGCTTCGCCCAGGAGTGCGGGGTTAGGCACGCGATTGGCGTCTCGTCCTGGACGACGGGAGCGTTCCTCGTCCTGCACGCCTGGGGAATCGGCCCCGGCGATGAAATCATCGTCCCCTCCCTCACCTTTATCGCATCCGTGAACGTCGTAGCGCATACGGGCGCGCGGCCCGTTTTCGTCGACGTCGATCCCCTAACATGGAATATCGATCCCGCGGACGTCTTACGAAAAATCACGCCCCACACCAAGGTCGTGATGCCGATAGATCAGCTCGGCTTGCCGAGTGATATCGACGCGATCAACGACATCGCTCGCCAGTATGGCTTGCGTGTCCTGGAGGACGCTGCGTGCGCCTTCGGATCGCGCAATCGCGGTCGCCGCATCGGTTCTTTGGCGGAGGTTACGGTGTTTAGTCTTCACGCCCGTAAAGTAATCTCGACCGGTGAGGGTGGGATGATCGTTACCGACGACGACGCCCTTGCGGAACGGCTGCGCCGCTTACGCCACCAGGGAATGTCAATTTCCGACTATGCACGACACGGCGCAGCGCCGACCCTCTTTGAAACGTATCCTGAGATCGGTTATAACTTCCGGATCACCGATATTCAAGCCGCCATAGGACTGGTGCAGCTTGGGAAGCTGCCGGCCATCCTAGAAAAGCGACGTTTGGTCGCCGAGCGCTACAACGCGTATCTGAACGATCACCCTCTTTTTATTCGACCGCACGTTCCGGAAGGTATGGAACCCAATTGGCAGTCTTACATGATTGGGTTACGAAGCGCTCGAGGCCTGGATCGAAATGCCGTTATGGCATGGTTGTACGAACGTGGCATCCCCACGAGGCGAGGCGTGATGGCTTCGCATCTTGAGCCGCCGTACCGTGACCCGAACGTTCGACTCCCTCACACAGAGATGGCTGCGGCCAATACGCTGCAGCTGCCCATGCATCCTAGCCTCACACCGAGGCAACAAGACTACATCATCGAAAAGCTGGAAGAATTTACGGCAAGCGGCCGGCTATGACGCCCTCCTGATGTGCTGCTGGTGATTTGAGTGCGGCCGGGGTTGCGAGATCGAGCAACCACGCTCCGAAGCCTGCGAGGGCCAGGCTTGCACTCAACGTTGCGTAAGTCACCACCGCGACGGCGAAGCCGATTTCCCGCGATGCTCCGGCGAGGCCAGCTAAGGCTGAAAAGGTAACTTCGCGTACGCCGATGCCCTGAAAACTTACGGGGACTAATCGAACCAGTTCAGTGAGTGTGGCAATCATCGCCAGGAGCGCAATAGGGATGTGAAGTTCCAGCCTGGCGGCGACAACCGTCGTTGTGCCGATCCATGTCGCCCACGCAAGGAGGGACAGAAGGACGAGCACTACCGAGTTTCGCCGGGTCGCGAGGGTTATACCGCGATTAAAACTCCGAACATGACGTGCAAGTGCCGGACAGCGCGCGAAGGCCCGGCGGACATGGCTATGCCGCAGCGCAAAAGGCAAAATCGGAAAGAGCACCAGGGCGACGGCGATCGGCGCGGCTGGGTAGAGGAACAAGGCATTTATTGCGGTCAATCCTTGGCCGGATGTGGCAAGCTGCACTAATAAGGAGAGCAAGTAACCAATGAAGAACGAGCATAGCCCCAGCACGCGCTCCACGGCGAGCGCTGCTACCAAGGTGGATATCGAGCCCTTTGCGGACGAGCGCAGGGCGACCACCCGATAAACGTCGCCGCCGATGTTGGCTGGGGTAAAGCTGTTGAGGAACGTGGCAAGAAGGTATATTCGCCATTGGTGGGCCGAGGATGTGTGAACGAGATGCCGGGTAATGTAAGTCCAACGAAGACCGACAATCGCAACGCTGGCCGCCGCCAGGGTGACCGCCAGCAGCAAGGTAGAGAAGTTTACGCGGCTAAGAGCTGTGAGGAGACGATCCCAGCGTAAAAGATAAATGCCTCCGGCAAGGATCAGCGCGGAACCGACGATGCGGAGAGCTCTGGCGCTTGTATGCTTGCGCAAGGAAGGGTTACCTTTCATGCGAGTAGTTCCCTACTACGTGTAAGATTTCCGCCGAAGTAGAGAACCTATAACGATCGTCGGACGCCAGATCCTCGAGGAAGCGGCGATACATCGACAGCATCGTCTCGTCGCCAGAGAATCGGGTCTCACAATGAGTTAGGAGGGTCACGATTCCACCCGAAGCCGCGATTTGTCGAGCGCAAGCGTGCCATATTGAAATGATCTCGTGCGGCCGATAGCCCAGGAATTTCAGGCTCCCGTCACGCGGCATGGTAAGGGGAATTTCAACCAGCTTGCCGATGAGGAAGGGTCGGGCGGTGGCGCATCCGTTGTTCGGCACCGGGAATAGACCGCCGGACGTAGGAATGCTGCTATCATAAGAGTACAGATCACCCAAATCCGCAAGTAACTCTTGCGTACGCAATAGTGAGGGCGCGCGATAGCCAGTCATCCCATAGCGCTCAACGAGAGGGCGTGCGGCCTCGATACGACTTTTGCGCTGAGCGGAAGCGGCGAAAGGCGTCCGATTGCTGTGGTCGTAACCGTGGATCCCGAGCTCGTGGCCCCGTGCCGATATCTCTGTTAGAAGGCCATGATCCAGCGGCCAAGCGAAGGGGACGACGTAGTTTGCCGATCGCGCGCCGATCGATTCCTCGATAGGGAGGAAGCGACCGACCAAATTCTCGAGGCCCTCCGCCGTGTCGATGTCGTGAGTTAGAAGAACCGGTGTGCGGCCGTCGGAGAAAGGTGATGGAGCAGCGCCGGAAAGATCTGCTACGAAATCGGCGCTAAGATCAAGCGGCCAGCGAGGGTATGCGGCCCACGACCGGGAACGGCGGCGCTGTAAATGTCCCAGAGCGCGGCCAATCGCGGTCCGAAACCAGAGGGGCACGAGCTGATATGAAAAGGGGAGTCGTGCCGACACCGGCGGGGACGGCGTAAAGGCCGCACGCATTCTCAGCCCATCGATGCATACGGCGGTGTCGGCGACGCGTGCGCGCGAGATAATTATGCGTTTCTGGCGATATCCCGGGAGAGCCTCGGCGATACGAATCGGCAGTGAGACCTCAAGCCCTACAGCCCAGGCCAGATCCGGTACATCCTCGACGGCTTCAATTTTTACCGAAACCAGCTCGTCCGTCGTATTCCGCGGGTTCATATTCGGGACGTTCGTCCACGCGAATTGTCGGCCTTGACCTCGTCGCGGATCGCAGATTGTGGTTCGGCCGGTGAGATACCAACTTTTTGTGCAACGAAATAGAGCGGACGGCCTGTCGCTTCAATGTATATTCGGTGTAGATATTCGCTCATCACGCCTAACATAAGACACACCACGCCGAAGAAAAAGCAAAGCGCGACCATGAGGCCCGTCCATCCCGGAAAAGGTTTGGCAAAGATATAATCTGCGATAAGATAAGCCAGGAGTGGGACGTTCATCAAGAAGATGGCCGCTCCGAGCAGCGTGATGAACTGCGGCAGCACATTGGAGAACCCTATAAGCGTATCATACATCGCCTTGATCATGCGGGCGGCAGTCCACCCGGACGTCCCAGCGCGACGGGATCGACGGTCGTACAATACGACGTCCTGCTTGAATCCGGTCCATGCGACGAGCGCAAATGTAATTCGATTGTGTTCGCGAAATTGTCGAAAGCACTCCACGACGACGCGATCGATCAAGAGGAAGCTTCCCGTCGCAAACTTGGAGCCTTTCGGCATTGCTTGTGTCTTTATGAGCCACGAGAAGATTTTAGAGGTCCACACCCGCAGCGGCTTCTCGGCGCGACTCCGTCGACAACCCCAAACGATTTGGGCACCTCTACGCCACTTCTCGACAAACTCGCACACCGTTTCAGGCGGGTCCTGAAGGTCACAGGCCAGAGTCGCCACCGCGTCCCCGTCGGCGTTGTCGATACCTGCGGTCAAAGCGGTGTGCGAGCCGAAATTTCGCGACAGCCGAAGGCCGCGAAAACGGGGCGATTCTTCACAGAATCGCTGGATGAGCTCCCAAGACCGGTCGGTGCTACCATCGTCGACGAAGAGAACTTCGTAATATACTTCCCGCTGAGCAAGCAAGCAGCGTGAGACCTCCGTACGGAACGCCTCGAGGGAAGCCTCTTCGTTGAACACTGGCGTAATGATGGTCACGCGCGGTTGGTCGACCGTAGTTCCGGCGAACATTCCTCGATCCTCTAATCGTCCCAGGCCGGGAAATCCGGGCCGAGCAAGTCGTAGAGTTCTCTGTTCGGCACAGCGTAGCGTTCTATGAGCTTTTTGCGGGTCGCCGGAGCCATGCCATCGTTGTCGGCATCCCGGACAGCGTTGACGGGCTCTTGCCTCTCTCCGTCCTGCGGACGCGGTGCGACGCCGAGAAAGCGATGCAACGTTTCCGCTACGCAACCTGGAGACCTTACTATGTCTTCGTATCTGATGACAAGGATCTGGTTGCGAGGAAAACGCTGAAAATACGGACGTAGGAGATCAGCATAGAGCCCGCGGGAGAAGAGCGCGTGCGGCCGCGCGTATCGTAACTGCTCCGGAAGGTTCTTTTCTCGCTCTTCCTCGCAGGCGAGAG
>Ga0070737_10006408_pt1 | contig 10798 bp, 6 predicted proteins | sample Coa_R1_10_FD_66438 | JGI IMG/M metagenome (GOLD analysis project Ga0070737, IMG submission 66438) | Surface soil microbial communities from Centralia Pennsylvania, which are recovering from an underground coalmine fire - Coalmine... | ecosystem: Environmental > Terrestrial > Soil > Unclassified ...
TACGGCGGCCCGGACGGGCTGAAGCGGTTCGTCGACGCCTGCCACGCCCGCGGCCTGGCCGTGCTGCTCGACGTGGTGTACAACCACGTCGGCATCGGCAACCGGCTGGCCGATTTCGGGCCGTACTTCACCGAGGCGCACGTGACGCCGTGGGGCCCCGCGGTCAACCTGGACCAGCCCGGCTCGGACGAGGTGCGCGCGTTCCTGATCGGCAACGCGCTGATGTGGCTGCGCGACTACCACCTGGACGGGCTGCGGCTGGATGCCGTGCACGCGCTGGAGGACCGCAGGGCGCTGCACTTCCTCGAGGAGCTCGCGGCCGAGGTCCAGGCGCTGGCCGCCAGGCTGAACCGCGAGCTGGTGCTGGTCGCCGAGTCCGACCTGAACGACCCCAGGCTGGTCAGCTCCCGCGAGGCCGGCGGGTACGGGCTGACCGCCCAGTGGAGCGACGACTTCCACCACGCGGTGCAGGCGGCCGTCACCGGGGAACGGCAGGGCTACTACGTCGACTTCGGGTCCCTCGCGGCGCTGGCCAAGACCTACACCAGGGTGTTCTTCCACGACGGCATCTTCTCCACGTTCCGCGGCCGCACCCACGGGCGGCAGGTGGACGTGTTCCGCATCCCGGCGCACCGCTTCCTCGGCTACCTGCAGGACCACGACCAGGTCGGCAACCGGGCCGCCGGCGACCGGATCTCGGCCTCGCTGCCGCCGGACCTGGTCAAGGTCGCCGCAGGCCTGGTGCTCACCTCGCCGTTCACCCCGATGCTGTTCATGGGCGAGGAGTGGGGCGCGGACACGCCGTGGCAGTACTTCACCGACCACATCGACCCCGGGCTGGCCGAGGCGGTCGCCGCGGGGCGCCGGGCCGAGTTCGCCCGGTTCGGCTGGGGGGCCGCCGACGTGCCCGACCCGCAGGACGAGGCGACGTTCCTGCGCTCCAAGCTCGACTGGACACAGCCCGGCCGCGAGCCGTACCGGGGCATCCTCGCCTGGTACCGGGAGCTGATCGCGCTGCGCCGGGCCAGGCCCGAGCTCACCGACCCGCGCCTTGGCCGGGTGCGCGCCGACTATGACGAGGATGCGCGCTGGCTGCTGGTGCACCGCGGGCGGCTGCGCATCGCGGCGAACCTGGGCGCCGCCCCCGCCCGGCTCCCGCTCGGCCGGCCCGCCGCCGCCGTGCTCGCCGCGTCCGCCCCCGGCGTGGCCATCGACGGCGACACCGCCATCGTCCCCGCCGCCGCCTTCGCCGTCATCGAGACCGCCGCGCCGCACCCCGTGCCCTGACCGGCGGGCACACCCGGTCGCTGCGCCCAGCCCAGCCCTGGGCGGCTTGGGGCGCGGCTGTTCCGGAGGACCCCTGCCCTGGGGTCTGTACGGTGATCTGGTGAGTGGTGGCCTGGTCTTCGACCGTCGCGTGCGGGGGCGCAGGGGCCTGCGGGCGGGCTGGCTGACCGAGGAACTGAGGCGCCAGGGGCGGCTGCCCGGGCCGAGGCGGACCAGCTGCGCTCGGCCTGGAGATCGTGGGATGCCGGCCCGCGGCGACGCGGATCCCGGCGCCGATGATGTCGCCTTGTGCCGCCGGGCCCGCGGCCACCGCCAGATCGAGCGGTGGCCGATGCGCCGCGGTCAGGCGCAGCTTTGCCGGGCGGCGGCGCTGAGGGAGGAGAAGACCCACGGGTTCTGCGGCCCGTTGCTGCCCTGCAGCGCCTTCGGCAGGCCGTGCGGGAACGCGAACGAGGCACGGGACCAGAACCACCGCGTGCCCGACGGCAGGCAGGCCCGGACCGGCTGGCTGAGCGTGACCACGGCGGCCACCGGGTAGACGGTGCCAGCGGCGCAGTTCGGGTTGCAGTCGTCGAGCCGGTAGGTGCCGGCGCCCACCGCCGCGGCGGCGGACCAGGTTCGCCACGTCATCCGGTACAGGAACGCGGTGGCGTCGCCGGATAGCGCGCAGCCCGCGGCGCACGCGGGCTCATGCAGCGGCGCGGCGCGGATGTCCTGGCCCGGCGCGAGGAAGGTGCTGGCGGCCGACTGCGGCGGCGCGGCCGCCGTGGCGCTCGCCGGCGCGGCCGCCGTGGCGGTGATGGCAGCCGGGGCCGAGCCCGCGATGCCGGTCGGCGAGGACGCGGCGGCGGAGGTGGCGGCCGCCGAGCCGCTCGCGGTGGCCGTGCTGCCCGGTGACCCGCACGCCGCCAGCACCGCGGCGCAGCCGAGCGCCCCGCACCCCAGCAGGTGCCTGACCGCCGCCGGCATTGCGTTTCCCATGGTTCCCCCCTTGCCTTCCGGCGCCGGCCCGTGCCGGACCGATAGGTACGACGTCCGCGGTGCGGTGACGGTTGGCAGCTGCCACCGGCCGTTCGGCATCATTATCGCGGCGGCCGCCGGCTACGGCGGTCAGCGGACAGCGCGGACCCTCGTCGCGGCCGGAGCTCTTCGCCGCCGCCCGGGTCGGCCTGGGCGCGCTGGGCGTGGTCACCACGGTGACGCTGCGCTGCGTCCCGTCGTTCCTGCTCGCCGCCGACCAGCGCCCGCTGCCGCTGGCCGAGGTCCTGGAGCAGTTCGACTCGCTCGCCGCCGCCAACGACCACTTCGAGTTCTACTGGTTCCCCTACGGCCGCAACGCCCTGGTCAAGCGGAACAACCGGCTCGCGCCGCCGGGCGAGGCGCCCGTGCCGGGCGGGCTGCCCGCCGCCGCGGCCCGCCCCGCGCCCGCGGAGCGGGCGCTGCCCCGGTGGCGCAGGTTCTGGGAGTTCGAGGTGATGGAGAACGCCGCCTTCGGGGCGCTGTGCCAGGTTGGCCGCGCCGTGCCGCGGCTGATACCGGCGCTGAACGGGTTCGCGTCGGCGGCCTTGTCCGCCAGGCGCTACACCGACGTCTCGCACCGGGTGTTCGTCACCCCGCGGCGGGTCCGGTTCGTCGAGTCCGAGTACGCCGTTCCACGTGAATCCGTGCTCGACGTGCTCGCCGAGCTGCGCCGCGCCGTGCCCCGCCTGGCCGACCCGGTCATGTTCCCCGTCGAGGTGCGGGTGGCCGCCGCCGACGACATCTGGCTGTCCACAGGTCACGGCCGCGACACCGCCTACATCGCCGTCCACCAGTACGCCGGTCTGCCTTACCGCGCCTACTTCGATGCGTTCGAGTCGATCGTGGCGAGCGTGGCGGGCCGGCCGCACTGGGGCAAGCTGCATTCGCTGGACGCCGGCCGACTCCGCCCGCTGTATCCCCGCTTCGACGACTTCCGCCGCGTCCGCGCGGAATACGACCCGGAATCCAGGTTCGGCAATGACCACCTGGACCGGGTCCTCGGCTCGCCGTAGCGCCGCCTGCGCCCGCGCAGGGCGGCCCGCCGGCTCCTTACCGGGTGCTTACGGTCGGGTCGTTTCCGAACCGCCCGGGCAGGCGGCCCGTAATCCGGGTTGTGGCCGGTGCTCGCGGCCGCCACGAAAGGTCACCGCCGCGGTCATGCACGCCGACGATCGCGGGCACGTGATCACCGCCTTCTTTCGTGCTGGCGGCCACGGCACCGGTCCGCCGCAGCTGGCTGCCGCCCGACGGGAGATGACCGACGATGAGCCACTGCCCACCGGCAGCGCCCGGAGGCCGGGAACCAGGCCGAGCCCCGAGCCCCGGTCCGCGGTCATGAGCTCGCGGCAGAACCCGCGACGACCCGAGGCCGTGCCCGCCTGGCCGGCCCCCGGCCGCCGCGCTGACCCCGGCCACCGGGCCGTCCCCGGCCCCGGGCAGCGCGCTGACCCCGGCCACCGGGCCGACCCCCGGCAGGGCGCCGGCCCGGCCGCTGCGGCGGCGCGGCTGCGACCAGACCGTGCCCGGTACGCCTGGCTGTACGAGGACGACGACATCTGGGGCGCGGACACGGCCGGCAGCACGCCCCCGCGCAGCCACGGTGACGACTGGCACGCCCCGCGGCTGTGAGCGGTGAGCACGGCGATACTGGTGGCCGTGGTGGTGGCCGCGGTGATCGCCTTCACCGCGCTGCAGGTCACGGCGCGGTCGCGGCAGCGGCGTTCGGCCCCGCACGTCGGCGGCAGCCCGCACCAGGCGGGCGGCTGGCCGGGGCCGCCCGCCCCGCGCGGCGGGCTGCTGTCCGGAGCAGCCAGGCCCCTGGGCCGCCGCGGCGTGCTCGGGCGCAGCCTGGCGGCGCTCCGGGCGTCGAGGCGCCACCGGGCCCGGAATCCGGGGCGGCTGCGCGCCGGCGGGCGGCGCCTGCCTGGCTCGGCGGCGCGTCTGTGAGGCGCTCCCATCGGTGTCCGCGGGCAGCACGCCGGCGTGCGCAGCGAAGCCGGCGACCGGATGACGGCCGATTCCCCGGATGAGGACGATGCCGCGCGCGCGATATGTCATGGACCTTCACTGATGCTGTTTACCAGCAGGAACGAGGCGAAAATCCAGGCCCCGAGTTGGTCGAGATCAGCGAGGGCGAAGCCGAGGTCCTTATCGAGCGCTTCCGGGAGAAGTGGTCCCGGGGATCGTGAACGCTACCCGGGGACCGCTGCCCTCGCAGAGGCTGCGGTGAGCGGGTAGCGAGGGCGGCATCGCCTCATCGGTCAGGACTGCCCCTCCGGGAACACCGGCACCAGGCATGCCGGGGCCGGGCGCGGGACGGGCGCGGGACCCTGGCGGGCGTGCCGCAATACCGGGCATTATCGAAATGCGAGCCTGGTGAGGCAGCCGAGGAACTCCGCGCGGCGGCCGAATCCGAGGCGCGTGTGCTTCCCGAGGGTCACGAGAAAGGCGGGAAGGAGCTTCCCGATGTTAACGTGGCAGAACCTGGCCGGGCTTGACGCGTACCGGGTCGCGGAGATCCCGCGGCCGGAACCAGAGGGCGAGCAGCCGCGGGAGCGGCCGGATGACCCCGGCCGGCCGCTGCGGGCCGCGGCCCTCGTTGCGGCGTATCACGCCAGCGCCGGGCCGGCGGGCGACGGGCCGGGCACCGGCACCGGCTGCGCGCCGCCGCTTGCCGTGGGCTGGGTGCGGCCCGGCGCCGGCCAGCCGGTGCAGCTGATCGTGGCAGGTCACGGCCTGGCGGGCAGCCGCGACGGCGGGGACGGCCAGGAAGTCCTGCTGAGCTTGCCGGCCGGCGCGCGCGCCCGGCCGCTGCAGCCCGGCGCGCTGCCGGCGCTGCTGGCGGAGCTGCCGTGCTGGCGCGCGATCGGCGGGATCAGCGACGGACTGCTGCCCGACGACCGCCGCCGCCGCGATCGCGTCCCCCCTTCGCTGGAGGAATGCCTGCTGGCCGTCTGGCCGGGACCGTTCGGCTGGCTGCTTGCCGCCGAGCCGCTGCGGGCGGCCGAGATCGGGGAACTCGCCGATGAGCTGGCCCGCCGCGAACTGCTGGCGTCCGGTGACTCCGAGAGATTCCCCGAACGAGCGGTGGTGGCGCGGCGCCTGCACCTGCGGCACGCCGAGGTGCGCAGGGCCGCCTCAACCGGGCTGTGGCGGGTACGGCTGCTGGCCGGCGCCGCGGACGCCGCCGCCGCGTCCCGGGTGGCCGGGCTTGTCTGCGCCTCCGCGGACCTGACCGGGCTGCCCTATGCGGTCGCCCCGGTCGGCGGCGCAGCCAGCCTGCGAGAGCTCCTCGGGGACCCGCGGCAGGCGCCGGCCGGCGGCGAGCCGGTGCCCGGCTACCCGTTCCATGCGAGCACCGAGCTCGTCGCGGCGCTGGCCAGGCCGCCGCAGCGCGAGATTCCGGGGGTGCGCCTCGCGCTGCGGCCGGAGTTCGACGTCACCCAGGAACCGGCCGCCCGCGGCGGTCCGCCCGGCGCCGGCGCGGCCGCCGCCGAGGCGATCACGGTCGGCGAGGTCCTCGACTCCGGCCGCCGCCCGGCCGGCCCGCTGGTGCTGCCGCTCGCCTCGCTGAACAGGCATGTCTTCGTGTCCGGCGCTACCGGCTCCGGCAAGTCGCAGACCGTGCGGGCGCTGCTCGAGGCCGCCAGCGGGGCGCGGATCCCCTGGCTGGTGGTGGAACCGGCCAAGGCCGAATACCGGCTGATGGCCGGCCGCCTGGCCGGAGCCGGCGGCAGCGGCGGCATGTCCACGCAGGTCGTGCGCATCCGGCCCGGCGAATCCGACGCGATCGCGGCCGGGCTGAACCCGCTGGAGCCCGCGCCGGACACCGAAGGGCGCCGGTTCCCGCTGCAGACCCACGCCGACTTGATCAAGGCCCTGTTCGTCGCCTCGTTCCGGTCGGAGGAGCCGTTCCCCCAGGTGCTGAGCGCTGCCCTGACCAGGGCGTACGAGGACGCCGGGTGGGACCTCGCGCTGGGTGAGACCCTCACGGCGAACCCGAACCCCAGCTACCCGACCCTCGCCGACCTGCAGCGGGCGGCCGGCAGGGTGATCCGCGAGGTCGGCTACAGCCAGCGGATCACCGACGACGTGCTCGGCTTCGTCAAGGTGCGCCTGGCCAGCCTGCGGCTGGGCACCACCGGGCGGTTCCTCGAGGGCGGCCACCAGATCGACTTCGGCAAGCTGCTGGCAGCCAACGCCGTGCTCGAGATCGAGGACGTCGGCGACGACAGCGACAAGGCGTTCCTGATGGGCACCGTGCTGATCAGGCTCGCCGAGCACCTGCGGATGGCGGACAGGGCAGCCGCCCCGGGTTCCCGTGCCCCGGCCGGGCTGCGCCACCTCACCGTGCTGGAGGAGGCGCACCGGCTGCTGCGCCGTCCGGAAGCCGGCACCAGGGACGGCGCCGCGGCGCACGCGGTGGAGATGTTCGCCGGGCTGCTCGCCGAGATCCGCGCCTACGGCGAGGGGCTCATCATCGCCGAGCAGATCCCGGACCGCCTGGTCGCCGACGTCATCAAGAACACGGCGGTGAAGATCACCCACCGTCTCCCGGCCGCCGATGACCGGGATGCCGTCGGCGCCACCATGAACATGACCCGGGCGCAGAACCGGTTCCTGGTCACGCTGCGGCCGGGAGAAGCCGCCGTCTTCGCCGACGGCATGGACTATCCGCTGCTTGCGCAGATGCCGGACGGCACGGCCAGGGAGGCATCGGCGCCGGCGCTCACCGCCAGCCCGGCCGCCGTGGTGCGGTCGCGCAGCGTCACCTGCGGCGCCGACTGCGCGGGCCGCCCGTGCACGCTGCGGGACATGCGGGTGGCCCAGCGTGCCCTCGACGAGTACCCGGCCATCAGGCTGTGGGCCGAGCTGTCGGTGCTGGCGCACCTGACCGGGTGGCCGATGCCGGTGCCGAAGACCCCGCTGCTGTCGCTGCTGCAGCTGATGCCGTCACGGCTGCGGGACTGCGCCATCTCGCACGGCGTGGACGCGGCGGCCGGCGTCCGGGTGCCGGTCATCGCCAGCCGGGTTAGCCCGGTCGGCCTCGCCTCGCACGTCAGCACCGCGATCAGGGCCAGGGTGGCGCGGGGAACATGGCTATGCCAGCGGGAAGAGCCGGGGTGGCTCGCTCCCGCCTACAAGTGGACGCTGGTGCTCGATGCGCTCCGGTCGGCCGACAGGAAGAACCCCGGCGCCGGCCCGCACCCGCGCAGCTCGGAATGGGAAAGAGCCTACGGCCAGGCCATCGCCGGCGACACCTGCGCCCGCCAGGTCGGGATCGTGCAGCGATGGCACGACAGCGCGCAACGTGATGCGGCCGAGGTACGATCGGTCGCGTTCGGCGTCGACCGCCCGTCCGCCATCGAGGCGGCCGTCGGCGCCGTCGCGGACGACGACGATTTCGAGGAGCGGCTGGCCGGCTACCTCGAGCAGTTCGTCGACTGCCGCTGGCCCGGCCTGTACCTCACCGCCGGCGCTCAGGGGGAGCGGGGCGGGCAGCCGTAGTCGCGCGGCCACCTGTTGTCCACAGCGCCATCCACAGAAGTGGGCATGGCGTTGTCATCGCGGGGCGTGACCTGGGCCGTTCGCCGGGAAATTATCCACAGCGGCAGGCTGTGGATTACCGGGCCTCAGCGCAGCGGGAGCAGCTCGGGCAGCCTGCCGGCTGGCGCGGGCAGCGGCGACCGCCACCCCCAGCGGCCGGACAGGCAGAACCAGGCGAGCGCCGCGGCGGCAAGCAGGCGGACGCTGGGCGTCAGCCATGCCCCGTCGAACTGGCCGATGTCGTGCAGCCAGCGCGGCTCGGCCGGGCTCTGCACCGCCTGGGCGTAGACGGTCGCGCCCGCCAGCAGCCGCAGCAGCACCATCCAGTCGAGCCTGGACGCGGAGTACAGCGCCAGCAGGCTGACCGCCATGACGTCGTACCAGGGCCGCTGGAACGCGGTGACGAACAGCCAGGCCAGGCTCAGCGCCAGCGCCGGGGTGACGGCGGGCAGGCCGGGAACCCGATCCGGCATCCGCGCCACGGCCAGCACCGCGACGGCGGCGAACAGCAGGTACGCGATCAGCTCGAGGTGCGGCGGGGAGTTCGACACGGTGAACTGCGTGTAGCCAAAGAGCGGCCGCCACAGCAGCTGGTACATGGTGTCCCAGGTGACTCCGGGGCTGCGCGTGACCAGGGCCTTCACCGCGGGTGCGCCGGCCGCGAGGTAGGCGGGAACCACCACCAGCGCGAAGCCGGCCGCCGCCGCGGCAAGATCCCGCGCCGACCTGCGGCATGCCCAGGCGACGGCGGCACCGAACAGCGCCCACTCCGCCTTGATGCCGGTCGCGACCCCGATCGCCACGCCCGCCAGCACAACGTCACCGGGACGGAACCGCTGGCGCTGCGCGCCCGGCTGCGGCCGCGCGCGCAGCGCGGCCACGCCGAGCAGGCCGAACGCCGCGGCCAGCCCGTCGATGTGGCCGCCGGCGACGATCTCCCACAGCAGCAGCGGGTTCACCGACCACAGCAGGTGCGCCCGCAGCCGCATCGCCGGGTCGGCCCGCAGCATCCTGTCCAGCCCCAGGATCACCGCGCCGAAGGCGACGGCCTCCTCGAGCTTCAGCCAGAAGGTGATGCGGGCCAGCGACGTCCCGCCGAGCTCGGCCGCGGCCCACTCCGCCCCGGCGGCCACCGGCCCGTACACCGACACCGCGGTGGTCCAGGTGGACGGGATCTCGGCGAACGGGATCTGCCCGGCGACCGGGTCGCCGTCCCTGCTCAGCTGCAGCGGCGTCGTCACGTAGGGATTGCGGCCGGTCACCGCGGTCCGGCCGCTGGCGGCGTAGGAGATCGTGTCGGTCGTCCCGGCCGCCGGGAGCACGGTGAAGGCCGCGACCGCGAGGAACCCCGACGCGATCAGCGCGCGGGCCGGCGGCCGCCAGCCGCGGGCGACCGCCGCCAGGCCGGCGATCACGCCCGCGCAGCCCAGCGCCATCGAGGTCCACAGCGCCACGGTCACGACCGTGGCGGTGAGGTGGACCGAAACCCACCACGGCGGACCCGCTGCCCGGGGGATGGACGGCACGGATACGCTCGGGCCGGCCGCCGCGACCGCGATCATGATGAGCGCCGACGCGGCGATGGCGGCAGCGGCCACGGCCCCGGTCAGGCGGCCCGGCCTGGCAGCGCCCGTGCCGTCGGGCCGGGCCGCGGCGGCGCTGTCCGCCCCGTGGTTGTCGCTCACCGTTCCGCCCGCAGCCTCCGCAGTGTCACAGGTGCCGGGTTACGGCACCCGACTTGACGGTACCGGATCGGGAGCGTGCCATGGGCGGTGCCCGCGGCGGTGTGCCGCGGGCACCGCCCGCCGGCCCGTACCTCCTGCCCTCGCGGCCGCGCGCGTCACGTCCCCGGCGTGCTCACCCGCCCGTTCACCTGCGCGCCCGGTGCCGCCGCGTCCGGCTGGCGCGCGTCGTCGGGTGCATCGATGTCGCTCTTGGCCTGCGCGGTCGCGCGCGCGTAACGCCGCCGCACCGTGACGGCCGCCGTCGCGCCCGCCGCGGCAAGCGCCGCGCCGATGCCGCCCAGCAGCCGCCAGTCGAGCAGCCGCCGCCGGCCGGCCTTGGCCGCCGCGGCGTCGCCGGCCGGCCTGACGCGCCGGGCGGTGCTGCGCAGCGCCGAGGAAACCTTAGGCGCCACCGAGCGCGTGACCGCGTCCGCGGCGTCCTCCAGGCGCGGCGCGGCCCACCCCCGCGCCATGCGGACGCCGCGGCGGGCGCCGTGCAGCGCCGTGGTCCCCGCGCGCTTGCCCGCCGGGACCGCCACGGCGGCGGCGGCGCTCGCGCGGTCCCTGGCGCGCCTGCCCGCCGCGGCCATCCCGGTGGCCGCACGGTTGGTCTTGGAATGGGACACAGTTACCTCCCGAGCGTGATCCCGTTACCCCACCGTTCCCGCCTGGGCCGGGTTCAACCATCGGGCGCTGCCGGTACGGTGTATGAGAAGCGGAATTACCCGGGCCGGAACGGCCGGCCGATGAGGAGCCACACGCATGTCGGATACGCTGACCGCGACGCTGCGGACGAGCGAGGGGCCGGTGGTCGTCGGGCTGTTCCCCGGCCACGCGCCGCAGACCGTGCGCAACTTCGTGGAACTGGCCGAGGGCCGCAGGCGGTGGACCGACCCCCGCACCGGCCGCGCGACCACCGGCCGGCTGTATGACGGCACGGTCTTCCACCGGGTGATCCCCGACTTCATGATCCAAGGCGGCGACCCGCTGGGCACGGGCACCGGCGGACCGGGCTACCAGTTCGCCGACGAGATCCACCCGGACCTGGCCTTCGACCGGCCCTACCTGCTGGCTATGGCGAACGCGGGACCGGGAACCAACGGCTCGCAGTTCTTCATCACGGTCGCGCCGACCCCGTGGCTCGACGGCAGGCACACCATCTTCGGCGAGGTCATCGCGGGCGCGGACGTGGTGGACCGGATCAGCCGGGTGAAGACCGG
>Ga0070737_10006409_pt1 | contig 10798 bp, 5 predicted proteins | sample Coa_R1_10_FD_66438 | JGI IMG/M metagenome (GOLD analysis project Ga0070737, IMG submission 66438) | Surface soil microbial communities from Centralia Pennsylvania, which are recovering from an underground coalmine fire - Coalmine... | ecosystem: Environmental > Terrestrial > Soil > Unclassified ...
GGCAGCGACAGACGTTGCGCGCAGGCCGACAACGCGTCCTTGGCCTGCTCGATGTCGGTGATCGGCGGCATGGCCAACACGATCCGGTCGGCGCCCTGCTCGCTCAGCCGGCCCGCGCGGTCGGCGTCGATCTTGGTGACCGAGTGGCCCAATGACACCTCGAGGAGCTCTGGGTCGCGGCCCGCAGCCGAGGCCTCGTCGCGCATCAGCGTCAGCAACCTCGCCAGCCCGGGGCCGGCGACTCCCAACGGCTGAAATCCGTCCCCGAAACGCCCGGCCCGTCGCGCCGCCGCGCCGCTGTGCCCACCAATATGAACCGGAAGTTGCGCGCCCGCAACAGGTTTCGGGTAGCAAGTGATGTCGTCGAAGTGAAAGAACTCGCCATGGTGACTGACCCCGTGCGAGTGGTCGTCCCACAGTGCCCGCAGCACGGCCAACTGCTCGTCGGCCCGCCGCCCCCGGCTGTCGAATTCGGTTCCGCAGGCTTCGATTTCTTCGCGCAGCCAACCGACGCCGACACACAGCCGAAGCCGCCCACCCGACAGCACGTCGACGGTGGCCGCACGCTTGGCCAGCACAACCGGATGGTGATTGGGCAGCACCAGAACTCCGGTGGCCAGACCGAGCCGCTCGGTGTGGCCGACCAAAAACGCCAGCAGATCAAGCGGATCGGGGACCGGGCAGTCGGCCGCGAGTTCCACCCGGCCCGAGCTGTCGTAGGGGTAGACGCTCTCGTAGCGGGTCGCCAGCACGGTGTGCTCGACGACCACGATCGACTCGAAGCCGCAGATCTCCAGATGCCGCGCAAACGCCGCCATCCACACGGGGTCACCGGTGACACCGGCGCCGACCGGGGCGACCACCGCGAATTTCATGACCCGTGAGGTTAACGGGTCGTCTGGGCGTGCAGCGTTTCGGCCAGCCGGGCGGCCCGCGGATCGGTGAAGACGTCCTCGAGCAGCACCGGCCGACCGTCCGGTCCGGACAGCGGGACACGCCAGTTGGGGTACTCGTCGGTGGTGCCGGGCTGGTTCTGGGTGCGGTGGTCGCCGACCGCGTCGCTCAGCGCCAGGCCCAGCATCCGCGACGGCGTGCGCCCCAGGTACTCGTGCAGGGCCACCACGGTTTCGTCGAGGTCGGCGTGCCGGCCCAGCAGCCCGACCCGGCGCAGCTCGGCCAGCCAGGCTTCCCGGTCGGCCTGGGCGGCGGCGAGTTCCTCGTCGACCGGGCGGGTCAACAGTCCCAGCGAATCCCGAAGCCGTACATGCTCACCGGCCAGATAACCGGCCGTCGGCGGCAGGTCGTGGGTGGTGACCGACGACAGGCAGTACTCCCGCCAGCGCTCGGCCGGAAGCGGGCCGCCGTCACCATCGCGGTCGCGCTCGAACCACAGAATCGAGGTGCCCAGCACGCCGCGTGTCCGCAGATAGTCGCGCACCCACGGCTCGACGGTGCCGAGGTCTTCTCCGACGACCACCGCCCCGGCGCGATGGGCCTCCAGCGCGACGATGCCGACCATCGCCTCGTGGTCGTAGCGCACGTAGGTGCCGTGCGTGGGCGGCGAACTGTCGGGGATCCACCACAGCCGGAACAGTCCGATGATGTGGTCGATGCGCACCCCGCCGGCGTGGCGCAGTATGGCGCGGATCAAGGCCCGGAACGGCTGGTACTCCTGCTCGTCGAGCCGGTCCGGGCGCCACGGCGGCTGCGACCAGTCCTGGCCGAGCTGGTTGAACTCGTCCGGCGGCGCGCCTGCCGTCACACCGAGTGCCAGCACGTCCTGCAGCGCCCAGGCGTCCGCGCCGCTGGGATGCACGCCGACGGCCAGGTCAGCCATGATGCCCAGCGACATCCCGGCCGCCACCGCCCGCGACTGGGCGGCGCCCAGCTGCTCGTCGAGCTGCCACTGCAGCCAGCGATGGAAATCCACCTCCGCCGCGTGCTCGGCGACGAAATCCGCCACCCCGGGCGCGCCGGGGTGCTGCAGCGATTCCGGCCATTGACGCCAGTCACCGCCGTACTCTTCGGCCAGCGCACACCAGGTGGCGAAGTCGTCGAGCGCGGAGCCCTCGCGCGCGCAGAACGCCGCATAGGCCAGTTGCCGGCCGGCCGAACGCGGGACGCGGTAGACGACTTGCAGCGCCTTGCGTTTGGCCGCCCATGCGCCGTCGCGGTCGATCGAGTCGGCGGCTGCGCGGTCGCGGGCCCGGTCACGCAGCCGCCACACCCGGCCGCGTTTGGGTAGGTAGGCGAACTCCGGGATCGCCTCGACACGCAGATAGAGCGGGTTGACGAAGCGCCGCGACGTCGGCAGATAGGGCGACGGTTCCATCGGCTTGGTCGGTGCGGCCGCATGCAGCGGGTTGACGAGCAGATAGCCGGCGCCGTGCCGCGACGCCGACCAGACCGCCAGGTCGGTGAGATCGGTCAGGTCGCCGACGCCCCACGACCCTCGGGACCGCACGCTATATAACTGTGCCGCCAGCCCCCAGGTGCGGCGAGCGCCGAGCCGCTCCGGCAATCCCAGCCAGTCGGGCGTCACGATCAGCGCGGTGTCGGCCTCCTCGTCACCGGAGCGCAGATGCAGGCGGTGATAGCCCAGCGGCAGGTCGGTGGGCAGCACGAAGCTGGCCTCGCCGACCAGGCGCCCGTCGAGGTCGAACGGCTCGGTGAAGTTGTCGACCTGCCGTACGCTGCGGCGCAGGGTTCCATCCTCGAGCTGCACCCACACCTCGGCGGGATGGCCGTGGGTTACATGCGCCCAAAAGCGGGTCTGCGCGCCGGCACGGCCCACGATGGTGGCCGGCAGCGGACGGGCCCAATACGCGCGGTCGAGGGCGCTCAGCGCGGCGGCGCGTTCAGCCTCGGTACCCGCGGCCACCCCGAACGCTGCGAGGACGGCCACCACCGTGCTTTCCGGCACGGCCACCCGCCGACCGGTCCAGTCCTCGTAGTCGGCGGCGATTCCCAGCCGCCCGGCGAGTTCGGTCAACGACGGGGCAGTGGGCGTCATGCAGCCAATCTTGCAAGACGAGCCGACTTCGCTCCGCGTCGCTACCATTCCAATGAAGGCTTGACGATTCCAGCAGGACAGATGGCAAGTGATGATGCTGTGGTGCAGGCCACCATCGGGACGGGTCACGACATCGCGTCTCGCGTGGCGAGGTCGGTGGGGGTGCCCTACGGTTATCGATGTGAATAGTGGCGATCCGCATTTTGCAGGCGTTCCGTCGGTTCGGGGCGTGATCCGCCGTGCCGTCTGAGCAGGGCGGCCAGCGCGGCTCGGGGTACGGTCTCGGGCTGTCGACGCGCACCCAAGTAACCGGCTACCAGTTCCTGGCGCGACGGACCGCGATGGCGTTGACCCGCTGGCGGGTCCGGATGGAGATCGAACCGGGCCGGCGCCAGACGCTGGCCGTCGTGGCGTCGGTGTCTGCGGCGGCGGTGATCTGCCTGGGCGCCCTGCTGTGGTCGTTCATCAACCCCTCCGGCCAGCTGAACGAGTCGCCGATCATCGCCGACCGCGATTCCGGCGCGCTGTACGTCCGGGTCGGCGACACGTTGTATCCGGCGCTGAACCTGGCATCGGCCCGGCTGATCGCCGGCCGCGCCGACAACCCGCACAAGGTGCGCTCGAGCCAGATCGCCGAGCAACCGCACGGCCCGATGGTCGGCATTCCCGGCGCGCCGTCCTCGTTCTCGCCGACCACACCCACGTCGTCGTCGTGGCTGGTGTGTGACGCGGTCACCTCGACCGCCGGGGTGGGGGCGCCGTCCCCGGTGACCGTGACGGTGATCGACGGCACCCCGGACCTGTCGAATCACCGGCGGGTGCTGAGCGGATCGGACGCGGTGGTGCTGCGCTACGGCAACGACACCTGGGTGATCCGGGAAGGCCGCCGATCGCGCATCGACGCGGGCAACCGGGCCGTGCTGCTGCCCCTGGGCATTACCCCGGAACAAGTCACCCAGGCCCGGCCGATGAGCCGCGCGCTCTACGACGCCCTGCCGGTGGGCCCCGAGCTGACGGTGCCCAAAGTGCCCGACGCCGGCAGTCCGGCTAATTTCCCCGGGGCCCCCGGTCCGGTGGGGACGGTGTTCGTGACTCCGCAAATCAGTGGGCCACAACAATATTCGGTGGTGCTGATGGACGGTGTGCAGACCGTGACGCCGGTGGTGGCCCAGATCCTGCAGAACGCCGGCGCCACCCCGGGCGCTCATCTGGTGACGGTCGCGCCGCCCGCCCTGGCGAAGATGCCGGTGGTGACCGGCCTGGATCTGTCGGCCTATCCGGATGGCCCGCTGAAGGTGGTGGACATTCGCGACAACCCGGCGACCTGCTGGTGGTGGGAGAAGACCGCCGGCGAGGAGCGGGCGCGCACCGAGGTGGTGTCCGGTCCGACCATCCCGGTGGCTCAGTCCGACACCAACAAAGTGGTGTCGCTGGTGAAGGCCGACAACTCCGGCCGGGAAGCCGACCGGGTCTTCTTCGGCCCCAACTTTGCGAACTTCGTCGCGGTCACCGGCAACGATCCCGGCGCGTCGACGACGGAATCGCTGTGGTGGCTTTCTGATTCGGGTGTGCGCTTCGGGGTCGACAACACCCGCGACGCACGCAGCGCGCTGGGCCTGACCTCGACGCCGAGTCCGGCGCCGTGGGTGGCGTTACGTCTGCTGGCGCCCGGGCCGACGCTGTCACGAGCTGACGCGCTGGTGCGCCATGACACCCTTCCGACCGACATGAACCCTGCAGAATTGGCGGTACCCAAGTGAAACGTGGCTTTGCGCGGCCCACGCCGGAGCGGGCGCCGGTAGTCAAGCCGGAGAACATCGTCCTTCCGACGCCGCTGAGTGTCCCGCCCCCCGAGGGCAAGCCGTGGTGGCTGGTCGTCGTCGGCGTGCTGGTGGTCGGCCTGCTGGTCGGCATGGTCGGTATGACCGTGGCCAGCGGCTCGCGGATGTTCCTGGGCGCCGGCGCGATCTTCCCGATCTTCATGATCGGCGGCGTCGCGATGATGATGTTCGGTGGCCGGTTCGGCGGGCAGCAGCAGATGAGCCGGCCCAAGCTCGACGCGATGCGCGCCCAGTTTATGTTGATGCTGGACATGCTGCGCGAAACCGCCCAGGAATCCGCCGATTCCATGGACGCCAACTACCGGTGGTACCACCCGGAGCCGACCACTTTGTCGGCCGCCGTGGGCTCGCCCCGGATGTGGGAGCGCAAGCCCGACGGCAAGGACCTCAACTTCGGGGTTGCCCGCGTCGGCGTCGGAATGACCCGGCCCGAGGTGACCTGGGGCGAGCCGCAGAACATGCCGACCGACATCGAGCTGGAGCCGGTGACCGGGAAGGCCCTGCAGGAGTTCGGCCGCTACCAAAGCGTCGTCTACAACCTGCCCAAGATGGTCTCGCTGCTGGTCGAGCCGTGGTATTCGCTGGTGGGCGAGCGCGAGCAGGCGCTGGGCCTGATGCGGGCGATCATCTGCCAGCTGGCGTTCTCGCACGGGCCCGACCACGTCCAGATGATTGTCGTCAGTTCCGATGTGGCGCAATGGGATTGGGTCAAGTGGCTGCCCCACTTCGGTGACCCGCGCCGCCGCGACGCCGCGGGAAATGCGCGGATGGTGTACGGCTCGGTGCGTGAGTTCGCCGCCGACCAAGCCGAATTGTTCGCCGGCCGTGGGTCGTTCACGCCGCGGCACGCCAGCTCCTCGGCGGAGACACCCACCCCGCACCACGTGGTCATCTGCGACATCGAGGACCCGCAGTGGGAATACGTGATCAGCACCGGCGGCGTCGACGGTGTGACGTTCTTCGACCTGACCGGGTCGGCGCTGTGGACGGCCGTCCCCGAGCGGGTGCTGACCTTCGACAAAACCGGGGTGATCGAGGCGCTGCCGCGCGACCGCGACACCTGGATGGTGATCGACGACAACAAGTGGTTCTTCGCGCTGGCCGACCAGCTGACCGAATCCGAGGCCGAGCAGTTCTCGCTGCGCATGGCGCAGTGGCGGCTCGCCGAGGCTTACGAGGAGATCGGCCAGCGGGTGGCGCACATCGGTGCGCGAGACATCTTGTCCTACTACGGGATCGAGGATCCGGCGTCGATCGACTTCAACGCCCTGTGGAACGGCCGCGGCGATTCGATGCGCCGGTCGAGGTTGCGGGTGCCGTTCGGCAACCGCTCCGACAACGGCGAATTGCTGTTCCTGGACATGAAGTCGCTCGACGAGGGTGGCGACGGCCCGCACGGCGTGATGTCGGGGACAACCGGTTCGGGTAAGTCGACGCTGGTGCGCACCGTGCTCGAGTCGCTGATGCTCGCCCACCCGCCGGACGAACTGCAGTTCGTGCTCGCCGACCTCAAGGGTGGGTCGGCCGTCAAGCCGTTCGCCGGGGTGCCGCACGTGTCGCGGATCATCACCGACCTGGAAGAAGACCAGGCGCTGATGGAGCGCTTCCTGGACGCCCTGTGGGGCGAGATCGCCCGGCGCAAGGCGATTTGCGACAACGCCGGTGTCGACGACGCCAAGGAGTACAACGAGATGCGCACCCGGCTGCGGGCCCGCGGCCAGGACATGCCGCCGCTGCCGATGCTGGTGGTCGTCATCGACGAGTTCTACGAGTGGTTCCGGATCATGCCGACCGCGGTCGACGTCCTCGACTCGATCGGCCGGCAGGGCCGCGCCTACTGGATCCACCTGATGATGGCGTCGCAGACCATCGAGAGCCGGGCCGAAAAGCTCATGGAGAACATGGGTTACCGGTTGGTGCTGAAAGCCCGCACCGCCGGCGCTGCGCAGGCCGCCGGCGTGCCCAACGCGGTGAATCTGCCGGCACAGGCGGGGCTGGGCTATTTCCGCAAGAGCGGCGATGAGATCATCCGCTTCCAGGCCGAGTTCCTGTGGCGCGACTACCGCCGCGGCGTGTCGCTCGACGAGGACGGCCAGGCGCCGCTCGTGCACAGCGTCGATTACATTCGCCCGCAACTCTTTACCACCGCGTTCACGCCGCTGGAAGTCAGCGTGAGCGGTGCGGATCTCGACGCGCAGCGCGAGATCACCAACGGCGAAGTGATCACCGACACCGATGACGTCGACATCGACGTCGACGTCGACGATGAGGAAGAAGAAGAGGCGATCCGCACGCCGAAGGTCGGGACCGTGATCATCGACCGGCTGCGCCAGATCCCGTTCGAGCCGTACCGGTTGTGGCACCCGCCGCTCGACGAGCCGGTGGCGATCGACGACTTGGTGAACCGCTTTTTGGGCCGGCCCTGGCAGCAGAACTACGGCAGCGCCCGCAACCTGGTGTTCCCGATCGGGATCATCGACCGGCCCTACAAGCACGACCAGCCGCCGTGGACCGTGGACACCTCCGGCGCGGGTGCCAACGTGCTGGTCCTGGGGGCCGGCGGGTCCGGCAAGACCACCGCGCTGCAGACGCTGATCTGCTCGGCCGCGATGACCCACACGCCCGAGCAGGTGCAGTTCTACTGCCTGGCCTACAGCAGCACCGCGCTGACCACCGTGGCGGGACTGCCGCACGTCGGCGAGGTGGTCGGGCCCACCGACCCTTACGGCGTGCGGCGCACGGTCGCCGAGATGCTGGCGTTGGTGCGCGACCGCAAGCGCAGCTTCCTCGAGCACGGAATCGCCTCGATGGAGATGTTCCGGCGGCGCAAGTTCGCCGGCGAACCGGGCCCCGTGCCCGATGATGGCTTCGGCGACGTCTACCTGGTGATCGACAACTACCGGGCGCTGGCCGAGGAGAACGAGGTCCTGATCGAGCAGGTCAACCAGATCATCAACCAGGGGCCGTCGTTCGGTGTGCACGTGATCGTCACCGCCGACCGGGAATCGGAGCTGCGGCCGCCGGTGCGTAGCGGTTTCGGCTCCCGAGTGGAGCTGCGGCTGGCCGCGGTGGAGGACGCCAAGCTGGTGCGTTCCCGGTTCGCCAAGGACGTCCCGGTCAAGCCGGGCCGCGGCATGGTCGCGGTGAACTATGTGCGACTGGACAGCGATCCGCAGTCCGGCCTGCACACGCTGGTGGCCAGGCCCGCGCTCAGCAGCACCTCGAACGCGGTGTTCGAGTCCGACAGCGTGGCCGCGGCGGTCAGTCAGGTGGCGGTCGGTCGGACCCGTCCGGTGCGCCGCCTGCCGGCGCGCTTCGAGCTTGAGCAGCTGCAGGCACTGGCCGCCGCCGATCGCCGCCAGGGCGTCGGCGCGGGCGGAATCGCTTGGGCTGTATCGGAATTGGACCTCCAGCCGGTCTACCTCAACTTCGACGACAACGCGCACTTGATGATCACCGGCCGTCGCGAGTGTGGGCGCACCACTACGCTCGCCACGATCATGCGCGAGATCGGGCGGATCTACGCGCCCGGCGCCAGCACCGCACCGCCCACGTCGCGGCCGTCCGCGCAGGTGTGGCTTGTCGATCCGCGTCGTCAGCTGCTGACCACGCTGGGCTCCGACTACGTCGAGAATTTCGCGTACAACCTCGACGGGGTCGCCGCGATGATGGATCAGCTGGCCGCCGCGCTGTCGCGCCGCGAGCCGCCGCCTGGGCTGTCCGCCGAGGAGTTGCTGTCGCACTCGTGGTGGAGCGGGCCGGAGATCTTCCTGATCATCGACGACGTGCAGCAGCTGCCGCCGGGCTTCGACTCGCCGCTGCACAAGGCGGCACCCTGGGTGACCAGGGCGGCCGACGTCGGCTTGCACGTGATCATCACCCGCACCTTCGGCGGCTGGTCGTCGGCGGGCAGCGACCCGATGCTGCGGGCGCTGCACCAGGCGAACGCGCCCTTGCTGGTGATGGATGCCGACCCCGACGAGGGCTTCATCCGCGGCAAGATGAAGGGCGGCCCGCTGCCTCGCGGCCGCGGCCTGCTGATGGCCGAGGACACCGGCGTGTTCGTCCAGGTCGCGGCCACCGACCTGCGTCGGTAAGCGGCTCCTCAGAGCCACCTCATAGCCAACGCACAGCTGGCACTTGTCGTCTGCTCACCCTGCCTTTTTAACGTCGCTGAACAGTGACTGATGGGGTAGTGGTGAAGGGAGTGCCTGATGTCGTTTGTGACGACACAGCCGGAAGCGTTGACCGCGGCGCAGTTTGCCGCGTATGCGCAGATGTACCAGGCGGTCGGCGCGCACGCGGCCGCGATCCACGACATGTTCGTCGCCACCCTCGGTGCCAGCGCCGAGTCATATGCAGCCACCGAAGCTGCCAACGTGGTCGGAGCCGGCTAGAGGGGGAGCGATGCTGGATTTCGGGGCGCTGCCGCCAGAGATCAACTCCGCGCGCATGTATGCCGGGCCCGGTTCGGGACCGATGCTGGCCGCCGCGGCGGCCTGGCAGGAGTTGGCCGTCGAGTTGAATTCCGCGGCGGCGCACTATGGTTCGTTGATCTCCGGGTTGACCGGCGGGGCGTGGGCGGGGCCGTCGGCGGTGTCGATGGCGGCCGCGGCCACGCCGTACGTCGGCTGGCTCGCCGCCACCGCTGGCCAAGCCGAACAGGCCGCTGCGCAGGCCGCGACGGCGGCCGCTGCTTATGAAACCGCTTTTGCCGCAACGGTTCCTCCGCCGGTAATTGCAGCCAACCGCAGCCTGCTCGCCACTCTGGTCGCGACCAACGTCCTCGGGCAGAACAGCCCGGCCATCGCGGCCACCGAGTTCCACTACGCCGAAATGTGGGCGCAGGACGCCGCGGCCATGTACGGCTACGCCGGCGCGTCGGCCGCTGCCGCGAAACTGACTCCATTCACGGCGCCGCCGCAGACCACCGACCCGGGCGGGTTGGCCGGCCAGGCCGCCGCGGTGGCCCAGGCCGCGGGCAGCTCCGCCGGCACGCATGTCGAGACGGTGATGTCGGCAGGCCCGCAACTGATTTCGGCGACACCCCAGGCGTTGCAAGCACTGTCGTCGGGGTCGTCTTCGTCGTCGTCCACGTCGGGGATGTCGTCGCTGTCGTCACTGAGCATGCTGACGATGCCGGCGCGGATGGCCATGATGCCGTTGAGCATGCTCACCCGATTGTTCACGATGGGCGGGGCCAACGCAGCGAGTACTGCGGCCAGGGCCGTGGGCAACACCGCTAACGCGCTGGGATCGGCCCTGCGTGGCGGACTCGGTTCCGGCGCCGGCGCGCTGGGCTCCGCGGGGTTTTCCGGCCTCGGCAGTGGTTCGGCGGTGACGGCGGGGATGGGCCGGGCGGCTTCGATCGGCGCGCTGTCGGTGCCGTCCGGTTGGGCCGGGACGGCGTCGGCGATAAGCCCCACTGCGGCCGGCGCCTTGCCGGCCAGCGCAACCCCGGCGGTCCAGGCAGCCGCCCAGCAGGCGGTGCCCCCCATGATGCCGATCACAAATATGGCCGGGCGCGGCGCGGTCGGCGGCGCCACTCCGCGGTTCGAGGTTCGGCCGACTGTGATTCCGCGCTCACCGGCCGGCGGCTAACGGTCCCCATTCATCCCGCTCTACATCGAAATCGTGCACGTCGTCGGAAGCTGGTTCCCGATCATCTAGAGCAAGAGTGCCGCCTGTTAGGGAGGCCGCGCGCAACTATCGCGGGTCGCAGCAGGCGGCCCATTCCGGCGAGTGCGCCAGCCTAGGTGTCGCCAAGACCACTTCGCATAGCATGGTCAGCCCCGGGCCGGGCCAGCCGTGCGGGACCGGTTTTCTCAGGCGATTCCCGGCGTTCATTCACGCTGCATTAAATGATCCCCGGTAATTTTGCTCACGGTGATTAAAAATTCGCCCTGGTCGGAAGGATCGCCAGCGTCGATGGCATAACGGTCCG
>Ga0070737_10006411_pt1 | contig 10797 bp, 7 predicted proteins | sample Coa_R1_10_FD_66438 | JGI IMG/M metagenome (GOLD analysis project Ga0070737, IMG submission 66438) | Surface soil microbial communities from Centralia Pennsylvania, which are recovering from an underground coalmine fire - Coalmine... | ecosystem: Environmental > Terrestrial > Soil > Unclassified ...
TCGTTGTAGACGAAATCGTCGCCGTCGAGGTCCCACAGTACGATATAGTGGTCGAAGCTGGTGCCCGAGCCCTCGTGGCCGGGCAGCAGACGGTACTTGGTGAGCACGATCACCGGATGGCCCTGGCCGACTTCCTCGCGCAGGTCGGCGATGCTCCAGCTGCGGAAGCGCCGCCCTTCGAACAGCCCGCGGGTAGGCACGCCGAAGTCCTCAGCCACCCGCGCCAGGTAGTCCAACCCCGTGCCGGTATACGAGCCCCAGGTACCCTGATAGGTGTGCGAGCGGTAGCGCAGTTCCTCGGTGCTCTTCTGGATGCCGAACGCCTCGAGCACCATCCCTAGCGCCGCCGGGCCGCAGTTGGAGCCCGCGAACCGCGAGCCGTCGAGCTGGGTGCGGAACGGCACCGCGCGCTTGCCAGGCACGGTCGCCACGACGGCCGGGGCGCTGGCGGCCGGCGCCGCCTCGTCGGTGCGCGCCTCTTGGGTGGGGTCGGCGAAGGCCAGCGCCGGGGCGCCCATCACCCCCCACCAGAGCCCGAACGGGTCGAGCGGCACGCGCGGGCGCTCGGCCACCTCGAGGAACTGGAGGGGCGAGCCGCGCGGGGTGGCCGCTACCTCGATCGGCCCGGCCAGCAGGCCGAGCCCTAGGAACGCCAGCAGGGCCGCGTGGCCCAGCGCCCCGGCCAGCGGCGCGCGCGCGCGCGCCCGCCGGGGGGTGAGCGGGATGAGCGGCCGCCGCCCCGCGAGGGCGATGGGGCCAAGGGGGGCACGGCCCGTGGGCCGATAGACGAGCAGGCGCGACGCGCCGTGGGAACGCTCCATCGGCCGCCAGGATACCGCATTGTGACGGATTTGTGAAGCCCCTGGCCGTAACGCGCGCCCGCACCGCCTCCAGTCCGCCTCCCCCACGAGCGCGCGCCGCGTGCTAGACTGCGCGTGAGACCCTACGGCCCAGGAGGGTAGCGATGGATAGCGCGGCTCGGCAGGCCCCGCCGGTTAGCCCGTTCGACCCTGCCCAGCAGTTGCCCGTCGCGGTCCGCGACGTGGAGTACCGGCGCGACGGCGACACGCCCCTGCTCGTGCGCCTGTACGAGCCAGAGGGCGCCGGCCCGTTCCCGCTGCTGCTGGACGTGCACGGCGGCGCCTGGAACAGCAACGACCGCACGGCCAACGAACCGATGGCGCGCGCCCTGGCCAGCAGCGGCCTGGTGGTCGCGGCCGTCGACTTCCGCCAGGCGCCCGCGTATCAGTACCCCACGGCGCTCCAGGACATCCACTACGCGATCCGCTGGCTGAAGGCCCACGCGCCCGCGTTCCGCGCCGACGCCCGCCGGATGGGGGCGCTGGGCACCTCCAGCGGCGGCCACCTCGCGCTGCTCACGGCCATGCGCCCTACGGACCCGCGCTACGCCGCGCTGCCGCTGCCCGAGGCGCCCACGCTGGACGCGCGGCTCGCCTACGTGATCGCCTGCTGGCCGATCGTGGACCCTTACGCGCGCTACGAGTTCGCCCGGGAGACCAATCGCCCAGAGCTGATGGCGCGCAGCGAGGCGTTCTTCGGCTCGTTCGACGCCATGCGCGAGGGCAACCCCCAGGGGCTGCTCGACCGCGGCGAGCCCGTCGAGCTGCCGCCAGTGCTGGTAATCCAGGGCACGAACGACAACAATATCAGCGTGGCCATCGTGCAGCGCTTCGTGGACCGCTACCGGGCCGCCGGCGGTGACATCGCCCTCGAGCTGTTCGAGGGGCAGCCACACGGGTTCGGCAACCAGGGTACCGAAGCCGCCCAGCGCGCCATCGCGCAGATGAAGGCGTTCATCGCTCGCCAGGTGGCCCCCGCCCCGGCCCAGGCCGCCGGCTGACGGCCTCCCGTCGCGGGAGCCAACCGGAAGCAGTGGTGCCGCGCGTGGCGGGCGGCGCTTGCCCCGCGCGCGGCACCCCGCGTGTTGCGAGGAGAGACCGATGCAGCCGACTCCACGCCGCGTCGTCAAGTCGTACAACGTGCGGTTCAGCCTGCGCGAGATCCTCAACGACGGCCAGGGGCCGCCCTCGCTCCACGACGCTGTGGACCTGCACGCGCACGCTGCGCCCGGTACGGAGGACCCGCTGCTACTGGTGCAGCGTGCCTCGCTGGCTGGCATGGGCATCGTCGTGCTCAAGAACCTGCGGCCCGACCAGCCGCCCCACATCACGGCTGCCGAGGTCAGGGAGCAGCTCGCGCGTTGGTGCGATGCGCAGGGCATCGCCCCCTGCACGGTGTACCATGGCAAGCTGACCGACCCCGGCGAGGGGGGCCTCGACTTCGCCTCGGTGCGCGAGGCGATCGACCACGGCGCCAAGGTGGTGTGGATGCCGGTGATCAGCAGTGCGCACAATCTGTACCGTGTGGGGTCGCCGCGCCGCGCGGTGAAGGCCGACGGCCTGCCGCCCGGCCCAGTGGTCGGCCCGCTGAGTTGGGAGGAGGCCCTGCATCGCGGCCAGTACCTGCTCGACGAGCATGGGCGCCTGAAGCCGGTGGTGAAGGAGATCCTACAGCTGGTGGCCGATCGCGGGGTGACCCTGTCGTTCGCGCACAGCTCGAAGCCCGAGATGGAAGCGCTGGCCGAGGAGTGCGGCCGGCTCGGCTACCGCCAGGCGTTTATCGACCACCCCTACGGCCCACAGGTAGGGCTGGAGTTCGAGGAGCTGAAGCCGTTCGCCGAGGCGGGCATCTGGTTCAACTTCACCTACGACGAGCTCTCGCCGCTGCTGGGCGTGGACCCGCAGGACATGTTCGACACGATCAAGGCGCTGGGCCCCGAGCACTTCACGCTGTCCAGCGACGCCGGCAACTACCTGCTGCCGCCCGCCGTGGACGCCTACGACATGCTGGTGCGTTACGGCCGGGCATACGGCCTCAGCAACGCCGAGCTGCGGATGATCACGGTGGAGAACCCGCGCAAGGTGCTGGGCCTGCCGGTCCCGGCCGCGAGCTAACGGTACTGGAGCGGAGCATCCGGCGGGACAGCCAGTGCCCCGCCGAGGAGGGCTATTGCCCCCCGGCCGCCGCGCCCCCCACGGGCTCGGGGCGCGGGAGCAGGCCGGTCTGGTGCGCCTCTAGCAGCCGGCGGTACGACGCCCGCTCGGTGCCATCGGGGTCGAGGATCGCCCACCAGTACTCCTCTTGCTGGGGCGTCCAGCGCGGGTCGGGCATCGTCCACAGCGCCATCACCCCGATCCAGGGCGCCCAGCGCTCGCGTGCTAGCCGGAACGCCCGCACGAGGTACTCGCCTTTCTGCTCCTCGCTCACACGGTACCAGGCGTAGGCGGGGTTGATCGGGTCGGTGGTCCAACCAAACTCCAGCATCCAGATCTGCTTGTCGGCGTCGCCGTACTGGACCATGATCTCACGCAGCTGCTCGGCGCGGCGGAAGTAGAACGACGGGTGCGGGTAGCGGGCCAGCGACATCGGCACGGTCTCGGGCGACGAGCCGTACCCCGCGCCGTGCACACCCAGCGCATCGAACCAAGGCGCCGCGCCCGCCTGGTACATCCAGTGCAGGTAGACGTCATCGGGCCGGGCGGTGTCGTCGTTCCAGCCCGTTGGGCTCAACGAGCCCGTGACGACCATCACATTCGGATCGGCGCGCTTGGCCGCCTGGTAGGCGACGCGCAGCAGGCGCACGTACTCGGCGGCCTGCTGGCGGTTCACGGGGAGGTTCCCCCACTCCTTGTGCAAGTTCGGCTCGTTCCACACCTCGATGGCGTGTAGGCGCCCGAGAGGCGAGCCGGTACGGTAGCGGCGCACGAGCTGGTAGATGAAGTCGCCGTAGTCGTCGAAGTTCAGCGGCGGGCCGTGGGGGTTCCCGTCAGGCCGTGCCCACGCGGGCGCCACGTCGACCCGCGCGATCACCTTGACGCCCATCTCGTTGGACGCCTGGATGATGCGGTCGGTCTCCGTCCAGTCGAACTGGCCCTTCTGGGGCTCGACTTCGGCCCAGGGGATGCGCGTCTTCTGCCAGGTGAAGCCCGCAGCGATCAGCCGTCGGAGGTGCTGGGTGGTCACCTCCGGCGCGCGCCAGACGAACAAGTTCATGGCGTACTCGGGGCTAGCGGCCCGGTAGGGGATGTTTGGCCGTGGCCCGTCGGGGATCGGCGGGGCGGGCAGGCGGGCGACGAACACGTCCTGGTTGGTGACCCGCGGCGCATCGGGGTTCCAGTGCAGCTCGCTGTTGCGGTAGTCGGTCCAGGCCAGCGTCCCGCCACGCAGCGCGCCCCACGCCTCGGGCGCCCGGGCCGGCACCGTGGCGACTAGCGTCTCGCCGCCGCGCGCGAGGTCGTACAGCACCACCCGCTCGCCGCTGGCGTCCTGCGCCAGCAGGAGGTCGCCGTCCAGCGCCAGCGGGCGTCGGCCGGGCAGGGGGGGCTGGGCGCTGCGGCTGGCGAGGTCGTATTGGGCGATGCGGGGCGTCTCCCCGGTGGCGTCGAGCCAGACGGCGCGGGTGCCCGACACCAGCGGACGCTCGTACCGGCCCGGGCGCGCCGTGAGCGGCCAGGCCTCCCGCGTGCGCGCATCGGCCGCGTAGATCCACACGCCATCCGCGCGCTCCTCGCGCCACACGACCGTGGTGCCGGCGATGTCGGGCTGCGACTGGGCACCGAACCCGGGGCTGAGCGGCCACTCGCGCCGGAGCTCTAGGTCGTACACATAGATGCGGCCGCGAGCCGGGTCGTCGCGATAGTCGGTCCAGACGACAAGAGGGCCGCTGATGCGCGGCTCCACCTGCCGGCCGGGCACCGGCGAGAGGATGGAGTCGCGGTGGTCGCGCAGGTCGTAGGCGTTGATGTGCGGCTCGGGAAACGGGGTGTCGGGCGTCTCGCCGCGTTGGTCGGCCCAGACCACGAACGGCCCGCTGATGGCCGGCGGCCCCACCGGCAGGGCGCCATCGCGCGAGAGCCGGAACTCCGCCCCGGAGCGCAGGTCGTTGGCGCGGATCGCTGGCCGCTCGTCCATCTCGTCGTACCAGACGACGAAATCGCCGTCGGCCGCTGGCCAGTGCTGGTTGCCGGGCGCGATCGCCACCGGGTACGGCAGCAGCGCGAGGCCCGCCTGCGCACGGACCGGCTCGCGGGCGGCCAGGAACGGTAGCACCAGTGCGGCGGCCAGCAAGCCCACGGCCCAGGCCTGCCGTAGCCCCGCGCCGCGCTGCAGCCGCACCGCCTCCCTCGCCTCCGCCGCCCGTCGAGGTCGCGGTATTGTAGCAGAGCCCTGCAGACGACCAAGAAAAACGCCGACGGCCGGGGCCGGTCACTATGATGGACGCCAGGTCACCAGGCGGGGTATACTGAAGGTGAGATGAATGTGCTGCAGGTTCGGGCCAGGCGGGGGCGTGAACCCACGGGTTCGCGCCCTTCTGTTTTGCCGCGCGAGGTGAAGCGGCCCGACTGCGACGGAGGAACGAGTTCTTGGTCAAGGCTGCACTCTCGCCGTTCGAAACCCTAGGGCTCTCGCCCGCGGTGCTGCGCGCGCTCGACACGATGGGCTACGAGCGGCCCACCGAGATCCAGGAGCGGGTGATCCCGTTGCTCCTGGCCGGGCGCGACGTGATCGGCCAGGCGCAAACCGGCACCGGCAAGACCGCCGCGTTCGGCATTCCCATCGTGGAGCGCACCGCCCCCGAGCAGCCCGCGGTGCAGGCGCTGGTGCTGGCGCCCACCCGTGAGCTAGCGCTCCAGATCACGCAGGAGCTGCGCGCGCTGGCGCAATTTCGCCCCCTGGCCATCGCCACGATCTACGGCGGCAGCAGCATGCACGCCCAGCTCGCCGCGCTGGCCCGCGGCCCCCAGGTAGTCGTGGGCACCCCCGGCCGTATCCTCGACCATCTGGGCCGCGGCACGCTCGACCTCGGACAGGTGCGGCTGCTCGTGCTCGACGAGGCGGACCGCATGCTGGACATGGGGTTCATGCCGGATGTCGAGCGCATCCTGCGGCGGCTGCCGCGCGACCGGCAGACGGCGCTGTTCTCGGCGACCGTGCCCCTGGTGATCAAGCGGCTGGCCCTGCGCTACATGCGCGAGCCCGCGCACGTGGCGGTGCGGCCCGAGGAGCCCACGGTCGAGACGGTCGAGCAGGTGTACTATGAGGTGGCCGAGCGCGACAAGCTCGACGCCCTCTGCCACGTGCTCGACATCGAACGCCCCCGGCAGGCGATCATCTTCTGTCACATGCAGGTCACGGTGGACCGCGTGCACCGGGCGCTGGTGCGGCGCGGCTACCCGGCGGAGGCGCTGCACGGCAACCTACGGCAGAGCCAGCGGGAGCGGATCCTGCGCGCTTTCCGTGCCGGCACGCTCCCGCTGCTGGTGGCGACCAACGTGGCGGCCCGCGGGCTGGACATCCCGGCAGTGTCGCACGTGATCAACTACGACATGCCCGAGGACGCCGAGACGTACATCCACCGCATCGGCCGCACGGCCCGGCTCGGCCGGCCCGGCAAGGCGATCACGTTCGTGGCGGAGTGGGACCTCGAAACCTGGGCGGCGATCCGCCAGCTCACCGGCGAGGCGATCCGCGAGCAGCGGCTGCCGCTGTACGGCGGCGCCTGAGCCGGCGCACGGCGGGGCGTTGCGGGCCTACAATAGTGCAGGACAGGAATAGGCCGGCCCGCCCGCCGGGCCGGCGCGCTTGCCGGGAGGGCCCGTATGGCCACGAAGACGTACCCGTTGCTGCCCGTCGAGGAGGCGGCGGCGCTGATCCTCGCCCACACCACGCCGCTGGGCACCGAGCGCGTGCGGGCCAGCGAGGCCTACGGACGCGTGCTGGCCCAGGAGCTGCGCGCGCCGCTGCCGATGCCCCCCTTCCCCGCCTCGACGGTCGACGGCTACGCCGTGCTCTCCTCCGACACCAGCCCGCGCCGACGAGTGCTAGCGGTGATCACCGCCGGCCGGCCGGTCGACACGCCGGTGGTCGCCGGCACCGCCGTGCGTATCATGACCGGCGGACCGCTGCCGCCCGGGGCCGACGCCGTGATCATGCAGGAGTACACCCGGCTGGAAGACGGCACGGTGGTGCTCGAGCGCGCGGTGCGGCCGGGAGAGAATGTCAACCCGCGCGGCGCCGACATCGCCGAGGGACAGGTCGTGCTCACCCCCGGCACCGCGCTCGGCCCGGCCGAGCTGGGCCTGCTCGCCTCGCTGGGCATCACCGAGGTCGAGGTGTACCGCCGGCCGCGCGTGGCGGTGCTGTCCACCGGCGACGAGATCGTGGAGCCCGACCAGGAGGTGCCCTACGGCGCCATCCGCGACAGCAACCGGCCGTCGCTGCTGGCCGCGGTGCGCGAGGCGGGTGGCGAGCCGCTATCGCTGGGCATCGCCCGCGACGACGAGGCGGTGCAGCGCCGGCTCATCCGCGAGGGCCTGGAGCGCGCCGACGTGCTGATCACCTCGGGCGGCGTGTCGGTGGGCACGCGCGACCTGATCAAGCCGCTGCTGGAAGAGATCGGCACGGTGTACATCGGCCAGGTGGCGCTCAAGCCCGGCAAGCCACTCACGTTCGCGCGCGTGGGCGAGCGGCTGGCGTTCGGGCTGCCGGGCAACCCGGTGTCGTCGCTGGTCAGCTTCGAGGTGTTCGTCCGGCCGGCGCTGCGCAAGCTCCAGGGGCACGCGCGGCTGCACCGGCCGACCGTCGAGGTGCTCCTCGAGCACGACGCGCGCAAGACGCCCGACCGCACGGAGTACCAGCGGGCGCTCGTGACGTATCACCCGGACGGCACGCTGCGGGCGCGCACCACGGGCTCGCAGGCGTCGAGCCGGCTGCTATCGATGGTGGGCGCGAACGCGCTGCTACACATCCCGCCCGGTCAGGGCGTACTGCCCGCCGGCACGCGCACGCGTGCGCTGCTGATCGGCGAGCTGCTCACCGCTTGAAGCCGCCAACAGCGAGCGGCGCGGCGCGGTAGAATCCCGCGCCCGCTGGCGAGTGAGGCGCGGGCAAGGAGGCGACGGTGTCGCCCTCGCTATCGGCCGACTCGTATTCCGCCTTCGAGCGCCGCTTCATCGGCCCATTCCGCCTGGGGCTGTTCGTGGTCACGCGGCCCGTGGTGGGGGCGCTCGCGCGGCTGGGCGTGCCGCCCAACGCGCTGTCGGTCAGCCAGATTCCGGGCGGGTTCGGGGTGCTCGCCCTGGTGCCCGACCACCCGCGCTGGGCGTTCGTCCTGTTCGTCGGCCTGCTGCTGCTCGACGGGCTCGACGGCGCGCTGGCCCGCGCGACGGGGCGCGCGTCGGCGTTCGGGGCGCTGGTCGATCAGTACAGCGACCACGTGCGCGAGGTCACGGTGATCGGCGGGATGGCGCTGTACGGCGCGCTGGCCGTGCTGCCGGCGGTGCTGTACGGCGTGCTGTACACGGGGCTCAACCTCACCGTCTACCTGGCGAACCTGCGGGGCGCGCCGGTGCCCTGGGCGATCAAGTCGTACCTCGTGGTGTACCCGGCGTTGTTCGCCTATCTCTGGTGGGGCGTCGAGCTGCTGACCCCGGCCGTGGTGCTGTCCGAGACGCTGATGGCACTGGTGATCGCGCTGGGGCTACGCAACCTCAGCCGCGTGCTGTAGCCGCGGTCGCCGCGCGGTACCAGTCGAGGATCTCCCCGGGCAGCATGAACACCGTGTCGGGCTGGCTCTTGAGATAGGCGCACAGCTGGTCGAAGAAGCCGATGCGGTGCGCGGCGCCGGTGATGTACGGGTGCACGGACACGCACAGCACGCGCGCCGATTCGGCGCCCTCGGCGTGCAGCGTCTCGAAGGCGTACTGGGTGCGGTGCAGCAACTCGGCCGAGGGATGGTGCTGCACGAGGTGCACGACGATGTCGTTCAGCTCGACGGTGTAGGGGATGCTGTACAGCTCGCCGGTCCGCACGCGCAGGCGGTACGGCTGGTCATCGTTGCACCAGTCGCAGACGTACTCGATGCCGTGCTCGGCCAGGATGTCGAGGGTGTCCAGCGTCTCGTGCAGCCCCGGCCCCATCCAGCCGCGCACGCGCTGGCCAGTGCGCTCGTGGATGGTTTCGAGGGTGCGCGCGATCACCGCCCGCTCATCCGCCTCCAGCGGCAGGGCGCGCTGCTTGTAGCCGTGGCCGATGATCTCCCAGCCCGCGCGCAGGCAGGCGTCGACGATCGCCGGGTAGCTCTCGCAGACCGAGGCGTTGAGGCTGAGGCCCGCGCGGATGCCGTAGCGGTCGAGCACGCGCTTGAGGCGCCAGATGCCGACGCGCAAGCCGTACTCGTACCAGCCGTAGTTGGGAATATCGGGGACGATCTGCGCGCCCTGGGGTGCCGGGATCACCGTGCGCGCCATGGGTTGCTGGATGTCCCACTCCTCGACGTTGACGGCGACCCAGACGGCCACGCGGGCACCGTTGGGCAACCGCAGCGGGGGCCGCTCGAAGATCGGTGAGTACTCCGCGCGCGGCCAGAGCATGCTCCTCTCCCCGAGTCATGCCGAAGGTGGGATTCCGCGGCCCCAGGCACGGGCCGGCCCCGGGCGTCCCCGTGGGGCCCCGGAATGGGCGGCATTCCGCCCGATTCCGTGTATGCCGCCCGGCGGATAGCCCACGCGATCCCCCCTCGGCCCACGTGGTACGTGACCAACTCGTGACCAAATTCCGGCGGTCCGCCGGCCGGCGGCCGCAGAGTGCAGCATACCATAGCCACAGGGCCGCGTGGCGGGGGACGCCCCGCCCGCAAGCGCTGGCCTGCCCTGGCGGCGCGGCCCCCGCACCCGGCAGGAGGTGGGAACGATACCCCCGTGGGACCCCGAGGACCTCGACGCGCCACCGGCGGCGCTGGCCGCGGCATCTGCGCAAGGCCCTGCTGCGGGAGGCCGTGGCGCAGTGGCTCACCGCGCATGCGGTGCTCACTCCCTGGACCGACCCCGTGCTCGCCGCCATGTGGCCGCTGCCACTCGACGGGCTCGCCGGAGCCGGCGCGCCGCGGTTGCCGGAGGCCTCGCCTGCGGTGCCCCTGCCCAAGGGACTGGACTGGCGCGTGGGCACTGCGGCGCAGCTCACAGAGAGCGGAAGGGCTTGACGCATGACCGCGCCCGGCGTACAATCGCGGCTATGAATGAACGCTCGCTCACAGATGGAGCGGGCACAGCCGCTGGCTGATAGAGGAAGGGGCAGCAATGAGCATGCTGACCGACGAGCAGCTACGGCAGCGGGTCGCCCAGGGCGGCGTCGTCGAGCAGCCCGACGAGATGACTCCTGCATATCGCTACGAGCTCAAGCGTATGCTACTGATCGCCGGCGACACCGAGTTTCGCAGCGTACCGATGCTCTGCAGCTACCTCCGCACGGGTGTGCCCTACCGCTACGTCAAACCCGTGCTGGCTATTGCCCAAGACGAGCTAGGACACGCCCATGTCGACTATCGTGTGCTCGAAGAACTGGGCGAGGATGTCGATGCACTCATCTACGAGCGCGAGGCGGATCAGTGGATCTACCCTTACTTCTTCGATATGCCGATCGATAACTGGTACGAGGTGGCAGTGGCCGAAGGGCTAGGCGAGTTCGCTGGCGGGCTGCTCGTGCGCAATGTCTACCACTACACGAGCTACGCCCCCTGGCGCCGCGCGCTCGCGAAGGTAGATCTGGAAGAAGACTTCCACGTCAAGTTCGGCCAGACCTTGATGCGTGAGCTGGCGCGTGATGACGCTCATCGCCAGGGCCTTCAGCGCGCGGTCGACTGGATGTTCCCGCTGCTGCTCGAGTTCTTCGGGCCACCAGCCAAGGCGGATGACCCCCAGATTCAGTACAGGTTGAAGG
>Ga0070737_10006414_pt1 | contig 10793 bp, 11 predicted proteins | sample Coa_R1_10_FD_66438 | JGI IMG/M metagenome (GOLD analysis project Ga0070737, IMG submission 66438) | Surface soil microbial communities from Centralia Pennsylvania, which are recovering from an underground coalmine fire - Coalmine... | ecosystem: Environmental > Terrestrial > Soil > Unclassified...
GTTCGACCCGCCCCCGGGCTACCTGTGGCTGACGCCGGGACAGCTCTCCACGCTGGTGCGCAACGGCCATCTGGTCAACGTTCAGGCGCGCACCCTGCTCGCGTGCCTCCACGGAATCGGGGACGAGCTAGGCGAGGTATGACAGCACAGGCAGGAGCAGCAGAAACCGGGCCGGGCCCGGCAGCCGACCCGGTCCGGATCGGGGTCCTCGGGTGTGCGAGCATCGCCCGGCGGCGGATGCTTCCGGCGTTTCGCGCCAGTGCCGCGATCCGGCTGGCCGCGGTCGCGAGCCGGGACCGCGAGCGAGCGGAAGCGACTGCGGCGGAGTTCGGTTGCCGCGGTGTGCACGGGTACGGCGAACTGCTGGCCAGGGACGAGATCGAAGCGGTCTACCTGCCGCTGCCGGCCGCACTGATCGCCCCGTGGGCGGAGCGGGCGCTGCGGGCGGGCAAGCACGTGCTCGCGGAGAAGCCGCTGACCACCGACCCCGGCACGGCCGTGCGCCTGTTCGGGCTGGCCGACGCGGCCGGCCTGGTGCTCACCGAGAACGTGATGTTCCTGCAGCACAGCCAGCACGCCGCGGTCCGCGGTCTGCTCACCGGGCCACCGCTCAGCTTCTCCGCCGCCTTCTGCATTCCGGCCCGGCCAGCCGGCGACATCCGGCTGTCTGCCGCCCTCGACGGCGGTGCGCTGACCGACGCCGGGTTCTACCCGTTGCGTGCCGCGGTGCAGTTCCTCGGCGGGGTTGAACTGGCCGGCGTCGTCCTGCGCCGCCCGCCGGGCAGCGAAGTCGACCTGTCGGGCGACATCCTGCTGCGCACCCCCCAGGGCCTGGGGGCGCATCTCTCCTTCGGGTTCGGGATGCCGTACCGGTCCACGTACGAGATCGCCGACACACACCAGCGGTACTCCGTCACGCACGCGTTCACCCCACCCGCTGACCACTGCCCGGTGGTCCGCCGGAGCGATGCACCGGACCTGGTTCTCCCCGCTGACGATCAAGTCGGTAACGCCGTGCAGGCGTTTGCCGACGCGGTACGCCAGCGGAGGCCGAACGCGCCCGCGGCCATCATCCGCACCGCGCAGCTCATAGCCGGAGCCCGCGCCGCCGCCGTACGCAGCGGCTTCGCCGGCCTCCAGTGAAGCTCCACCGAAACTATGAGACCGACCGGGGACGCTTGTTGCTGAAGCGAGCTACCAGTAACAGGAGGAAACCCTTATGCTGCGATCCCCCATAAAGCGCGTGGTTCTGATCGGCTCTGCGGCGCTGGTGACCGTCGCGCTCGGGACCGGCGCGTCGCTGGCGTCGAGCACCACCCAGGCGCCGGCCCGCGCGGCCGGGACAGCGGGTACCGCCGCTGCCCGGCAGCCGGCCACCACGAGCCCGTTCGCCGGGACCTGGAACGGGAAGGTGCAAACGAGCATCCCGACCTCCGGGAATGTCGTCTACCGCATTAACCCAAGCGACGTTATCTCCGTCGTCGCGAGTGGCGTGTACTACCCAGGAATGTGGAAGAAGGTCAAGGGCAGCACTTACTCCTTCGAAGTTACCCTGCCCGAGATCGGCGCGAACGGCAAGCTGGTGGGCTTCTCCTATGCGGAGCAGCGCGCCACGATGGCCAACTCGAACAAGTTCACCTCGTCCGGCGTCACGACGCTTTACAACATGAAGGGCAAGATCCTCAAGCGGTTCACGGTTCACATCACTGCCACGCGGCAAGCCTGATAAACCGCGAGACAATCCTCGTACGCCGGCAGGATTCCGGCCGCCGTGGCGGCGGCAAGGGTCGGGGCGCTCGCGTCCTTCTCGGACATGACGGGCGCCCCGGCCAGCCCCCAGGGCAGCCGTAGTTCAGGATCGAGCGGGTTGATGTCGATGACGATCGACGGATCGTATTCGGCGGAGCAGAGATAGCACATGGTCGCATCGTCGGTCAGGGCGAGAAAAGCGTGGCCGAGGCCCTCCGGGATGACCACCGAAGTACCGTCGCTGGCGTCCTGCCAGGTGACGTCGTACTGGCCGAAGGTGGGCGACCCCACGCGGAGATCGACGACCACGTCGAGGACGGCGCCGCGGACACAGGTGACGATCTTGCCCAGTCCCGGTGGCACCTGCGCCCCATGGATGCCGCGGAGCACGCCGCGGTGCGACACCGAGTAGTTGATCTGCGCGATCGGGAACCTGCGGCCAAGAGCCTCGGAAACGGCGCTCTCCTGCAGCGACTCCTGAAAGGAACCGCGCAGGTCGGAAATCCGATCCGGAGTAATCCGGTAAGCGTCGGCCACGGCCAATTCGGTGAACTTCACTTGTCCCACCAACCCGGGTTCTCGCGGTACCAGGAGACTGTCGTGGCCAGGCCCGCGGCGAACGGATGCCGGGGCCGGTAGCCGAGTTCGTCGCGGATCTTCTGCCAGCCGAGCGCGTAGCGCAGGTCGCGCCCCTTGCGGTCAGGGACATGGCGGATCATGGAGCGGTCCGCCAGGCCGTGAGTGCCGGCCACATTGGTCCGCAGTGTCTGCACGTAGTGCGAGCCGGCGAACCCGGCACCGCTGGTGACCAGAATTCTCATGAGCTGATCCGCACCTCGCTGTGGTCGCCGAGGACCAGCTGATGCGAGCACGGGCGGCTGAGGGCGGGCATGACTGAAGCCTCGCGGCCGATCAGCGAATGCTCGATGCGCCCCACTCCGTCGATGCTGGCGCCGCGGAGAACGATGGTGAACTGGAGTTCGCTGTCCGAAATCCGGCACCCTTCCGCCACGGACGTGAACGGGCCGACGTACGAGCGGGAGATCACGGTCCCGGGCCCGATGGCCGCGGGCCCGACGATGCGGGAGGCTCGTATCACCGCGCCAGGCGCGATCGCCACCCGCCCCACTATCTCACTGTCGTCGTCCACCGTGCCCGCCACATCCGGGGGCAGGCTCTCCAGCAGTGCGCGGTTGACCTCCAGCATGTCGGGGACGTTGCCGGTGTCCTTCCAGTACCCGGTGCTGACCGACGAGCGCACCGCCGCCCCGTCATCGATGAGGTACTGGATCGCGTCGGTGATCTCCAGCTCGCCACGAGCCGACGGGCTGATGGCCCGCACCGCGTCGTGGATCGCCGGGGTGAACGCATAGACCCCGATCAGGGCCAGGTCGCTGGCGGGCTCACGGGGCTTTTCGGTCAGGCGCGTCACCCGGCCGTCCACGTCCACCTCGGCCACCCCAAAAAGGCCCGGGTCCGCCACTTTGGTCAGCATCAGGTCAGCGTCGGGGCGATCGGCGCGGAACCGGTCCACGAACGAGGTGATGCCGCCCAGAACCAGGTTGTCGCCCAGGTACATGACAAAGTCCGAGTCAGCCAGATACTCCCGGGCGATCAGCACGGCGTGCGCCAGCCCACGCGGAGCATCCTGCGGCAGGTAGGTGACCGTCAGCCCGAACTGGCTGCCGTCGCCGACCGCCGCCTCGATCTCTGGTGCGGTGGTGCCCACCACCATCCCGACCTCGGTTATGCCCGCATCACGGAGCGATTCCAGGCCCCAGAACAGCACCGGCTTGTTCGCCACCGGGACAAGCTGCTTGGCCCCAGTGTGCGTGATCGGGCGCAGCCTGGTGCCGGAACCGCCCGCGAGGACCAGCGCTTTCACCGATGCCCTACTTCCACCGCGGCTTTGGCGACCGCCAGGGTGAGGCGGCCGTTGTCCTGCAGGGCCCGCCGGGCGAAGTCGCGGGCTCCCGGGTCCTTGACGATGACTGTGTGCGTCACGGACGCACTCCCGCCGGCCACCGTCCAGTCCGCGATGTGCAGCGTGGCGATGGGCGGCAGCAGCAGGTACTTCTGCACGATCCGCTCGCCGGGCAGGCAAACCCTGACGGACTGGGCCGTATGGATGGCGCCCTGGTCGGTGCGGGTGTCCATGTCCAGGAGGTCCACGTTGGGCGCCACGGCGGTCAGCTTCGCGCTGGCCACGTGCGGGATATGCGCAGGCCATTCCTCCGCGTCGCGCAGGAAACGGTAGACAGCTTCCGGCGGCGCCTCGACGTCGAGGCTCGCGCCGAAAGTGATGAGCAGCTCCGGGTCAAGCTCGGCGGCCGCTTTCAGCGCGGTGAGTTCGGCCTGGCTGTTCTTGTCGATCAGGTCATCGATCCAGCCGAGAGTCGCTGCGTCCGTCCGGGCCGCTTCGTAGTCGTGGGCCAGGTGCACCACACACGTGTCGTCGTCCACGGGCCGCACCACCCAGGACCCGCCCATGTCGAGTACGGGCGGCCAGGTCTGCTCCTGCCGGTAATCGAGACGCAGTTGCCCGGCGTCAGGACGGCGCAGCGCCACCCAGTCGGACGCTTTACCGTTGTTCCACTGGTGAATACGGGCCCGCTGCCACCCGTCGCGGTCGTCGAGCCGCTCGGTGAGCACGATCTGCGGGAAGATCTGAGGCCAGCGGCCAATATCCGCGATAAGACCGAAGACCTTTTCCGAGGGGGCGTTTACCTGGATCTGATGGGCGGTCTTGTACATAATCGCTATGTTCGCGCGGCCGACTCAAATCGGCCTTGAGAGTCCGCCGCCCGCTGCCGCGCACGGGACGGCAGGCAGAGCGCGGGAACCAGCGCGATCACCCCGGCGACAACGGTCCACCAGAACGCCGTCCCGTAGGCGACCGCGGGCCGGTGCCCGGTAAGCGCCCGCTGAAGGACGATGGCGAGCACCGCGGTGCCGAACGAGCCACCCAGCCGCTGGGCGATGTTCAGCGCACTCGTCGCCCGCGGAACATCCGCTTCGGGCAGCCCGGCCTGGTACACCGCAGCGACCAGCGGGATCCCGATCGCCCCGAGGCCTACGCCGCGAACCACCAGCGACGCCACGAGCAGCGCCGAGAGGGGGTGCGAGCCCACCTGGGTGTAGGGAAGCGTACCGATAACGCTGATCACCAGCCCGGTCAGCACCACCGGGCGGGCGCCGATGCGGTCCGTGAGCCGCCCCGCCACCAGCAGCGACAGCACGATGCCTGCCCCTTGCGGCGCGAGCAGCAGACCGGCCTCGAGCGGCCCCGCTCCGCGCACCTGCTGGTAGTACAGCGGAAGCAGGAAAAGTGTGCCGAACATGGAGACGCCGAGCAGGAACATCAGCGTGGACACCAGGCCGAACGTCCGCGACCGCAGCAGCCGCACGTCGATCAGGGGGGTGCTGCCCGATCGGCTGACGCGCAGACTGTGGACCGCGAAGCCGGCGAGCAGAACCACGCCAATCACGATCGGCAGGACCGGGCTGGCCTTGTTCCCGGCTTCGGTGAAGCCGTACACCAGGGCCACCAGCCCCGGCGACAGCAGGAGCAGCCCGGTCACGTCGAGCCGGTCCCTGACCGGCTCGGGGTCAGCGGCTATCCAGCGGCGGGACAGCACGATACCGAGCACGCACAGCGGCACGTTGATGTAGAAGGCCCAGCGCCAGCCCAGGCCGTCGACGACCAAACCGCCGAGTACCGGCCCCAGCACCGGTGCGAACTGGGTCGGGACGCTGATGACCGTCATCATCCGGCCGATGTTCTCGCGGCCTCCCGCCCGGACCAGGACGGTCTGGGCGAGCGGCGGGATCATCCCGCCGGCGATCCCCTGGCACACCCGGAAGGCGATCAGGCTCCCGATCGACCAGGCCGCTCCGCACGCGGCCGAGGAGACGAGAAACACCCCCAGCGCCAGCAGCCACATACGCCGGGCCCCGAACCTGTCCACCGCCCATCCGGTCACCGGCAGCGCCACCGCGATGGCCAGCAGATAGGAGGTGCTCACCCACTGCACCGTGCCGACGCCGACGTGGAACTGGCGAGCGATCCGGTCGACCGTCACCGCCACGATGGTGGTGTCCAGCGCGGACGCGCCGGCGCCGAGCGCCATCACCATCGCCAGCCGGAAAACAGTCACGTCCAGGCCCCCGGAAAACTTGCTGGCCGTAGTCGTCATACTCCTCATTGTATCTCGACCGGAGCGCTCCGGTCCGAATCAGGTAGACTGAAAACATGGAGACGAAGCTTCCCGGACGGCAGTCCGAGGCGCAGCGCAACGCGGAGCGGGTGCTGACGGCCGCCCGTGCGGTATTCGGAGAGCTGGGTGCTGAGGCGCCGGTATCGGTTATCGCCGAGCGCGCCGGCGTCGGCATCGGCACGCTGTACCGGCACTTCCCCACGAAGGAAAACCTCATCAGGCAGTTGTGCGTGGCGACCATGGAGCGGACCACCGAGGAGGCCGCCGGGGCACTTACCGCTCCGGACGCCTGGCTGGGGTTCACCACCTTCGTCGGCGACTGCGTCCGCCAGGGCGTCGGCACGATGGCGCACCTGGCCGGTCACTACGAGGTCACCGAGGACGTATGGGAGATCGCCAGCCGGCTGAACACGGCCATCCAGGCGGTTATCGACCGCGCTCACCGGGACGGGCCGCTGCGTCCGGGGGTGACGTCGAGTGACCTGACGGAGATATTCCGGCTGCTCGGCGCCGCGAGCCAGAACGACCGGTTCGTGGCGCTGGCTCTGGACGGGCTGTGCGGCGCCGAACCACTGCCCGGACGTGGTGCCACCTGGGCGGCCAGTTCGGAACGCTGGCGGCACGCCCCGGGGGGCGCCAGAATCCAGACCGGGGTTCCGGCCGGGCCGCCCGCCCGCGGCGACGACGTCCCGCTCAAGGTCGGGCTCATCATCGGGAGCGTCAGGGACGGCCGGTTCGGGCCCACAGTGGCCTCCTGGATAGCGGGAGAGGTGGAACGGCACAACGTCTTCGAGATCGACGTGATCGACCTCGCCGAGACCGGCCTGCCGCACCGGCAGCAGCCACCGGCCATGAACGGCCGCCACGCGACGGCGTCCGTCCGCGCCTACGCCGGCCGGATCGCCGCCGCCGATGCCTTCATCATGGTCACCCCGGAGTACAACCACGGATATCCGGCCGCGCTGAAGCTGGCCCTCGACTCGGTCTACCCGGAATGGCGCGGCAAGCCGGTCGGCTTCGCGAGCTACGGGGGCGTCTCCGGTGGATTGCGCGCGGTGGAACAACTCCGGCTCGTCGTAGCGGAACTCGGCATGGTGTCGATCAGGAACACGGTCAGCTTCGCCATGGCCCGGCAGGCTTTCGGCCCCGACGGGGCACCGCTCGATCCCGCCGCAGCCAGCGCCGCCCATCAGATGCTCCGCGAGCTGACCTGGTGGGCGCGCTCGCTGCGGACCGGCCGCGCCGCGCATCCGCTCGCGTGACGTCAGGAGCCGAACAGCAGGGGAACCACGTCGGACGGCGCCGGCAGTTCCTCGACCTCGGCTTTCACCTCGGCCGCGGCCTTGCGCCAGTCCTCGTCGGTGAGCAGCGACTCCAGCACGGCGGCGGTCACCTCGCCCGTCTCCAGATGGATTCCGACCCCACGCCGGTCGACCGCCGCGGCGTTGATGAAGGCGTCGGCCGCGTGCGGCAGCACGACCTGGGGCAGCCCAGCGCAGGCCGCCGACATGGTGGTGCCGGCTCCGCCGTGATGGATGATGCCGTCGCAGACCGGAAGCAGGGCGGACAATGGCACCCAGCCGAGCGAACGCACGTTCGGCGGCAGCGGTCCCACGTCGGCGGCCCCCAGGGCGAGGACGAATTCCGCGTCCGCACCAGCCGCCGCGGCCAGCATCCGGCCCAGGCTGCCCAGCCCGAGCATCTGCGGCACGATGGTGCCGAGGGTGACGGCGATCCGCTTGCGGCCGGGACGGCTGGCCAGTTCCGGCGGCAGCACGGCGCCCTGGTTGTACGGGACGTACCTGACGTTCACCGACGTGTTCCGCGGTTCTATCGTCATGCTTGGCGGGGCGACGTGCAGTTGCCGCAGCTCCGGAAGGGCCAGGTCGACCCCGTACTGCTGGAAAAGCGGGGCCAGGTGCGGCAGGAACCGGTGCGGCAGGCTCTCCTCGCGGCTGAACCCGAAGCCATGCTCGATCGCGGGCACTCCGAGCTGGCGGGCGGCCAGCAGCCCACCGCCCTGGAGCCGGGAGTAGACGATCGCGTCCGGGCGCCATTCCTGCGCGATCTGCAGGGTCCTGGCGGCCAGCGGTGCCGACACGGTGCAGAAGCGCTCGAGTACGAAGTCGGGCGTCGCGTTCAGCTCGGCTATCGCCTGGCCCCGGCGGCGCATCTCAGCTTCCCGGTCGGCCACGGTCCCGGTGTTCTTACCGAAGATGGCCCCGAAATCGGTGTCCGGGGCCACGTCCACGGTGATGAGCCCGGCACCGGTCGCGGCCTCGAGGCCGGGTCCCGCCGTGGCTACCAGCACTTCGTGGCCCTGCGCCCGGCACGCCCAGGCCAGCGGGATCATCGGGAACATGTGCCCGAGCGCTGGTGAGGCGGTGAACAAAACCCGCATTACGTCACTCTCCGACGGTGGCGAGACTGCTGTTGACGGCCTCGATCAGCAACCTGGGGTTCTCCGCCTCGGCGAGTTCGTCCTCGGCGATGCTGACTCCGTAGCGGCGTTCGATCTGGCTGGCAACCTCCATGACGGCCAGCGAGTCGTAGCCCAGCTCCTCAAAGGTGCGATCGAGTTCGAGCTGCTCAGCCTCGCCAGCGCACGACCGGAGCATGTCGGCTAGCTCGTCCAGCGTAAAAGCGGACATGACAGACATTCCCTTCAGTTCTCGGTAGCCCTGCTGACTACCACTGCGGCGTTGAAGCCTCCCCGGCCCCGGGCGAGAACCAGCACGCTGCTCTTCCGCAACGGCTGGGACGCGCCGGTCACCAGGTCGATGCCCAGCCCTTCGGCGCACTCATCAACATTGATCGAGGGGGGAATAACCCGGTCCCGCAGCGCCAGCAACGCTGTCGCCACGTCCAGTGCCGCTCCGCCGGCGAGCAGCCGGCCGGTCATCGTCTTGGGCACGCTCACCGGCACCTGGGATGGGCCGAACACCGCGCAGATCGCCGCCGCTTCGGCCCGGTCGAGGTCAGCGACGCCGGCGCCGTCGGCGAGGACGAGACCGATGTCCGCCGGAGTCAGCCGGGCACTGGTCAGGGCCTGCTCGATGGCGCGGCGCAGTCCGGTCCCGGTGGCGTTCCCGCCGGACCGCCGGCCGTCGAACGTGGCCGCGTAACCGGTCACCGCCCCGTACGGTTCGACGCCGCGTGCGGCGGCGGAAGCTGCGTCCTCGAGCACCAGGATCGCTCCGCCCTCGCCGATCACCTGACCGCTCGCACTGGCGCTGAAGGGCAGAAACGCCCGGGCGGGATCGTCGCACGTGCTCAGCAGCCCGCCGGACAGCTGAGCCGTCCAGCCCCACGGGCACAGCGCGCCGTCCACTCCCCCGGTCACCATCGCCTGGACATCGCCGCGGAGCTGGCGGCAGGCCTGCCCGATAGCGTCCAGGCCACCCGCTTGCTCGCTGACGAGGACACCGCTGGGACCGCGCAGCCCGTGCCGGATGGAAATCTGGCCCGTGTTCACGGCGTAGAACCAGGCAAACGACTGATACGCGCTCACGTGCCGGCTGCCCTGTCCCCACAGCGCCTGCAGTTCGCGCTGCCCGAACTCGAAACCACCCGCGGAGCTGGCCGTCACCACGCCCACGCTGTACCTCGGCAGGGTGGCGGGGTCGAGAGCGGCGTCGGCCAGTGCCTCCTGCGCGGCGACGAGGGACAGCTGAGTCATCCGGTCCGTCTGCGGCAGCAGCCGGCTCGGCAGCTGCGCCGCGGCGTCAAATCCGGGCACCTGCCCCGCGAGCGCCACCGGGTACGGCGTGGGATCGAACGAGGTGATCCGGCGGATGCCGGAGATGCCGTGCTGAGCCGCCCGCCAGTATTCCGGCACGCCGAGCCCGTTGGGAGCGGCCACCCCCAGGCCCGTCACGACCTTCATGCCGCGACCCGCGGGCTGGTGAGCACCATCGCGCTCTGGAAGCCACCGAACCCGCTGCCCACGGTGAGCACCGACCGCACGGCCGCTTCACGTGCGGTGAGAGGTACGTAGTCCAGGTCGCATTCCGGGTCCGCTTCGTGGAGATTCGCGGTCGGGGGAATCACGCCGTGCTCGATAGCAAGTGCGCACGCGGCTATCTCCAGGGAGCCGATCGCCCCCAGCGAGTGCCCGATCATCGACTTGATGGAGCTGACCGGCACCGCATACGCGTGTTCGCCGAGGCTGCGTTTGAAGGCCGCGGTCTCGTGCCGGTCATTCTGCCTGGTCCCTGAGCCGTGGGCATTCACGTAATCAATCCGTTCGCCGGGAAGGTGCGCTTCGGCCAGCGCCACACGAATCGCCTCGGCCATTTCCAGGCCGTCCGGCTGGAGGCCGGTCATGTGGTAGGCGTTACTCCGCGTCGCGAAGCCCGAGATTTCCGCGTAGCAGTGCGCGCCGCGCCTGCGGGCATGCTCGAATTCCTCCAGAATCAGGATGGCTGACCCCTCGCCAAGCACGAATCCGTTACGGCTGCGGTCGAACGGGCGGGACGCTGTAGCGGGGTCGTCGTTACGCGGGGAGGTCGCCTTGATCGCGTCAAAGCAGGCCAGCGTGATCGGCGAGATAGGAGCATCGGTCGCGCCGGCCACCATGACGTCGGCGGACCCCTCCCGGATCAGGCCGACCGCGTATCCCACCGTGTCAAGACCCGAGGTGCAGCCGGTCGATACGACGGTTACCGGGCCTTCCGCGCCGACTTCGACGGCGATTTCGGCCGCAAACGAACTCGGGACAAAGTAGTCGTACAGGTGCGGAACCGCGTAGGTGTGGTCGACCGACCAGGTTTGGCCACCGTTGCTGACCACCGCGTACTCCCGGTCGAGACTCGTGGTCGCCCCCAC
>Ga0070737_10006416_pt1 | contig 10793 bp, 10 predicted proteins | sample Coa_R1_10_FD_66438 | JGI IMG/M metagenome (GOLD analysis project Ga0070737, IMG submission 66438) | Surface soil microbial communities from Centralia Pennsylvania, which are recovering from an underground coalmine fire - Coalmine... | ecosystem: Environmental > Terrestrial > Soil > Unclassified...
TGCCCACCCCCGGCGGCACCTCGCCCACCTGGCTGACGAACATCGGGGCCGCGAACATCTCCGTGCCCGAGCCGCTCATCATCTCGATCGTCGTGGCGGTGCTTGGCGCCATCCTCTTCTTCTGGACGAGGCTCGGAGTCCGCATCCGCGCCCTGGGCAACAGCGCCGACGCCTACGCCGTGCGTGCCTCCAGCCGCGTGGCCGTGCGTGAACGCGTCATCGCCTGGGCGATCGCGGGCCTGTTCGCCGTGCTCGCCGGGCTCTCGGTGACCGCGCTGACCTCGTCCGCCGATCCGACGGCGTCGCAGCCGGACACGCTCCTTGCCATCGCCTCCGTGATCGTCGGCGGGGGCGAGTTCGTCGGAGGGTTCGTCGAGCCCGTCGGCGCGGTGCTGGGAGCGCTGATGTTCGGCCTGCTGGAGGCCTACCTGGCGCTCACGTCGATCAACGTGAACTACACGTCGCTCGTCGAGGGCTCGGTTCTCATCGGCATCCTCGCATTGCGCCTGTTCTTCCGCCGCCGCCCGCGGTCCGCGTTCGACCGGCGGTCCGGAATCCTCTCGCGGCGGCTGGGCATCCTCGCGTCCGGCGCGCCGATGCCGGCTCCCGGAGCAGCCGGCGTGGAGCAACCGGGAAGCGCTCTGGGTGATGGCGATGCGGACACGGAGACGCGTCCATGATGCTGGCCCTCAGCTCGGCAACCTGGCGGTTGCGGCGTTACCCGTGGATCCTCTCCTTCGTCGGCTCGGTCTGCGCCTTCATCGCGATCGAGATCGTGAGTCATCACTTCTCGTTTCAGAACCTCACGATCAACCTCGGGCTGGCGGGCTTCCTGACGATCGCGGGCCTCGGCCAGATGTTCGCGATCACGGGCGGCGGAGGGGGCATCGACCTGTCGGTTCCGCAGGTCCTGACCCTGTCGGCGATGGCGAGCGCCGCGATCACCCACGGTCATTCCGGACTGACGTTCGCCGGGGCCGTCGCGGCGCTCGGCGTCGGCATCGTGGCCGGGATCGGCAACGGCGGACTCGTGGTGCTGGTGCGCCTGCCCCCGATCGTGGCCACGCTGGCGAGCGGCTTCATCATGGAGTCGCTGATCCAGATCTTCTATCCGAAGGCGGAGGCTGGGGCGCCCAGCCACGGGATCGAGCAGTTCGTCCACGGCCACCTGCTGGGCCTGCCCGCGATGCTGTGGGTGGCCGTGGTGGCCACGGTCATCATCGCCGGCGTGCTGCAGCGCAGCATCTTCGGCCGGCGGCTGGAGGCGGCCGGCCAGAACCAGCGGGCCGCGGAGCTGGTCGGTATCAGCGTCCTCAGGATCCGTTTCCTGTCGTACGTCGCGTCGGGCTTCATGGCCGCGGTCACCGGGCTCCTGCTCGCGGCCTACGCGGGCGGCGCGTCCCTCGACATGGGCACCAGCTATCAGCTCGGCTCGATCGCCGCGGTCGTGCTCGGAGGCTCGCTGATCGCAGGCGGGCGCTCGACGGCCACGGGCGTCTTCGGCGGTGCCGTCCTGCTCACGTTCCTCGTGACGCTGATGGGCGTGAGCGGCCTCAGCGCCGGTCTTCAGGACGTGCTCGAGGGGCTGATCATCGTCCTGGTCATCTCTCTGCGGAGGGGGCAATGACGGACCGGGCGGTGATCGGCCTGACCTGGCTCGGGCAGGCGGGATTCCGGTTGGCCGGCGCGCGGGAGACCGTGCTGCTCGATCCCTTCCTGTCCGCGCGCGCCGACCGCCGGCACCCACCGGCGGTAACCGTCGAGGACCTGCTCGACACGACGGTGGTGCTCTGCACCCACGAGCACGACGACCACCTGGACCTCGGCTTCCTGCGCGCCCTGGCCGCCGCGGGCGCGCGGCCGCAGATCGTCGTGCCCGAGCCCGTCATGCAGATCGCGGTCGCCGGCGGACTCGATCAGGCGTTGCTGGTCCCGGCGGTGCCGGGGGCGCCGGTCGCCGTGGACGGGCTCACGGTTGAGGCCGTGCCGGCGGCGCACGGGCATGGCGGGGACGAACCGGTCGAGTACGGCTTCCGCTACCGCGGCGACGCTGAGGACAGCTACCGCTTCCTGGGCTATCTGGTGGAGCTCGACGGCCTGCGCGTCTTCCACACCGGAGACACGCTGCTCTATCCGGGATACGCGGATGAGATCAGGCGGCTCGCGCCGGACGTGCTGCTGGTGGCGATCAACGGCCGCGACCACATGCGCGAGCAAGCGGGCTGCGTCGGCAATCTGAACGAGGAGGAGGCCGCCTGGCTCTGCCGCCAGGTGCAGCCCTCGTTCGCGATCCCCATGCACCACGACGGGTTCGCCAACAACCCCGGCGACCCCGGCAGGTTCGTGGGCGCCCTGGGCGACTCGAGCGACACCACCGTGATCGTTCCGGCGCGCGGCCGCCAGCTGAGGCTGGAGCTCTGATGGCGACGAGCAGCAACAACCAACACTTTCCGGATGCCGCTGGGGCCTCCGGTAGACACGAAACGGAGGAGAGATGTTTCGATCGATAGGTCGACGGACGGCCGCAGGCGCGGCCGTCCTGGGGCTCGCTGTGGCGGGTTCCGCGGGCGCGGTGGCGGCGGGCGCAGCAGGCGCTTCCGCGGCTCAGGGCCACGCCGCGAAGTGCTCCAACCCGTACGGGTTCCATGATCCGAGCGCCACCATCGGCGTCTCCTACGCGTTCCTCGGCAACAGCTGGCGGGCGACGATGGAGAAGGATCTGACCAAGGCGATCAAGCAGGCGCAGGCCTGCCATGAGATCGGCAACGTCGACTACGAGTACGCGGGCAACAGCACGACGCAGCAGATCTCCCAGATCGACGACCTGATCCTCAAGCACGTGAAGGTGATCCTGGTCGACGCCACCTCGACGACCGGACTGAACTCCGTGATCGCGAAGGCGACCGCGGCCGGGATCAAGGTCGTGAACTTCGACACGCCCGTCAGCGCCAAGCAGGCGTACATCCTGAACTGGAACTTCGTGCCGTTCGGCAAGCAGCTGGCCAGCTACCTCGCCAAGAAGATGGGCGGGTCGGGCAACGTGCTGATCGTCCGCGGCGTCGCCGGCACCTCGATCGATGCCGGGGAGTACCAGGGCTGGAAGGACGTGCTCAAGAAGTACCCGAAGATCAAGGTGGTCGGCTCGGTCTACGGGAACTGGGACGAGGCGACGGCGCAGTCCGCGGTGTCGGGCGTGCTCTCCAACCTGCCGCCGATCAAGGCCGTCTTCATCAACGGCGGCAACTACGGCGTGGTTCAGGCCTTCAAGAGCGCCGGCCGTCCGGTGCCGCTGATGGTCGGGGACAACCGCGGCGACTTCCTGCAGTGGTGGTGGCAGCACCGGAAGAGCTACAGGACCTTCTCGTACTCCACCTTCCCGCAGACCTCGGTGCTCGGGCTGTACGTCGCGCAGTTCCTGCTGAAGGGCGACAAGGTGCCGCACGCACTGTGGCTGGCGCCGCTCACGATCTCCCAGTCGCAGCTGGCGCAGTACAAGTCGACGCCGGCGGCTGCTGTGGCGGACGCGCACTTCACCGTCCAGTGGGTCCATAGCCACCTGATCAAGTAAGGGATACGCAGCTCGGGTGTGCCGCCCAGCGGGGCGGCACACCCGCTGCCGAGAGATGCGGTGAGTGCAATTCAGAATCAGGAGGATTTCTTGTCATTGGGCCCGGTAGTAACCGTCGGCGAGGCGCTCGCCTCGCTGGAGCCGGTCTCGGGCCGTCTGGAGGTCGCGAGCCAGCTGAGCCTCGGCGCCCTCGGCGCCGAGTACAACTACGCGATCGACCTCACCCGACTCGGCATCGAGACGCAGTTCTTCGGCGCGGTCGGGGCTGACCCGCTGGGCCGCCATGTCGTGCGCGCGGCACGGGCGGAGGGCGTCGACGTCTCGGGCGTGGTGGTCGACCCCGCGCGCCCGACCGGCATCCTGTTCAAGGACGCGCCCGGCATGGATGGCGAGCGGCCGATCCACTACGTGCGGGCCGGCAGTGCCGCCTCGGCGTTCGGCGCGACAGACGCGCTCATGGCCGCTGCCGCGGGCGCCGCCGGGGTTCACGTCAGCGGGATCTCGCTCTGCCTGAGCCCGGCCCTGCGGGAGGCGGCGCTTGCACTGTTGCGCCGCGGTGCGGCCGCACGGTGGCGAAGCTTCGATCTGAACGTTCGGCTGCGCCTGGCGCCGAGCGAGGAGTGGGCGGCGGCGCTGGACGCCGCGCTTCCCTACGTCTCGGCGATCTTCGCCACCGACGGTGAGCTCGATCTGGCCGGCCTCGACGCGGGCGAGGTGATGGACCGCGCCCGGGACGCGGGCGTGGCCTGCGTCGTGAGAGCCGGTCGCGAGGAGACGCTGATCCTCACCGAGGACGGCTCCGAGGAGCGCGTCGAGCCCACCTACTCGATCAGCCCGATCGATCCCGTCGGTACCGGAGATGCGTTTGCTGCCGCGGTGACCGCGTTCCGCCTCCGCGGAGCGCCGTGGCCTGAGGCCGTCCATGCCGGGCACATTGCCGGCGCGATGGTGGCCAGCGTCCGCGGCGACTTCGAGGGAGCTCCCCACCTGGAGGAACTGCAGGCCTGGGTGGAAGGACGCCATGTCAACCGCTGAGCCCCCGGCGCCGGGTGCCGGAATGAGAGGATCCCGCCGATGAAGGTAGCCCGTGGCGAGCTGTTCGCCGTCCCACCGCGCTGGTTGTTCCTGCGGCTCGAGGCCGACGACGGCACCGTGGGATGGGGCGAGCCGATCGTCGAGGGACGAGCGGCCACCGTCGCCACAGCCGTCGAGGAGCTGCTCGAGTATGTGGTCGGCACCGACCCGCGCCGGATCGAGGACACGTTCCAGACGCTCTACCGTGGCGGCTTCTATCGCGGTGGGCCGATCCTCACCAGCGCGATCTCCGGTATCGAGCAGGCGCTCTGGGACATGAAGGCACGAGCGCTGGGCGTTCCGGTGTACGAGCTTCTGGGGGGGCCCGTTCGTGAGCGCATGCGCGTCTATGCGTGGATCGGCGGGGATCGGCCGCACGAGGCGTCAGCCGCCGCGCGCGAGCGGCTCGAGCAGGGCTACCGCGCCGTGAAGATGAACGCCTCGGGTGAGGCGGGCTACTCCGAGCCGCCGGCGTTCGTGGAAGCTGTCGTCGCACGCGCCGAGGCGGTGCGGGAAGCGGTCGGTCCGCAGGTCGACCTGGCGCTCGACTTCCACGGGCGCGTGCACACGAGCCTGGCGGCCCGGCTGCTCGATGCCCTGCAGGCGGTCGCCCCGATGTTCGTGGAGGAGCCGGTCCTCTCCGAGCACCTCGACGCGCTTCCCGAGCTCGCGCGCCGCACCTCGATCCCCCTGGCCACCGGCGAGCGCATGTACACGCGCTGGGGCTTCCGGGAGCTGCTTCAGCGCGGGGGCGTCGCGATAGTCCAGCCCGACGTGTCGCACGCGGGCGGGATCTGGGAGACGCGGAAGATCGCCGCCATGGCAGAGGCGTACGACGTCGCGCTCGCGCCGCACTGCCCGCTCGGCCCGATCGCGCTGGCCTCAGCCCTGCAGGTGGACGCCTGCACGCCAAACGCCCTGATCCAGGAGGAGAGCTTCGGCATCCACTACAACGCCGGCGGAGAGGTCGACACCTACGTGAAGGGCGCCGACTGGCTGATTCCGTCGGACGGGTACGTCACCGTTCCGGACGGCCCTGGCCTGGGGATCGAGATCGACGAGCCGGCCGTGCGGGTCGCGGCCGAGCGGGCCGCGCGTGAGGGCGCCAGGGATTGGCGCAACCCGATCTGGAGACTGCCCGACGGCAGCATCGCGGAGTGGTAGGAATGGCAGCCAGCGGCTCAACGGAGGGGACTTGACAGAGCAAATTGAAGGCGGAGCAGCCGAGACGGCCTATGCCGACGCCGCCCAGATCCGGGCGGTGCACCGCGCGGTCGAGTTGCTGCGGGCGCTCGGGCAGTATTCCGGCGGCGCCACGGTCAGCGAGCTGGCGATGCGGCTGGGCATGCCGAAGTCATCGGTCTACCGGCTGCTCGTGACGCTGCGCCGCTCAGACTGGGTCGCCTTCGACCCGGAGTCGGAGCTCTACAGCCTCGGGATCGGGCTGCTGGAGGTGAGCGCGGGCGTGTTGGACCGGCTCGACCTGCGTGAGATCGCCCGCCCCCACCTGCTCGCGATCCTGCGCGAGTGCGATGAGTCCGTGCACCTCGGCCTGCTGAACGACATCAACGTCATCTACGCGCTCAAGTTCGAGAGCTCGCAGAGCATCCGCATGGTGTCCGAGGTGGGCCGCCTGGCGCCGCTGTACTGCACGGGCCTGGGCAAGGCGATGCTGGCGTGGATGCCGCCGGGCGAGCGCGACTCGCTGCTGCAGCGCATGGACCTGCGCCGCTTCACCGACACGACCCTGACCGATGCGGACGCCCTGCGGGCCGACCTCGCCGAGGCTCGCGAGCGCGGCTACACGATCGACGAGGGCGAGCACGAGGACTTCGTCCGTTGCGTGGCCGGGCCCCTGATCGGTCCCGAGGGCCTGGTCGGGGCGATCAGCGTTGCCGCACCCGCATTTCGCATGACGGACGTCCGCGTCGCCGAGCTCGGGCGGCTCGTGAGCAGGCACTGCGCGGAGATCTCCACCAAGCTGCAGGTGACTGCGCCGTGGAGGGCGCAGGCGTGAGCGTCGAGCAGGGCCGGTCCTCGTCCGTCGTCCTCGACCGGATCGCCGCCACGCGGGTGGTGGCCATCCTGCGGGTCGGCTCTCCGGAGACGGCCGTGGAGACCGGGTTACGTCTGATCGACGCCGGCCTCGACGTCATCGAGGTGTCGTTCAACACCCCGCGGGCGACGCTGGCCATCGAACAGCTGCTCGCCGCGCGGCCCGATGCCGTCGTCGGCGCCGGCACCGTGCTCACCGCCGACGAGGCCAGGGCCGCCGTCGCGGTCGGCGCGACCTTTCTGCTGAGCCCGGCCTACGGCGAGGCGGTGCAGGCGGTGGCTGCCGAGACGGGGCATCCGTACATCCCGGGGGTCTTCACCGCAGGCGATGTCTGGAAGTGCCTGGACGCTGGCCTCGACGTGCTGAAGCTCTTCCCCGCCGCTCCGCTCGGCCCGGCCGGCATGCGCGCCCTGCTCGAGCCCTTCCCGCAGGTGCGCTGCCTGCCGACCGGGGGCATCACCCTGGAGTCAGCCGGCGATTGGCTCCGCGCCGGAGCGCTTGCGCTCGGGATGGGCGGATCGCTCTCCAAGGCGCCGGATCCGGCCCGAGCGGCTGCTGCGCTGCGGGCAGCGGCCACGGGCGGCTGAGCCTCTGGGCGCCCGAGTTCCTGCGCGCCAAGCCTTTCAGGGACTCAGCGGCTCTCTCAGAAACTCAGCGGCTCCCCGTAGAGGTTCTCGAACCGGACGACCATGCGCCGGTACATCTCGCCGTCGTTCTTCAAGGTCACGAGGAGCGACCGGACCTCCGCCTTATGAATGCCGGCGCTCGACGCCTGGTCGAGATCCATGAGGAGGCCAGCGAGTGTGCTTTTCACGTGGTGGTCGTTCTCCACCAACGCTCGAAGCTGACGCAGCTGCCTCTCTGCAGCCTCACACCAAGCGGCGATCGTTCCCACGCTCCCGAGGTTGCGCCACAGGGCCGCCTGTGCGTTGTACAGCCAGGCATCGCTCGTCATAGCCTCCGTAGATGGGACCGGAGCAGCCTGGGCCGGAAGCGGCGTCCGGCGATCAGCTCGGGCTTCTGTCACCGGCTCGCGGCCCTCTACGTCAGCCCGGGCGTATTCGAACATCAGGCTGGCCTCGACTCTCAGGTCATGGTCGCGCCAGAGCGAGGTGGCCAGGCTCCCTCGCCCTCTGGCATAGCCCCGGTTGCGTCCCGCGCAGCGGGCCAATTCGAGCGCGAGGAGCCGCTTCGCGTTACTGGTCGTGCCGCCCCGGGCCGCCTCGACGATGAGCCGGCTGATCGCCTCCGGCGAATGCCGAGCGACCATGTCAGCGGCCTCCTGCCGAGCCCGGGCTGATTCTGCCTCCCTGGCCAGCACCAACGCGGTCGCCTCCTTCACCTGCTTCGCCAGCAGGATCACTCGACGGTTGCGCTCAGCCTCTGGTCTGCTCGAGAGACGCCCCACTCCCCGCCGCATCCGTTCGTTGTCACCCCTGCATCGCCTGATCACCGCATCTAGGGCAAGGTCTCTCTGGTGAGCGTCCGTGATGAGCTGGGCATCCGCCAGCAGCCTCTCAGGGTCGAATTCGTCAGGTGCCGCTGGGTCCGTCGTGGTCATCGCTTGCCTCCGTGATCCGTCACAGAACTGCTCTCGGCACCGCCGGGGGCGGGCATGATGAGACAACGGCCGGACGGACAACCTGACAGGTTCGCTCCCCTGGCGGCGAGCCGCCTCCGTCGAATGGGTACATTTCGCCACGATGGACCCAGGTACCGAGATTGGGTAGGGAACGGCGGCGGCGCCGCGGCGGACTGCCGCTCCTCATGGCCGGGCTGGTGATGGTGCTAGCCGCCGCGCCGGCGAACATCGCCCAGGCTGCCCCGACGGCACGGGCGCTCCGTCCGCGCGTGATCCATACGGGCAGGCGCCCCACGGGCTACACGGTCACCTTCCACTACTGGGCGCCGAGCGCCACCTCCGTGGAGATCCAGGGCGAATGGTCGTTTGCCCGGGCCACCAACACGCCCACCGCCAGCTGGTGGTCGACCCTGCGCAGGGGCATTAGGCCGCACGCCTGGCAGCCCGGAGACTTCCCGTTCGCGCCGGACACCTGGCCTGTCTCCCGCATGAAGAAGAATCCGCGCACCGGGGTCTGGACGTTCACGACGCCGCTGCCGTCGGGCCTCTTCACCTACGGCTTCTACGTGAACTGCCCCAGCCGGACCGGGAACGGCTGCACCGAGGTGTCCGATCCCGCCAACCCCCCGTGGAACCAGACCGGAAATACGGTGACGGGCTCGGTCGAGCCGGCCAGTGAGGTGTACGTGCCGTCGGACGGCCGGTTCGGAACGCAGAACCTCGGGTGGCAGGCGGCGGCGCGCCGCCGTGGCCGGTTGGCGGAGGTCACCTACGCATCGCCCACCCACCGCCACCCGGCCGGGCAGAACTACCTGGCGATCTACACGCCGCCCGGTTACAACCCCCACCGGGCCAGCCCGTACCGCACGATCTACCTGAGCCACGGCGGCGGGGGGAACGAGGTCGACTGGAGCACCCAGGGCGACCTGCGCAACATCATGGACAATCTGATCGACGACGGCCAGATCGAGCCCGCGGTGGTGGTCATGACCAACTTCAACGGCTTCGCCACCAACTGCCAGCAGGGCTCATGGGAGTCGGCCTACGACGACGACCTGATCAACCATGTGATCCCGTACGTGCAGGCTCACTACCGGGTCTCCGCAAAGGCGGCGGACCGAGCCTTTGCCGGCCTCTCCTGCGGGGGCGACCTGGCCGGCACCCTGCTCGCCAACGACACCGGCGAGTTCGGTTACTACGGGCTGTTCAGCCCGGGCGCGAACGCACTGCCCACCCTGACCGCGGCGCAGCTGACGGCGATGCGGGGCGTCAGCGTATTCGTCGGGAGCGGTTGGCAGGAGCCCACCAGCGACGATGGCGGACCGGGGCCGCGGGTGATCGCCGCCCAGGACATCGCCACGCTGACCGCCGGCGGCGTCCCCCTGACGGTGGACCTCATGAACTCCGGTCACGACTGGTATCTCTGGCGGATCCTGCTGCACGACTGGCTGGCGCGGACCGCCTTCTGGCCGACGATCACGACGAAGTAGGACGAGCCGCAGAGCCCGCTTACGTCATGCCGGCCGGCCGTCGGCGGCCACCGGAGGCTCGGTCTTCTCGCGGACCTCATCGAGGCTCACGCCGGTCGCGAGCTCGACCAGGGCCAGGCCCGTGGGCGTGATGTCCAGGACGCAGAGGTCGGTGATGATGCGTTGCACGACGCCGCGGCCGGTGTAGGGGAGGGTGCACTCGTTGACGATCTTGTGGCTGCCGTCCTTGGCGACGTGCTCCATCAGCACGATCACCTTCCTGGCGCCGTGGACGAGGTCCATGGCGCCGCCCATGCCCTTGATCATCTTGCCGGGGATCATCCAGTTGGCGATGTCGCCGGTAGCGGAGACCTGCATCGCGCCGAGGATCGCCGCGTCGATCTTGCCGCCGCGGATCATTCCGAAGCTGGTGGCGGAGTCGAAGAAGCTCGCCCCGGGGCGGATCGTGACGGTTTCCTTGCCGGCGTTGATCAGGTCGGCGTCGACCCGATCGGGCACGGGGTAGGGGCCGACGCCGAGGATCCCGTTCTCAGACTGGAGCACGAGCTCGACGTCGTCGGGCACGTAGTTGGGCACGAGCGTGGGCAGGCCGATCCCAAGGTTGACGTAGTCACCGTCCACCAGCTCGGCCGCGGCGCGAGCCGCCATCTGTTCGCGGGTCCAGCCCATCAGGCGGCCACCTCCCGGACGGTCACGCGCTCGATCCGCTTCTCCGTGGCCTGCTGCGGCGTGAGCGCCACCACATGCTTGACAAACGCGCCCGGTGTGTGGATCTCGTTGGGCTCGAGCTCGCCGGGCTCGACCAGCTGCTCGACCTCAGCGATCGTCACGCGCCCGCACATCGCCGCCAGCGGGTTGAAGTTCCGCGCGGCCTGCCGGTAGACGAGGTTGCCGTGGCGGTCGCCCTTCCACGCTCGCACCAGGCCGAAGTCCGCGACGATCGCCCGCTCCATCACATACTCGAGCCCGTCGAATTCCTGCGTGGGCTTGGCCGGGGACTCGATCTCGACATTGCCCTCGGAG
>Ga0070737_10006418_pt1 | contig 10789 bp, 14 predicted proteins | sample Coa_R1_10_FD_66438 | JGI IMG/M metagenome (GOLD analysis project Ga0070737, IMG submission 66438) | Surface soil microbial communities from Centralia Pennsylvania, which are recovering from an underground coalmine fire - Coalmine... | ecosystem: Environmental > Terrestrial > Soil > Unclassified...
ACGTTATTCTTCCTGTCGCGTCGCAACACCTTGACTCGCGCTCCCCTCGGGAGCTTCATGAAGGGGTCCGGCTTCCACCTGTAACTTGACGGCGGTTCTTTGATTATCTTCACCTGTGTGCTCATGATTTAGATTTTCACTTTCGGGGGGATACCTATTCTTGTCCTTCTCCTTCTCCTTCCTCTTTGAAGTTTCGATTGAATGAATCTTGTTTAGGCGTTTCTTATCTTCGTGACCTGCTTGCCGTTGATTGTGTTCTTTGGCATTTTTCCCTGCAGAATGTCAATTGCGTGGCCCACGGCGGACATCTCGAGCCTGCCTATCGCCTCCGACGTATAGTAGGCGATGTGAGGGGTGAGCACCACGTTGTCGAATGAGAAGATCGGATCGTCGGGGCTGGGAGGTTCGCTCTGGAGGACATCCAGACCCGCGCCCCCGACCTTTCCGCTCTTGAGAGCATCCACAAGCGCGGCGTGGTCTATCAGCGGGCCCCTGGCGGTGTTGATTATGATCACGCCGTCCTTCATCTTTGCTATACTCTTCTCGTTGATCATCGCTCTGGTTTCCTCCGTGAGCGGGCTGTGGATAGAAATGAAATCTGATTTCTCCAGCACTTGATCAAATGTCATCAACTCAACTCCCATCTCCCTCCCCATCTCCTTCGGTACGTACGGGTCAAACGCGACAACGCTCATCCCAAAGCCCTTGGCCCTTTCTGAGACGGCTCTGCCTATTCTTCCAACGCCGAGCAGACCGAGGCACTTTCCCTTGAGGTCAACCCCCTTGAGGGTGGTCGGCGGGGAAGCCCAGCTCCCAAGGCTCCTTGATCTCATCATCCTGTCCGCGACCATTATCCTCCTTGAAAGTGCGAGGAGGAGTCCCATCGCGTGATCGGCGACGGTCTCGACCGCATAATCAGGAACGTTGGCAACGATGATCCCAAGGCGCGTCGCGGTCTCGACGTCGATGTTATCCACGCCTACCCCGTACTTGATGATCCCCCTGAGATTCCTTGCGCTTTCAATGATCTCGCGAGTTATCTTTGCGTAGACCACGAGGATTACGTCGGCGTCCGCCGTCCCTTTGAGGATTGCATCGTGTTCGGTAGAACCTATCACGCTCACCTGCGCGTGATCTTTGAGTATCTTGAGCTCCTCCTCGATGAGAGGCATCGGCTCTGTGATCGCTACTTTCATGGTGGATCGCGCTTTGCACTCTTTCTCCCCGATGGCTGGATGAGATTTATCACTTTGGGGGAAAGGTGCTCTCCTATCCTTGAGAAGAGCTTAATTCACCCCGAGATTTTCATCGGCCCCAAATCACGCACACAGAGTTGGAGATCAGGTTTACTTTGAGCTACGCAAGAGGGATGGGCCAAGTTGATTACGAAGAAAGGATTGACTTCTCAAAGTTACGAAAGGAGCGAGTCCAGAAAGCGGTCGAGCAGCTGAAGAACAACGACCTTGACGGCGTCCTGGTTTGGAGGGAGGAGAACGTCAGGTACCTGTCGAGCCTGCGCTTGCAGCTATTGCAGTATAGGGGGCCGAATTATCACGCCGTGTTGCTCACCTCCGGGGGCGACCTGGTTTTGTTTGTCTCCGGCGGGGAGATCGCGAGGGTCAAGGAGACGATGCCCTGGATAAAGAACGTGCAACCAATCTCGATGCTCGAGGAGCCGACGCAGGTGGAGTACTTTGCCACCAACGTATTGCGCAACACGTTCAAGGATTTCGGGCTGAGCGGCGGGAAGATCGGGATCGACGCGATGACGTTCAATCTTCTTGAGGGCTATCAGAAGAACCTCGGAGGGGTCACAATCAAGGATGGGAACAAGCCGCTCCTCGACGCGAGAGTGATCAAGACGCAGGAGGAGATAAAACTCATCGAGGAGGCAACGGCTCTTGCGGAAGTCGTCACGCAGAGAGGGTTGAACGCGATAGCTCCCGGAGTCACCGAGTACGGTGTTGTCGCAGAGGTACTGCACAAGCTCTTCTCAATGGGAGGCGAGTTTGCTCACGTAGCCGTTCCGTTCGTCGCGTCCGGTGAGAGGATGTCTCCCCCGACCAGGTTTGCATCCGACAAGATGATACGCAGCGGGGACCTGGTCTTCATCGACATCGGCGCGAGCTGGAACGGATACTTTGGGGATCTGGGGCGAACGACGATCTGCGGGAATCCATCGAGGAAGCAGAAGGAGGTCTACACGGCGGTCTACGATGCGCAGATGGCGGGGCTCGCGAAGATGCGCGATGGTGTGACCAACGACGAGGTGGCGCGGGTGTACAAGGACAAAGCTGCCCAGCACGGTTTTGAGAACAATTTCATCTACCTATTCATCGGGCACGGGGTTGGCGTCAGCCCGAACGAGCCCCCGTACATCGGGGAGCCCATCCCTGGCGCAAAGCGGGTCACTCTCAAGAGCGGGATGGTCTTCGCTATGGAGCCGCTGATATGGGTTCCGAACACGGTCGGCGGAGGAGGAGTCAGGATCGAGGACATGGTCTTGGTCACCGAGGGCGGTCCGAGGATCATCTCCAGGATTCCCTACGAGGAAAGGCTCTTGATCAAGTAGCAGGTGTGAAAAGGTTGTCAACGTCATCACCGTTGATTCCGGCGTACTCCGCCATAGTGGACAGGAAGAGGTTCAACCTCCCAGAGAATGCAAGGATAGCGGTCTGGCTCATCATCAACATCGAAAACTGGTACTTGGAGGCTCCGGCGAGGACTCTACTTTCCACGCCTCAAGGGATCAAGTCCAAAATCGATGTTCCGAACTACGCGTGGCACGACTACGGGATGCGCGTCGGATTCTGGAGGATCAAACCAATCCTGAAGAAACTCGATTTCAAGCCCACGATCGCCCTGAACGGCTCGGTGTGCACCGAATATCCGAGGGTGGCCGAGGGGTGCAAGGATGACGGATGGGAGATCATGGGGCATGGTTACACACAGAGGATCCTCCCGAGTGAGCCGGACGAGGAGGAAGCGATAGTGAAGGCAAGGGACGCCATAAAGTCGTTCTTCGGGAAGAGCCCCAGGGGCTGGCTCGGTCCCGGGCTCGCCGAAACGCAGGATACGTTGAAACTCCTCGCGAAGAGCGGGTACGATTATGTTTGCGACTGGGTGAACGACGACCAGCCCTACGAGACGAGCGTCAAGGGGCTGTACTCCGTGCCGTACTCGATAGAGCTGAACGATATCGTGATGTTCGCAAACCAGCACTTTCCGGCGGAGGAGTTCTACGAGCGGGTCAAGAGGTCGTTCGACGTGCTCTACGAAGAGGGGGAGGAGAACCCGAGGGTTCTCGGGGTGGCGATACACCCATACCTGAGCGGAGTCCCGCAGAGGATAAAGATCCTGGAGAAGACGCTTCAGTACATTATATCCAAGGAGAAGAAGGTGTGGGTTGCCACGGGCTCGGAGATACTCGATGCGTTTAGGGTAACTCACTGACACAGCATAGGGTCAATAATTGAACGAGAAAGTAGTCATAACGAGCCTGTGGCTCTCCGTCTTTGTCCAAGTTGCGGCAATCTCCTCATACTCCCCCTTTGTACCGCTGATGAAGCAGGACCTTGGGTTTAACTTCGCTGGCTTTGGGATAATCGCCGCGATCTTTTTCCTCTCATACACGCTGATGCAGACGCTCGTGGGGAGGGCATCCGACAACGGGCACGCGAGGCGTTTGATCATGATCGGTCTTCCGACGCTCGTCTCCCTCGCAATCCTGTTCTCGGGTATCCAGAACCTCTTGGAAGCCGTGACGATCCGAATCCTCGCTGGAGTGGCCGCGGCGATGATATTCGTCCCGGCGCTTCGTGTGATGAGCCGTCTCGTGAGCAGGAGGGGTCTCAACACCTCGATCGCTTTGATCGGGACGAGCATAGCCGCGGGTGGTTTGTACATCTCGCTCGTCGGACCCAAACTGGGACTCCTCTTCGGGTGGAGGCTCGCGATAGTGATCCTGATGGCTCCGACGTTCATCGTATGTTTACTGAACGCGAGGTTCGTCCCTGAAACGGGGAGGGTTAGCAGCGAGAGCAAAGGGTTCCCCTCGTGGGTTCTCAGGAAGAAGGAGACATGGATCCTCGGGTATCAGCAGTTTGCCAGGATAGGAGTTTGGTACACCGTGACGATCTGGCTCCCCACATTCTTCACCACAATGCTCGGGTACAACCTGGTGCTCGGCGGAGCCGCCCTCACCCTCTTTTCTGTATCTGGAATGTTTTCGAGCATCGCCGGAGGTCGACTTGCAAACCGTTTTTCATCAGCGAGCAAGGTGATCATGCTCTCGTTTGTGGCTCTGACTATAACGATGGCGGTCATCGCATTTTACTCTGGGAGTTTGATCGGGTGGGTGCTCGTCGCGGCATTTGGAATCTTTGACTTTATGCCGTTCGGGCCGATATTCGCGATCATCCCGAAATTGTACGATGAGGACACGATCGGCTTTGTCACGGGGTTTGAAAACATGCTCGCAAACTTCGGGGCGGTGGTCGTGCCTTTCCTCTTCGGGTTCCTCATAGATCTCTCAGGAAGTTTCTCCGTCTCCTGGCTCCTGATCGCGTTCATGTGTCTTGGTTCATCGATCCTCGGGATACCGGCGATCAGGTTTGAGAAGAAGGGGTTGATCGCCCACTGATCCCTTTAGGCGCGCGCACGTAGAGATTCTCTTAATAACTCGCCAAAGTCCTCTCGCTCCGCATGCCAGCGGAGAAACTATACCTCCTCGATCTCGGGTGGCTCGGAGGAGACATCGGGTGGTTCCTGCCCGGGGGGCCTGGCGGGGCCGCGACGAAGAACGACAGGAATCCAGGTACGACGTGGGTGGACGTTCCTGTTTCAGCGGCTTTGATCGAACACAAGGATGGCTTGATCTTGTTCGATGCTGGGGCCTCTCCAGACGCGATGAGCACAAGGCCCGGACCAACTCAGAACTTTCCGCTGACAAAGTTTCAGGAAGAGAATAGACTCGAAGAGCAACTCTCCATGATAGGGTACAAGCCGGAGGACATTGCGTACGTTGTGATCTCACACCTCCACTGGGATCACGTGGGTCAACTCCCCATCTTCGGGAGCAGCGCAAGGAAGATCCCTCTGATACTTCAGAAAAAGGAACTGGAGTGGGCCCTCTACACCATCTGGCAGGGGAGGGGGGTTTACTACACGCTGGATGATATGCAGCCGCTCGTTGGTGCGAACTGGTTCCCGCTCGCGGACAAGTACTTTGAGCTCCTGGACGGAGTGGCTCTCGAGTGGACCGGGGGCCATACGCCCGGTCACCAGATTGCGAAGGTGACCCTGCGTTCCGGGAACTCGTATGTTCTCACTGGAGACTACTTGCACATTCCTGAGGAGTACGAACTCGAAACCAAGGGGTGGCTGCTGCAGGACGCTGAGGAGTGGCAGATCGAACTTCGCAAGTTGAAACTCGAGGTGCTGGCGAGAAAATCCAAACTGGTCATTAGCCATGATCCGAAGCTCTGGGAAAAGTTCCCGAAGGCTCCGAAGGCACTCGCCTAGATCTTGATCGCGGCGCGCCCCACGATCTCTCCATTTGATAATTTCCGGAGTACAGTGTTTAACTCCTCGAGTGGATACGTTTCAGTTATCACGGAGCGTATCTTTCCCTCCGAGGCGAGCCTGATGATGTCCCTGAGGTTGCGTCTTGTACCGCTGCGCGAGGATTGGAGCGTGCCGACCTGCATCATGAGTAGCGACGTGTTCAAAGGTATGGGTTCTGAGCTGTAACTCAGGGTGAGGGTTCTACCTCCTCTCCTCATCGAGCGCAGGCACTGGTCTATCGTCTCTGCGCTCCCGACGAAATCGATTGCTGCGTCGACGCCGTATCCGCCGGTGAGCTTCTTTACTTCAGCGGGGAGTTCCCCGCTGTTTGCTCTCAGCGTGTGATCGGCTCCGAGTTTTCTTGCTAGATCGAGTTTTGACTCCGTCCTTGATACTGCGATGACCCTCGCCCCGAGGAGTTTTGCTACCTGAAGGCCGCTCAGGGCTAGCCCTCCCATCCCCATGAGCATCACCGTCTCGTTGAACCTTACCTTGGCCCTGTCCACCAGAGCGTGGTACGGGGTTATCACGGCGTCGGTGAGTAAAGCGGCCTCTCCCAGGTCCAGGTTGTCTGGGACTTTGAATACGTTCTTCGAGGGGACGGAGACAAACTCGGCGAATCCTCCGTGGCGCCTAAATCCCAGTAGGGGCCCTTGGTTTATGCAGCAGTTGTCATTCCCCGTCCTGCACTCCTCACACACGTCGCAGGTGTCGTAGAGGTAGATGATCACGCGGTCTCCCGCCCTGAGACCTGACACCTTCTCACCGAACGAGGCAACCGTGCCAGCGATCTCGTGCCCCAGAATGTGAGGAAGGTCGGGGGGAGCAGCGGTCCTCTTCTTCCATATCTTTACATCGCTGTAGCAGGCTCCGCACACACCCACCTTGACTAAAACGTCGCTCGGTCCAACTTTGGGATCAGGAAAATCTTCTTTGACGACCAGAGGAGAATCAAACTGAGTCATTACGGCTGCTTTCATGTTACTCGGATTTGTTTCCTGGCAGTTTTAAAAATACATTCAGTCTGTGGGGGAAGGTCAACAATAGATTCGGCTACGCCTTGCGCTATGAAAGACGCCTTTGCTGCTAGCACAGCGTCCCTTCGCACAGTTCGTGACGATAGGGGGCGGGTCGCAAGTGGGATCGGATGAGCGAGGGGCAAGTAAAACAAAGGAGAGCACGCATGGCTTTCTTCTTTGAGCTTGATTTCATTTTTGGGCGAAAGGAGGCCGAAGTGCGGCGAAGATACGATGTCCTGCTGCCCCCTCGTGTTATCATCGGTATTCTTTCAGATGGGCTATTCTCTTTTCTTTGCCAGAAACTTTTGTCAGCATCCTTTCGTCCGCGGTGTACAACTCTTTATCGAAGGCTTTGCTAAGCGCGAGATAGGAACCATCATAAATTGTCAGCCCGTGTTTGAACGCATATTGAACAGATAGATCAGCTAGTTCGTCCAATATCGGATATAACGCTATTTTGAACCTCGAGAGAGCGCTTGCTGCCCTATCGATTTCTTCCTGACCGAGCTCTTGGTTGTAACGGAGAGCGTTAAGTACCTCGAAGGGCATCAGCTGCGTAGACCAGATGTCAATGGTGCCCCTGATGTAATCCTCCATCATCTTCAACGCATGCTTCGTGTAGTCTTCATCGACAAACCACTTCACGATGACGGAAGCGTCAACCACGATTATAACTTTCTCCCGCGGCTGTCTCTCCATTTTCTTATCTCCGCTGTCGAATCCCAGCCCGGGGGTGATGGTTTCCGTATGGAATCTGCAATCTTGGATGCTTCTTGTAACTCCCTTAGGTCGAGGTGTCTTTCCTTCAATTCTTCTTGGTTCAGCCTGTTCCTGATGGCATCGCGGATTGTTTCGCTCCAATTGACATTGGAAAAGCGTCGCATCTTTTCCTTGGTCTTCCTGTCGACTTTGACGCTGACGACCTCTCCCATGCCATCACCACTGGTAATACACGATAGGTAATATAAAAACTACCAGACGGATAGGTTTTCTCGGCGCGAGGTTGCATCACGCTGATTCTGATACTTTGGATTGCAAAATGTACAGGTGCGAGGAATCCGTGGGGTGGGGCGTGGTGAGTTGCTGACGTTGTCTCTGTTACTATCTTGGCAAGCAGATCGGTCGCGTCCACGGCGGTACTCTGGCCCCAGATGTGCGCCTCGACTGACGTACTCAAACACAAGTTATCAGCGCCGAACGCTTTGATAAGATTCTATTCTCAATCTCGAGAACGGTTATTGGAGATTCGTAATCCCTCTTTGCTTGGTCTGATGGAGCAATGCCCAAAGAAAACCACAGCAAAGACGGAGGAGGCCACGAACACACGAAAAAAGCAGAAGACATGGCAGAACATGTCGAGGAATCGGAGGAGAGAAGGGGAGTTTCTCCGGAGCGTTCGAAGGAGATAGCTTGGAAGACTGTCCACAAAGATCTTCCGCACAACGAACGCGAGGAAAAGGAGGAAGGATGAAAAAAAGCGAAGGAAGCGGCTGGGTTCTACCCACTCGAGTAGATGGGTGACTATGCCGGCCTCGAGACAACGTATTTGGATCCAGACGAAATGAGTGTGAGAGATCAGGTCGAGGTCGTCATAGTTCGTAGGGCTTGATCTCTCTCTAGATCACCGAACGTTGCAGTCTTGATCAATCATTCTTCGTGGCCTTCAACGCCGAAGGCAATCTCAACGTCGGCCCGGTACTCCGCTATCTTTCCGTCCCTCACTTTCCCAGTGAGATGTCTGATTTCAACGCCGGTTATGCCCCTCAGCGTCTTTGACGCCTCCTCCACGGCGATCTGCGCGGCGTCCTGCCAACTTTTCTCCGAATGACCTATGATCTCCGTAACTTTTGCGATCTTTTGCGGCAAAAAATTTCTCTCCTCAATCTGTCTTTTTTTGTGGCTGTCTTCTGAGGTTAGAGCTCCCTTCTTCTTCTCGCGTCAGAAACGAAAGGAAGCTCAACATCAAAAAGAAGACGGGTGCTTGGAAGAGCCACCCCTGGATTTAGGCGTTGTAGACGGCTATTCCTCTAGGGTTCCTCTTGAACTGTGCGTGGCAAGTTCGACTCTTCTATTTCCCCCCCGAAGAAGGGAGAACCTTCAGTAGAGAAATGCTACACTAGCCAGCCAAAACTGGTGATATGTTGGTTGTTGTTGCCGGTCGGCTATCCTGGATCCTTTATCCTTCCTTCTTGGTGCTCTCAAAGCCCTTTACTTTCTTGAAATCCTTCACGTCGACCCCAAACTTTTTCGCGGCCGCGAGTATCCTTCTCTTAGCTGTCGCCGGATGGCAGAACTTTGACTCCACTTGGTTGAAGCGGGCCATCGCGTTCCTGACGTGAGCGGCGTCGTTGATTGGAAGCTTGCGATCTCTCGGGCACGCATACTGAGTAGACGGAAGGTGTTTCTTCCTGTCATGAGACATTTTTGCCATAAGTTCTCAATGAGGTGCAATATCTCTCATACAATTTGCGCCAATCTGTTCTAGACTAAAATTCGGAAAAACGCTCCCTCGAGGCGTTCGTTCTATACTTCCCATTGGCATTACGGATCCGTTTGGTGATCCGCCGAGCAAACGACCCTTCCGTCCGTCACGACTAAATTGACGATTGAAATGCTCTTGGTGTCATCTAGTGGGTTGCGCGTAAAAACTACCGCCGGGTCGGCGATCTTTCCTGCCTCGATGGATCCCAGTTCAAATTTACCGATGCAGCCATGTTTGTGGCCGAAGCTATTGCGTCCGTAGGTGAGAGCCCGCATTCTACGAGCAGTTCCGGTTCTCTGTGAAGAGATCCTTTTGATCCTTCCTCCTTCGATTTCGATGGATGCTCGAGGGATCGGGGAGCTTAGATACCATCAATCATGGTGGCATTCGTTATGATAATCCTATACTTCATTACCACGCTGCGCGACGAATCAATTGTATTTCAAGAAGAAACGATACGATCATCGCTCGAGTCTATGCGGTACGTCCTGCTGAGAAATCTGCGTTTTTCTATAACAAGCATAAGGAACTTGCTGGCGCATCCTTTCTTAAGCATCTCCCCGCAGAAAGGGGAGCTCTTTTTCAAAAACGGAAAAAGAGAGAGAGGGAAGAACGCATATTGTCCAAGAAAGAAGATACAAGTAGAAAGGGGGATGAAGGAGAAGAACCACAAGAGGAAAGGAGAGGCGCGATTTCACGCTGGCGCCCGGAAGACTATATGATGGAAATGGATCGCATGTTTAGGGACTTTACGAGACAGATGCAGGACAGATTCTCCTCGTTCCCGGATTTCGTGGGGAGCCTCTCGAGGCCTGGCTGGTGGTTTGAGGCGCCCGATGTTAGGCGGCCCTACGCCGACGTGGTTGATACGGGAAACGAGTACAAGGTGGTGGTCGAAGTACCCGGAGTGCCGAAGGACAAGCTCGATGTCACTGTCACGCCCGAAGGTGTCACGATCAAGGGAGAAGCCCAGAGCGACATCCGAGAAGAAGAGAAGAAAGGTGGATTCGTCAGGCGCGAGCGAAGTTACACAAAGGTTCAGAGAAGCGTTTCCTTTCCAGAGGAAGTAGACTCGGACAGGGCAGAAGCAAAACTCAACAATGGTTTGGTAGAAATAACGGTTCCGAAGAAAACACCCACGGGGCCGAAGGCCCGCAAGGTAGAAGTACAGTAAAGTAAATTCCGGTTTCTGCATTTCGTGTAATTGATCCGTTCACTGGCACAAAAGCGAGTTACCTGTAGCCTTCGTAAACTCTTTCCCGGTGGCCGACGTGAAGTAATACGATTCGTTTTTCATCCTCTTCGATGATATAGAGCACGCGAAGGTCACACGAGTTCTCGCTGACCTCATACCTGAAAGCTGTCCGCTGAGAGGTTTATAGAGGTTAGGATCGGCTTCGATTCCCTCGAGAAGCTTCCAAATTCTTTCGCAATCGATCCGACTGAGTTTTCTAAGACCTCTTTCGAATTTGTTTGAGACCCTGACTGAATACGTCAAGGCTTGGACTCAAACTCTGACCGAAATTCCTTCATATTGTGATAGTCATTGTAACGTCCTTCCTTGATATCGTTCAATGATTTCTTTACGCTGATGAGCAGCTTCTTATCGGCCAGAATCTCCATCGTTTCCTGCAATTCGTCCAGCCTTTTCTCAATTTGCCTAAGTTTGACTTGAGAGTTGCTCATTGCTTCTTTCGTTTACCAACGTGCAAGTCTGATCTAT
>Ga0070737_10006419_pt1 | contig 10788 bp, 3 predicted proteins | sample Coa_R1_10_FD_66438 | JGI IMG/M metagenome (GOLD analysis project Ga0070737, IMG submission 66438) | Surface soil microbial communities from Centralia Pennsylvania, which are recovering from an underground coalmine fire - Coalmine... | ecosystem: Environmental > Terrestrial > Soil > Unclassified ...
GAGTAGTCGAGATAGAGCATCGAGGCGACGGCGTCGACGCGCAGCCCATCGGCGTGGTAGACGTCGAGCCAGTACATGGCGCTGCTCAGCAGAAAGCTGCGGACCTCGTTCCGGCCGTAGTTGAAGACGTAGCTATTCCAATCGGGGTGGATTCCCTGCCGTGGATCGGCGTGCTCGTAGAGATGAGTCCCGTCGAAGCGTCCGAGACCATACGAATCGTTGGGAAAGTGCGACGGCACCCAGTCGAGTATGACACCGATGCCACGTTGATGAAGGTAATCCACTAAATACATGAAGTCCTGTGGTGTGCCGAAACGACTAGACGGCGCAAAGTAGCCGGTTACCTGGTAGCCCCAGGAGCCGAAGAACGGATGCTCCATGACCGGGGTGAACTCGACGTGGGTAAAACCCGCTTCCAACACGTAGTCCGCCAGCTGGTGCGCCAGCTCCCGGTAGCTGAGCGAGCGGTTGCCCTCCTCGGGAACGCGGCGCCACGACCCCAAATGGACTTCATAGATCGAGATCGGAGCCTCCAGCGAGTTACGCTGGTAGCGCTCACGCATCCACTCGCCGTCGGACCACTGATAGTCGAGACTCCAGACGACGGAGGCCGTCTTCGGCGGCACCTCGCAGGCGAAGGCGTAAGGGTCGGCCTTTTCGAGCGTTTCGTCGGTCGAACGCGAGTGGATGAGGTATTTGTAGGTTGAACCTTCAGTGACATCGTTGACGCTGGCGGCCCAGACCCCGGATGAGCCAATCGGCCGCATCGGATCGGCGTCGCCATTCCAATCATTGAACGAACCGATCACCGACACCCGGTCGGCGTCCGGCGCCCAAACCGCGAAATGGACCTTATTACGTCGCGATCGCGGCTCGCGCTGAGCGCCTAATTTGCGATAGAGCCGGAGATGACGGCCCTCGTTGAAGAGATACAGATCGTCGTCACTGAGGATCTTTTTCGAGCGAGCCGGTGTTCGCTTGCGCGTGTCAGTCATAAAGATAATTACTCTCCGCTGCCCGGCGCGGCGGCCACCTCTGTCCGCAGGAGATCAATCGTCCCGCGTAGTGGGATCGCCAGCCAATTCGGCCGGTTGTCGAGCTCATAGCCGATCTCGTAGATCGCCTTTTCGAGCCGGAAGGCGTCGAGGAGGATCGCGAGGTCGCGCCGCTCCCCGGGAACGAACGGCGAATTTCCAGCCGTCTCCAGGTACCCACGCAGGAAGTAGGCCGACACCCATTGGTGCCAGAAGCGTGCGGCGGCCTCGAGCGCCGGTTGGTCGGCGTCGCGCACGGTTCCCTGCTCGATGCCGGTCAGCAGCGCCGACGCCGACGCGTAGTGGAATGAACGCAGCATTCCGGCGACATCTTGCAGTGGCGACCGCTTGCGGCGCCGTTCGCTCAGACTCCGCCTTGGCTCGCCTTCGAAGTCGATAATCATAAAGTCGCTGCCGGTGTAGAGCACCTGGCCGAGATGGTAGTCGCCATGGATACGAGTGAGCATCGTCTGGATGCGGTGATCGATGACCGCTCGCACGCTATCTTGCAGCCGTTCGCGCTGCTGAAGCAGCATGCGGGCTTGCTCGGACGACGAGGCTGGAAGCCGAGAGACCCGTTTCTCCAGCGACTGGAGCACCTGACTGAGCTGTGCCCGAATCGACTGGTAGATGGAGCGTTGTCCAAAGCTGGTCAGCGTCTCCGGCGTAAACGCGGGGTCGTCGGCCGCATGAGATAGCTCGAGGTGCATTTCAGCCGTGCGTTGCCCGAGCAAGAACGCCTCAGACAGATAGCCATTGAGTGTTTCGACCCCAGCGGGATCGCCCGCATTATCGACGAGTGTCAGCAGGTTAGCGGTGGAGATGCCGAGGAGCGGGGGAGCCAGCGACTCCGCTCGCGCGTTCTCGAAGAAGCGGCTGAGAGCCTCTAGCGTATGGCTCCAGGCATCGCCCTCGTTCGGCACGAACCCTTGCAGGATGCCACAGGTCATCGGCTCGCCGGAAGCGGGGCGGTACTCGATACTGCCGGCGAACGGCGGCGTATGAATGAACTGCCGCTTCGTCAGAAACCTCGTCACTTCGACATCGGGGTTCACGCCCGGTTCGAGACGCCGGATGAGCTTTAGGATTAGACGGTCGCCGTAGCGGATAGACGTATTACTTTGCTCGGCCCGTCCGACCGCGACGTCGAAGCTGGCCGGTGGTCCGGAAAGGATCTGGCGAAGCGGCCAGTAAGGCGAACCGGTAATCTCTCCCGACTGGCCGCGAATCCGACGACGGCTGGTGATTAGGCCGAGCAGGGCGTGGCCAAACCCAACATCGACCAGCGCGTCATGCAGTACCCAGCGCTTACCGGCAGGCGAGTCGATGATCGCGATCACGGACTGAGGAGCTTCTTGCAGGATCGAGTCGCCGGCTGCCCCCTCGTCAACCGTCGCCACGACCAGGTAGTTCTCGGCGTCACCGTCGGTGAAGTCGAGCTGGCAGAGGATGATCGTTGCCTCGGTCGCCTCGTACTGGAGTGGGACAAGGTCGATGATCCGCGTGCCTTTGATGCGGCGAGACTTGGCCCCGAACCAGCGCTTGGTTACCAGATAGCCGGGAAGAATCTCCGCCAGCTTGCCCTGGTTGGTCCCGCTTCCGGCGCGAACCACCTCTTCCCAGGAGCGGCGCACATGCATCACCGGTATCGTCGTGTGAGCGCCATTGGCACTCTGGCTATCGAGCGCCGCCTGCTGCGGCTGCAGGGCGAACCAGTAGAAGCTGTGAGGACCGAGCGTAATGAAGTAGGGGAGCTCCCCAATCGGAGGAAACTCTACCCGGCCGAACAGCTCGACCGGCATTTGTCCCTGGAACTCGGAGAGATCGATCTCCGCCGCCTGGACGAAGCGCGACAGATTCGCCACCACCAGGATTGTCTCGTCGCCATAGCGCCGGACGAACGCCAGCACCTTGCGGTTGTCCGGGAAGAGCAATTCGAGGCTGCCGCGTCCGAGCGCTTGATGGCGCTTCCGCAGGTCGATCAGCCGCTTCATCCACCAGAGGAGCGAGTGCGGGTTGTTCTGCTGGGCTTCGACATTTACCGCCTCGTAGTGATACTCGGCGTCAACGACGACCGGCAGGAAGAGCTTCTGCCGGCTCGCTTCGGAAAATCCGGCGTTACGGTCCGGCGCCCACTGCATCGGTGTTCTGACGCCGTTGCGGTCTCCCAGGTAGATGTTGTCGCCCATCCCAATCTCGTCGCCGTAGTAGATCACCGGTGTTCCCGGCAGCGAGAAGAGTAGACCGTACATCAGCTCGATGCGGCGGCGATTGTTGTTGAGGAGTGGAGCCAGCCGGCGGCGAATCCCCTGGTTGATGCGCATCTGCGTCTCATGGGCATAGACTCGATACATGTAGTCGCGCTCATCGTCGGTGACCATCTCAAGCGTGAGCTCGTCGTGGTTGCGCAAAAAGAGCGCCCACTGGTTGACGTCGGGAATCGCCGGTGTCTGCGCCAGGATGTCGACGATCGGGAAGCGGTCTTCCATCCGGATCGACATAAACATGCGCGGCATCAGCGGAAAATGGAAGCACATGTGGCACTCGTCGCCGTTGCCGAAGTAGGCGACGGCGTCCTCCGGCCATTGGTTTGCCTCGGCCAGCAGCATGCGCGAGTCGTAGTGAGCGTCGACGTGCGCCCGCAGCTCCTTCAAGAACTCATGCGTCTCGGGAAGGTTCTCGCAGTTGGTGCCCTCGCGCTCGAAGAGGTAGGGGATGGCGTCGAGCCGTAGCCCGTCGATGCCCATCTCCAGCCAGAAATCGAGCACCTTGAAGATCGCCTGGCGCACACGTGGGTTGTCGAAATTGAGATCAGGCTGATGCGCGTAGAAGCGGTGCCAATAGTAGGCGTTCGCCACCGGATCCCACGACCAGTTCGACGGCTCAAAGTCTTTGAAGATCACTCTCGCGTCGTGATACTTCTCGGGGTTGTCGCTCCAGACGTAGAAATCGCGGGCAACGCTACCCGGCCTGGCGCGGCGGGCGCGCTGAAACCAGGGATGCTCGTCGGAGGTGTGATTGCAGACGAGCTCGGTGACGACGCGTAACCCGCGCTTGTGCGCCTCCCGGACGAACTGCCGGACATCGCGCCGGGTTCCGTAGGCCGGGTGGACATTCCGGTAGTCGGAGATGTCGTAGCCGTCGTCGCGCAAGGGAGAGGGATAGAAGGGGAGCACCCAGATGGTCGTCGCGCCGAGATCTTGAATATAGTCGAGCTTCTTGATCAGCCCGCGAAAGTCACCGATGCCATCGCCATCGCTGTCATAGAAGGCACGGACATGGACTTCATAGAAGATCGCGTCTTTGTACCAGGTCGGCTCGCTCTCAAGCGCATCGTCCACGGCTCGGTTACTGGTCATGCCTCGTTCGCGTCCCCAATCTTTGCTCTCCGCTAGCCAATACCAATACCATCAACGTCGAAGTCGCTCGACCGGCGCGTGGCTTGAATTTGAAAGATATGCGCTGGAAGCACCTCCGGATTGAGCTCGACGTAGTTGTACTGGCCGCGCCACTGATAGTGCGCGTTCGTGAGCAGGTCGTTGACCAGGAATGGACGCCCTTCATCGATGTCGAAGCGCTCCAGCGGCAGGTCGACCCAACCGGACTGGATGTAGTTATGGTCCAGGTTGACGACAACCAGGATCATATCGTCGCCCTCACGCTTTGAGTAGGCAATCAACTGCTCGTTCTCGATGTGGTGGAACTGTAAATCGCCAATCCGTTGTAGGGCAGGGTGAGCCTGGCGAATCGCATTGATCCGTGTGATGAGTGGCCGGAGATTGCCCTGGCGGTTGAGATCCCAGTGACGCACCTGATACTTCTCCGAGTTGAGGTACTCCTCTGAACCGGGCCGCAATGCCTGATGCTCTTGAAGCTCAAATGCCGGTCCGTAGATGCCGTAGTTCGGCGATAGGGTCGCCGCCAGGATAAACCGAGCTTCGAAGGCGGGACGGCCGCCGAACTGGAGCTGATCGGTCAGGATGTCCGGCGTGTTGGGCCAGAAGTTCGGCCGGAAGTAATCGCTGAGTGGAGGCGTCGTCAACTCTTCGAGGTACTGCTCCAGCTCCCACTTCGCGTTGCGCCAGGCAAAGTAGGTGTAGGACTGGCTGAAGCCGCACTTGGCGAGGCGCTGCATGACCTTGGGCCTGGTAAAAGCCTCGGCCAGAAAGATCACGCTCGGCTCCTCAGCCTTTATCGAGTTGATTACCCACTCCCAGAACGCGAACGGCTTGGTATGCGGGTTGTCGACGCGAAAGATGCGGATTCCCTGGTCGATCCAGTACTGAAAGACCGAGCGCAGCTCGTCCCAGAGCGACGACCAGTCGTCCGACATGAAGTCGAAAGGATAGATATCCTGATACTTCTTCGGCGGGTTCTCGGCGTACTGAATGCTGCCGTCGGGCCGGTGGCGGAACCACTCGGGATGCTCGATGGCGTAGGGATGATCGGGGGAAGTCTGGAAGGCGATGTCTAGCGCGATCTCGACACCGTGCTCCAGCGCCGCCAGCCGGAGCCTCTGAAAGTCCTCCAGGGAGCCAAGCTCTGGGTTGATGGCGATGTGGCCGCCGACGCCTGAGCCGATCGCCCAGGGGCTGCCGGGGTCTTCCGCGTGACAAATAACGCTATTGTTTGGGCCCTTGCGGTTGGTTACCCCGATCGGGTGGATTGGTGGCATGTAGAGCACGTTGAAACCCATGCCGGCCACGTATGGCAGACGCGCTTCGACGTCACGAAAGGTGCCGGGGCGGGATGGATCGGGAGAGGCAGAGCGCGGGAACATCTCGTACCAGCTGGAGAATGCGGCGCGCTCGCGATCGACGACCACCTCCAGCTCGCGCTCGTAGCGCGTGGCGAAGTCGAAGTCGGTCGCGCGCTCCATCAGGAGGCGCAGCTCGGCGCTGAGGGCACGGTGAATCGTCAGCGGCAGGTCTACCTGTTCCCGCAGCGATTGAGCGAAGTCGGCCAGCCGCTCGGCGTCGGGTTTCGACGCACGAGATAGCGCTTCTTCGACGATGGCGGCGCCGATCTCCAGGTCAATCGAAACATCCTGCTCGGCGTCGATACGCTTTTCCAGATCGTGCTGCCAGGTCAAGAACTGATCGACCCAGGCGACGAGCGTGTATTGCCAGCGGCCGAGCGAGGCCGGAGTAAACGATGCTTGCCAGCGGTCGTTGACGTCGAGAGCCATCGGCGCTTCGGCCCATTCGGTCTGACCCTTCTGCCGGTAGAGCAAGCGCGCCGATATCTCGTCGTGCCCGTCGGCGAAGATGTCCGCTTGAACAATCACCGGGTCGCCGGCGACCCGCTTGACCGGGAAGCGCCCGAAGTCGACCCCCGGTGACACGCTTTCAATAACGACACGTCTTCGTGCGTACGTTCTCGGGTCTAGCTGGTCTAGATTGGAAGGCATCATCACTCCCCAGATGACGTCGAGCAACCCATGCTGGCTCCCAATGGTAGCAGGCATCATGCCGAGGGGTATTGCGAGTCCACGCTGGTTAGCGCGGCGTCACCGACAAGCAGGCTAATTGCTGCTCCGGTCGTGACGATTCGAGTGATTTGCGCAATCAGGGCGGTAGATGTATTATCGCCTGACGAACAACACGAGCGACGCCACCGCCAAACCCAACCGGCCGGCTGCCGTGAGCGACGGTGACCGGTATGTTCGTGCGCGGAATTGAGCTTAAGGCCGAGCGGCGGGCGGATGTCAATCCGAGGAGGGGACGAGGGATGAGCCGAGTGGACCTGACCGGACGGCGAGGTGGGATTATCGGGACGGTCGGGTTGGCAATGGTCCTGGCGTTGGCGCTACTCGTCGGATTTACCGCGGCCTCACCGGAGGCAGTGCTGGCGGCGGGGGCGACCTATAGCAATTGCACCCAGGCCGGCACAAGTTTCCCGACCGATGTGGGGAACGTAACCAGCGGCAGCGCAACCTTTACCTTCCCGGCCAACTGCACGATCGACCTAACGAGCACGCTCACGATCAACCCCGGCGTGACGATCACGATCGAGGGCAATGGGCTGATCCTCAATGGCCAGACGAAGACGTTCGACATCATTGCTTTCAGCGATCTGGCATCTCCCAGCACGTTGTCTCTCGATGACGTCACGGCCGAGAACGGCGTGAACGCGATAACAGACGCCCACAGTGCTTCCACGGTCAGGCTGGTTGGAAGCACCTTGCGCGACAATAGTGAGTCCGGAGCCAACCGGCCCTACCAGGTCACCCTCATGGACAGCACGGTGAGCGACAATGGCTACATCGGAATCACGGCCGATGACGGTCTTACCGTGACTGATAGCACGATCAGCCAGAACGGGAACTTTGGCATCATTGGTTTGACTGTCACGGTGACCGGCAGCACCATCACCGGTAATAGTGGTGGCATATTTACCTCCCTCGGCACCGCCGACGTGGCCAACAGTACCGTCAGCGGCAACGGCGTCGGTATCGAGGCCGAAGATGGCAGCGCCAACGTGGCCGACAGCACCATCACCGGCAATAGCATTGGCATCTCTGCCTACAACGCCAGCATGACGGCCACGATCCTGGCAAAGAACTCTGACGCAAACTGTGCGCTGGGCGGGCTGGACGATTTGGGCTACAACCTCGCGGACGACGGGTCGTGCGGGTTCAAGAGCGTGACCTCACTGCCGAACTCGGAGTCAACGACTCCACCGACCACCAGCCAGCTCAACCTCCAACCGCTGGCTGCCAACGGTGGGCCAACCGAGACCCAAGCGCTCGGTTCCGGCAGCATCGCCATCGACGCCGTTCCGGTCAATGACCAAGGCCAATGCCTCGACGCCGCCGGGCAGCCGATCACCTACCCCGGCACAACCATCCCGATTACGACCGATCAGCGCGGTGTGTCTCGCCCGCAGCCGAGCAATGGCAACTGCGACATCGGCGCCTATGAGCGGATCCAGGGGCCGTACACCGTCACCGAGTCGACCTGTCCTACCCAGATCCAGCTGCAAGACGACCTCGACCTGGCGACCCCAGGCAACCCGCTGACGATCGATGTCACACCACCCAACTGCACCATCGGCTTGACCAGCGCGCTCACGGTTGGCGCAGGCGTCAACATCACCATCGACGGCAACGGCTTGGTGCTCGATGGTCAGACCAAGACCTTCGACATCATCGATATCAACGGCTCGGGCAACCCCAGCACCCTGGCTCTCGACTGGGTGACGGTTGAGGATGGGCTGACCGGCATCAATGCGAGTGGCAGCGCCGGCGGCGTATACACTAACGGAGGCAACGGCGGCACGGTCACCTTGACCGACAGCACCGTCAGCGGCAATGCGGGTGACGGCGTCACCACCAGCGGCGGCGGCAGCGGCGCCTTCGGCTTCAGCGGCAACGGCGGCTCGGTCACCCTGACCGGCAGCACCGTCAGCGGTAACAAGGGGAACGGTGTCACCACCAGCGGCGGCTACGGCGGCCTCTACAGCGGCGGCAACGGCGGCACGGTCACGCTTGCCGACAGCACCGTCAGCGGCAATACGGACGACGGCATCACCACCAGCGGCGGCAGCGGCGGCGGCTACGGCAACGGCGGCAACGGCGGCACGGTCACGCTGACTGACAGCACCATCGGCGACAACACGAGCGGCGGTATCAACCTCAGCGGCGGCGGCAAAGTTTTCGGCAAAAGGGGCGCCGGCGGCTCGTTCACGGTAACTGCCACCATACTCACCAATACCGGGGCGAACTGTGTCGGGGTCGGCAGCCTGTCAGACAACGGCTATAACCTCGCGAGCGACAACTCCTGTGGCTTCACCTCCAGCACGTCATTGCCGAACGGGGCTGCGACTACGCCGCCAACGGATCAGCAGCTCAACCTGCTGCCACTCGGCAACTACGGTGGCCCTACCCAGACGATCGCCCTTGGCCCCGGCTCGATTGCCATCGATGCGATTCCGACCGGTACCGACAATGATCAGACGGTCTGCCTCAACGCCAACCAGCAGCCGATCACCTACCCCGGCACCTCGACGCCGATCACGACCGACCAGCGCGGCATCACCCGTCCCCAAGGACCGAAGTGCGACATCGGCGCCTATGAAGCGCCAGCCGTGACGATCACGACCACGCCGAGCGCACCGGCCAGCAGCGGCTGGTACAACTCGGGCCAGCTTGGGGTTGGTGGCAAGCTCCCAGTCACCGCCAGCTATTCAGGGCTCGCGACCGGTGAGCTGCCGAGCTGCTCGGGTGCGACCTTCACCGGATTACCCACGGCCGCCGTGACCAGTCTCAACCAGGCCGCCAGCGGCAGCGCCAGCCTCGGCGACGGCACCTATTCGATCGCCTGCGGCGTCAAACAGGGCACGACCCCGCTCGGGGTGAGCCAGAACGCCGCCCAACCGCTGACGCTCAAGATCGACACCACGCCGCCGGTCATCACCAGTCCGGTCAGCCAGCGGTACACCATCGGCAAAGCGGTTCCCCTGACCTGTGTCGATCCTCAGCCGGACGGGGTCAATGCCGTCTCCGGCATCAACAGCTGCCAGGTGACGGTCAAGGAACCGAACGGCACGACCACGACGGTGGCGATGCCGAGTGACGTCCCGACCAACCAGCCCGGCACGTACACCATGACGCCGAACACCGTCACCGACAAAGCCGGTAATGCCGACACCACCAGCTTCACCTATACCGTCGGCTATGCCATCACGGCCTTGCCGGGCAGCACGACGACGGTCAACCAGGGCTACTACGCCGTGATCCGCTTCGAGCCTACTGACGCCAATGGGCATGACGAGGCCAGCCGGACGCTCAAGGTCACCTCGGTCGAGCTCGACGGACCGAATGGGCAGGTCATCCCCTTCGTCTACCCATTCCAGTACGGGACGTTCAGCGGCAAAGCCGGCTATCAGCTGGAGCTCAACACCCGGAACCTGTCACCCGGGCCGTGGACGCTCGTGATCCAGATCGGGACCGGCGCAAGCGCCACGACCGGGACGGTGACGTTTACCGTGGAGTAACGCCCTCACCCCTTATCCCCTCTCCCAATTCTGGGAGAGGGGTCTCGATGCAATCGCTCTGGTGGACCTCGTTCAGCTACGGTCGAAGTTGGCAGGATGCGTGCAGCAAATCCCCTCTCCCAAACGTTGGGAGAGGGGGTAGGGGGTGAGGGCTGTTTCCTCAGGCCGGCTTGGCGTCCCAGCGGAAGAAGCGGACCGAAACCGCCAGCGCCGCCAGGGCCACACCGAGCAGGATCACGGCATCTCCCCAGACCGAGAAGAGTGCCGAGCCGTGGATCATGATGTCCCGTAGGCCATTGGCGAAGTAGGTCAGCGGCATGATCTCGGTGATCGGCTTCAGCCAGCCGGGCGCCGCGCTCACCGGGAAGAAGACCCCGGAGAGGAACATCATCGGGAACGAGATCGCGTTGGCGACCGCGTCGGCCACCTCCGAGTTGGGCGCGAAGCTGCTGATCAAGAAACCGATCGCCAGGAAGGCGAAGGCGCCGAGGATCAGCATCACCGCCAGCGAGGCGATATCACCGGTGAACTTTACGTTGAACAGCATCTTGCCGACCCCGAGCAGAATCACCGCCTGCAGGATCGCGATTACGATCTGGGTCACGATCTTCGACATAATGAACGAGGGCAGCGGGAAGGGCGTGGCGTTGATGCGGCGCAGGATGCCCTTCTCGCGGTAGGAGACGAAGGCGCCGGCCAGCCCCATCATGCCGTTGGTCATGATCGACATCGCCAGGATCCCCGGCACCAGGAAGTC
>Ga0070737_10006420_pt1 | contig 10786 bp, 10 predicted proteins | sample Coa_R1_10_FD_66438 | JGI IMG/M metagenome (GOLD analysis project Ga0070737, IMG submission 66438) | Surface soil microbial communities from Centralia Pennsylvania, which are recovering from an underground coalmine fire - Coalmine... | ecosystem: Environmental > Terrestrial > Soil > Unclassified...
ATCTACGGCCTGCAGGTCGTGGTCGTGCCCACCAACCGCCCGATGGTGCGGGTGGATAATCAGGATTTGGTGTACAAGAGCGAGGACGAAAAATTCGACGCCGTGGTCGAGGCGATTCGCGATTGCGCCGAACGCGGCCAGCCGGTGCTGGTCGGCACCGTCTCGATCGAAAAATCCGAGCGCGTCTCCAACCTCCTGCGCAAGGCCGGCATCCGTCACTCCGTGCTCAACGCCAAGAACCACGAACGCGAGGCCGAAATCGTGGCCCAGGCGGGACGCCTGGGCGCGGTCACGATTTCCACCAACATGGCCGGCCGCGGCACCGATATCGTGCTCGGCGGCAACGCCGAATTCATGGCCGCCGCCGAGGCCGGCACCAAGGCGCCCGACGACCCCGGCTTCCAAACCGCCCTGGCCAAGTACCGCGCACAATGCGCCGCCGAGCGCGAGGAAGTGCTCAAGGCCGGCGGCCTGCACATCCTGGGCACCGAGCGGCACGAATCCCGGCGAATCGACAACCAGTTGCGCGGCCGTTCGGGCCGTCAGGGCGACCCCGGCAGTTCGCAGTTCTATCTCTCGCTCGAGGACGACTTGTTGCGCATCTTCGGCGCCGATCGCCTCAAAGGTTTGATGGGACGCATCGGCATGGAGGATGGCATGCCGATCGAGCATCGCTGGATCTCGCGCGCGATCGAAAACGCCCAAAAGAAGGTCGAAGCCCACAACTTCGACATGCGCAAACATCTGCTCGAGTACGACGACGTCATGAACAAGCAGCGCGAGGTGATTTATCATCGCCGGCGCGAACTGCTGAGCGGTGATTCGCTCAAGGACGACGTGCTCGACATGTGCGACGAGCTGATCGACACCATCGTCTCGGCCCACACCAACGCCGACGAGGATCCGACCCAATGGAACTGGAAGGAATTGGAGGAAGCCTTCTACCGCCAATTCAAGTTCCGCCCCGGATTCCGCAATAACGGCAGTGTTCCCGCCAACCCCGACGAATTGCAGGAAATGGCGCGCGAGCGCATCCGCCGCCTCTATGACGAGCGCGAGCAGGCGTTCACCGCGCCGGTTATGCGCCAGATCGAAAAGATTATCATGCTGCAGACCTTCGACTCCCTGTGGAAGGACCATCTGCTGGCGATGGACCACCTCAAGGAAGGGATCGGGTTGCGCGGCTACGCGCAGCAGAACCCGCTGGTCGAATATCAGAAGGAAGGGTTCGCGATGTTCGAGGCGCTGATGGGGGCGGCGCAGCAGGATATCGTCGAAAAGCTGTTTTCGGTCCAGGTCAGCCGCGAGCAGGAAGTCGAGCGCATCGAACAGCCGCGCCCCCAGCGTGTCGTCATGAGCCACGGCGGCGAACGAGAAGATTCCAGCACGGCTCCGGTCAAACGCGAGGGCGAGAAAGTCGGCCGCAACGATCCCTGTCCCTGCGGCTCCGGCAAGAAATACAAGCGCTGCCACGGCCGCTGATCCATCAGGCCGCCTCAAGCCCGGTGGCGGCCGCTTATTCCTGCCGTTATTTTTCCCCTCTGCCTTCTCTCGGCGGAGGCGAAGACCCGGGAAAAATTTCAAGAGAACCCGCAACCGCGTTGTGCGAGACATCGCAATGCGCTGAATGAACGCTGCGCTTGCTCGCTTGGCCGCGCTTTGGCTAAATCGCCACAGGGAGGTGGCTCGATGCAGGTGCAACTGGAAGCGGGCCCGGTAGCGGGATTTTCTTTCGCCGGCGTGCAAGCGGGGCTCAAGTCCTCGGATCGCAAGGATCTGGGGCTGATCGTGGCCGAACGGCCGGTGCCGGCCGCTGGACTGTTCACCACGAACCAGGTCAAGGCGGCGCCTGTCATCCTGGCGCAGGAGCGGCTGCGCGCCGGCCATCTGCGCGCGATCGCCGCCAACTCGGGCAGCGCCAACTGCTTCACCGGGCGGGCCGGCATGAAACTGGCCCAGGCCTCCTGCCTGGCGCTGGCTCGGGAACTCAAATGCGCAGCCGAACTGGTGATTCCCTGTTCCACCGGCGTGATCGGCCATCGCTATGACTTCGAACGCTATCAGGCAGGATTGCGGATGGCGGTGGATGCGCTATCGCCCCAGGGCATGGCCGATTTCGCCCACGCCATCATGACCACCGACACCACTGCGAAAATCGCGCGCACCAGCTTCCGCGCCGCCGGCACCGCTATCACCGTGGCCGGCGTGGCCAAGGGTGCGGGCATGATCGCGCCTAACGTCGCCACCATGCTGTCCTTCATTCTGACCGATGCGGCGATACCTGCGGCGGCGCTGCGCCGCACGCTGGCGGCGGCGGCCCCGCAGAGTTTCAACGCGGTGACCGTCGACGGCGACATGTCGACCAACGACACGGTCATCCTGGCTGCCAGCGGTGCCGCCGCAAACGCGCGCCTGGCGGGGCGCGATCTGGCGCTTTTCCAGGAGGCGGTCAATGCCGTCACTCACGAATTGGCGCGCCAATTGGTATTCGACGGCGAAGGCGCCACCAAGCTCGTGACCATTCATGTGCGCGGCGCTTCAAGCGCCACCGCGGCCAGGCGGATCGCCCGCCAGATCGCCAATTCGCCGCTGGTAAAGACGGCTTTTTTCGGCTGCGACCCCAACGTCGGCCGGATCGCCGCGGCCGCGGGTGCCTGTGGCGTACCGCTGGATCCCGAGCGCCTCGAATTGCGCATCGATAAGGTCAAAATCGCGGCGCGCGGGATGATTCTTGTCGACGCCCTGCCGGCGGCGGCGCAACGCATGCACGAGCGGCAATTTACCGTTACGTTGGACCTCAAGCAGGGCAAGCAGGCCGCCAGCATGATGACCTGCGACCTCAGCCACGACTACGTAACGATCAACGCCGAATACACCACCTGACGGGGCCAGCGGCACACCGCAATTGGCAAGGCGTGAGGCGGACACGTGGGTAATTTTGTCAAGATCGCGCGGGTCGAAGAGATCCCCGAAGGCACCGGCAAACAGATCGACGTCGACGGCAAGTCGGTCGCCCTGTTCAACATCGGCAACTGCTTTTACGCGATCGAGGCCTGGTGCTTTCACATGGGCGCGCCGCTGGCCGACAGCGATATCCGCGGCACCCGCATCGTCTGTCCGTGGCACCGCTGGGAATTCGATCTGACCACAGGCTGCTACACGCGCGATCGCAGCAAGCGGCTGGATTGCTATCCGGTCAAGGTCGAGGATGGCAACATCTTCGCCCAACTGTAACGGGCCTTTGACAAACCCTGCTAGTACCCGCCGCGCTGCGGATTTATCCCCAGGCGTTCGTTACACAGCGGGTGCAGCTCGGCGATCAATTCGGCGCAGCGCTGGCGGCGTTCCGCGACCGGCACCAATTCGAAGGTGAAACCGCGTGGCCGATGCTCCAGGATGCAGCCGATGTCGCCCATGAAATGGCCCAGCAGGCATCTTTGGATATCGGCGCCGTCGCCGACATAAATCCACGTATCGCCGAAAATCCCATACACTCCCGAACCGTTGGGTGTGTGCGCACGGATCGAAACCAGCGACCACGGATGACTGTTCGGATTTAGAACAGGCACGGATTTCCTCTTACCGCTTGGGTTTGAGGGGTCGGCGCGGCCGGGCGAAGAGGTTGTTGGCTATGCTCTTTTCTCCGTTCACAATATAAAGCCACATGATGCCGGTTGCCAACCCATCCCCCGCCGCGGCGGCGCACGAGGGTCCCGCCTGCACGCTGTGCGGCGGCCCGACCTCTTTTCGCATGGAGCGCCACGGCTTTCCGATCATGCGTTGCTGCGCTTGCGCCTACAGCTTCGCCGTCTTGCCGGAAAATTTCGACTTCGCGCCGATTTACCAGGACGAGGCCTATTGGACGGGCGGCACGCCGCACGGCTATCCCACCGACTACGACGGCATCGTGAAGTCTGATCTAGGAGCGATCTTCGCGCGTCGCCTTAAGCGAATCAACGGCCTCCAGCCGCCGCCGGGCCGGTTGCTGGAAATCGGTTGCGCCGGCGGCTACTTCCTGGGCCTGGCGCGCGGCGCAGGATGGGATATCGCCGGCGTGGAGATTTCCAATCCGATGCGGGCGGTGTGCGCGCGGCGCATTGGCTGCGAGCTATTTGCCTCGGTGGATGAAGCCATCGCCTCGGGCAAGCGGTTCGATTGCGTGGTCATGTTCGAAGTGCTCGAACACATCGTCGATCCGCCGGCGATGCTGCGCAAAATCGGCGAGATGATGGCGCCAGGGGCACTGCTGGCGGTTTCCACGCCCAACTTCGAAAGTCACGGCGCCGCCACCAGCGCGCCGGGCAACGTCTGGTTCGAGCCGCCCGCGCATATCGCCTATTTCGGCCCGACTACGCTCAGGCGCTGCCTGGAGCTTGGCGGCTTCGAACCGATCGAATTGGAAATGCGCCTGGATTACGAGATGCCTCTGCCGCCCCTGCTGGCGGCGATACTCAAGCCGCTGCGCCATGGCAAACGCTTGCGTCCGCACGGCATCCTCGGCCGCGCGCTCAAAGCCTATCAGTTGCACCGGCCGGAGGCCGTCTACTGGATGGACTGCCTGGTCATGTACGCGCGCAAGCGCCCCTGAAATTATACGCGGCGTTAATCGCTGAATCCCGGCGGATGGCCCATGCGCACACGCAGGTTGTAGCGCGGCGGCTCGTAATGGTTTTCGGCAGTAAACGGCGCCGCGAAACGCGCCCCGCACAGATCGTCGCGCACGAAGAAGGCGTTGACACCCATGAAATCGCATCCCACCAACGAATAACCCAGCCTGCGGCCCAGCAATTCATACGCCTTGAGGCTGGCGCCGAAATAGGAAGTGCCATTCCACGCCTGCCCGGCGTGGTATTCGGCTTTCCAATCGATGCCCGGCGGATAAAGCGAATTATATTCGATCACCGCGACGCGTGGCCGCCAGGTGCCCAACGCGGCCCAGATCCAGTAGGTGTTGCGATCGATATCGACCGAAAGCAGGTCAAATTCGGCCGGAACCCCCATCCCAGCCAGTAGCTCGGGGGCATTTTCCGCCGTCACCGCGGTCTCTGCCACGGTCAACTGACCCGATGCCAGGGGTTTGCGAAACGAACGCTTGATGCGCTCAACCGCCCGCCGGTCGCCCTCAACCCACCACCCCTTCCATCCCTGTGCCAGCCACATCACGGTGTTGTTTTCCAGGCCGCTGCCACTGCCGATTTCAACGAACTCGCAGGCGGCCGTGCCGATGCGGCGGAAGATTTCGGCGACCATGCCGTCTTCACCATTTTGCGAAAACGTCTGCACCCCGTAGCGCAACAACCGAATCGGATCCGCATAGCGAGGATCCTGACTGGCCTGCACCTGCAGCGTCGCCACGGCGGAGCGCAGCAGCGTTACATGCATCTGGTCGACGCTTCGGCGCAGCGCTCGCAGCTCGCGAATAATCGGCAGACCGCGGTAAAGCCGCTTAAGCGATCGGCCCAGACTCATGCCTTGCTTATCTCTGTGGCGTCACTGCACTGCATTTCCGCCGCCCTCATCGGCCGCTTTGTTTTCCGGGAAAATAACCAAGGCTCCCGCCTCACGCCAGCGCCCAACGATTTGCTCGCCACGGCGTGCGCGCGCGCCACTGATTCTATACGATCATGAACGCGCCGCGGTGAGCCGAAGCTTGAAGATCCTCCTTGTTGTCGAAGCGTATAACTCGATCGGCGGGGTGATCGAAGTCGTCGATCATCTCGCCACCGAACTTGCCGCTGCGGGCCATCGGGTCGCCATCGCATCCACCCGCGCCGAGGGCGAGCTCCGTCCCGCGCCGCCTGCCGTGGAATGCACCTACCTGGCGATCAGAGGCCGCAAGCCGGTTACCTGGCGCCATCTTGAGCGGCTTCTGCGTGAGCCCCTCCTGCTGCGCACGGGAGAATTAGCCCAGTTAGTGCGCCGATGGGCCCCCGACCTGGTCAGCAATCACACCGTGGATTGGGACAGCTTCCCCACCGTGGCCACGGCCTGCCGGATAGCCCGTGCGCCACTGGTGCATAACCTCTACGATGCGCGCGACCAGGGCCGGCGCGCCGCCGCCAATCTGCGCGCGCTCAATCACGCGCGCCGCTTCATCGCGATTTCGCAAGCCACGCGTGATTATTTCGCCGCGTTGCTGCCGGCCGCCGCGCGGGCCGAGGTGATTATCGGTGGCGTCGATCTCGAGCTTCCGCCGGCGCCCCCCTACCCCCATCCTCGCCCTTATCTGCTGTGCTCCTCGCGGCTCAATCTGCGCGACAAAGCACTGGATACGCTGTTTGCGGCTTTCGCGACGGCCACTGCGGATCTCACTCCGCCCGTCGACCTGATCGTGACCGGCGACGGTCCCGATCGGGAGCGCGTGCGAGCGCTGGCGGCTCAATCGCCCGCAGCCGCTCGAATACATCTAATGGGCCGCGTGCCGCGCGCACAACTGCGCAGCCTGTTTGCCGGAGCTTTGTTTTTCGTGATGCCCAGCCGGAGCGCCGAGGGGCTCGGCATCGTGTTTCTGGAGGCGATGGCCGCGGGCAAGGCCGTGATCGGCACGCGCACGGGCGGAGTGCGGGAAATCGTCACCGACGGGAGCAACGGCCGACTGGTCGCCGAGGACAATCCGGAAGAGCTGGCCGATGCCATTTGCCAGTTGCTCGCCGCCCGCGAGCTGCGCGACGCGATGGGCGCGGCGGGCCGTCGCGAGGTCCAGCAGTACGGCTGGAAGCATCTGGCAAAGCGCCACGAACAGATTTACGCCGCCTGCCTGAGGACTACGGACCTTTCCCTCCCCGGCCCAATATAAACCCGGTTACGAGGCAATTCAGCGCAAGGCGAAGAGATGGCCGGCGAAGAAGGTCGCGGCGGCCGCGGCCGCGCCGGTCAGTACGCTCTCCAGGCCGCTGCGCCACCACGAGCGGTTGGTAATCGTCGTCTTGCCCGCGCCAACCGCAAACAGCGTGGCGAGCGTGATGAGCGCCGAGTAGAGGATACCGCGGCCTGGCGCCGTCGACAGGTAGGGCAGCACGGGAACTGCCGCCCCAAGCAGATAGGCGAGACCGACAGTCGCGCCTGAGCGCAGCGGCGGCTCGAACTCGCCCGTCAGTCCCAACTCCTCGCGCATCATCACCTGGCTCCAGCGCTCGGGATCGGCGGTGATATGCGCCACGACGTCGTCGAGGAGCTTTCCGGAAAATCCCTTGGCCCGGTAAATGTTGCGGATTTCATCGCGTTCGCGCTCCGGCCAGGTCTTCATCTCGTGCCGCTCGCGCTCGATCTCGCTCTGGTAGAACTCGATATGCGAGCGCGCCGAGATATAGGCCGCCAAGCCCATCGACACGGCCCCACCCAGCATCTCCGCCAACCCTGCCATCACCACCACGCGCGCGGCAGCGGCGGCGCCGGCCAGGCCCGAGGTCACCGCGAACGAGGCGACCAGGCCGTCGTTGAGGCCCAGCACCAGGTCGCGCAGCAATTCCCCGCCCGAGGCGTGGATCTGCTCGGTGTGCTGGTCGTATTCACGTCGGCGAATGGCGAAGGGCATGGAGGATTTCTCAGGCCGAACGCGAGAGCGGTTCGGCACCGATTTCGGCTCCGCCCCGGGCGGCGCGGCGCGCGTGCTTGCGTGCGTTGCTGCTGTCCTTGCGCGCCCGCTCCCGCATCAGTGCCGCCGCCAGCGGCCGTAACGGCCGCGCTCCCGGTGCCAGGTATTCGCGCAGAAAATGCAGCCGTTCGCTCCGACTGAGGAAGCGCCCCACCGTGCGATCGAGTTGCACCAGGTTACGCCGCCGACGGCGCCAGGAGACGGTCGGTAGCTGACAGAAGCCATCGAGGTCAACGAAATAGATTTCCAGAGCGCCTGCTTCGCCCGCCAACATTAGATTGGTCTCCTGCAGATCCGAAGTAAACAGCCCGGCGTCGTGCAGACGCCGCACACAGCGGGCAACCTCGCCGAGCACTTTCCGCCGCCATTCGCGCCGATCGCGCAAACCGCCCCGGCGCCGGTCCAGGAAAACGCTGAAAACCTGTGCCTGGGTCAGCGCCTCGCTGATAAGCCAGCTACGCCGCGCGGCACCCAGGGTAATCTGCTCGCCCGCCGCCACCGGCTCGGGGCAGCGAAACCCGGCAGCGCGCAACGCGGCCGCCGCACGCAGCGAGCGCGACGCGCGCGAACCGCGGATCCGATCGCAGATACCCTCCAGCCAGGAGCCGGCCGTGAATCGTTTGACGAACACGCAGCCGGTGCGTGGATCATCAAGCAGGCCCGCGCGATTGCGCGCAATATCCTTTTCCAGGCGAAATCCGTCCCCTGCGATCAGCTCCTCGGCCCGCATCAGCAGTCCCGCCCATTGTGGCGAGCAGGTATATAGGATGCGCCAGCGCATGAGCTTTAGAGCCTAGCCGATCCGGGCGCGCTTGGCATGATCTGCGCGCATCTGCCGCATGTTAGACTGAGCCGCCGTGACCAAGCCAAAAGTGTCGGTGGTGATCCCGGCGTGGAATGCCCAAGGACGGATCGCCACCACTTTGCAGAGTGTCTTCGCCCAGGACTACCGGCCAATCGAGATCGTTGTCGTCGACGACGGCTCAACCGACGGCACGCTGGCCGAGCTACACCGCCTTTTGGCACCGCCACCTGCCGCGGATTGTTCCGCCGTCGTGCTCCATCAGGAAAATCAGGGACCGGCGCGCGCGCGCAACCACGGCGCCGCAAATGCCCGCGGCGAGTACCTGGCCTTCCTCGACGACGATGATCAATGGCTGCCCGACCGCCTGAGCCGCTGCGCCGACGCGCTGGCGCGGTTTCCCGCCGCCGCCATGGTCTACTCGGACGCGCGTCAGCCCGACGGCCGACAACTTATAGCCGCCGCGATGGCACATGCGCCAAGCATGCAGGAGATGCTCACTCGATGGTGGCCGATACTGCCCAGCACCGCCGTCATCCGCCGCTCGGCATTTGAGGCCAGCGGCGGCTTCGCGCCTGCCTTCGAGCGCCCGGGATGGGAGGACGCGGAGTTTTTCGTGCGTCTGCGCGAACAGGGCGAATTTATCTACCTGCCCGAGGCGCTCGTGCTTTATCACGCCACGATGAACCATGAGCGGGCCGCGCGTTATGCCGCCAACCTGGCAACCCTCGAAGCTTTGCTGCACGCCCGCTACGGCGCCGCGGCACGACCGCTGATGCGCGAGAGTCGCGCATTCGCGGCGCGCGCGATGGCCTACAAGGGATTAGTCGAGATGGCGCGAGGGAATCGGCGGCAGGCGCGGCGCAGCCTGTTGCTGGCCCTGCGCATGGATCCCCGCCAATTGCGCAACCTCCCCCGCTTGCTGCGCAGTTTCATGCCGGCGGTGCTGGCACGCGCACTTTCGGGGCGCACTCGCCGCGCCCTTTGAGCGTGCGCGATGCTACTTGATCGCCAGCGGATTGAGCGGGCTGCCCAACGCGCCGCGGAAACGCAGCGGCGGGCCCACGAACAAGCAGGTGTAACGTCCGTCCTGGGCGCAGTCGTCGGCCAGGTGCCGGAAATCAAACACCTCGCCGATGGTCAGGCCCATGTCCCGAATCGCGATCTCGTGCAGCGGCAGCGGATATCCCGCGACCTCGCCCGGCTGAACCTCGACCGTGATGTTATCCACGGCAACGCATGCGATCTCGCGATCGTAAATCCATTCCAGCGTCTTCACCGACAAGCCGGGATTGGTGCGCGCGTACTGCCATGGATCCTGCCGCTCACGATACCAGAGATTGGTCCATCCGGTACGCACCAGCAAGGCGTCGCCACTGCGCACGGTGACGCCTTGAGCGGCGAGACAGCCCTCGATATCGGCCACGGTAATCGCGTAACTGGGCGGTAGATGTCCGGCGGGCTCCACGCCGAAATAACGCACCATGTCGAGCAACACACCGCGCGTGCTGAGGCTTTCGCCCAACAGAAAGATCGAATTGCGCGTCGCGCCGCGTTCCGCCGTGATCTGCGCGGGCGTGACGCCGTTGTAGTAGACGCCGGCATAACCGATATGCGCAAGCGAGTCCCACTGCGTCGATCCCTGCAGAGGCATGACGATAGTGTCGTCGTTGACCAGCATATCGCCGTTGCCGCTGGCGAGGTTCAGCACCGACATCATTCGCACGTTGGGAATTCGAGTCGGATAGCTGGGGCCATCGCGATCGATAGGAATCGCACAGGTGATCGCCGTGCCCTTGCGCACTTCGCGCGCCGCCTGCACGATGACTTCCGGCGTGATGAAGTTGACCGTGCCGCGCTCATCATCGCTACCCCAGCGGCCCCAATTCGAAAGCGCCCTGAGCCCCACCATCTCCGAACGCAACATCCCTGTTTCTCCTTGGCCTGGCGGCCAGGCTCGTGCCGTAATCAGCCCTTGAAGGCTTCGACCACCTCGCGCCAGGCCGGTCCTGGCGCCGTGTTCCAATGGTAGAACGCGACCCGGTCCAACAGCCCATCGTAGCGCGCTTCCACCTGTCGGCGGATTTCCGCGGGCGAGCCGGTCATGGCGAACGTATCGACAATCTCGTCGCTGACTTCCGCCGTCATCCGCTCCCATTCCCCTTTGGCCGCAAGCTCGTTGAGCCTGAGCGTGACATCGCCCCAGCCGTGCAGATCGAATACCGGCTTGTAGGTCCGGGTCGAGGCGTAAAAGGCAAGCTGACGGCGGATTGCCTCGCGCTCCCGCGCGCGCTCTTCGTCGCTTGTGCCGAGGATCACGAACACGGTGCTGGCGATCGAGAAATCCTGGCGGCGGCGGCCGGCCCGGGCAAGCCCCTGCTCGATGTTGG
>Ga0070737_10006421_pt1 | contig 10784 bp, 7 predicted proteins | sample Coa_R1_10_FD_66438 | JGI IMG/M metagenome (GOLD analysis project Ga0070737, IMG submission 66438) | Surface soil microbial communities from Centralia Pennsylvania, which are recovering from an underground coalmine fire - Coalmine... | ecosystem: Environmental > Terrestrial > Soil > Unclassified ...
TCGGCGCGGAGAAAAACCTGTTCGCTTCCCGTCTTGTCTTCAAAGCGCAGCTCGTTGTAATTGTCCACTCCGCCGCCGGTTGTACTGCGGGTTTTGAAGGTCGTGCGCGTGCCGTGGTCGGGAAGCGCATAAGGAACGGTCTGCACATCGTTGTAGACCCGCCCGGTAATGATCGGTCGATCCGGATCTCCCTCGAGAAAACTGACGATCACCTCCTGGCCAACGCGCGGCACGCTGAACATGCCCCAGCCGGCACCTGCCCAGTCGTGCGAGACGCGCATCCAGCACGAGGCGGCCTTTGCACGGTCCCACGGGAACTGCACCAGGACGCGCCCCCATTTATCCACCCAGATCTCCTCGCCGTCGCCTCCGCTTGAGTCATCGTCGGCTGAATCCTCGTCGCTGCTTTTGCCGACAACGCGGGCCGTTTGCGGGCCCTGGACAAACGGTTTGGGCGTCAGGCGCGCCGGGCGAAAGACAATGTTCGCGGGAATGCAGGCAAACGTATTCGAATAACTGTCGTTCTCCGGGTTCTTGGTTTCGCCGTAAGTCGACGAAACCGATGCCGTATGGTAAATCTCGGTCAGCAGGTAGGACCCGTTCATGGCTTCGATCGGATGGTCCTGCAGATCGAATTTGTAGCCGGAAACGAAGAAGCGGCAGACGCCGGATCCGCGCGCAACTTTGTGAACCGCTTCTTCTTCTTCCATGCGGATTTTGGCCAGGTCGGCGCCGTCGGAAACCTTGGTATGAAGGCCGGGAAAGTCGAAGATCTCCATAGCATCGTTTCCGCCAACCGAGTAAATCGTGGACTCCGACGCCAAAAGGCTGGCCTGGGAGGTAGTGAAGTTGTAGTCGGTATGCGTGAATTTTCCGCTGCGCAGTTCCTGGCCGATGCTCCACTGGTTGATCACGTCGGCACTGTCCAGGCCTCCGGCGACCTGATTGTAGATGGCTTTGCCCCCGCCCGGGCACTGCTGCAGCGCGCTTGCATTGTCCGCGAGAACCATCGTGTGCTGGCCATTCTGGTGCTCGAAAAAGTAGAAGATGCCGTACTGCTCCATAAGCCGGGAGACGAAGTTGAAATCCGTCTCGCGGTATTGAACGCAGTATTCCATGGCGCTGTATGTACCCGTGAGGCTGGACCGATAGTGGATCGACCTGCCGCTGAGGACGCTCTGCACGATGTCCACGACGGATTTGTTATGAAAGATGCGGCAATCCGCATAGCGCGTCAGAGTCCACAGAGCGGGCACTACTTCGAGTTCGTATTGCCCCATGTCGCTCTCTTTTCCCGTGCAGATGAACTGGCTTACGATGCCGTTGAAATAGCATTTCGAGTTGTCCTGCTGGCTGATATTGATGGTTACGTTGGTCCCGATGATGGACGAGAAGTCGATGCTATCGTTTTCGGACAGAGCTGTGAGATGAAAGCAGAACAGGCGCGAGATTGCCTCGTGGCCGGTAAAGCCGGTCAGCAGAAGCACGTCATCGCCCAGTTGCGTGGTCAGCGAAATAAGACGGCCTTCTTGTGTATACAACGCCATATGGTTCCTTCAAACCTTCCTCGGCGCAAGTGCGGCGCCGATTCCACTCAGCCCCCCGTGCTCCCGGCATTTCTTGTTCTGCAGCGGGCGCCGGAATGGATCCAGGGCAGAGCAAGAGCGGCCCAAACCGCCGCATTGATTGGGAATTCAAGCAGCGCTTTTAAAAACTGCAATGTTGCAAAATGCAATCCCGAGGTCCAGAGCAACTTTTCGATCACCCATGTCGCAATAAGGTCCCCGGGGAAGAGCAGGATGATGCTCGCCACCCACAGCCAGGGTCCTGCCGGTCCGGTAATGTGCGGCGCCGCCCATGCAAAGAGTTCGCCGAGCAGTTGGCATATCAGAAACGCGAGTGCGATGTTTCGTTTCATGGCTTGCGCAGCTGCTGAGGAATGTCGGACTGTTTCGTGCTGATGATGATTTCAATTCCCTCCGGTTGCGGCGCCATGTTGTGCAGAGCAATATCGTCTTTGTTGGACATTCTGACGCAGCCGTGCGAGGCAGGACTGAGCAAAGAATTCAATGAGGTAAACGGATTCCATGCCGGGCCCATCGTGCCATGGAGATAGATTCCCCGGTGCTCCAGTTCCTTAATATGGAGTTGATACGGGCCAAAGGCGTTCAACCCCAGCGGGGACTTATTCCAGGGTGTGTTTGCATATGCCCCGTACCTGGACGACACGTGGTTGGCCTCCCAGTGGGAAGCATGAAAGGTTCCCGTCGGAGTGGGCGTATCCTTGCCTCCTACAACGACGTTTCCGTGCAGCAGGATGGTTCCGTTGAAAGCGACAGCGAAGAGCTGCCCGGCCGATGTATCGGGATTGTACACAATCACGATCCGCCGGATCTGCGTCCTGTGCGCCTGCGCCGATGCCTGCGGTTCGAAGCCGGCCGGATGGAGGCAAACATCCTGATGGTTGGAATGAGTCGAGCCGGAGGGCGGCGCTGCGCTGTGCCATGCTGTGAGCGTGCGATAGGAGCAGCGCCCGATCGGTCCTGGTTTGCGATGTCCACCCATAGCCGAATCCCTCCGCGTTTTGTTCAGGCGGTTGCTGCGAGGACCTGCCTGCCGGGTTGCGTGTAGCTGAACTCGCCGTCCGCGCCGACACCGACGTTGATGGCGCTCATTTTCTCGCCCTCCGCCATCGTCTCGAGGATCCTGCGTGAAATTTCGGGAAGCAGCGTGTTGGTGAGGATATTGTCCACATTACGCGCGCCGCTCTCGACTTCAGTGCAGCGGCTGGCAACCGCATCGAGGAATGCGTCGTCATAGCTGAGCGCGATCTTGTGATTCTCCATCAGCCGGCGCTGAATCTTGCCGAGCTTGAGCCGGATAATCTGCTTGAGCGCCTCGTCGCGCACCGGATAATAGGGAATGAGAACCATGCGGCCGAGAAAAGCCGGCTTGAATATTTTGTTCAATTCCGGCTTGAGCGCTTCGGTCAGCGCGCGCGGTCCCGGCGCGGTTTCAGGATCGGCCACGAGTTTCATCAGCTGATCGGTGCAGGCATTGGTTGTCAAAATGATGATGGTGTTTTTGAAGTCGATTTCCCGGCCTTCGCCATCTTCCATTGTGCCCTTGTCGAAAACCTGGAAGAAGAGCTCCAGCACATCCGGATGCGCCTTCTCTACCTCATCCAGCAGGACGACGGAGTAAGGACGGCGGCGCACCGCTTCGGTGAGAACGCCGCCTTCGCCGTAGCCCACGTATCCCGGCGGCGAGCCCTTGAGCGTGGAAACGGTGTGCGGCTCCTGAAACTCCGACATGTTAATGGTGATCAGGTTGTGTTCGCCCCCATAGAGCAGATCGCTCAGGGCGAGCGCGGTTTCGGTCTTGCCGACGCCGCTCGGTCCGACGAGCATGAAAACGCCAACCGGTTTTTGGGGATCATCGAGCGAAGCGCGCGAGGTCTGCACGCGTTGGCTGATCATTTCCATTGCATGGGGCTGGCCAATGACGCGCCTGCCCAGGTGTTCCTGCAGAGCCAGAACGGTTGCGATTTCGTCCTTTAACATCTTGCCCGCGGGGATTCCTGTCCAGGCTGAGAGCACCTCGCTTACGATCTGTGCGTCGACGCAGACCCGAATGAGCCCGGTTTCCCCTTGAAGGGCAGATAATTCGGCCTCGAGGCTTTGCAATTCGGCCTTGATCCCGGCTGGGTTTACGCCGGCGACAGCGGCCGAGGATTCTGCCGCCGCTCCGCCGTGCCCGTTCCGGTTAACTGGAGCAGCGGCCTCCAGCTTCCCGTGCAACGCGCGGATTTTTGCTACCAGATCGCGCTCCCTCTGCCAGCGTTCGCGAAGAGCGGCGAGGTTTCCTTCGGCGATTTCTTTTTGGCTTTCGATTTGCGCGAGCCTTTCCTGGTGATCGGCGCCGACGATCTCCTCCCGCTCAAGAATTCGTTTCTGTACTTCGAGCGCATCGATCTGCCGGGTAAGATCTTCGATGGCCGGCGGAACTGCGCTCTGACCGAGAGCCAGGCGGGCGCAGGCCGTGTCGAGGATGCTTACCGCCTTGTCGGGTAACTGCCTCCCGGCAAGAAAACGATGCGAGAGGCGGACGGCGGCGTAGACAGCTTCGTCGAGAATGCGAACGTCGTGGTGCTTTTCGAGCGAAGCAACGAGCCCGCGCATCATGATCATGCACTGCTGCTCCGATGGTTCTTCGACCTTCACGACCTGGAAGCGGCGAGCCAGCGCTGCATCCTTCTCGAAATACTTTTTGTATTCCGACCATGTAGTAGCGGCGATGGTGCGCAGCTCGCCGCGGGCCAGGGCAGGTTTGAGCAGGTTGGCCGCGTCGTTCTGGCCTGCCTGCCCGCCCGCTCCGATCATCGTGTGGGCTTCATCGATAAAGAGAATGATAGGTGTCGGCGATGCCTTTACCTCTTCGATAAGGCCCTTCAGGCGGTTTTCGAATTCGCCTTTGACGCCGGCTCCAGCCTGGAGCAGAGCAAGATCAAGGGTTCGGACGTGAACATTCTTGAGCGGCGGTGGAACATCGCCCTGGACTACACGGAGAGCAAAGCCCTCCACGACGGCGGTTTTTCCCACGCCGGCTTCGCCGGTCAGGATCGGATTGTTCTGGCGGCGGCGGGTGAGGATGTCGATAATCTGCCGGATTTCGTGGTCGCGGCCGAGAACGGGATCGATTTTGCCTTTGCGCGCATTGCCGGTGAGGTCGACGGTGTACTGATCGAGATTCGGCGTCTTGGTGCCGGCGCGTCTCTCCGCTTCGCCAGTCGCAGGCGCGGCGCTCGCGCTGGTTGCGGTCTCCTGAGAGAGCGCAACAATGCCCATGAAGTCTTTGCGTAGAGCATCGGCGTTGATCTTGTGGAGTTCGCGGCTGACTTCATGAATGAGGCGGGCGAGCTCTTCGTCTGAAACCAGAGCCAGAACGGCAAACCCAGTCCGCACCTGGCCGGCATTGAAATCGATCGAGCCGATAGTCCACGCTGTGGTGAGCATCTTGAGCACGCTGGGGCTGATGGCCGGGGTGCGCGCGTTGCCCGACTTGAGCTTGTCCATGCTGCGAGCAAGCTCATTGGTCAGCCGCGATTTGTCGATTTCGAAGTGCTTGACGATGGCCGCGAAGTCTCCCGACGCGGAGTCGAGCAGCTTGGTAAGAAAGTGTTCGATCTCGATGTCGTAGTGCGTGCGGGAAAGGCAGAGGCCGGCGGCCGCTTCCAGTGCGCCGCGCGTCTGATCGTTTAATTTGCCGATAAGCGACTTCAGGTTCACTCCCATATCAACCTCTCAATGCAAGAATTGCGTCCTCGGGATTCGAGGTCATCGGCGCTGTCGCCGCCCACGACGTCCAGCCCAGGCGCGCCGGCCGGGAGCCGTCAGCGCCGAGCTGCACTCCCGGCACTTCGCGGGCATCGAGCACCAATTGCACTTCGAAATCCGTGCAATCGTTGTCGAAAAATCGCGTGATGGCGCGGAGGGCCGCAAAGCCCTTTGCGCCCGGAAGGAAATCGTTATATTTCTCTATGCCCAGGGGGCCAATGCGAATGCGAACGCAGCTTTGACGATCCCAGACGGCGTCGCCGACGACGGCTCCGGTTCCCAGTTGCGTTGACAGCGAATCTCTGTCTGGCTGTATTGCGCATTGTGTGCTCTCGTCCAGCCGATGCCACGATCCGGTGAACTGCTGGACCTCGATGGGTGCCTGGAAGTAATCGGCAAGGACCTGTTCCAGCGCAGCAGCGGATCTGGACTGCCCGGCAATGAGAGCCAGGTAGTGGATGAGCGCTTCGTCTTCTACGGCTTGTCGATCTCGAAGTCCTGCGGTTCCGATTCCCAGAAGATCGCAAAGATATTGAGAAAAGAAGTCGCGCGTTCCGGCGCCATAAGACGCCTGCAGCCTGGATCTCTGCCATGCACGGTAGAACAGCGAGATGATGCGGTGATTGAAAAGATCGAGGAAATCGGACAAACTGCTGTCCCTGGCGCGCAGTCGTTCCAGAATCAGCTCGCTGTAGGGATGGGGAAGCACTCCCGACGGTCCCGAAAGTCCCATGAAGTTGACCTGCATGGAGGCCGCGCCCGATTCGGTCAGTTCTACATGCTGAATTTCGCTGGCTGGAAACGCCAGACGCGGGTTCACTCGAAAACGAACGGCTTCGTCGGCGGGATCGGAGAAGCCGCCGATCGGCCGTTTGTCTTTGCTCATGCGCTCGAGAAGAGTGACCGCCTGGAAAAATTCAAACGAGTACCCATGGTCCACGATCTCTGCGCCAAGCGGCGTTTGCTCTAGATCAATAGCCGGCGTCCCGATCTGGGTGGCCATTCGTGCAGGCCCTCCTTTCGCTGGGGTGTGCTTACGCTGAGCTGCGTAAAGCTGTTCAGCGAAGCGGCAAGGCCGAAGAAGCGGTCGAGAACGGCTGCAAAAAGAAACGCGCCGCTGCCTGAAAACTGGTCTTCATCGATCTCCATTTCGATCCGGATTCCGCGCGCAAAGCCGATTCCCTGATCGGAGACGAGCCGTGCGAAGTGCGGCCGGCTGTGTATCCGCAGAATGCTTTGAATCACGTTTTGCGAGTAGGCGCTGCGGCCTACATCGTAGAGACGCAGAATCTCCTGCAGGGCCTCTTTGCCTTCCTCGACGAGCGACAGGTAATTAAGAGATAAATGCGAAACCAGCCTCCAGAGCGCGCTCTTGCCAAGAACCGGCCGCACCGGCGCTGTGGGTTTGCGCAGTGCGACAATGCGCCGCATCGCGGCCGCGCCTTCGAGCTCGAAATCGCTGTCCTGGTTGCCAAACGGCAGGCGAGAGGGAAGATCCCGGTTGGTGCAGGTGGTGCGCACCGAGAGAACCGTAGACTCGGGGGATATTTCGTCGAGCGACAGGTCGAGCAACGAAAGGTATACGTCGGTGCCGTCATCGTTGGGACGGGGTGACGGCCGCCGGCGCGCGAGCCAGAAGCACGAGCGCTCGCCATGCCGCGAAGCATGCCGGAGGGAATAGAAAGGTTCGTACGTAGTGACCTTCTGGTTGGCCGCGTTGATGGCCGTGACTTCATCGATCGAATAGATCTCGACCGAATAGGGCCTGCGAACGTCGGGATTGACCGGATACTCCGAGCGGCGCTGGTTCAACTGGATCGGTTCGGCCACTTGCGAAAACAGATTCGCCACCGGAGAGCAGCCCATGCGAAATGTCTTGCGCGATAACTCCAGCTCAAGGCGTTGCGCTTTGCCGGCGTCCGCGACCTCGGAGATCAGGAAAACAACTTCGATTGTGTCCTTGAATCCGGCGCTTGCGATGGCTTCAAGGCCGGTCAGATCGACGAAGAAAAACTTCTCCGGAAATGCGAAGTACTCCATCAGCAGGCGATGTCCGGCAAATGAGAGCGAAGAGTAGGGAAGCAAACCTTCGTCCGGGCCGAAGCCCACCGGCTGCAGAGCCGATGCGGGCAGCTGCACCGGGGCCCGATCGGAGCCGGAAGTGAGGTCGCGGATCTGGATGGATACGAGCCGGCTGAAAAGAAGCTCGTACAGGATATTGACGAATCCGCTGCCGCCATCCAGATAGAAGCGCAGCTTGTCGGGTTTGAGTCCGGCGAAGGTGACGTCCTTGGCGCACGCCAGCTCGAGGCGTATTGCCCAGGCCGCCTCGGAGGATTTGATGGCAGGCTTCATCTGGCTCGTGGGCAGCCATTGCGCGCCTGTCACCGTGATCGGCCACAAAGTCGTATCGTAGCAGGTGCGGAACGTGCACGGCGTTCCGGCCACGGGTTTGGAAAAGAGCGACGAGTTGCGCTCGATTTTCAATCCGCTTGTGAGCTTGCCCTTTTCCGCATCGAGTTGAAACTCCACAATCGACATGGAAGGAATAGGCCGCACAAGTTGCGGGTAGACGATGCTGAGCAGGCCCTCAGTAATCTCGGGAAATTCGTCATCGAGCTTGGCGTGAATACGGGCGGCAAGAAGCGCAAACCCTTCGAGCAGGCGCTCGACATGCGGATCTTCGCACTTGGTCGGTTCCAGCACAAGGCGCGAAGCCACTTTGGGATGCTTTTCCGCGAACAACGTCGCGGACCTGCGCAGATATTCCAGTTCGCGCTCATAATAGAGCAGCATCTCATCGCGCATCTTCGCCTCCGCTCAGATGGCACTTGCCGCTCTTCAGCTCAATCACGGTATCAAACGAAATCGGTTCCGGAGCCGGATCCATGCGTAGCATGGCCTCGATGCGCAGGCGCACGGCGTTCCTGGAAGCATCGGGTCTTTCCACCAGCGAGAGGCGCACGTTCGCCAGGCGCGGTTCGAAAGTGGCGATTGCGGCCGTAATCTGCCGCAGAATGCGATTGCGATCTCCGGCCGCCTCCATGGTGAGCGTAGAAAGATCCGGCAGACCATAGGCGTAGACAGATCGAGTCGCTTCCTTCAGGTCTTCATCCGGTGGATCTGCGATGCGCCTGGTGTTTAACAGCCACTCCAGGTCGCGGCGCACAGCGGCCCTGAGCATGCGAACGGATTGGCTGCGGCTCAGCGGATTTTCCAGGTGATGATCGGGTTCATAGTCGATCAATCGATCCAGGATCGATAAAGTGATCGTGGATTCACCCAGACTTTTCGGCATCTATTACCCCACGTTGAGAGCTTTAACCGGATCGAGGCGGCAGATCCGCTCAAACAGCTTCTGTTTTTCGGCGGAACTGCCTTGAATTTTCTTGCTGTAGCGCATGAGCTTCGTCAGATCAGCGGCGATTTGTTCCGGATCCTCCCAGGCGTCGAGTTTGTGCGTTTCGATTGCGGCGGCTACGTCCTCGAGCAGTGGCTGCGCGATCTCGTCTTTTCCGGCCGTGATGGCAAGCTCGATCATCTGCATGGTGCGGCGGAACCGGGAGCGGCCCGAGCGTTCGTGATCCACTGCCTTACGCATCAGCGTGAATGCCTTCTCTTCGTTTCCGGAGGCCAGTGCGTCTTTGGCCAGCGCATACGGATCCATGGCCGGGGCAAGCCAGCGAGGAGCGCCGTTGGAATGCGCAGAAGACTGGCCTGCGGATTCCGCCTCGCTTGCAGCTGCAACCGCCGGCGCCGGCGAGCCGAGCGATTCGAGCCACGCCTTCGTTTCGGGATTCGCAGCAGGCGTGTCGTCGAGAAGAGTTGCATGAAGAAGCTCGGGGAGATCGTTCAGCAGGGCGCGCAGTTCCGAAGTAATCGCGGTTGCGATGGCCTTGTGGCTGTCTCCCAAAGCTTCGCACGCCGTCACCGAGAGGCGCTGCAAATCCAGCCATGCACGGCTTCCGGGCTGCGCAAGAGCCTGCTCGCCGGCTTCGAGCAGCTCCGCCCATTTCTTGGCAAGCGCAAGCCGCTTGATCTGCTGGCGCAATTCCGTGGGAGGCGCATCGAGCAGCGTGCTTTGCGTCAGATTTTCGGCGCTGCGCAATTCGCCCCAGCGCAGTCCGCGGAGAAGCAGGTAGGGCGCCGGACTGAGCGGCTCCTTCCTGCGCAGAAACGCGGCCGCCGCAACGATTGCCGCAACTGCCTGCCGCCGGTCAGCCGGCTCGGCCGTGAGAGACGAAGACACGGCCCCGGAAGTATTTGCTCCCGGTTCCCCATCGCCGGGCAAAGCCCCTTCGCCGTTAGCTTCCGGCGGAACTTCTTCGACCGGATCCGGCTCTTTCTCGCGCTTTTTTTCGAGCAGCTGATGAACCGTGTGCCGAACGTCGGCGAGCGCCGAATTCAGCTTGGTGAATCCAGGAGAGTCGTCTCCAAGTTTCTCGTCGCAGAAAGCATCCAGCTTGCGGACGATCTCCAGGCAAGCGTCGAGATCCTTCTCCGCCTGCACATAGAAGGCCTTCGGCGTCTCCTCGAAGGCCTTGTCGAAGACCTCCGGCGCGATCTTGCCGCTCTCCAGCATGGCGCTTCGCGCTTTGCGGTCCTTATCGGTCTTGGCCTGGTCTTCGTAACCGATCGCACGGGAGTCCTTGTAGGCGATCAGCGAATAGCCGGCGGCCACGATTGGCGTGGAGCGGATGGGAAGATCCAGCATGGAGCCGATCCAGGCCAACGGACGGGCGCGGAGTTCCCGATCGTCTTCCTCGATCACCGGATAGGCCGTGTCCCAGAATTCGGTCAGCATGCGAAATGTCAGTTCGAGGCCCAGGCGCAATCCGGAAAAACGCTCCGTTTGCAGCAGCGCCTCGGTCAGGTAGGCCGCCAATTGCAGGTCCTTCGAGGTCGTTGCGATGGCATCCTGCGCCAGCTTGACCACCAGCGGCCAATTGGCTGTCTTGCGCTCGGTCTGCCATTCGCCCTGCGCCAGATCGTCGTCCTGGCGGCGAGCCTCTTTGATCTTGTCGAAGATCAGCAGCTTGTTGTCGTACCGCAGATCGATGCCGCCTGGATTATCGCCGGGGATGGGAGCCAATATGTCTTCGCGAATGGGCATGGCGAGAGTTCTTCGAGCTGCGCTGCATACAGAGTCAGTTGGTTGTCGCCGGATCGGCGTGATGGAATATGAGCGAGCGGAGTTCGAGGAACGGAAACTCCTCGCCGTCTACGAGCAACATTTTTTGACCTGCAGGAGATTCACGGCCCTCCTCGTCGACAAACCACTCGGTGACGCGGCCCAGCCAGACCTGTTCGTCCGGCTGATCCCAGGAGAACGGGTAAATGGCGGGGATCAGCACCTCGCCGAGATCCATGTCGCGGAACGACGGCGCCGCTTGAACAATGGCCGGGGTCCAGAGCGTATCTCTCAAGCGCTGCGGCCGATCCATCCGG
>Ga0070737_10006422_pt1 | contig 10784 bp, 4 predicted proteins | sample Coa_R1_10_FD_66438 | JGI IMG/M metagenome (GOLD analysis project Ga0070737, IMG submission 66438) | Surface soil microbial communities from Centralia Pennsylvania, which are recovering from an underground coalmine fire - Coalmine... | ecosystem: Environmental > Terrestrial > Soil > Unclassified ...
TTGGTGGCGGCTACGATCATCGGCTTGGCCGTCAGTGGATGCTCTCCTGCGCCATTGCCAAAGCTGGCGAGTTCATTGTTGATGAGATGGAAATCCTCGACAGGATCGGGCCGACCGGAGGCGTCCGAGACATCGACGAGATGGACCAGCAGCCGCGTGCGCTCGATGTGGCGCAGGAATTGTATGCCGAGACCCGAGCCGAGGTGCGCGCCCTCGATCAGGCCCGGGACGTCGGCGACGACGAAGGATTGCCGATCGGGATCTTCACCGACCGTCACGACGCCTAGGTTCGGCTCAAGCGTAGTGAAGGGATAGTCGGCGATCTTGGGCCGGGCGGCGGAGATGCGCGAGATGAGCGTGGATTTTCCGGCGTTGGGATAGCCGACGAGCCCCACATCGGCGAGCAGCTTCAGCTCCAGCCGGTAGACGCGCTCCTCGCCCGGCCGGCCCATCTCGTGTTCGCGCGGGGCCTGGTGCGTGCTGGTGGCGAAGTGCTGGTTGCCGCGGCCGCCGCGGCCGCCGCGGGCGATGACGATGCGCTCGTCGGGCGTGCGGAAATCGTGCACCAGCTCACCGGTCTCGGCGTCATAGAGCGCAGTGCCCACCGGCACCTGCAGCGTGATGGAGCGGCCGTCCTGGCCGGTGCAGTTCGAGCCCATGCCGTGCTCGCCGCGCTGCGCCTTGTGCTCGGGGTTGTAGCGGAAGTGGATCAGCGTGTTGTGCCGCTGCGTGGACTCCATGTACACGTCGCCGCCGCGGCCGCCGTCGCCGCCTGAGGGGCCGCCGCGAGGCACGAACTTCTCCCGCCGGAAGGCCATGCAGCCGTTGCCGCCGTCGCCGGCCTTCACGCGAATTTTGGCTTCGTCGATGAACATGGGGCTCGAAGCGGCGCTCCGGCATCGCTCGCCGGGGCTCGCCAGAGTCCGGCAGCTGGGAAGCGCCAACCTTCCAGTGTATCGAACGAGATGCGCGAAGGGGTGCGCCGGAAGACCAGCCTCTTCCGCCGGAGGGTGACTTACCGGGTCCCTGCCGGCGAAGTTGCGGTTGCGAGAGGGAGAATCGGGGCTAAAATGCTCGCAATTCTTCTCCCCATCTGCCGGCAGAGGGCAGCCAGTTGCTGCGCCCTGCAAGTTTCCTGATCGCGCATGGCCCTTAGCCGGGGCATTTGCGCGAAGCTGCGTCGCCGTTTACGGGCGGATTTGTTGACGGGAACTGCTGGATGCCTCTTTGTGGGAAGCGTGCGGTGTTGGGCTGGCTCGGATGCGCGTGGGTTGCCGCTCAGCTTCTCGGCTGGCCGGGGATTTCCGCCCGGGCCGCCGAGCCGGCCTCTGCCGGGCCGACGGGCGCGCTGTCGGGCCGGCTTACCGACCTTCGTTCTTCGCCGCTCGCGGGCGTCACCGTGATTCTGCGCAGCCAGTCGACCGGCGTCGAAGTGGTTCGCGCCGTCACAGGCAGAAATGGGGTCTACCGATTCACGGGGATTGCGCCCGGCGTTTACACGCTTGAGGCCCGGAGCGGCCGCCTGGGCAGGGGCGAGCTGGCCGATATTGAAGTTGCCGCAGGCCACGAAGCGCGGATGCAGGCGGCAATGAGTCTTGTTCCGCCGGCAGAGGCCGCGCCGCAGCTTGCGGCTGATCCGCGGCTGCCGGATGCGCCGCGCGAGGCGGCCGCTCCGCAGCTGGATCCGGTTGCCGCCATGATTGCGGCTGTTGCCATGAGGGCGCGCGACGGGATCGGCCCGGCCGATATCGGCGCCGGCGGAGACGACGAGATACAGCCCATGCCTTTGCGGAGCCAGGCGCTGGCGAGCCGCGGTCTGGCGGCGCCGGCCGCCCTTCTGTCTCCGGCGCCTGTTGAGATCTCCGCTGCGCTGCAGCCGGTTCAGGCTGCACCCCAACAGATAGCCGCACTTCATCTGCCGGCTCAACCCTCCGCCGGCCTGCGTTCATCCTTGCATGCCGCCGGTCCGCCGGCAGCCGATTCGACGCCGAGTCTTATTCGTAGCGTGGTTGCGGCCGTCGCCGGACTGCCGTCGTCGAACAGCGCTGCGGCGGCCCTGGCCGAGGTTCCGCCTGCAACTGCGGCTGCGAGCACCACGATCGCCGGCGAGCAGTTGCGGTCTCTGCCGGTGAGCGGGCGGCGATGGCAGCAGTTGTTCCTCGATACGCCTGCGGCTGCCGCAGAGCCCTCGTCTGCGCAGGCCTCTTTCCTTGGCCTGGGCCAGAATCCCGCGGATGCGACGATTGACGGCGCCAGTGTGCGAATGGCCTTTGGAAGCGCGGCCGGCTCGGCGGCGGGATTGTCCGCGCAGGACCCATCGGCGCAGTCGTCCGAAGCGCGGGTTGCGAATCAGGGATGGGCTGGCGGGCATGGCGCAATGGTGAGCGAAGCGGCGATCCGCAACGTGGAGATAGAAGCCGGAAATGCCGAGGCCAGAGGCGCGCACGCCGAGGGCGGCCGCGCCGGCGTGGAGACGGAGAGCGGCGGCAATACGCTGCACGGGCAGGGGTTTGTTTTCGACCGGCAGAATAGCTGGGGGGCGCGAAATCCTTTTACGCAGTGGGTGCAGAATACGGGGACGGCGGCCTCGCCGGCGTTTGCTTCCGTGCCTTACACTCCGCCCGACCACGAGTCGGTCTGGGGTTTCGGAGCCGGCAGCAGCATCCGGCGCAACAGGCTGTTCTGGTTCGCTGCGCTCGACGGCTACCGGCGTAACGATCCGGGCGTGGCTTCTGTAAAGCAGTTCGCCGAGTTGTTTGCGCCGGTTGAGCCGACCAGCGCACAGGTGCAGCTGCTGAGCGCTCAGCTCGGCGAGAGCGCAGATCAGGCCTACGAGGACTACATGGGCATTCCCCGCGCCGGCGTGGTTTCGGCCGGGCTGGAGCAGCTGGCTGCGCTGCTGGGGCGGGCGCCGCGCATGGCTGCGCAGTGGACGGGCTTCGCGCGGCTCGACTGGCAGGCGGCCGAGCGGTACCGCTTCACCCTGGAAGGCATCGGTTCGGCCTGGAACTCGCCGGGCGGAGGGCTGACGCGCGTCTCGGAAGACTACGGAAGCCACAGCTTCGGCTCCAGCAAAGCAAGCCGGCAATGGTTGATGGCGCGGTGGGAGGCCTTCGTTACGCCGAACCTGCTTGCGGTGACGCAGGGCTCGGCGGGGCGCGAGATTCTGGCGGCGCGGCCCGATGCGCCGTCCTCGTGGGAGCAGACATTCCTGAGCGGCAGCAGCGGCGGGCAGTTGCCGCAGATCGTCGTGGATTCGCGCTACGGGTTTACGATCGGCAATCCGGCGCGCTTCGGCCCGGGCAGTTACCCCGACGAGCGCATGATGCACGGTCAGCAGATGCTGGACTGGGTGCACGGGCGGCTGCTGGTGAAGACCGGCTTCGAACTCGATCACAACACCGACGCCATCACTCTGCTGCGTAACCGGACGGGAACCTACTACTACTCGAAGGTGCAGAACTTCATCTCCGATGCTTCGGTCTTCGAGCGTTTCGGCGCGGCGAATCTGCTCAGCTTCCAGAATCCGCACAACTGCAACGCAACCAGGAAGAGCTTTGGCGCGCTGCCTTGTTATTCGTATTATTCGCAGACCATGGGGCCAGACTACTGGCAGCTGAGCACCAACGACTGGTCCGGCTATATCACGGCGCAATGGCAGCCAGGCAGGTTTGCCGTGGTTTCCGCTGCGCTGCGCTGGGACCGCGAACAGTTGCCCGCGCCGATGAAGCTGGTGGACAATCCCGCGCTGCCGTTGACCGAGCGGCTGCCCGATCTGGGCAACGAGTGGGGACCGCGCGTGAGCTTTGCGCTCGGCAACCGGCGCCACTGGCCGCTGCTGCGGCTCGGCTACGGCATCTATTACGGACGGACCGAGAATGCGACCGTGCAGACGGCCATCTCGCAGACCGGCTCGCTCAAGGGCGATCTCTATTTCTTTATCCGCCCGACCGACGGATACACTCCGGCAACGGGAACCAGCGCGGCGCCGCCGTTCTCCACTGTGCTTACGGGGCCGCCGGGCAGCGTGGTCACGCCCGGAGCCGTCGAGTATGCGCCCAACTTCCGCAATGCGGAGGTGCATCAGGCCATAGCCTCTCTGGAGCAGGCTCTGCCTGGCCGCCTGGAGCTGACCGCGAGCGCCCTGCTCAGCCTGGGCCGGCGGCTTCCGGTTTCCATCGATACGAATTTCGATCCTGCGGTGAATCCCGGCGCCATCACCTACGCGGTGAAAGACCCTACCGGCCAGGGGCCGATCAGGACGCCGACGATTACCGTGCCGTTTTACGCGCTGTGGCCATCGACAAGCTGCGCGGCGACATCGCTGCTGACCATTGCGGGCCAGTGCGGCCGCCTGAATCCCGATTACCAGCAGATTACGCAGATCATGAGCCGCGCCAACTCCACTTACGAGGCGGCGATGCTGCGCATTACGCGCTACGGCCGCGGGGGTCTGACGCTGCATGCGCACTACACCTATGCGCACGCCATGGACTGGAACCCGAACGGGAGCACGACCGTGGCCGGCAGCGACGTGCTCGACCCGGAACGCTTCGGCGAGGAATATGGAACGAGCGATCTGGACGTGCGCCACTCGCTTGCGGCGATGATGATCTACGAGCCGCGATGGAAAGTTCGCCACTGGGCCGGCGGCATCGCCAACGGATGGATGCTCTCCGCCGTGGGCCTGATGCGCAGCGGGCTGCCGTACACGATGCGCACGACAGGGTCGATTCCCGAGGAGTTCGATACCTTCGGCAATCCCAGCATCGTCGGCATAGGACCGGGAATGAACGGCTCCGGCGGCGACAACCGCGTGTACGGAGTGGGCCGCAACACGTTCCGCTATCCCGGCGCGTGGAAGGCCGACATCAGGCTGGGCAAGAGCTTTTCCGTGGGAGAAGCGCGCGAGCTCGAGCTGATGGCCGAAAGCTACAACCTGTTCAATCACCAGAATGTGACGGAGATCGACACTACGGGGTACTCGATCGAGTCAGGAGGATCGACTGGCACATTGCCGACGTTATGCTACCTGACGGTCAACGACGCGACCGGCGGCGCGAGCTGCCAGTCCGGCACGGCCGCGGCGACCACTCCGCTGATCCCCGCCTTCGGCCAGGCGCTCGGCATCGATGGAACAAATTTTTACCGCGAGCGGCAGGTGCAGCTGGGTGCGCGGTTCAGGTTCTGATCAGACGGTTGCGCCGGCGGGCAGGATCTCATCTACGTCGATCCACTGCGTGGGATAGTTGCCCGTGTAACAGGCCACACAGAAGCGATTGCCTTCGCCGCCGTCGCAGCAGGCCAGCAGGCCTTCGAGCGAGAGATAGGCGAGCGAATCGGCTTCGATGAACTGGCGGATCTCCTCGACCGAGTGGTTGGCGGCGATCAGGTCGCGCCTGGAGGGCGTGTCGACGCCGTAGAAACAGGGCGATACGGTCGGCGGACAACTGATGCGCAGATGGACTTCTTTTGCGCCAGCGCCGCGGACCATGCGGACGATTTTTCTGCTCGTCGTACCGCGGATGATCGAGTCGTCGATGAGCACGACGCGCTTGCCTTCGAGGAGGTTGCGCACGGGGTTGAGCTTGAGGCGCACGCCGAAGTCGCGCACGCGCTGCTCGGGCTGAATGAAGGTGCGCCCGACGTAATGATTGCGGATGAGGCCCAGGCGGAAAGGAATGCCTGCCTCTTCGGCGTAGCCCAGCGCGGCGGTTACGCCGGAGTCGGGTACGGGGACCACCACGTCGGCCGGAACGCCGGATTCACGCGCCAGCCGGCGGCCCATGCGGTCGCGCGATTCCTGCACCCAGCGGCCGAAGACGCGCGAGTCGGGCCGCGAAAAATAAACGTGCTCGAAGATGCAGCTGGCCTGCGCAATGCCGCTCGAGTACTGGCGGCTGGTGACGCCGTCCTCGGTGACCATCACCAGCTCGCCCGGCAGCACGTCGCGAATGTAGTCGGCGCGCAGCAGGTCGAAGGCGCAGGTTTCGCTGGCGAAAACGATGGCGTCGGGCGCTCCGGGGTTTTTGATGCGGCCCATCGAGAGCGGGCGGAAGCCGCGCGGATCGCGCGCCGCGAAGATGCGATCGCGGGTCATCATGACGATCGAGAAAGCGCCATCGACCTGGGAGAGCGAGTCGGCGATTGCGTCGACCAGCGTGCCGGCTTTCGAGTGCGCGATGAGCTGCACGATGATTTCGGAGTCCGAGGTGGTCTGAAAGTATGCGCCCTCGCGCTCGAGCTTCATCCGCAGATTGCCGAGGTTGACGAGATTGCCGTTGTGGGCGATGGCGATGAGGCCCTTGGTCGATTCCACGCGGATGGGCTGCGCGTTGAGCAGCGCCGAGTCGCCGGTTGTCGAGTAGCGGGTGTGGCCGATGGCCATGGAGCCGGGCAGCTTGGCCAGCACGTCTTCGGTAAAAATCTCCGAGACCAGCCCCATGCCCTTGATGTTGGCGAGGCGCTGCCCGTCGGCGGTGGCGATGCCGGCCGATTCCTGCCCGCGATGCTGAAGGGCGTAGAGGCCGAGGTAGGCCTGGCGGGCGGCGTCCGGGTGGCCGTGGATGGCCATCACGCCGCATTCTTCGCGGAGCTTGTCAAAAGCAGAAAACGGGGAACGGGATTCGGGGAGCGAAGGAACAGGTTCTCTGACGGCGCGGAGTTCCTGCGTCTGATCGGCCTTGCCTTCGACGCCCTGATACAACAACCGGCTCATGCCATTACCTCGCCGTGCAGGTTCGCTTCAAGGGCGTTGGCCCAGGGCGCCCGCAGATCGTCGATTGACGCCGAGATGAAGGTTTCACGATCGACCGAAATCTGCAAGCGGTTTCCGCCGGTTGCGCCAATCGTTGCGGCAAAGAACCGGTGCTCGGCCGCCAGAGATTCGATCTCTGAGAATTTTTCCGGCTGCGCGGTGACGATCACGGTCGATGCGGGCTCGGCGAACAGGCCGAAGAGCGGATGCGCGAGCAGCGAGGGGTCCTGCTCCACGCTGGCGCCGATGCCGTTTTCGAACGCGGACTGCGCAAGCGCCACGGCGATGCCGCCGTCGGAGATATCGCGCGCCGAATGGATCAGCTCGCGCGCGGCCAGCGCGGCGAGCAGGCGATGCAGGTCGGCCTCGGCCGCAAGGTCAAGCGCCGGGGGCTTGCCCCACACGCCGCCCAGCACGGCCCTGGCGTACTCGCTCGATCCGAAGGCGGCCATCGCGGCCTCGGCCTCCTCGGGCGACTCGTCGATAGCGTCGGGAACAACCTCCGGCTCATCGCCCAGCACGGCGGGAGCAAAGCTTGCGTGGCCGGGGGCGTGGCCCTGCGGCGGAGGAACGGGACGGTCGGGCTCGGGCATCTGGCGCGGAATGGGCCAGAGGAGCACGATCGCATCCTTCTCGCGCTGGAAATGCGCGGGCACGGCCCTGGTTACGTCGTCGAGAATGCCGACGATGCCGAGCACGGGCGTGGGATAAATGCCTTCGCCGCGGGTTTCGTTGTAGAGCGAGACGTTGCCGCCGGTGATGGGCGTGCCGAGCGCGGTGCAGGCCAGAGCGATTCCGTCGATGGCGGCCGAAAGCTGGGCCATGATCTCGGGCTTTTCCGGATTGCCGAAGTTCAGGCAGTTGGTTGCGGCAATGGGCGTGGCGCCGGCGCAGGCCACTTTGCGCGCGGCTTCGGCCACGGCATGCATGGCGCCCAGCCTGGGATCGAGCGCGCACCAGCGGCCATTGCCGTCGAGGGCCATGGCAAGGCCCCGCTCGCGCCCGGCCGTCCCGGTGCCCTTGATGCGCATCACGCCGGCTTCGCCGCCGGGCCCCTGCACGGTGTTGGTCTGTACCATCGAATCGTACTGCTCATGAACCCAGCGCTTGGAGGCGACGTTCGCCGAGGCGAGCAGGTGCTTGAGGTCTGCCGTGAAGTCGCGCTGAGCGCCGAGCGCGTCGGCGATGTGTTCGGGAGGATCCCAGGGGAAAGGAGACTTCCATTCGCCGACCGGCCGATGATAGAGCGGCGCATCGTCGGTCAGCGATTCGTTGGGAATATCGGCGACCAGAACGCCGTGATGGCGGATGCGCAGCCGCGGCTCGGAGCGCACCGTGCCCACGATGACAGCGTCGAGGCCCCATTTGGAGAAAACCTGCAGCACTTCGTTCTCGCGGCCCTTTTCGGCGACCAGCAGCATGCGCTCCTGGCTTTCGGAGAGCATGATTTCATAGGCCGACATGCCGGTTTCGCGTTGTGGAACCAGATCGAGCTCGACATCCAGGCCCACGCCGCCGCGCGCGCCCATCTCGCAGGTGGAGCAGGTCAGGCCGGCGGCGCCCATGTCCTGAATGCCGACGATTGCGCCGGTCTTCATGGCTTCGAGGCAGGCTTCCAGCAAGAGCTTCTCCATGAACGGGTCGCCGACCTGCACATTGGGCCGCTTCTGCTCGGAGCCTTCCTTGAATTCCTCGCTGGCCATGGTCGCGCCGTGAATGCCGTCGCGGCCCGTTTTTGCGCCCACGTAGATTACGGGGTTTCCAATTCCGCTGGCTTTGGCGTAAAAAATCTCGTCCTTGCGAACGAGGCCGAGCGCAAAGGCGTTCACCAGCGGATTTCCGCTGTAGCAGGGCTCGAATTTCGTCTCGCCGCCGAGGTTGGGCACGCCGAAGCAGTTGCCGTAGCCGGCGATGCCGCTGACGACGCCCTCGACGATGGCGTGATTGCGGCGCGCCAGAGCCCGTTGTTCGGCATTGAGATCGGGATGTTCCTCGATCGGTCCGAAGCGCAGCGAATCCATTACGGCAAGCGGCCGTGCGCCCATGGTGAAGATATCGCGCAGAATGCCGCCCACGCCGGTGGCCGCGCCCTGAAACGGCTCGATGTAGCTGGGATGGTTGTGCGACTCGATCTTGAAGGCGCAGGCCCAGCCATCGCCGACGTCGATGATGCCGGCATTTTCGCCTGGCCCCTGCACGACGCGGTCGCTCCTGGTCGGCAGGCGCCTGAGGTGCACGCGGCTTGACTTGTACGAGCAGTGCTCGCTCCACATCACGCTGTAAATGCCCAGCTCGGTGATGGAAGGCGCGCGGCCGAGCGCTTTGAGAATGCGCTGGTACTCGTCCGCAGTGATGCCATGCTGGGCGAGCAACTGCGGACTGATGTCGACTGGCGTAGGAACGGCTGCGGAAGATGCACTCATCGCGGCTTCTGTTCCTATTGTCGCATGGCGCATGCCGGAGGCTTCCGCGCCGAAGACGTGGATAAACCGGCGCATTGTCCGTGCCCGTGAAGCGCGGCCAGGCGCAGCCCGCGCAGCTGCGGGAATGTGCAAAGCGCGCCTCGGCGCCGCGCGCAAAGCGTCTTCGCGCCGCCGCCTTTCAGGCCGCTTTTTCGGTATCGTTGAAGCCCAGGGCGTGCTCGGCCCTGGCGTCCAGCGCGAATCCGCGCGTCGCTCTCCATTCGAGATGCCAGAGCTGCTTGTAGGTTTCGTATCCGCGCAGCATGTCGATGACGGCGATGCCTTCCTGCGCGGCGCGCTCGATGGCGAGCGCCAGCAGCAGCGTCCCGGGGCGCAGCTCTTTGTGACTGGTGGAAAATCCCGTGAGGTAGAAGTATTCGGTCCGCATCGGCCGCCACTGCGGGTCGGCCAGCGCGTAGAGCACGCCCACGATCTCTCCCTCCAGCCGCAGCGAACACAGCCGCAGCATGCCGGCCGCCTCCAGCCGGGGGATGGCTTCGCCATGCCAGGCGAGCGCCCGCTCGTCGTCGAGCGCGCCCGGCTCGCCGCGCTCCAGCCAGCGCTCGGTGTGCAGCCGCCGCAGCGCGCCGAAGTCCTCGGCCCAGTTGGCCGCGTCGGCCATCTGCAGCTCCAGATTGCCGATGCGCTGGGCCCGGCTGCGGTAGTAGGCGGCGCTGCGCCGGATTTTCTGCGGAAGCTCGGCCATGCAGACGGCCCGCATGCGCGAGCAGCTCTCGCCTTCGAATTGCCGCACCCTGCCTTCGTTCAGCTGCCGCACGGCATGGAACAGCCGTGAGTGCGCGGGCAATTGCGAGGCGTAGAAGACATCCCAGCCTGGTTCGCGCAGCAAAAGCTCGATGGCCTCGCGGATGTGCGCCGCTCCGCAGCAGGGCGCAAAGAGGCCGTCGAGGTAGTCCGAAGAAGAAATGCCGAGCTGCAGCAGTTGCCGTTCGCCGGTGTAGGGCTCGTGAAAAAGATAGAAGGGCAGAAAGCCGATCCAGGCGTTATCGCGCACGATGGCGACGGCGCGCAGGTCGGGCTGGCCGAAGTGAAGCCACCAGGGCACGAGCCACTCCGGACTCTGAAAGGGGGTAGCCTGCGGATCGTCGCGCCAGAGATCGCTCCAGCAGGGCACTCCGGCAAGCAATTCTTCGGTGGAGCGTAAAAAATGGTAGGTTACGCCGCCAGGCATAGAGGACCTCCGGCGGCCGCGCCGCGCGGCCTGCGGCAATGAACTTGTTCAGGACAGAATCTCTGCGGATGAAAATTCCGCCGCGCAGTCTGGCGGGCGATGCCGGAGCAGCAGAGCCCTGTCTGCGGGCCGAGTGCGCGATCCTGGTGAGGTGGGCGATGGTTTCGCCGTCCCGGGTGCGCCAATGCATGCACTGCGCGCGGCATGGGCGGCGCATTATCCTGCGCTGCGCCGGCTTGCGCGAATCTTTCCGGTACGGCAGATTCCATGCAGGCGCCCCGACCTTTCTCTCGATGAGATGCGGCCGGGACATTGCAAGATAACACGGGGGTTGTCGCCGGAATGCGCCGCACAAGAGCTGGTCTGGCGGCCG
>Ga0070737_10006426_pt1 | contig 10776 bp, 6 predicted proteins | sample Coa_R1_10_FD_66438 | JGI IMG/M metagenome (GOLD analysis project Ga0070737, IMG submission 66438) | Surface soil microbial communities from Centralia Pennsylvania, which are recovering from an underground coalmine fire - Coalmine... | ecosystem: Environmental > Terrestrial > Soil > Unclassified ...
CTGGAGGCACGGCGCGTCACGTTCAAGTACGGCCTCGGCGCGGAGTTCATCGGCGTGCTGCGGACCCTGCACGAGCTGGGCCTGGACAGGACGGAGCCGGTGCTGGCCAGCGGTGTGAGGGTGTCACCCCGTGACGTGGTCGCGGCCTGCCTGCCGGATCCGGCCCTGCTCGGCGACAAGATGACCGGGCTCACCTGCGCGGGCACCTGGGTGACCGGCACGGGCCTGGACGGCAGGCCGCGCGAGGTCTACCTCCATCACGTGACCGACAACGAGTGGTCGATGGCCGAGTACGGCTCGCAGGCGGTGGTCTGGCAGACCGCGGTCAACCCGGTAGTGGCCCTCGAACTGATCGACTCGGGCGCCTGGTCGGGGACCGGCGTCCTCGGCCCCGAGGCGCTGCCCGCCGACCCGTTCCTCGAACTGCTCACGGACTACGGTTCACCGTGGGCGTGCGAGGAAAGAACGCCGGCCGGCCAGTAAACCCTTTATTGGACCCGAACGGTGGCCATCCCAATCCCGAGCGGAGGAAACATGGCTAAGGACCTGCAGAACATCATCGGCGGCCGGGCCGTGGACCCGGTCAGCGAGCGCCGGTCCGACCTGGTGAATCCCAGTACCGGAGAGGTGTTCGCCACCGCGCCGGTGTCCGGTGCCGCCGACGTCGACGCCGCCTTCGAGGCCGCCTCGGGCGCGTTCGAGGGCTGGCGGGACGCCACCCCGGCCGACCGCAGCCTGGCACTGCTGCGGATCGCGGACGCGATCGAGGCGCGGGCCGAGGAGTTCACCGCGATCGAGAGCGAGAACACCGGCAAGCCGGTGGCGCTGACGCTGTCGGAGGAACTGCCGCCCTGCGTGGACCAGATCCGCTTCTTCGCCGGCGCCGCGCGGATGCTGGACGGGCGGTCGGCGGGCGAGTACATGGCCGGCTTCACCTCGTTCATCCGGCGTGAGCCCGTCGGGGTCTGCGCGTCGGTCACGCCGTGGAACTACCCGATGATGATGGCGGTGTGGAAGTGGGCGCCGGCCCTGGCGGCAGGCAACACGCTGGTGCTCAAGCCGTCCGACACCACGCCGGCCAGCACGGTGGCCATGGCCGGGCTGATGAACGAGTTCCTGCCGCCCGGTGTGATCAACGTGGTGTGCGGCGACCGGGACACCGGCCGGGCCGTGGTGTCCCACCCGGTGCCCGCGATGGTGTCCATCACCGGCAGCGTCCGGGCCGGCCGTGAGGTGGCGCAGGCCGCCGCCGAGGACCTCAAGCGGGTGCACCTCGAACTCGGCGGCAACGCGCCCGTGGTGGTGTTCGACGACGCCGACGTGGCCGCGGCGGCCGAGGCGATCGCGGCGGCCGGGTACTTCAACGCCGGGCAGGACTGCACGGCGGCGGCCCGGGTGCTGGCCGGGCCCCGCATCCACGACGACTTCGTGGCCGCGCTGACCGAGCAGGCCAGCGGGCAGACGGTCGGCGGCCCCGACGTGGCGGACGCGGACTTCGGCCCGCTCAACAACCCCGACCAGCTGGCCCGGGTGAGCGGCCTGGTGGACCGGCTGCCCGACCACGCCGAGGTGACCACCGGCGGGCACAAGCTCGGCGGCCGCGGCTTCTTCTACGAGGCGAGCGTGGTCAGCGGGGTGCGGCAAGGCGACGAGATCGCGATGAACGAGATATTCGGCCCGGTGATCACCGTGCAGCGGTTCTCCGACGAGGACGAGGCCGTGCGGTGGGCCAACGGCACCGAATACGGGCTGGCCTCCAGCGTCTGGACCCGCGACCACGGGCGGGCCATGCGAATGTCGCGGCGGCTGGACTTCGGCTGCGTGTGGATCAACACCCACATCCCGATCGTGGCCGAGATGCCGCACGGCGGGTTCAAGCATTCCGGGTACGGCAAGGACCTGTCGCTGTACGGGCTCGAGGACTACACCCGGATCAAGCACGTGATGAGCTCGCTGGACTGACCCGGTTGGATGGGGGGGCGCGACGGCCCGGGCCGGCTGGTGGGCCGGCCCGGGCCGTCGTATGTCCGGGGCCGCCCCGCCAACCGCACGTTGGGCGCGTCCTGTCAGTAGACCATTAGCGTATTCACCGTTACCATTGATCAAGGAAATTTTTTACCTCACGTAAACGCATTAATGCACGGCGAACAGATGTATAACGGTGCCAAAATAGATGCTAAAAGGACACCGAGCGTAATCAATTCTTGACGCCGTGCTGATGGCATAGATACGATCTTGGAGCGCTCTATAACCGTCCGTATCGGCGGTTACTGTAAGTGGTATTGATACGGTAATTCCGACGGCCTGACCTGGTCGTTTACCGGATTCTCCGCGTTCAGCAAATCATCCGCCAGCCGATGGCATTTGTTCTCTTGTTTCCGTCTAATCCGACAGTGAAGCTTGGCTACGTCGGCTGTTTGGCCGGCCGATGCGGGAAGCGCATCGAGCGCAACGCGCAGTCGTCTCACGAGGAGGACGGTAAGGGAATGCGCATGCTTAGCAAGGTCCTGGCCGGGACCGCGGCCGCGGCGGCTGCGGTCGCCCTGACCGCGGGCCCCGCGCTGGCGGACCCGCCGAACGGAGTGACGCCCCGGGTGACCGACGCGGTGGGCACTGGCTCGAACACCACGCAGTACGTGCTTGACCAGTTGTCGCAGGACTACAACAACGCGAACAAGAGTGCCACGACGAAGCTCTACAGCTGGGACGCCGTCAACCCGGACAGCCTAGCCATCGGCGACAACATCGTGACCAAGAAGGGTTGCGCCACCCTCGCCCGCCCGGACGGCTCCTCGGCCGGCATCACGGCGCTCGACGAGAACGTCACGGACCCCTCGAACAAGAAGTACTACTGCATCGACTACGCGCGATCCTCACGGGCCAGGGAGTCCACTGACCCGCCGTTCGCCGCGGGCGGCGTGGCCTTCGTCTCGCTGGCCGGCGACGCGGTCACCTGGGCCGACCGCGACACGGCCGCGGGTGGCACCGACGCTCCCGCCAACCTGACGACGGCGCAGCTCGTGAAGATCTACGAGTGCAAGGACACCAACTGGGACCAGGTCGGCGGCAAGAACGCGCCGATCGAGGCCTTCCTGCCCCAGACGTCCTCGGGCACCAGGTCGTTCTTCCTGACCGCGCTCGGGGGCGGCACCACACCGATCACTCCCGGGTCGTGCGTGCAGGACGGCACCACCAAGGACCCGAACAGCCTGGAAGAGAACGAGGGCATCAACCCGATACTGAACAGCCCCGAGTCGATCTTCATCTACTCGGTGGCCGCCTACCTGTCGCAGGCGTACCACTCCCCCGCCTGCATCAACAAGGAGTGCACCCCGGTCAAGTCCGGGCCGCCCTGCAAGAAGCCCACCAGTTCGCAGAACGCCTTCGGCTGTGACGAGACCGGCGTACTGCAGCTCAACACGCTCAACGGCAGCAAGCCGACCGCGCCGTGGCCGCTGACCGCGAGCACCACGACCGCGAAGATCAACCAGAGCTTCGATCTCGCGTTCCAGCGGACGGTCTACGACGTGGTCCGCTACGACCCGAACACCGCCGACCACATCCCGGGTGCCGAGTCGGGTGCGCCGGGAGGCATCGACCTGGACAAGTTCTTCGGCGCCAGTGGCTACATCTGCACCAACGCCACGGCGAAGAAGGCGATCACGAACTACGGCTTCCTGAACACCTGGAAGCTCTCCACCTGCGGAGCCACCAGCTAAGTAAAGGGAAATTCCCAAAAAGACAAAGCAGAAACCAATTAAACGATAACCCGGCTTTTGCTGCCGGATGGCCCAGGCGGGCCGTCCGGCAGTCCTGTTGCCACGGGCCACCACTCCCGCGTGGCCCGGAAGATCCGCACGGAAAGAGGCCCAGGGATGGGCCGGTGGCCAGGAACACCAGAGGCGACTGGCCCGAAGGGAATCCTCGCGGGCAGGAGGGCAGAAAGGTCCAGGCAGAACCAGAAAGAAGAGACTGGAGCTGGGCCCGCGAGTACCGCCCCGGAGGATGACGTCCAGGAACTGGAAAGGTCCAGGAGGGCCGGAAGGCAGGGGCCGGAGCCGGCCCAAGGAGCCCTCGCGGGCAGGGCAGAAAAGGGTCTGGGGAGCACTAGAAAGCGGGGGCCGGAACCGGCCCGCGGAAACTGGGGCCGGGCCGGACGACGTCCAGGAACTGAATGCATTACGCCTCGTGACGGTATACTGCAATTCCTGTAATCGGTCGCTGGCGCAGTTCACAGACGCCCAGAAAGTACTTTTAGTTAGTTTCTCACCAAATCTTTATCTTTCCACTCGGGAAAGTTAGCTTTAGCCCGGGCGGCCGCAGCGCTCAGGCAGAGAGCCCTGCGATCTCGGGTGCGACCCGCGCATCGTTCGCCGCACACGTCATGTCATCTTCGTGTGGAGGACGCAGTATGCGCATGCTCAGCAAGCTTCTGGCGGGGGGCGCAGCCATCGTCACGACGATCGCCCTCACCGCCGTTCCCGCGCTGGCGGATCCGCCCAGCGGGACCACGCCACGGCCGGCCGACGCGGTCGGGGTCGGCGCGGACACCACGCAGTACCTGCTGGACCAGCTGGCGGGCTCGTACGACTCCGCTCACAAGAACAACAAGACGCTGCTCTACAGCTGGGATGCGACCAACCCGTCGACCGGCGCCGTCGGTGACAATATCGCGACCAAGTCGAACTGTGCGGTCATCTCACGCCCGAACGGAACGGGGCAGGGCGTCTCGGCCCTGGACGCGAACGTCACCGACCCGAAGTCGCCCAGCAACTACTGCGTCGACTTCGCCCGCGCCGCCTCCCCTCGTACGGCCAGCGATCCGCCGTACGCGGCGGGCGGCATCGCCTTCGTGTCCCTGGCCGGGGACGCGGTCACCTGGGCCGACCGGAGCACCGCCGCCGGTGGCACTGACGCGCCGGCCAACCTGACCGTCACCCAGCTCATCAAGATCTTCGAGTGCCAGTACACCAACTGGAAGCAGGTCGGCGGCAAGAGCGCACCCATCAAGGCCTTCCTGCCGCAGACATCCTCCGGCATCAGGTCGTTCTTCCTGCTCGCGCTCGGCGGCGGCACCACGCCGATCACCCCGGGTTCGTGTGTCATCGACGGCACCACCAGCGACCCCAACAGCCTGGAGCAGAACGAAGGCGTCAACGCGATACTGAACAGTCCCGAGACGATCTACATCTACTCGGTGGGCGCGTACCTGGCCCAGGCCTATCATTCGGCCGCCTGCATCAAAACCAACTGCAGCCCGAACGCCTCCGGCGAGATCTGCAAGCCGAGCGGGAGCCAGAACGAGTTCGGCTGTGACGAGACCGGCGTGCTGCAGCTCAACACGATCGGCGGCAGCAAGCCGACCGCACCGTGGCCGCTGACCGCTACCAGCACCAAGGCCATCATCAACAAGGGCTTCAGCCTCGCGTTCCAGCACACCCTGTACGACGTGGTCCGCTACGACCCCAACACCACCGACCACATCCCGGGCGCCGAGAAGGGTGCGCCCGGCGGGATCAACCTGGAGCAGTTCTTCGGCGCCAGCGGCTACCTGTGCACCGCCGCCGCGGCCAAGACCGCCATCAAGAACTACGGCTTCCTGCCGACCTGGAAACTCAGCACCTGCGGGGCGACCAGCTAGCCGGGCTGGCCAGCTGGTCCTTTGCATCCATTCCCTGGGGTGGCCGGCCCCGGCCCTGGTCACCCCGGGGTGAACCTTACCGACGCGATCGTTCCCCGCCGGAGCGTGATGGAGGAAACAAAGAACAGACCTCAGTTGGCCACCGTGCAGGATTGACAATTTAATAGGCAGCGACGAGATTACGCTAGGTGATGGTGCCGGAGTCAACACGGTGGGTTTATTTTTGCTGCGCCTAAAAGCGGCCCGGCTCGTTTGGAAAAACCAATCTATTTCTTCTCTTTTCGTTCACCCGCAAGTACTCTGCAGGCAACAAACACCTATGACGATCGGAACAGGGGGAATCCGGCCGGCATGCGGACTAGGGGAGAGGCGGAGCGTTTGTCATGAGCGCCGAGATGAACTTTCCGCACGCCCAGGAAATGGCGCCGCCGGACGTTCCGCGCCGCATTGTGAGCCGGGTCTCCACTGGTGACAAGGTGTTCCGGTCGGTTGTGCGCGGCGCGGGGCTCGCCGTTTTCGTGATTACCGGGATGATCCTTACGTTCCTCCTGACGCGGGCCTGGAGCTCGTTCCGCACGGTCGGGTTCTCGTTCTTCACCACCAAGCTCTTCAACGTCAACGTCAACAACTTCGGCATCGGCGCCCTGCTGCCGGACGGGGTGATCATCGCCGCCATCGCGCTCATCATCGCCGTCCCGGTGGCGGTGGCCACCGCGCTGTATATCTCCGAGTACGCGCCGTCCTGGCTGCGCCGTCCGCTGGTCGCGGTGATCGACCTGATGGCAGCCATTCCGAGCATCATCTTCGCGCTGTGGGGTTTCGCCTTCCTGATGGGGAGGATGACCGGGGTGGACAGCTGGCTGGCCCGGCACCTCAGCTTCATCCCGCTGTTCAAGGTCGACCTGCCGCAGAGCCTGCCCGCCAGCTTCACCGACGCGCCCATCATCGTCGGCGTGGTGGTCTCGCTGATGGTGATCCCGATCATCACGTCGCTGTCCCGCGAGATCTTCTCGCAGGCTCCGCAGGCCGAGCGGGAGGGCGCCTACGCGCTCGGTGCCACCCGCTGGGGGATGGTCCGCACGGTGGTGCTGCCGTTCGGCCGGTCCGGGGTCATCGGGGCGAGCATGCTCGGCATGGGCCGCGCTCTCGGCGACGCCATCGTCATCTCGTTCCTGATCACGCCGGTCCTCACGCTGACCCCGCACATCCTGCAGAGCGGCGGGAACTCCATCCCTTACGCGATCATCCTGGACATCTTCAACGGCCCGAAGTACGTCTCCGCCCTGATGGCCGCCGGCCTGGTGCTGTTCGCCATGACTCTGCTGATCAACGTCATCGGTTCGATCGTGGCCGGCCGGTCACGATCCGGCCTGGTCAACGTCGAATGACCGCACAGGCGAGCGCACCGGCGCAGGGTGCGGTGCCGGAACAGGCGGCGGCAGCGCCGCCCCCGGCACAGCGGCGGGTGAAGCTGCGGCGGGTGACCAGGGACGGCGCGCTCACCCTGTTCGGCGCGGCCTTCGGCGCCCTGGGGCTCACCTGGCTGCTCTACGAGCGGGTGCTGGCCTTCAGCGGGGTGCTCGGCTTCTGGCTGAGCTGGTACGTGATCTTCCTGCTGATGTACTGCGCGATGGCGGCGGTGCAGTGGGACCGGCGCGCGGTGGCCGACCGGGTCGCCTCGGTCGCGTTCGGCACCGGTGGCCTGCTGACCTGCGCGATCGTCGCAGACCAGATCATCTACGTGCTGCTGCGCGGTGGGCACGTGGCCACCCACCTCAGCTTCTCCACCCACACCCTGGCCCGTACCGGGTCGCTGAGCCCGCTGTTCTCCGGTGGTGACCTGGAGGGCATCGTGGGCACGCTGGAGATGCTGGGACTGGCCACGCTGTTCTCGGTGCCACTCGGCATCACCGCTGCGATCTTCCTGTCCGAGGTGGGCGGGGCCTGGGCCCGTCCGGTGCGCACCCTGGTCGAGGCCATGACCGCGCTGCCCGACATCATCGCCGGGCTGTTCATCCTGGCCTTCGCCATCCTCACCCTGGGCATGCAGGAAAGCGGTGTGGCCGCGGCGCTGGCCCTGGCAGTGACGATGATGCCGATCGTCACCCGCGGCGCTGAGGTGGTAATCAGGATCGTCCCCGGCATGCTGCGCGAGGCGTCCTACGCGCTCGGCGGCAGCCAGTGGCGCACGGTGTGGAACGTCGTGCTGCCCACGGCCAGGCCGGGCCTGGCCACCGCGGTCGTGCTGGCCATGGCCCGGGGCATCGGGGAGACCGCGCCGGTGCTGCTCACGGCCGGCTACGCCAAGGGAATGAACGCCAACCCGCTGCACGGCTGGCAGCCCAGCCTGGTGACGTACATCTTCAACGAGCATCAGCTGCCCGACCCGAACGACCAGGCTCGCTGCTTCGGCGCCGCGGTCACGCTCATGGTGCTCGTCCTCGTCCTGTTCGCCATCGCCCGCTGGCTCGGTGGTGGCAAACCCGGCGAGCTCAGCCGCCGGGACCGCCGCCGGATCGCCAGGGAGGCGGTCCGCCGATGATCACCCGAGGAACGCGTATGCGTCACACAGCCCCGCACCGCCCGTCCTGGCTGCGGCGGGCGGTGGCGCTCGCCGGCGCCGTGGGCCTGCTCAGCCTGGGCTCCCTGGCCTCGGCCACCGCCCTCGCCACGTCCCCAGGGTCGGCCACGTCCCCAGGGTCGGCCACGTCCCCGGGGCCGGCCACGTCAGCGGGCGCGCACGCCAGTGATTCCGCCGTGACGGTCACCGGGCCGGCCATGTACAACCCGAAGACCAAGGCCCCGTACCCGACCAAGAGCACGGTGACGGTCAGCCAGACCGCCAGCCTGGTCAACCAGTTCGTGACCGTGTCGTGGACCGGGTTCACCCCTAGCAACAGGCAGGGATTCCCGGGAGGCTACAGCGACCTGACGCTGTACCCGGTGCAGGTGGCCCAGTGCGAAGGCACCGATCCCAGCAGCATCACGGCCAACTGTGACGGCCTGTCCTACATGGTGCAGGAGCCGGGCGCGGCCGGGCCCACCACCGAGGCCGACGGGCTGACCGGCAAGGCGGTGAGCGACACCCAGGGTGGCACCGGCAGCGTCAGCATCCAGATCCTGACCTCGGTGCAGGACTCGGCCCTGGGGTGCGACGAGCAGCAAGCCTGCTCGCTGGTGATCCTGCCCATCGACGGCGGCGACTACGGTGGCCCCGGCCAGAAGCCGGACTGCTCCGATCACAAGGGCGACAGCGGCCAGGAGTGGGCGACCACCAGCCACGTGCTCGCCACCGTGCCGGACTACACCGCGTGCGCCTGGAACGACCGGACCGTCATCCCGCTGCACTTCGCCCCGGACAACTCCGACTGCAAGTTCAACAACGCGGACTTCACGGTGGCCGGCTCGCCGATGATGCAGCGGGCCATGACGTCCTGGATCACCAAGCTGTGCGGGGGCTCCAATCCGGTCCACTTCACCTTTGAGGGAACGCTGAACGAGCCGGACGCCCGCACCGACTTCCTCAACGGCGCCGACGACGTCGCGCTGACCACCGAACCCGCCGGCTCCCCTGCCGTGGGCCGGTCCTACACGTACGCGCCGGTCGGCATATCGGCCACCGTCATCGCCTACTGGATGGACGATCCGTCCACCGGCGTGCCGTATACCGGCCTCAAGCTGACCGCCCGGCTGGCGGCCAAGCTGGTCACCGAGTCCTACTCCTACGACGGCTACGGATGCACCAAGCTGGACGTGAAGGACCCGCCGGCCAACGGGTGCAACATGGCCGTGTACGGCAATCCGGAAGGGCTGTTCAACGATCCGGATTTCCGCCAGTACAACAAATTCCAGCCGGCCAACTCCGCCGACGAATACCAGCCGGACTTCCCCACCGTGCTGTCCGGGAACAGCGACATGACCTACGAGGTCACCAACTGGATCGCCGCCAGCTCCTCGGCGGAGTCGTTCCTGCAGGGCACACCGGACCCGTGGGGGATGCGGGTCAACACCAACTACCTGGACGCGAAATTCCCCGAGGAGGCGTTCGAGTCCCAGGACCAGAACACGCTCTGGTCAGACGAGTACAGCCCGCAGTTCCCGCTCGCCCGGGTGCTCTTCTACCAGGCTGACAACTGGAATCCCGGGCTGTTCCCGTACGGCGGCACCTGCGAGCCCGAGCCCTGCGTGCCGCAGCCGCAGGCCAACCCGAACGAGCCGCCCGGCTCGCGGGACCTGCTCGCCATCGTGGACGAGGCCGACGCCGATCCGCTCGACTTCCCGACCGCGGCGATCCAGAACCACGCCGGTGAGTTCGTGACCGCGACACCGGCCTCGATGACCGCCGCGGTGGACAGCATGACCACCAGCTCCAACGGCATCACCGAAGACGACAACCAGGACACCACCAGCAAGGACGCCTACCCGCTGACCATGGTGGTGTACGCGATGGTGCCGACCAGCCACACCCCCAAGCCGGAGGCCAGGAAGATCGCCCAGTGGCTGGACTACGTGGCCGCAGACGGGCAGCACCAGGGCACCGCGGTCGGGCAGCTGCCCGCCGGGTACCTGCCGCTGCCGGCCGGCATGCGCAAGCAGACGCTGACGGCGGCCGAGGAGGTGCTGCACCAGACCGGCGCCAAGCCACCGGGCGGTTACCGCAGCGGCGGCGGCGGCGGCAAGCACGGCGGCAGCCCGGGCGGCGGGTCGCCGTCCGGAAAGCATCCAGGTGGCTCGGGCAAGAGCTCGGCCCCGTCCACCAGCCCGTCCTCGGTGGCCAAGGTGAACGCCGCTTACAGCAGCCCGGACTCCGACGGGCTGATCCGGTGGGTGCTGCCGCTCCTGCTGGTGGTGGGCGCGCTGCTCGCGCTGGCCGGGCCTGCGGCCATCGTGCTCAGCCGGCCCGGCGGCCGGGCGGCACTGAAAGCGGGCTGGCACCGGGTATCGACCTTCACGTCCCGGCTCGGGAGGAACGCGTAATGGCCAAGTTCGGGCGACGTCCGTGGAGACTGTGGCGGCCAGCCCAGCTCGCTCTCGTCGCGGTGCTCACCGTGCTCGGGCTGGTGCTCACCCACGGGGTGGCCAGCGCCAGCGGCTACGTGACGATCGAAGGGTCGGGCTCGTCCTGGGCCTACATC
>Ga0070737_10006427_pt1 | contig 10773 bp, 12 predicted proteins | sample Coa_R1_10_FD_66438 | JGI IMG/M metagenome (GOLD analysis project Ga0070737, IMG submission 66438) | Surface soil microbial communities from Centralia Pennsylvania, which are recovering from an underground coalmine fire - Coalmine... | ecosystem: Environmental > Terrestrial > Soil > Unclassified...
TGGCCAGTGCGACCGGCACGAAGCTACGCGGCTTCCACTCGAATAGCAATAGCTCCACAGCCAGCGCCACCGCGGCGACCGGAGTCATGAACGTCGCCGACATGCCGCCCGCCGCGCCCGCGACGAGCAACGTGCGCCGCTCCGCACTGGTCAGGTGCAGGAACTGGGCGACCATCGAGCCAAACGCACCACCGGTCATGATGATCGGCCCCTCGGCCCCGAAGGGGCCGCCGCTCCCGATCGAGATCGCCGAGGATAACGGCTTCAGGAACGCTACCCGGGGCTCGACGCGGCTGCCGTTGATCAGGATCGCCTCGATCGCCTCAGGAATCCCATGGCCGCGGATCCGCTCCGAGCCGTAGCGCGCCATCACCCCGATCATGAGCCCGCCGAGGACGGGAACCAGCACCGCCAGTAGCCCCAACGTGTTCCCGGCCGGGGAGATCAGGGTGGTATCCCACCGCTGGTAGTAGAAGAGATTGGTGAACAGGCCGATCAAACGCAGCAGCGCCAGCGAAACGAACGCGCTCAGCGCCCCGATGGCCACTGCGAGCGCGGCGATCGGCAGTAGGCGCGGCGTGGCGGTGAAGTCGCCAAGCCGCTCGGCGGGCCGGTCGTGGCCCGCCTGCGGTAGCCGCCGCACGAGCGCGGCAAGCCGTGGAACGCTCAGTGACGCCCTCCTCGCCGAAACGGATATAGCCCCCCACGAGCGAGCCGCCCGCCATGCCCCGGGGCGACCACGGCGCCCCGGAGGACCACTACCTGGCGTGCAACTACCACGGCGCGCCCTCAACTCACCGCGCCCGCCTCACCCAGAGGGAACCACGGCCCGAAGCACCGCGGCAGAACCACTAGCATACCGCTAGCAGGTGAGGTCCTACTCGAGGGCGCAGCACCAACTAGCAGTCCGCTGGCGTACTAGCAGGGAGGCACGGACTTGCGTGCTGGTGTACCGACCCGGGCGCCGGTGGGGCAGCCGGAGCCTACCAGCACGCACTCGCGGCATCGCCCGATGCAGATAATAACGCTCTTATTTTGGTCGGACAAGAGAGGGGGGCTATGCGGCAGCCGCTCGGCGCCTCAGCGGCTCATCGCCCGCACGCGGTCGAAGCAGGGGCTGCAATACACGGGCCTATCGCCACGAGGGAGGAACGGCACGAGTGTTTGCACGCCGCACTCAGCACAGATCACGGGGTGCATCTCGCGGCGGCGCGGCTCCATCGGCTCCAGGCCTGTAGTCGCGCGTTCCGCTTTGCGGGCGGCGCGGCAGGCGGGGCAACGACCGGGCTCGTTCAACAGGCCCTTGAGCTGGTAGAACTGCTGCTCGCCCGCGGTGAACACGAACTCGCGGCCGCAGCCACGGCAGACCAGCGTTTTGTCCACGAACATCCTGGGGGTACCTCCCGCTGCACCGACTGGTATGGCCAGGCTGAAGGGTCCTGAGGCTGGTGCCGTTCCTCGCGCTCGGTCCCCGGATAGTCGCGCAGATACGCTGGTCAGCCCGGACGCCAAGCGAGCCGCGCCCAATATAGCGACTCACTCGACCGTTTGCAAGCGACCAGGCGGCCGTGCGAGCGATGCAGCCGAGCGGGCGCCCACAGCGCCGGAAAGCGCGGCACGGTCGCCTAGGGGGGCGTACCGGGCGAGGGCGCGCCGGCCCTCTCCAGGGCGATGCGCCGCGGCCGCTGCGTCGCCGGCCGCGGGAAGCGGAGAGCGAGCAGACCGTGCTCATAGGTCGCGTCGCAGCGGTCGGGATCCACCGGGTACGGCAGCTCGACCGTGCGCTCGTAGGGCCCGAGGCGAAACTCATGCCGCAGCCAGCGGTGGCGCCGCGGCTCGGCCGGCGCCGCGCCGGGCGCGTCCGGTGTGGCGACCTGGGGCTCGTCGCGGCGAGTCGTCGTGCGGACCTGCAATTGGGTACCCCGCACCTCGACTTCGATGTCATTGGGGCTGACACCTGGCAGCGGCAGCACGACCAGCAGGTCGCTGTCGGTCTCGTACATGTTCACGGGCGCTCCCACGGGGGCCGCAGCCATATGTGGCTCGGCCGCGCGCGACATCACACGCGCCTCGCTGAATAGGTGCTCTACGAGGTCGCGCAGGGGCACGCCGGTGTAGAGATCGCCGAGCGAGTAGTTGCGCAGCATGGCCCTTCCTTCCTCTCGCCCCTGATGCCTGCCAGCCTTGCTAGTTCGCCCAGGCAGCAGACGGCTCCACGTGGCGGAGCGGCGCAAGGGGTGTGCCAGCAGGACGCCACCAGGACCGGGTGGACCGCGAGCGGGCCGCTGCGGTAGATTGCGCTCGACAGCCAGCTCGGCTCGCGCGCGGGGCGACGCTGCAGCCGGGCAGACGATATGCGGGAGGGGCCATGGCGACGGTACAGGAGCGATTCGTCACGCTGAACGAGATCCGGCGGGCAGCGCGGGCCAACCTCTCGCCCGAGGCCTGGGACTACGCCTCCGGCGGCGCCGAGACGGAGACAGCGCTGCGCCGCAACCGTCGCGCCATGAGCCACTACGTGTTCGTGCCGCGCGTGCTGCGCGACGTGAGTCAGCTCGACACCACGACCACGTTTCTGGGCCTGCCACTGGCGATGCCGATCATGATCGCCCCGATGGGCTCGATGTTCCTGCTGCACCCCGACGGCGACCTGGCGCTGGCCCGCGCGGCCGGCCAGATGGGCACCATCTACTGGCTGAGTACCATGACCCGCTGGGAGCCGGAGGAGGTGGCTGCGGCGGCCACGGGTCCGCTGATCTTCCAGCTCTACTGGCGCGGCGACCACGCCTGGGCCGAGGCACTCATCCGGCGTATCGAGGCCGCCGGCTTCCGGGGCCTGGCCCTGACCGTCGATGTGCCCATGTACGGCCGCCGCGAGCGCGATCTGGAGAAGCGCTACGATCCCCGTGGCCAGGGTAGCCGCCGCTGGCAGAACTTCCCACCGGCCGAGGAGGGCGACCGCCGCATCGCCTCGCTGACCTGGGCCGACGTGAACTGGCTGAAGCGCACCACGCGACTGCCGCTGATCGTCAAGGGCATCCAGAGTGTCGAGGACGCGCGCCTGTGTGTCGAGCACGGCGTCGACTGCGTGTACATCTCCAACCACGGCGGCCGCCAGCTCGACTACGCGCCCGCGCCGATCGAGCTGGTGGCCGACATCGCCGCGGCGGTGGCCGGCCGCGCGGAGATCGTCGTCGACGGTGGGTTCCAGCGCGGCACCGACATACTCAAGGCGCTGGCCCTGGGCGCCCGCGCGGTGTGCATCGGCAAGGCGGCGGCCTGGGGCCTGGCCGCCGCGGGCGCCGAGGGCGCGGCGCGCGTGCTGGAGCTGCTGCACCTCGAGCTGCGCATCGCCATGGCCAACACCGGTCAGACCTCGGTCCGCACGGTCGGGCCGGAGCTGGTGCGGCGCGTCTGCGCCTGCGAGTAAACGCAGACAGTGGTCGGCGATTCATGGGCGGCGCACCCCGACGAGCGGGCGCCGCCCCGCGTTGAGGAGTGTCGATGGGCATCCAGACGCTAGTGGTGGGCATGCGCGAGCGGATCGAGCGGGCGCGGCCCACGATCGACCCCGCGATCGAGGTGACCTACGCGGAGGTGCAGCCGCTCGACGCGCTGGCACCGTTGCTGGCCGCGGCCGAGGTGCTGTACCCGATGTCCGGGCTGCGCGTCGATGAGGCGCTGCTGGCCTGGGCGCCGCGGCTGCGGCTGGTGCAGGTGAGCAGTACCGGTTACGACTACATCGATCTGGCCGCCGCCGCGCGGCGCGGGATCCCCGTGTGCCACGTGCCGGGCGCCAACGCCCTCTCGGTCGCCGAGCACGTGTTCCTGCTCATGCTGGCGCTGTACCGCCGGTTGATCCCCAACCACCTCGGCATCGTGGCCGGCGAGTACGCGGCGGCCAAGCGCCGCGACATGGCCACGGGCATCTACGATCTGTACGGCAAGACGCTAGGCATCGTCGGCTTCGGCCGCATCGGCCGGCAGGTGGCGCGCCGGGCCATTCCGTTCGAGCTGACCACGCTGTACTACGACATCGTGCGCCCCGACCCGATCGAGGAGCAGACCTACCAGGTGCGCTACGCGCCGCTGCCCGAGCTGCTGGCCACGGTGGATATCCTGACGGTGCACGTCCCGCTGGAGCCGGCCACCTACCACCTGATCGGCGACGCCGAGCTGGCGCTGATGAAACCATCGGCGATCGTCATCAACACGGCGCGGGGGCCGCTGGTGGACCCGGCGGCGCTGGCAGCGCGGGTGGCCGACGGCCGGCTGGCCGGCGCGGCGGTCGACGTGTTCGAGCGCGAGCCCGCCCCGCCCGACGACCCGCTCGTCCGGCTGGCGGCCAGTGGCTGCGATCGCCTAGTATTGACCACCCACCTGGCCGGGGTCACCCACGAGGCCGGCCAGCGGAGCATCCAGCGCGCGTTCGACAACATCGCCCGGCTGGCGCGCGGCGAGCCGCTGCAGGCCGTGGTCAACGGCGTGGCGGCGCCGCGGCCGGCCGTCGCGCCGTAGCGCCACCCGGCGCCGCGGCCGGTAGGAGGACGAGCCATGGAGGCGACCGAGGTCAGCGTCCGGGCCAGCGAGGCGGTCGCGCAGCTACTCGCCTGCGGCATCACCCACGTCGTCTGGCTGCCGGACAGCGAGTCGAGCTTCCTGTACCAGGCACTCCAGCAGGCCGAGGCTGCCGGCCAGCTGCGCGTGGTGCCCATCTGCCGCGAGGGCGAGGCGATCCCGCTGGCCCTGGGCCTGCTGATGGGCGGCCAGCGGCCCGTGATCATCATCCAGAACACCGGCTTCTTCGAGGCAGGCGATTCGCTGCGCGGGCAGGCGCTCGACTTCGGCCTGCCGCTGCTGCTGCTCATCGGCTATCGCGGCTGGCACCCCGACCGCGCGCAGATGACCGACACCGCGGCGATCTATCTGGAGCCCGTGCTGCGCGCCTACGGCGTGCCGTTCTACCTGCTCGACAGCCCGGCCGCGCTGCCCCTTATTCCCAAGGCGTACGCGGAGGCGCAAGCGCGGCGCGGCCCGGTGGCCGTGCTCATCGCGGGCGAGTGGGAGTGAGCCCATGCTGCCGTACCGCGACGCGCTGCGCGTGCTGGTGGCCCAGCGGCGCAACGAGCTGGTGATCGCGCCGTTCCAGGCGGCAATCGTCTGGGAGGAGCTGAGCACGCGCCACGAGCTGGACCTGCCGTACTACGGCTCGATGGGCAAGGCGGCCAGCACCGGCCTGGGGGTCGCCCTGGCCGTGCCGCACCTCGACGTATGGGTGCTCGACGGCGACGGCAGCCTGCTGATGAACCTCGGCTGCCTGGTCACCACCGCGCACCTGGCCCCGCCGAACCTCTGGCACTTCGTGCTGGAGAACGGCGTCTACGGCACCACCGGCGGCCAGCCGATCCCAGGACGCGACCGCGTCGACTTCGCCGGGTTCGCGCGCGCCGCGGGGTTCCCGCGCGTGTTCGCCTTCGACGAGCTGGCCGCGTTCGAGCGCGCCCTGCCGACGGTGCTCGCGCGGACGCCCGACGCGGGCCCGCTCCGTGGCCCGACGTTCGTCGCGCTGCGGGTGACCGCCGAGCAGTTCCCGCGCCGCGTGCCGCGCCGCACGACGAAGCAGGCGCTGCCGGAAGTCTGGCAGACGGTCGAGCGGATCGCGCGGGAGACTGTTGCCGCCCGCGACAGGCACTAGCGCCCTGGAGCGCTGGGCGGAGCGCACAGACGACTACCGCACGGCCCGCCTGCCGCTCTGGGCAGAAAGGGACGCACATGAGCGCTCGCGGCTTCCTGGGCAGTGCGGCGCTGCTGTTCCTACTGGCCTGCCAACCGGCCGCCCCGGCGCCCGCGCCGCAGCCCGCGCAGGCGGGCAGTTCGGCCGCCGCGGTCCAGCCGACCGCCACCTCCTCGCCGGTCCCCCTGCACCCCGTCAGGTTCGGCCTGACGACGGTGAGCGGAACGGTCGCGCCCATCTGGGTGGCGCTGGAGCAAGAGATCTTCACGCGTCACGGGCTGGCCGTGGAGACCGTCGCCATGTCGCCGGCGGCGGTGAGCCAGGCGCTGACCGCCGGCAGCCTCGACCTGGCGACTAGCGGCGGCAGCGCGATCAGCGCCTACGTGGGCGGCGCCACCGACCTGGTGTTCGTCGCCGGCCTGGTGAACAAGGCCCACTTCAAAGTACTGAGCCGGCCCGAGCTGGCGAGCATGGAGGAGCTACGCGGCAAGACCATCGGCTCGTCGACCGCCGGCTCCGGTGCCTCGATGGCCCTGTTCGAGACGCTGCGCCGCTTCGGGCTGGAGCCGAACCGCGACGTGCAGATCAGCTACTTACGCGAGCAGCCCAACATCGCCAGTGGGCTGCTCAGCGGCGCGGTCGACGCGGGCGTGCTGGCGCCGCCGTTCACCGACCAGGTCGAAGCGCAGGGCGCGCGTGTGCTAGTGGATATGCGCCAGTTCAACGTCGAGCTGGCCGGCACCAACCTCACGACTACGCGTACTTTCCTGGCGCGCGAGCGCGAGGTCGCGCGGCGCTTCGTGATGGCCTATGCCGAGGCACTGCGCTTCGCCCGCGAGCACCGTGAGCCGACCGTCGCCGCGATCGTGCGTGGCACCCAGAACCCCGATCGCCAGCAGGCCGAAAGCGCTTATGCGATCTACCGCGACTTATGGGACCTCTGGCCGACCGAGGGCGCTATCCAGACTGTCCTGAACAACCTCGACGAGCCGGGCGCGGACCGCGTGCGCCCGGCCGAGCTGCTCGACCTGAGCATCCTGCACGAGCTGGAGCGCAGCGGCTGGCTGGCCCAGCACTACGGCGCCCCGTGAGCGGCTCAGCCGCCGATAGCGACTACCAGCCGCCCGCGCGTCGCCCCCCGTACGATCGCGCGCAACGCCTCCGGCACCTCGTCGAGCGCGATCTCGCGCGCGATGTGGCTGTCTAGGTGGGGCGGGCGCAGGTCGGTTGCCAGCCGCTGCCAGATGGCCACGCGCCGGTCGTGCGGGAGCTGCACCGAGTCGATGCCCAGCAGGGTCACCCCGCGCAAGATGAAGGGGAACACCGTCGTCTGCACGGCCGCGCCGCCCGCGTTGCCCGAGAGCGCGATGCTGCCGCCGTAGGCCATCGTGCGCAGTAGGTAGGCGAGCGTGGCGCCGCCCACGGCGTCCACCGCGCCGGCCCAGCGCCCGCGCTCCAGCGGCCGCTCGCTGGGCGCGCTGGTCTCGGCGCGGTCGAGCAGCTCGCGCGCGCCCAGTTCGCGCAGGTAGGTGTGCGCCTCCGCCGAGCCGGTACTCGCCACCACGTGGTAGCCACGCGCCGCCAGGATGTCCACGGCGATCGAGCCCACCCCACCCGACGCGCCGGTGACCACCACGGGGCCGGCATCGGGCCGCAGGCCCATGTACTCGAGGCGATCGACCGACAGCGCGGCGGTGAAGCCGGCGGTGCCCAGCGCCATCGCCTGCCGCAGCGTGAGCCCTGCAGGCAGCGGCACCACCCACTCGGCAGGCACGCGCGCGCACTCGGCATAGCCACCGTGATGGGCCACGCCGAGATCGTAGCCGTGTACGATCACGGGGTCGCCGGGACGGAAGCGCGGGTCGGCGCTCGTCTCGACGGTGCCCGCCAGGTCGATGCCCAGGATCAACGGGTAGCGGCGCGCCACCTTGCCGTCGGCGCGGGCGGCCAGGCCGTCCTTGTAGTTCACCGACGAGTAGGCGACACGGATCGTCACGTCTCCGGGCGGCAACTCGGCGAGCGACCATTGCTGCACGCCGACACGCGTGTCCCCCGCCTGCTGCTCCACGACCACCGCGCGAAACGTCTCCATGCCTGCTGCCTCCCCGCTAGCGCCTACCGACGCGGCGCTGGGGAACATGGTAGCCAGCCGTGCCGCCCCCTACCAACCCCGGCCGGGCGAGCGAGGCGCCCCGCACTAGCAACCACCCCAACCGAAAGCGGCTCTAGGCGGGCGTGCGGCGCACAGGCAGTAATAGCCACAGCAGGGCGTACAACAGCAGGCCGGGCACGCCGCCGGGCAAGAAGAACAGCAAGAACACGAAGCGAACCAGCCACACGGGCAAGTGCAGCCCCTCGGCGAGCCCGCCGCAAACGCCTGCGATGAGCCGGTGCCGGCGCGAGCGATACAAGCCAGCCATAGCGATCACCTCCTGCCCTGTTCAAGCAGCCGGCGTGCCAGGCTGGCGCGCTACAGCTCCTTTCCGCGCCGCCCCACTCGCCCGGGGCCTCGCGCTAGGGGTTCGGCAGCGGCTGGCCCACACCGACCGCGCAGGTGGCCCCTTTCTCAGGTTGCTGCGGCCCGTTGGCGTAGCGGTTGACGAACTCGGCCAGCCGCGGGTCGTTGGCGTCGTCGACCTTAAGCTGGAGCCCCCACGCGCTGGCCACGATCGGGCTGGGCAGCGGCGGGTCCGCCCAGGGGCTCACCAGCACGAAGTCGGGCTTGATACGCGCCAGGCTGCGCAGCTTCTGCACCTGTTCGTCGGGCAGGTCGGGCCGATAGGTGATCCAGACGGCACCGTGCTCCAGCGAATGGACAGCCATCGGGTTGTACAGCGGCTGATCGTACACGCCACACTTGTACCAGTACTCGGCGTGGGGCCCCCCCACGGGCGGGGTCTGGGGATAAGCGACATCGCCCGCCACATGCTCCCGGCTGAGGTTCTCGAACCGCTCCACCCCAGGGATCGGCTGGGCCGCTGGCAGGATGAACAGGAAGTACGCGCCCGCGGCCAGGATGACGACGAGCACCGCGGCGATGAGCCAGGGCAGCAGACGGCGACGCTGGCGAGCCGCGCGCTGCTCGCGCAGCAGCTGCTCGCGGCGCTCCAGCCGGGCCCGCCGGCTCTCTAGACGGCTCCGGCGCGACTCCGTGGTCGGGGTCTCGGGAGATTGGGTCGACACGCGTTCGGGATCGGCCACCGCGCCCTCCGCGCTGGCAGGATGATCCGTGCCCCTGCCCAGACTGTGCAGATGCCACCCTTGCAGTGTAGCGGATCATGGCCCGCCGCGCCGCTCGCCGGGCCGGCCGGGTCACTCGCCGCTGTCCGCGGCGGCCCACGTCGCAAGTTGTTCCCGCAGGGCCTGGTCGAAACCCGCCAGTGTGGCCCCACCGGTGACCACGGCGAACGCGGCCGGCGTCGGCACCCCGGCGCGCTGCGCGTGCAGGAGAGCGAACACGGCCGCAGGCCCGAACCGCTGCGCGAATAGCGCTGCCGCATAGTACGCCTGGCCGTAGGCGCGATCGGCCGCTCCGACCCCGAGGCGGTCCCAGTCGCTGAAGCGCTCCAGCGCGGACAGCGGCAGCAGACGGCCTTCCGCAGCCGCCTGGGCCACCACCCGGGCACGCTGCTGCCGGCGGACCGCTACGCTCTGCGGCGCGACCACGGACAGCACCTCGCCCGCGACATACTCGGCCTGCCCCTCGATCAGCCAAGCGATAGCCTGGGGGAACACGTCGTCGAGGCCCGCGGCCGCCTGAGCCAGGTGCACCGCCTCGTGCGTCAGGTTCCACAGCAGCTCGTAGTCGTTCAGCGCGATGTGCAGGTGCTGCGCCCAACCGCCCTCGGCCGTGCGTACCCCCTGCCGTAAAGCGCGGCTCACGCCCGGCCCACGGTACTGCCCCCCCACGGCCTGTTCTAGATCCCACTCGGACTTGTAGATCACCAGCCGCAGCGGCCCGTGGTACCCTCCGCCCGTGGCCGCCTCCACGGCCGCCAGTTGGGCTTCTAGCAGCCGCGCCAAGCTGAGGGCCACAGACGGCTCCACGCCGTCGTCGCGTTGGAACTCCACGGTCCACTCGCCCAGAGCGAAGCGGGCGAAGCCATCGCTCCCATCCTGCACACTGGGCATATCGCCAGCCGGGGGCACGACGCGCAGCAGATCGAGGGTGAGCTGCGCCGCGCGGGCGTTGGTCGGGTCGGAGAACGCCACAACCTCCTCCGCCCGCGCGGCGGCCTCGGCGAACTCCCCCCGCGCCAGCAACACCCGCGCCAGCACCAGCCGCGCGGCCCCCGCGTTCTCCGCGGGCAGCGCGGGCGCCGCCAGCGCACGCTGGGCATCGCTCAGGGCTTCGGCATAGCGGCCCAGCTCCAAGCCGACCAGCGCGCGGAGCGTGCGCGCCGACTCCTCGTCGGCAGCACGCGTCAGCACGTGATCGAGATCGGCGAGCGCGGCCTGGGGCTGGCCAGCGCGATAGTAGGCCAGCGCGCGCACCAGGCGCGGCGCGAGCCACTCTGGCTCGCGGGCCAGCTGTGCCGAGGCCAGCGCGATCGCCTCACCGTAGCGCCCCGCGCGCACGCTCTCCAGGGCGTCGGGCTCGGCCGCACGGACCGGCGGCATCGCCCCGCTCGGCGGCAGGAGCACCAAGCCGGCGACCACTAGCCCCAACGCGCCCAGGCGGCCAACCAGCGCTCGCCACCGGCCACCCACTCGGCGCCATGGAGCGCGCCCTCGGGCCACGGGCGGTGTAGACTCCACGCTGCCGTCTCCGCTCGTCTGCACGGCCATCGTGCGCCGCTGCCGAGCAGCTGTCAAGTCCCGCTCACACCCTTGTGCCGCGTGGCCAGGGCAACAGCGCTTCTCGCGGCGCGACGGCCCCGGCCGCTCGTGCAATGTGCCTAACCGCCCGAAACGGTTTTCGTGTCGGCTGCCCGATGAAGGGCGCGCGAGGCGAGGGCTAGCCTAGGGGCGGAAGCGGGAAGGAGGTGGCCATGCCCTCAAGCGCGACGGCGGTCAACCCGGGCGATACCGCGTGGGTG
>Ga0070737_10006430_pt1 | contig 10769 bp, 10 predicted proteins | sample Coa_R1_10_FD_66438 | JGI IMG/M metagenome (GOLD analysis project Ga0070737, IMG submission 66438) | Surface soil microbial communities from Centralia Pennsylvania, which are recovering from an underground coalmine fire - Coalmine... | ecosystem: Environmental > Terrestrial > Soil > Unclassified...
CTGCCGGTGCGCGGCCAGCGCACGCATACCAATGCGCGCACGCGCAAGGGCCCGCGCAAGGTTGTCGCAGGCAAGAAGCAGGCCCCGCCTAAAGGCTAGGCGCGCCGACGCGCGCAAGCGCGGCTCAAGACGATCGGCGTGACGCCGACGATCGATGGAAACTGAATACTGATGGCGGAAGAGAACAAAGAGACGAAAGCGCCTGCGGCGAAAGCCGCGGCGGGACCCGCGCCGGCGGCGGGAACGGCGGCGCCCGGCGCCGCGCCAGCGCCCCGGCGGCGGCGGACGCGGCGTTCGGTGCCCGAAGGCGTCGCGCATGTGCATGCGACGTTCAACAACACGATCGTGACGATCACCGATCCGCAGGGACTGGTGGTGGCGTGGGCGAGCGCGGGTTCGGTTGGCTTCAAAGGCTCGCGCAAGGGCACGCCGTTCGCCGCGCAGATGGCTGCGGAGGCGGCGGCGCGCAAGGTTGGCGACTTCGGGATGCGCTCGGTGATCGTGTTCGTCAAAGGGCCGGGCGGCGGCCGCGAATCGGCTGTCCGGGCGCTGCAGGCCACCGGTCTCAACGTGATATCGATCAAGGACGTAACGCCGATTCCGCATAACGGATGCCGCCCGCCGAAACGGCGCCGGGTCTGACGCGGGCAGGGGATAACGGTGGCAAGGAATCTCGGTCCAGTATGCCGGATGTGCCGGCGCGAAGGGCTTAAGCTCTTTCTGAAGGGCGAGCGATGCTATAGCGACAAGTGCGCGATCGAGCGGCGCAACTATCCGCCCGGAGCGCACGGCCAGGCGCGCACCCGCTTTTCGGAATTTTCGATCCGGTTGCGCGAGAAGCAGAAAGTCAAGCGCATTTACGGGATGCTCGAAAAGCAATTCGCCGGTTATTTCGACAAGTCCGAACGGATGCCGGGGATTACCGGCGAAAACCTGCTGGTTCTGCTCGAACGGCGGCTCGACAACGTGGTTTACCGGCTGGGTTTCGCCAGCTCGCTGGCGCAAGCGCGCCAGATCGTCCGGCACGGGCATATCGAAGTGGATGGCAAGACGGTCACGATTCCGTCTTTCCTGCTGGACGTGGGCCAGGTGGTGAGCGTCGGAGAGAAGAGCCGGCAGAAAAAAGTCATCGTCGAAGCGATCGAGCTGGCGCAGCGGCGCGGCGTGCCGCCATGGATGTCGCTGGAGCGCGAACAGTTCCGCGGTTCGTTGAAGACGTTGCCGGCGCGGGCGGATTTGACGACCCCGATCAGCGAGAAGCTGATCGTCGAGCATTATTCGCGCTAGAAGGCCGCGGAGCAGACCGCATGCGCGGACGTTAAACTTCCGGCGGATGGTAAGAACAACACTATGCAGAATGATTGGCGTGACCTGATCAAACCCAAGGCGGTCGAGTTCGAGGAAAAAGAGCTTACGCCCACCTACGGGCGGTTCTTCGTGGAACCGCTCGAACGCGGCTACGGCATCACGATCGGCAATGCGCTGCGCCGCGTATTGCTTTCCTCACTGCCGGGTTACGCGATTACCGCGGTGCGGATCAAGGGCGTCCTGCACGAGTTCTCGACGATCGCCGGAGTCAAAGAGGATGTGACCGATATCATCCTCAACCTCAAAGAGGTGCGCCTGCGCCTGCACGAGGGCGAACAGCTCACGGCGACGCTCAAGGCCAAGGGCGAGGCGGTGGTGACGGCGCGCGAAATCTCGGGCGGGCCGAACCTCGAAATCCTCACGCCCGAGCGCCATATCGCGACGCTCGACAAAGGCGCCGATCTCGATATGGAGCTGGTCATCAAGCGCGGCCGCGGTTATGTGCCTGGCGAGCGCGGCGAAGACGACGAGCCGATCGGAACGATTCGTCTCGACGCGATATTCGCGCCGATCAAAAAGGTCAACTTCGTCGTGACCAACGCGCGCGTCGGCCAGCGCACAGACTACGATCGGCTCGCGCTCGAAATCTGGACCGACGGATCGATCGCGCCGCGCGAGGCCCTTACCTACGCCGCCCGCGTGCTGCGCGACCAGATGTCGATTTTCGCGGGAGTCGAGGAAGAGGTGGAAGCGCCGGCGGCGGGCGCCCGCGCCGAGGCCCATCCGGTGTTCAACGAATACCTGTACCGTCCGGTCGAGGGCCTGCCGATCTCGGTACGCGCCTTCAACGGCCTGCAGAACGCCGATATCAAGTATATCGGCGAGCTGGTGCAGCGGACCGAGCAGGATATGCTCAAAATCAAGAACTTCGGCCGCAAGTCGCTGAACGAAATCAAGGAAGTGCTCACCGACATGGGCCTGTCGCTCGGGATGCGGCTGGAGAATCTGCCGCCGCGCGGCGAACTGGACCGGATGTGGGAGGAGCAGGAGCGGCGCGAGTCGGCCTGACGGGCGCGCTCCGGGGAGTTTATTTCGATGCGCCATCAGAATCAGGGCCGCAAGCTGAACCGCTCGTCGGCCCATCGCAAGGCTCTTTTCAAGAATCTCGTGCTAAGCCTGATCAAGCACGAACGGATCAAGACCACCGACGCCAAGGCCAAGGAGCTGCGCCGGTTCGCCGATCGGATGGTCACCCTGGGAAAGCGCGGCGATCTGGCGGCGCGGCGGCTGGCGTTCGATTTCGTGCAGTCGCGCGACGCGGTGAAGAAGCTGTTTGACGAAATCGCGCCGCGCTTCAAGGATCGGGCGGGCGGCTATACCCGCGTGGTCAAGTTCGGCGTGCGGCGCGGCGACGCCGCTCCGCTTTCGATCATCGAATTCACCGGCTTGTCCGAGGCGGCCGAAGCGAAGAAGCCGCGCAAGAAAAAGGCGGCGCGGGGCGACGCGCAAGGCGCGGAGCGGCGCCAGCGCGCCGCGGCCGGCTGACCGGCTCATCAAATCATGCGCTTGGCGAACGGCGCGCCTCCGGAGCTCCGGAAGCGCGCCGTCGTTTTCTCCGGCCGCGCGCCGCGCCGATTCTGAGTCCGCCGGCGGTCTGATAAACTTCCAGTCAGGACGGTAAATCGCGATGGCTAACGATCTGGTCCAGCCTGAAAAATTCTTTTTGAATCGATTCGGCATGAACGAAAGCGCGCTCGAACGCATCCTGGGCAGCGCGCTCGAACGCAAGGCCGATTACGCCGATCTTTATTTCGAGCATCGCAGCGCCGAAGGGCTGGGACTCGAAGAGTCGATGGTCAATCACACCAGCAAGTCGGTCTCGCATGGCGTGGGCGTGCGGGTCTGCGCCGAGGATCGCACCGGCTACGCTTATTCGGACGAGGTGACGATCGATCGGATGCGCATGGCGGCGGAAGCGGCGCGCGCGATCGCGGATCAGCGCTCCGGCGCGATCGCGCCGGTCGCGGTTGGGAATCGGGTCGCCCGGCACGAGCTTTACGAACTCGAAAGCACGCCGCTGGAGATTCCGCTCGACGAGCGCGCCCGCCTTCTGCATCAGATTGACGAGATGGCGCGCGCGGCCGATCCGCGCATCCGCAACGTGATGGCGTCCTTTGCGGCGGAGCGGAAGATCGTGATGGTCGTGACCAGCGAGGGCCGCATCGCCGCCGACATCCAGCCGCTCTGCCGGCTCAATGTGTCGGTGATCGCCGACGACGGCAAAAGCCGGCAGGTCGGATCGTTTGGCGGCGGCGGACGGGTCGAGTGGAAATATTTTTTCGAGAATGATCGATGGAAGGACTACGTTCGCCATGCGGTGCATCAGGCGGTCATCAATCTCGACGCCGTGGATGCGCCGGCGGGCGAGATGGTGGTGGTGCTGGGCAACGGATGGCCGGGAATCCTGTTGCACGAAGCGATCGGCCACGGACTCGAAGGGGACTTCAACCGCAAGGGGGTGTCGGCGTTTTCCGGACGGATCGGTCAGCGCGTGGCGAGCGAGCTGTGCACCGTTATCGACGACGGCACGATCGCGAACCGGCGCGGCAGTTTGAACGTCGACGACGAAGGCACGCCGACTTCGCGCACTGTGCTGATCGAAAACGGCGTGCTGCGCGGTTATCTGCAGGATCGGATGAACGCGCGGCTGATGAAGATGGCGCCGACCGGCAACGGGCGGCGCGAGAGCTTCGCGCACGCGCCGATGCCGCGGATGACGAACACGTTCATGCTAGCGGGCGAATCGACGCCCGAGGACATTATCAAGTCGGTCAAGCGCGGGCTTTACGCCGTCAGTTTCGGCGGCGGCCAGGTCGATATCACCAACGGCAAGTTCGTGTTTTCCGCGAGCGAAGCCTACCTGATCGAAGACGGCCGGACGACCCGGCCGGTCAAGGGCGCGACGCTGATCGGCAACGGTCCCGACGTGCTGACGCGGGTTTCGATGGTGGGCAACGATCTGGCGCTCGATTCCGGAGTTGGCACGTGCGGCAAGGACGGCCAGTCGGTGCCGGTGGGAGTTGGGCTGCCGACGATTCGGATCGACGGGATCACCGTCGGCGGAACGCGCGCGTAGGAGCGCTGAGGAGCGCTGAGGAGCGGCGATGACGCAGGTGGATCGGTCACTGACCGAATGGGCGCTTGACGAAACGCGGCGCGCCGGCGCGAGCGCGGCGGAAGTGCTGTGCGTGAGCGCGGAGTCGCTCGCGGCGGGCGTGCGGCTCGGCGAAGTCGAAAAACTCAAAAGCTCGCGCGAGCGGCGGATCGGCCTGCGGGTGTTTGTCGGACAGTCGTCGGCGACGGCGGCGACCGCCGAATTCGATCGCGACGGGTTGCGCGAATTCATCGCGCATACGGTGACGATGGCGCGATTGGCGGCGGCCGACCCGGCGGCGGGACTGCCCGATCCCGCGCTCCATCCGAAAGAATTTCCCGATCTCGAATTGGCCGACGTCGAGCGCGGAATTGTCGGCGCGGACGAGGCGCTCGACCTCGCGCGGCGGGCGGAACGGGCGGCGCTCGGCGCCGATCCGCGCATCCGCAACTCGGAGGGCGCCGAATTCGACTCCGGGCGGTACGAAATTTTCTTCGCGAACAGCAATGGGTTCGCGGGCGGCTATGCCGGAACGTCGTTCAACCTGGGCGTCGCGCCGATCGCGCAGGACGAAAACGGCGCGATGCAGCAGGGTTTCTGGCATACGGCAAGCCGCCATTTCCGCAATCTTGAGGATCCCGAGGCCGTCGGCGCGACGGCGGCGAAGCGCGCCTTGCGCCGGCTGGGCGCGCGGAAAATCAAGACCACGCGGGCGCCGGTGGTCTTCGATCCGGACATGGCGGCTTCCCTGTTGCGGTCGGTCGCCGGAGCGGCGTCGGGACCGTCGTTATACACGGGCGCGTCGTTTTTATTGAACAAACTCGGCGAGCGAATCGCGGCGCCCAATGTGACGATCTACGACGACGGCACGCTCAAGGGGATGCTCGGTTCGAAACCGTTCGACGGCGACGGCCTGCTGACTTCGCGCAAGGCGCTGGTCAAAGAGGGCGTGCTCGCCACCTATCTGCTCGATACCTATTCCGCCCGCAAGCTGAAGCTTGCCTCGACCGGAAACGCCGCGCGCGGCGTCGGCGATGCGCCGACGGTAAGCTCGACCAATCTCTACCTGCAGCCGGGATCCAGCACGCCGGAGCAGATAATTCGATCGGTGAAGCGCGGCCTGTACGTGACCGAGCTGATCGGATTCGGCGTGAACGCGGTAACGGGCGATTATTCGCGCGGCGCCGGCGGCCTGTGGATCGAGGACGGCGAGCTGGCCTATCCGGTACAGGAAATCACGATCGCCGGAAACCTGCGCGAGATGTTTCAGGCGGTCGAGATGATCGGCGATGATTTGCGCTGGCGTGCGGCCGTCGTCGCTCCGACGATCAAAATTGCCGAGATGACGATCGCCGGCGAATGACAACTTCCGGCGCTCCAGGTAAACGGCGCCGCCGCGCGCGGCTCCGCCGGGCGAATCCAATAAAGCCTCGCCGGATTGAGGATCCGTGAATTTAGCCTGAACGCCTGAAGAAAGAGCGGATCACGTTCAGCAGGTAGCGCCAGAAATTGATGAAGAAGCCCTGGCGCGCGACCGTGCCGGCCGCTTCGGCCTTTAGCTCGGCTTCGGCGGCGGCGAAGAACTGGCCCATCAGCATTTTGGCGGCGCTGTCGATGACGCGCTGCCCGACCTGCATCAGCGGCCCGCCAAGCTGAACGTCGCCGGAATACTTGACCACCGTCTGATTCGGATCGCCGTCGCGCGGCAGCAGGTCCAGCACTCCCGTGCCGCGCATAAAGCCCTGCTTGCCTTTGCCGTCAACCAGCATTTTGTAATGTTCGGGCGGCCGGATCTCGTCGAGCTTGAGCTTGCCCGTGTAGCTTCCTTTCACCGCGGCGATGCCGACGTTGATCGTGCCGGCGAATTCGTCGGGCGCGAGCTTCTCCAGCTTTTCGCATCCAGGGATCAGCCGCGCGAGGCGATCGGGATCGTTGAAAAGGTCCCACACGCGCTGGCGCGGAGCGGGCATTATCTGTTCCCCAGTGATCTTCATCGCGCCCGCCGATCCGAATGAATTCGCCCTATCGCTGAAACTTGTGTCACCGTCGCGCAGCCTTTCATCATGCTTTGGCGCGCGCCACGGCGGCCTGAATTGCGCGCCGGGCGTAAACGCGCGCAAGCTCCGCCCGATATTCGGATGACGCATGGATATCGCCAAGCGCGTCGATACCGTCGGCGGTTTTCGCGGCCGCCGCCGCGATCGTCGCGGCGTCGGCGCTTTTGCCGGCAAGCGCGGCTTCGACGGCGCTGGCGCGGAACGCTTTCGGTCCGAGACCGGTCACGCCCACCCGCGCGCTCGCGATTTTGCCGCTCCGATCCAACGACAGGAGCGCGGCCACGCCGACCATCGCGAAGCCGGACGCGGGATGCGGATACTTTTGATACGAATAGCCGGCGCCTGCGGGAATTGGAGCGAACGAGATTTGCGACAGCAGTTCGCCGGGCTGCACCGCCGTGGTCATCAAATCGAGGAAGAAGTCTGCGGCTTTGACCGTGCGCGATCCGCCTTCGCGTTCCAGTTTGATTTCGCCTTCGAGCGCGAGCACGGCGGCCGGATAGTCAGCCGCGGGATCGGCATGCGTCAGGCTGCCGCCGATCGTGCCGCGATTGCGCACCTGCACGTCGCCGATCGCCGCTGCGGCCTCGGCCAGAAGCCCGAGTTTGTCGCGAACGAGGCTGGAATTGGCGACCGTGTCGTGCGCCGCCGCCGCGCCGATTACGATTTTTCCGCTGCTTTCCGAGATGGCGCGCATCTCGGCGATTTTCGTCACGTCGATCAGATGCGCGGGCTGCGCCAGCCTGAGCTTCATCATCGGAATGAGGCTGTGGCCGCCGGACAGCAGCTTGGCGTCGTCGCCGTACCGCTTGAGGAGGTCCAGCGCGTCTTTGATTGACGCCGCGCGATGATATTCGAATTGGCCTGGATACATTTGCTTACGCCTTCTTCGCGTCTTTGATCGCGCGCCAGAGTTTTTCCGGGCGCAGCGGCATGTCGATATGGCGCACGCCGAGCGGTTTGAGCGCGTCCATCACGGCGTTGACGACGCACGGCGTGGAACCGATCGTGCCGGCTTCGCCGACGCCCTTGACGCCCATCGGATTCAGCGGCGACGGCGTTACGGTATGCGCCAGTTCGTAACGCGGCAGCATCTGCGCGCGCGGCGCCGCGTAATCCATCAGGGTCGCGGTGATCAACTGGCCGTTTTCGTCGTAAACGACCTCTTCGTACAGCGCCTGCGCGATTCCCTGCGCGATTCCGCCATGAACCTGGCCGGCGACCAGCAACGGGCTGATTATATTGCCGCAGTCGTCCACCGCGACGTAGCTCAGAAACTTTACCACGCCGGTATCAGGATCGATTTCGACGACGGAAATATGCGTGCCAAACGGGAAGGTGCATCCGGTCGGCTCGAAGACGCTGGTCGCGTCGAGGCCGGGCTCCATCCCCGGAATCGGCATTTTCCATCCGTAAGCCGCATCGACAACCGCCTGCAGGGGAATCGATTTGCTCGCGTCGCTTTTGAGCGCGACGGTGCGATTCGTGAACGTCAACTGATCGGGCGGCGCTTCCATCATCGTCGAGGCGATCTTCTTCAGCTTGTCCTGCACCTTGCCGACCGACATCATCAGCGCCGCGCCGCCGACTGACAGTCCACGGCTGCCGAAAGTGCCGACGCCGTATTGCACGATCGCGGTGTCGCCATGCACGACGGTCACGTCGTCGATATCGATGCCGAAGGCGTCGGCCGCCATCTGCGCGAATGTCGTCTCCTGTCCCTGGCCGTGCGGCGAGATGCCGGTGAGGACGGTCACGCGGCTGTCGGGCTCCATTCGCACGGTCGCGCTTTCCCACCCGGGAACTTTAGGCGGCAGCATCGCTGACGGGCCGATGCCGCAGATTTCGACATACGAGGCGATGCCGATACCGATGTAGCGGCCGTGCTTGAGCGCTTCGGCCTGTTCGGCGCGCATCTTAGGATAATCGACGATTTCGAGCGCCTTGTTGAGGGCGGCGTTGTAATCGCCGGAATCGTAGACCAGTCCGGCGCAGGTCGTGTACGGGAATGCGTCCTTGGGGATGAAGTTCCGGCGGCGCACTTCAACCGGATCGAGCCCGAGTTCGCCCGCGACCATGTCCATCGTGCGCTCGGCGATATAAGCCGCCTCCGGCCGACCGGCGCCGCGATAAGCGTCGGTCGCCATCTTGTTGGTGAAGACCATCACCTGCTCGAACGACATCGCCGGGATTTTGTAGCATCCGGTCATCATCAGGCCGGAGAAACCGGGAATCGCGGGCGTCAGCAATTGCAGATAGGCGCCCATGTCGCAGATGAATTTCGCCTTGATGCCGAGCACCGTGCCGTCGTTTTTGACCGGCACTTCGAGATAGGTAATCTGGCCGCGGCCATGCGTGGTGGTCGCGAGGTTTTCGCGCCGCCGCTCGATCCATTTGACCGGCTTGCCCAGCATCCGCGAGAGGTATCCGACCAGCGCTTCTTCGCGATAAAAGTTGAGCTTGGCGCCGAAGCCGCCGCCGACTTCCGGCGCGATTACGCGCACCCGGTTTTCCGGCAGTCCGAGCACCGCCGCCAGCGCCGAACGGAGCAGATGCGGAATTTGCGTCGAAGTCCAAACCGTCAGATGGCCCAACGCCTGATGCCAGTCGGCGAGCGCGCCCCGCGGCTCCATCGGCACCGGCGCAAGCCGCTGGTTAACGATGCGGAACTTGATCACCTTGTCGGCTTTGGCGATCGCTTCGTCGACGGCCGGATTCGGTACGAGTGCGCGCGTGACAAGGTTGGTGCCAAACTCCTCATGCAAAATTGGCGCGCCGTCTTCGAGCGCTTTTTCCGGATCGCTCACGGCGTCGAGCGAATCGTAATCGACCTCGATTAAATCGGCCGCATCCTGCGCCTTGTACGCGTCGCTCGCGACCACGACAGCCACGGACTCGCCGACGAAGCGCACCTTGCCTTGCGCGAGCAGCGGATGGAACGGAATATGCTCGGCGGGCGCGACGCAGGGGATGCCGCCGACTTTGTCTTTCAGGTCGGCGCCGGTCAGCACGGCGACCACCCCAGGCGCCGAGCGGGCGGCGTCGACGTTGATCGAATTTATCCGGGCGTGGGCGTAGGGGCTGCGCAACACCACCGCAGACAGAGTACCCGGCAGCCGCACGTCATCGACGTAGGTCGCCGTTCCTGAAATCAGCCGTGGATCTTCGCGCCGTTTGATTCGTTCGCCGACGAATTTCGGTACGACCGCCATTTTAATTCTCCCTCGATCGGCGGGCGCTCAGCGCCCAGCCGCGGCGCGCATCTTCTCCGCCGCGTATTGAACCGCCTTGATGATGTGCTGATAGCCGGTGCATCGGCACAGATTGCCCTCGAGCGCGTGGCGGATTTCGTCCTCGCTCGGGTTCGTCGTACGGCTCAACAAATCAACGGCGGCCATCATCATGCCGGGCGTGCAATAGCCGCACTGCAGGCCGTGCTCTTCCCAAAAGCCATCCTGGATCGGATGGAACTTGCCGTCTTTGGCGAGACCCTCGACGGTCGTGACGCTGGCGCCGTCGGCCTGCACGGCGAGGACGGTGCATGACTTGACGGCCTTGCCGTCGAGCAGGACGGTGCAGGCGCCGCATAATGTGCTTTCGCATCCGACGTGCGTGCCGGTCAGGCCGGCGACGTCGCGCAGGTAATGAACCAGCAGCAGGCGCGGCTCGATCTCGTCGCTGCGGGGCTGCCCGTTGACAGTAAGGTTGACGCGCATAAGTTTGGCTCCCATCCGAAAGGGATGATTTAGCAAATCGCACCGCCGCCCGCTAATGGGAAAGATTGCAGGATTCTCGATCCGGCCCGTACGGCTTGCGGCGGCGTCAGTATTTTGAAGTCCTTCCGAGCGGCGGCCGGCGACGCAGGTGGGGCGGGTTGTCGGGAGCGAGATTGTGGTTATTTTTAAGCCTGAGGCGAAAGTAACCGATAATGAACGTCAACCGATTCACCGAAAAACTCCAGGAAGCGCTGGGCCGCGCGCAAAGCTCCGCCGTTACCGCCCATCATCAGGCGATCGACGTCGAGCATCTGGCGGCGGCGTTGCTGGAGGACGAGCAGGGGCTGGCGTCGCAGATTTTGAAGCTCGCCGGCGCCGATCTCGCCGCCGTTCGCGGCAAATTACAGGACGAACTGCGAAAGATTCCGGCCGTCACCGGCGGCGGCGCCGATTCCGGCCAGGCCTACGTGACCCAGCGGCTCAACCGGGTTCTTGCCCGCGCCGAGCAGGAGGCGGGGAAGCTCAAAGACGAAT
>Ga0070737_10006431_pt1 | contig 10767 bp, 8 predicted proteins | sample Coa_R1_10_FD_66438 | JGI IMG/M metagenome (GOLD analysis project Ga0070737, IMG submission 66438) | Surface soil microbial communities from Centralia Pennsylvania, which are recovering from an underground coalmine fire - Coalmine... | ecosystem: Environmental > Terrestrial > Soil > Unclassified ...
TGAATCCAGGTATCGATGCGATTACGCGCCTGCTGATGGAGGAATTGCCGGGATTGGCTGGAGCGCTCCAGCCGCTGGGTGCCGGCGCGCTGAGCCTGAGCGAGGCGGCGCGCCAGCAGCGCGATCAGAGCCTGGCCAATGCGATGCTTGCCGCGGCTTCGGGGCTGCTCACGCCGAGCCCCAACCGCTATCCGCTGGGGCCGCTGCACCGGTTGGGCGCGGGGCTGGGTGCCGCCTTGCAGGCTTACGGCCAAGGCGCGGCGCAGGCGCCGGTGCTCGACACGCTGGCGATGCGGGGTCAGGGCGGCCAACCGCGCAGCAGCGCGAGGAGCGGTGCACTTGCGCCGGCACCGGTACGCGTGCCGCCTGTATCATCGGCGGCGAAATTGGCGGCGGTTGCGTCCGCTGTCTCTGACCGGCGCGTGGGACCGGCATCGCGGGCTGGCGCAGCACGCAAGGGCGCATCAGTCGGCCCCATGCTGCGCAAGTTCAGCGGCACGCCGGCGCGCCTGCTTGAGCATCCTGCAGTCCTGCCCGGCGGATGGGAGCTTTACGGCTACGAGCAAGACAGCGGCCGGCCGATTTACATCGGCCCGGACCGGGAGCTGGGCGTTTACGCATGACGGCGCGTCAGAATCGACGCAGATCCAGGGCGGCAGCGCGAGCGTCGCGGCGCGTTTGAGCCGATTTGAACAAATCGGCTCGTTCGGGCTGTATGCCAATATATTTTGGCTTGCACGGTGAATTAGTCAGTCAATCCCGGTATGTAGTAAAATAGTCAATACCGGGGTTCATACACGCCGGCAAAATCTACTACCAGAGACCGGTCTTTTGCGCTTCGCTTCGGCATTTTCCGAACTCCGGGGGCGCGCGGCGACGGTGTCAAGGCGCTGGCACGGCCCAAGCTGAGGCCGGCATGAAGGGGACAGCTATGCGGTGGTTGTGGACAAGGGTGGCGGTGGCTGCGGTTTTGGCGGCGCTGACGGTATCGGGTGCGGGCGGGGCGGTCAATCTGTGCACGCTTACCGGCAATCTCACTCTGATTGACGGCCAGGCGGGTGCCAACGCCCAGGTGTTCTTCCAGACGGTTTCAACCCAGTCATTCGGCGGCACGGTAATCCCGCCGTCTTCCTTCTCCGTGTTCACCGACGCGCAAGGGAATCTGCCCCCCGGAGTCACGGTGCCGCAGGGCGCGATTGTGCAGGTGACGGTGGGAAGCAGCCAGCCGGTGCAAATTCAAATTCCGCTGGCGGCCACTGCGGACCTCGCCACGCTGATTCTGGCCAACAACGATCCGCCCTCGGTGGTCTCCGCGCTCTCGGTGGGCGCGGGGGGCGACTACGGGCTGACCGTGACCAATCCGGGCACGGGCGCGATTGGTACGGCGGTGCTGCAGCCGGGCAAGGTGAGCGCGATCCAGGGCTTTGCCTTTTCGCCCACCGCGCCGACCGACGCGCAGGTTCCGATCTTCAGCGCCGGGGCAAACCGCTGGCAGCCGGAGTCGATCACCGGCGACGCCTCGTTGGCTTCTGACGGCACGCTGCTGGTTAACGGGATCGTTTCGGGGGGAAATATCACGGGCAAGAGCAGCGGAGGGCCGTTTTCGATCAGCAATTACAACGTCAACAACGAATTCAACCCGACGCAATACGGGGCCAGGCTTGACGCGCGGCGGATCGGCGACCTTAGTGTGGTCAACGGCTCGACCTCGGTCAGCTCAGCGAGCGCGAATTTCAGCGCGGCGGACGTGGGCAAGCTGATCGTGATCTGGAACGCGTCCAGCGGGAGCGGCAGCGACAGGACCTTCACCGGCACGATCGCGGCGGTAGCGGCGCCGTCGGCGGTGTTGAGCGCGCCCTATCCCGGCGCCACCCAGACCAACGCCACGGCTTTTGTTGGCACTGACGACGGCAATGCGATCAACGTGGCGCTGCAGGCGGTGCCGGCGAACAACTCGGGCGTAGTGAAGGTTCCGGGCGGAGTCATAATGACCAGCAAGACTCTGACCATCGCCGGGCGCAGCGAGGAGTTCGCCGGGCAGGGACTGGGCGCAAACCTCAATTCGGGCGGCAACGGGACGCTGATCGTATGGGCGGGCGGCAATCAGCCGGTAATCCAAATCATCGACAGCGAGGGCGCGCGGGTACATGACTTCGCGATCATGGGCAGCGACCAGGCCGGCACGATGCCCAGCGCGTGCGTGGATTTTCTGAACAACGGGGCCGGCAACCTGACCGGCCATCCCAACAGCTTCAACGTGGTTTACAACATCGAGTGCGGCGACTTGTTCGATCTGGGACTGCCCGGGGCGGGAAGCGGAAATCCAACCGTGACCTCTGGAATCCAGATCGATACCAGCGGTACGCAAAACGACCGCAACATCGTCAGCAACGTGAACGTACGCCACGCTATCTACGGGATTCAGTGGGGGCAGAACCAGGCGTTGGAGTGGAGCGTGCGCGACTTCCGCTGCGAGCGAGTAGGAATCTGCGTGGACGCCCATGTTGGCTTCACCGAGGTGGCCTTCGAGCAGATCGAGACGCTGCAATCGGCGCTGGCTTTCTTCCTGGGCCAGGGGGCTTATCTGAGCGTGAACAATTACGCCGACGAGACCGACGGGCCGACGACGATCGCGCCGCCGTGGAGTGCCAATTTCGTCTACCCCAAGAATTTCGTGATCAAGGACAGCAACGGCAATTTCGAAATCGCGCAGAACTCGGGGACCAGCGGCGCGTCCCAGCCGGCTTTTGCCACGCAATCGAGCAACTTCACCATCAGCACCGTGTCGCGCAGCTCCAACGTGGTGACGGTCACGACCGCCGGCACGCACGATTTTTCGGTTGGACAATTGGTCGGAGTGGTCAACGTCGCCGACCCCGGCTTTAACGGGGCCTTTACCATCACCGCGGTGCCGGCCGCCAATCAGTTCACTTACAATCAGACCGCGTCCAACGCCGCCAGCAGCGGCGGCATCGCCTATCATGCAACTGCCGACAACAACGTGATTTGGCTGAACACGGGGACCGCCACGGCATTTTCGCAACTGGCGCTGTTTGCGGGTTCGGGCGGCGTGCCGGGCGGCACTTTGGTGCTTAACGATTCGATCTGGGATGCGAGCAATCAACTTCCCTACAATTTCGATTTTATGGCCGCCAACGGCGCTGACATGAGCTTCATCGGCAACGACTTCAAGCTGGTGAACTCGGTGGCGGCGCCGCCGGTTGGAACCCCGATCGTGGATTTGAGTGTGACGGGAACTGCAGCCCGGAGTTTTCAGTGCCGCGGTTGCCGCGGGATCAGCGAGTCCAACTTCAACGTCGCGGTCAGTGGCGGCGACGCACGTCAGATTACCTATATCGACATGCAGCGGCTGCCGGGCAGCAACGGCAGCGCTGCCAATGCGGGAATCGGCGAGTATTTCATCAATGCCCTGGTGAATGGCGATCGCGCCGGAGTTGACAGCTTCCGCTATGACCTGCCGGGGAAAGTCCGCGAGTTCGGCGGTCCTTTGACCGTGATGCAGTTGGCCAACCCAAGCTCAGCACCCTTCCAACTGTCGTGCAGCGATGGCGGCTCGCCGGCCAACAATACCTATCTGTACAAGTACACTGCGCTGAGCGGCAGCGGAGAAACGTTGGCATCCTCGGCCGAGTCATCGGTAAGTTGCGCGGGCAACGTTGGGGTGGGCGGCGTCTCGATCGTCGGACGGGTCTTCCCGGTTCTCGGCGCCGACAGCTACAACATCTATCGCACGGCGGCCAACGGCGCGACGGGGAGTGAAAAGCTCACCCTCAACATACCGGCCAACTCTCTGCGGGTCGCATCCCTCGGATCCAATTCGTTCAGCGACACGACGACCGACGCCAATCTGGGCGTGGTTCTGCCCAACGCCAATACCACCGGTAACGCAACCGTGGGCGGAGTACTGGCGGCCGGCTCAAGCGCCGCGATTGGCGCTGCCGCCGGCGATGTTTCAGCCGCGCGCACGGCGGGCACCGGCGCGCTGTGGTTTGGCAGCGACGGGACGCAAAGTCTGGATTATGGAATTTCAAACGCCGGCGCATTCACGCTTTTGGGCGGAGGCCTGTTCAGCCCCGGGGTCACCGTCGCCGGCAGCGCGAAGCTGGTGTTGGGCAGCTCCACAGTCGCCAGCCTGGGCGCGTGCAGCTCCTCCAACCGCTTCAGTTGGCTGGCGGTAACCGATAACAACGCGGCGTGCTCCTACGGTGCGGCGCCGGCGGGCGGCGGCTCCACGGTCTGTCCGGTGTTCTGCGACGGCAGCGCCTGGAAGATTCACTGAGCTGCGCGACAGGCGGCAAACGCAGGGCATCGCGCGATGGATCCGCTTGACCACATCGTCACGATCATCGAGCAGGTCGGTTTTCCCACTGCTTTAGTGCTGCTGATGATGCTGCTGGCGCCGCGCTGGGCACTGCGGCTGCTCGAAGTGTTCCGCAAAATCATGGAGGACTTCGCCGACAAGCTGGTGAGCGGAATCCGCCAGGTGGTGGAGCGGCATGAGGCGGCGGTCAACCGGTCCGAGGCGATCACCTCGCGCCAGGAGGCGGCGGTCAGCCGCCTGGAAGCGCTGAGCCAGCTCAGGTGGCGCAACGGAGAGGACGGCGATGCGCAATCCTGAATGGACGCCCGCCGTATGGCAGGACGAAGCGGCGCTGATCAAGATCGCGGCGGCCAAATACGGGTTGGACTGGCATTTCATCGCCGCCATTCGCAAGGCCGAGGACGGCGGACCCGGGCGCGAGTTCGGCGTGCTGAGCGTCAAGGCGCCGACCTACGGGGCGCAGCTTGAAGTATGCTGCCAGACCGTGCGCCATCGCTTGGTCGAGTACGACCGCGACCATCAGGCGCTGGACCTGCACGAGACGCCCGACGGCAAGCAGACCGTAACCTACACACCGGAGTTCATTTCATGGTTCGGCGCCATCTGGGCGCCCAACACCGCGCCGAACGACGCGGGCAGGCTTAATCGCAACTGGAGCCGCAACGTCGGCTACTGGTACCTGCATCTGATCGATCTCGAGCATCCGGGCTAAGCGGGTCGGCGTGCAACAAGGCGAAGGAGGGGAGGATGCTGAACAATCCGAAGACGACGGCCGCCGGCTACCTGATCCTGGCGGCATCGATACTGACCGTGGTGGCGCACTGGCTGAGCGGCGTGCTGAGCATGGCCGACCTCAACGCTTTAGTGGGCGCAATCGGCGGTGCCGGCCTGATCGCAGCCAAAGACGGCGGGCATTGAAGGGAGATCGGCCGCTCCACGCCTCGGATCAACACGCTGTGGGAAGGAGTGGCGTTGCGAATTCTGTTTCCTACCGTTCGGCTGTCACAGGAAGGCCGCGCTATAATCGCTGGCGGAGGATCGGCCGCGGCCATGCGCGGCCGCCCCTATGGTGGACGAACCTCAAATTCTGCTGGCCGTGCTGTGCGATGATGTGCGCCATGAGATCAACGGCAAGGTCAGCTTGATGGGCATCTTCGACACGTTCAACGTGGCGGCCTACACCGCGCCGTTGCCGCCCTTCCATATTTTCGCCAAGGTTGGCGTGGCCCGCGAGGGCACGCATTCGGTGACGTTGCGCATCCGCAGCGAAGAGGGCGACTTCAATACCGAGCTGGCCGGTCAGATGCTGACCCAGGGCCGCGACGAGTTGACTGGAAACTATGTGTCCAACATCGACCTGGCGCTCAACGGCATGACGATTCCGCGTCCGGGCCGCTACCAGGTGTGCTTCGTGATCGACGGCCAGGAACTGGCGGCGTGCGGATTTATCGCGCGCACGGCCGCTCCACCCAAGCTGCAGTAGCTCCGCTCCATCCTGTGGTCGCGGGCGCGCGGCGATGCTCGCGATCGACGGCCAAGTGTGGCAAGTTCCATCCCGCGGCCGTGCTACCGCGCGCGGCCGGCGTTTACGGAGGATGACATGGGATTGGTTCAGGGCAAGGTGGCGCTGATCACTGGCGGCGCTTCAGGTATCGGGCGCGCGGCGTCGCTGATCTTCGCGCGCGAGGGCGCCAGCGTGGCGGTCGCGGATCTGAATCTTGAGGGATGCGACGAGACGGTGGCGATGGTCAAGCGCGCGGGCGGCGACGCGATCAGTATCAAGTGCGACGTCTCCAGGACCGATCAGGTGCAGGCGATGGTGGAGCGGGTGGTCAGGAGTTGGGGACGACTTGACTGCGGCTTTAACAACGCCGGCGTCAGCCCGGCCGGCGGTCGCATCGGCGAAATCCCCGAGGACGATTGGGACCGCGTAATCGCGATCAACCTGACCGGCGTGTGGTTATGCATGAAGTATGAGCTGGTGCAGATGACGGCGCAGGGCGGCGGCGCGATCGTCAACACCGCGTCGATCATGGGACTGGTCGGCGAGCGGCGCACCGGTGCATACTGTGCGGCCAAACACGGCGTGGTCGGCCTGACGAAAACGGCCGCGCTGGAATATGCCAACCGGAACATTCGGGTCAACGCGGTCTGCCCGGGCTCGACGCTGACCCCGATGATGCAAAAGGCCTTCGTACGCGACCCGCGCCTGGAGCAAGCCTACAAGGCGTCGCATCCGCTGGGCCGCCTGGGCACGCCCGAGGATATCGGCGAAGCGGTGATGTGGCTATGCTCGGAAGAAGCCTCATTCGTTACCGGACTGGCGCTGCCGGTGGACGGCGGCTACACGGCGCACTGACAAGTTTGGACTGCAGCATGCCTGAGCCTGGTGCAGCGGGTGCTTTTTTGCCGGGTACGCCTTGGGCATAATGGGCCGCGGGCGTGTGCGCCCGCGGGAGAAGTGCGATGGCTTACAGCGAGATCATCTACGACAGGCAGGACAAGGTCGCGATTGTGACGCTCAACCGGCCCGAGCGCATGAACGCCATCACACCGACCCTGGCGGGGGAACTCAAGCACGCGATGGCGCAGGCCGAGCGCGACCCCGAGATTGCCGCGATTGTGGTCACCGGGGCCGGCAAATCGTTTTGTCCGGGGATGGACATGGCGGTGCTGCAGGCTGCTGCCCAACGCAAAAAAGGCGAGGACGCCGAGCAAAGCGCTCCCGCCTCTCCCCACGCCATCGACATCAACCACCATTCGCTATTCGGCTTCATGCTGGCGATGCGCAAGCCGATTATCGGCGCGCTCAACGGTAATTGCGTCGGGATGGGGCTGAGCATGGCGCTGCATTTCGATATCCGTATCGCCGGCGAAGGCACGCGCCTGAGCGCGATTTTCGTCCGCCGCGGATTGTCGGTTGAACACGGCTCCAGTTGGCTGCTGCCGCGCCTGGTCGGGATGTCGCACGCCATGGACATGGCGCTGACGGGACGGCTGGTGGGCGCGCAGGAGGCGCTGGCGATGGGCCTGGTCAGCCGCGTAGTGCCCGATGCCAAGCTGCTGGAGACGGCGTTGGAGATGGGGCGGGAAATCGCCGCCCACTGCTCGCCGACTGCGATGGCGGAGGCCAAGCGCATGCTCTGGCAGCATCTGGCCGGCGACTACCAGATGGCCACCGATGACAGCACTGCGATCATGTTCAGCATGTTCAAGCAGGGCGACTTCAAGGAGGGCGTGCTCGCCTTTGTGCAAAAGCGCCCGCCGCGCTTCAAGCCGGTGTAAGCTCCCTGCCACCATTCGCCCACGGTAACTGAGTAGTTGACACGCCGTGGCCGCACGGCGCGCCTGGGTGTATGCCACAAGTTCGATGTTGATACACACTTCGCCGGCGCCGGGCCGAATCTTGCCAGGGATAATTGCTTGGAGTTAATTCCCAAGCGGTTGGGTGCGGAGTGACGGGAAGTTTGCCACCGTGCGCATGACAACGGGATGGTGCCTAATTGCGGCTGCAACGGCAACGCTGACAGGCTGCGCGATGTCGCGGGCGAGTAGGGCAACCATTTCGGTCGGCGATACACTCAGCCATCTGATGGCGTATTCGGAAGCGGTGGAAGGCCCTCCGGCGCCGCCGCCTCCGGTGATGGCGCGGCAGTCAGGGTTGTCGACGCCGGTGCTGGAGTTACCACCGGTAGCGACGCCGGCCGCGGCGCCCACTTCGATCGCGGCCCAAACGCCCGCTCCGCCACGCAATCGCGTGCCGCCGCCTGCCGCCGCTGCGACGCCCCAGTTCGTTTCCAACGACAAGCTGGTTGTCCTACGCGGCGTATTTTTCGAAAAAAACAGTTCGGACCTTGACGACCTGGACGAATTGATCCTCGACGACGCGGTGCGCACCCTCAAAAAGCGTCCTGACATCCGGGTCTACGTCAAGGGTTACAGCGATTCGCACGGCAGCCCCCGCCTCAATCAAAAGTTGTCACAGGAGCGCGCCGCGAGTGTCGCCGCCTACCTAGTCAGCAACGGCGTGCCCCTAAGTCAGCTCATCGTGCTGGGCATGGGCTCAAGCCATCCGGTGGCGAGCAACGACACGGCGGCAGGGCGCGCTTTGAACCGGCGCGTCGAACTCGAGCCTGTGATCCAATAGCACCGTTGCAAATTCACTTCAGGACGAAAGCCGCGCAGGGGTCGTTGCCGGAACTGGTAAAGGGCACGAAGGGCGGATTGAGCGCCTGCACGAAGGCGGCTCCAGGGACGGCACCGGCGGGCTTGGTGAAAGTAAAGCGCGTGGAGTTGATCAGCGTCAGCGCAATCTTCGCTTTGCCGCCCGCGCCCAGTCCGCCCAGATTTACGACTTTGCCCGACTGCGCGTTGAACAGGTTGATCACGGTCAGTGCCGAGAAGCCGGCGCCGTCAACCGTAAACGTACTGCCGCTTTGGGTCACGCCGTCGACCATAATCTGCGCGCCGATTGGCACCGACACCGCGTCGCTCTTGGTCGTGTAGCTGTGGCCGGTCCCGGCGTTGCTGACCACGATCGAGCCGGGGCCGGTTGGTGCGCCGGGCGGCAGCGTGAACAGGATGGAACTGGCGCCCAGGTTGAGGTCGCCTGGATTGAGGAAATCGGTGAGCTTGCCGTCGGCCGTGAAGACGTCCACCGCGACGCCGTTTTTGGTGTCGAAGCCGCCACCGTTGATCGTCACGACACTGCCCTGCATCAAAGTGGTCTCGACGTTGGCGGTGGCGAAGCTCGGATCGAGACTTGTCGCCGCCAGAGCCTGGCCGTTGACGCCGGCGATGGAGGGCAGGCCGGCTGCTGCTGAACCCTGCAGCAGGGCATAGGCGAGGTTGGAAGTGGTGTATCCCTGGTCGGTGTTGATCACCTGTAACGAGACGAAACCCTGTCCTTGGGGGGTGGTGGGCGGAACCGGCACTACCAGTTGGGTGGCGGTGCCAGCGGTAGTGGGCTTGAGTGGTCCTGCATTGGTCGCGCCGGCGGCGGTGCCAACGAAGAAATTAACCACCGAACCTTGAGTGAAGTTGCTCCCCTTGATGACGAAGCTGTCACCGACCGGCACCGGATTGCTCACGCTGGTGATCACGGGATGGCCGGGCAGCGGCGTCGGGGTCGGCACCAGCACCGTCGGCAGCGGTGTACTGTTTGCGCATTTGCCAGGGGTCGGGAGCGGGGTTGGGGTCGGAGTTTTGGCTGGCGTGAAAGTCGGAATTACCGTCGGCGGCCCTGTTACCGAGAATTGCGCAGTGGCGGTGGCGGCCAGCAGCGTCGAATTGCCCGCAAATTTCGCCGTCTGCGCGGTGACTTCAGGGGTCGCCGGTGTCAGCTTGCATGACGCGATGCCCTTGGCGTCAGTGGTCCCGACGCATGAATTGCCTTGCAACGAAAGCTGCACGCTGACGCCCGATACCGGCACCGCCGGGCTGACGGAAATGTCGCTCAGCGCCGCCGTCAACGTCACCGCCTTACCGGCCATCGCGCCGGCCGGACTGAGGTTGAGTGTCAGGAAGCTGGTGTGTTTGCCCACGGCCCAGGTAATTACGCTCTGATTGGAGGTCAGGTTGATGGTTCCGAGCGCGGCGTTGGCGGTGACCGTGTCGACCCCCGGAAAGATCCCTACATAGCTGAAAGCAGCGCTTCCACCCACACCCGAGCGCACCATCTTGCTCTGCGGATTGGCGCCCGTGACGGTAAAAAAGATCGGCGTGCCGAGTGATGCGGCGGTGTAATGAAAGGTGGCGGCTAAGGTCTGCGGCGTACCCTGTATGGGGTTGGGCGAGAACGTGGGCGGTGAAAGCTCCAGCGCCGGCGGCTGGGCAGGCGCGGCGTAGGTGCAGCTTCCCGTGGCGTCCGTGATCTTAAAGACCGCGTCGCCCTGCGCCGCATAGATGCATCCGTCGGGGCCGCGCACCAGGTTGTTGGCGCCGGCCGGCCCAGGCACCAGGGTCAATGCCGGGCTGGGCGGGCTGCTCGTGAGGTCCTCGATGGCGATCCCTGAGGTCGTCTTGGTGGTCGTATCGAAGGGATTGAGAAACAGCGACTGGGCGTCTCCGTTGGCTTGCGTGCCGCTGGCCACCAGGCCGAGGTACGCAACGGCAAGATTGGCCAGCGTGCTCACCGTTGGAGTGGACGGACCGTTGGTTGCGCTGACCCGGTTGATGTGAGCAAAAGGCCCGTTGAGGCCCCAGGCGTAGATGGTGCCCGAGGCGGCAAACGAAATGTTCGCGTTGGGCGTTCCGGGCATGTTGGCGTAGACCATCGTCTTGGGTGTACTGGTGTCCTGACCCGAGATGCGCCACATGGCGGGATTGTCGGAGCCGGCCCCGCTGCAGGAATCGTCGGTGAACAGGTCGCCGCTCAGGGGATCGACGGCAAGTGCGGTCGGACAGGTCAGATTGGCGGCCACGGT
>Ga0070737_10006433_pt1 | contig 10766 bp, 10 predicted proteins | sample Coa_R1_10_FD_66438 | JGI IMG/M metagenome (GOLD analysis project Ga0070737, IMG submission 66438) | Surface soil microbial communities from Centralia Pennsylvania, which are recovering from an underground coalmine fire - Coalmine... | ecosystem: Environmental > Terrestrial > Soil > Unclassified...
AGGCGTAGGCGGCGAACCAGTTGTTGTTGCCGCCGTAGAGGATCACGGTGTCGTCGTTGGAGATGCCGCGGTCGGACAGCAACTTCGAAAACTGTTCCGCGTCAACGAAATCGCGCCGGACGGGATCCTGCAAATCCTTGCGCCAGTCCAGTTTGACCGCTCCGCGGATGTGCCCCTTGTCGTAGGCGGTGGTGTCCTCGTCGACTTCGACGAAGACGACGCCGGGTGTGTCGAGATTGTCCTCGGCCCAGTCTGCCGAGACCAGGACGTCGGAACGTGCCATGGCGGGTTCCTTTCGGTTGCTCAGGTGAAGAGGTTGGTGGTTGTGCGGACCTCGCTGGGTGTGTGCCTTAGCCGCGCGGCCAGCGGGTAGAGCTGACAGCCCAGGCAGATACCGAAGGCCGCGTTGAGGAAGGACGCCGCCAGCGCGGCAGCCGTCGCGGCCAGGCCCAGCAAGGGTGCGCTGCCGGCGAACCCGGCCACACCGACGACGGCGAAGACCAATCCGACCAGTTGCGCGAACTTCAGCGGTGGCACCGGCTCCCGTTCGGTCACCGGCCCCAGCCGCGGCGCCACCAGAATGCCGTACACGATCGCGTACGGATGCCGCCGCGGCCCGCGGAGAGCACCGACGGCGAAGACGACGGCCTGCACCGCCAGGACGGCGGCTGCCGCCAGTGTGCTGTACCCGGACACGATTAGCGTCACCACGAGGACCGCGGTGGTGACCCACGCAACGAACCGCGGCCCGCGGACGTCGACGCCGTCGGCCTGGGCGGTGGTGTTGGTTCTCGACACAGAGCTGCTCCTGTTGACAACGGGAAGGCTTGGGGCACGCCGGAACGGCTGCTCCGAGAGCGGCACGGAAGGCGCGCTACTCAGCAGCTAAAACAACAGCAGCAGCCCGCGACGCGGCACAGGTCGACTGCGCGGCGCTTGGTGAGCATGGGCTCGAGGCGGGCGAACACGTCGGACAGCTTACCTAATGACACGAGGGTCAAGCCAACAGTGGGGTCAGCACCGAGCGCAGGTCGGCAGCAGAAGGCACGCCGGCTGCGCGGTAGCGCTGGCGGCCCTCGTCGTCGAAGATCAGCGTCGTCGGCAGCGACAACACCGAAAAGCGCTGCGCCAGAACGGGGTTGGAATCGAGGTCGACCTCGACGTGGGCCACGTTACCGAGGCCGTCGCACACTTCGCTGACCACCTGGCGCACCCGCGCACACGGTCCGCACCACGGGGCGCTGAAGTGAACGACGGTCGGTCCGGTGCCGGAGAGGTCGAGCCCGGCCGCTTGGGCGTGTGACGGGTCCCCTGACCGTGCGGAGGTTGCCCGGACGGCTCCGGACCGCCGACTCAGAAGCCAGCCGACCAGGCCCGCCAGCCCGCAGGCGCAGGCGATCGCGGTGACCGCGGCGGTCACTGATCCACCGCCCGCGCTGTGATGGGTCGCGCTGTGGTCATGACTGTCTGAACGCGTCGAGCGTGATCGTTACTCCTTCGGTGATGCCCTCGACGATGACATCCGAGCCGCGCACCCCCTGGCTGGTCGGGGCCACGCCGAACGGAAGTTTCTGGTCGGGCAGCCGCTTGCTGAAGGCGCTGAGCACAGCGGCTCGCTTGTCCTCGGGGACCTTCTGGTTGGCGGTGTCAGGGCCGGTCAAGATCCCGGTGGGAGTGAACACCAGCGTGGCGTTGTCCGCACCGGCGATCGATAGGTCCACCGAGACACTGACCCGTTTGTCGAAGTTGGCGGATTTCGGCGTGCCGGTGAACACCAGGCCGCGACTGCCCGAAATGCCCGATTCAGTGGTGCCGCCGGTGGCGTCGTTGGTCTCCTCCGACGGTGCCTCGACCATGAGGTCAGCGATGCCCATGTAGCGGCCGAGGTGCACCGAGTCGATGATGATGCGGCTTTCCAGCTTTCCCACCGGCAGCTTGGCGTTCGGCCCGATCAGCCACGACGAGTCGGCCAGTCCGATGGAGTGCATCGTGGCCTCCAGCGTGGCCTTCCCGACCATCGCGTGGTCGACCGCGTTGGCCTTGATCTCCAGCTCGTCGTAGTGTTCGCGCAGCGCCTGGGGGATGAACGGGAATCCGAGAATGGCCACGAACGGATCCGAGCCCAGGTCCGCTGCGGCGCGCACAGCGCGAGACAAGCGGTACTCGGCGTAGATGCTCGTTGCAAAGTCGACGGCGACGGCACCGGTGCCGACGACAAGCACCGCGACCGCCGCGATCGCCACACCGGCGAGCATCCTGCGCATCTGCACATTGTGGCGTACCGGCGCGACGGCGCGGCTTCTTCTCATCGCGCTGCGCGCTCTGCATCGTCGCCGCTGGGCTTGGTGGCGCGGCTCCTTCTCATCGCGCTGCGCGCTCTGCATCGTCGCCGCGCTAACCACCAGGTAGCACGTTATCGTTAGATGACCTGGCCGCTAATTACAAATGTCGCCATCAGTCTGGGAGAGGCCTTTCCCACATGAGGCCTCCCCACGGCGCTGGAGGGGTTTTGGACCTGCTGTTGCTGACCGCGGACCCGCACGCCGACGGGGTCCTGCCATCGTTGTCGCTGCTCGCCCACACGGTGCGGACGGCGCCGGCTGACGTGTCGTCGCTGCTCGAGGCAGGAACCGCCGACGTCGTGATCGTTGACGCGCGCAACGACCTGCCCGCGGCGCGCAGCCTGTGTCGTCTGCTGGCCTCGACCGGTAGATCGGTCCCGCTGGTGGCGGTGGTGAGCGAAGGCGGTCTGGTGGCGGTCAGCCCCGAATGGGGGCTCGACGAGATCTTGTTGCCCAGCACCGGGCCGGCCGAGATCGATGCGCGGCTGCGGCTGGTTGTCGGTCGGCGCGGCGGCTTGGCCGACCAAGAGACCGCCGGCAAGGTCACGCTCGGCGAGCTGGTGATCGACGAGGGAACGTACACCGCGCGGCTGCGCGGCCGCCCACTCGACCTCACGTATAAGGAATTCGAGCTGCTGAAGTACCTGGCGCAGCACGCCGGCCGGGTTTTTACCAGGGCCCAGCTGCTGCATGAGGTGTGGGGATATGACTTTTTCGGTGGCACCCGCACCGTCGATGTGCACGTGCGGCGACTGCGCGCCAAACTCGGCCCTGAACATGAGGCACTGATCGGCACCGTCCGCAACGTGGGATATAAGGCGGTGCGGCCGGCGCGAGGGCGCGCGTCAAACCCCGAACCGCACAGCACCGACGACATCGAGCCAGACCAGGGCGGTGTGCAAGGTCCACTGGCCGACCCGCTGCGCAGTCAGTGACGTCAGGTGGCTGGCGCTCGGCGCTGTCCGACGACGAGCAGCGTCAGGTGCGGGAAATCATAGTTGCTGCAACCGATTTCGATGGAGTAGCACCGGTCGGCGAGCAGGTTCTGCGCGAGCTGGCGCACCAGCGCACCGAGCACCTCTTGGTTGCCGGCGGCAGATCGATCGTCGGCTATCTCAACCTCGCGTCGGCCCACGACCGGGGAGCCCCGATGGCGGAGTTAGTGGTCCACCCACGAGCCCGCCGCCGCGGTATCGGGACCGCGATGGCACGCGCTGCACTGGCCAAAACCGATGGGCGAAGCCGCTTTTGGGCTCACGGCACGCTGCAACCTGCGCGCGCGACGGCCTCGGCGCTGGGGCTGGTGGCGGTGCGTGAACTGTGGCAAATGCGCCGCCCGCTGCGCGACGTGCCGGAGCCGGCGATCCCCGAGGGGCTGCAAATCCGCACCTACGCAGGCCCGACCGACGACGCCGAGCTGCTGCGGGTCAACAACGCCGCATTCGCCGACCACCCCGAACAAGGCGGCTGGACGGCAGCCCACCTCGCTGAGCGCCGCGCCGAACCGTGGTTCGACCCGCACGGGTTGTTCTTGGCGTTCGACACCGCGACCGACAGACTGCTCGGCTTCCACTGGACCAAGGTGCACCCCGAGCGTCCCGGCCTGGGCGAGGTTTACGTTGTCGGCGTCGATCCTGCTGCGCACCGACGTGGAGTCGGGCGCCTGCTGACCGCGATCGGCGTCGCGTCATTGGCCCGCCGGCTCGAGGATGCCGCCGAACCCACGGTGATGCTCTACGTCGAGTCGGACAACGTCGCCGCCGTGCGCACCTATCAAAGTCTGGGTTTCACGCTGCACAGCGTCGACACCGCCTATGCAGCCGCTCCCGGCTGACCGCCCAACGACCCCGGCGGTCGTTCACCTTGTGTTTACCTCCCATGGGGATCGTGGCCATCGCCGGCGCATACCTTCCGGGTGGCTGGCGAGCTGATACCGGGATCACCAAGCGACGCCAGGAGAGCAAGGCCAGGTGAAGCTCGACATGGTCCGCAGGGCACTGGACATCGTGGTGTCCGCGACGGCGATCGCGGCCCTGACACTGACCGGCTGCGGCACCGACAACAACGCGCCCTCGGGCAAAGGTTCGTCCGGCAAGCCAGCCGTCGATTGTGGCGGCAAAAATGAGCTTACCGCCGAGGGCTCGACCGCCCAGCAGAACGCGATCGCGTTGTTCAACCGAGCCTGGGGCCAGTCATGCCCAGGCAAAAGCCTGGCCTACAACCCGACCGGCTCGGGCGCCGGCCGGGAACAGTTCATCGCCGGTCATGTCGACTTCGCCGGATCGGACTCGCCGCTGGCCGCCGGCCAGATCGCGCCAGCGGCCAAGCGCTGCAACGGAAATCCGGCGTGGGACATGCCGTTGGTGTTCGGGCCGGTCGCGTTGATCTACAACGTGCCCGGCGTCGACTCCCTGGTGGTCAACGCCGACGTGTTGGGCAAGGTTTTCAGCGGGTTGATCACCAGCTGGAACGATCCGGCGATCGTGGCGCTCAACCGCGGTGCGGCGCTGCCGGAAACCAAGATCACGCCCGTCTACCGCTCGGACTCCTCGGGCACAACCGACAACTTCCAGAAGTACCTGACCGCTGCCGCACCGGAGAGCTGGACGAAGGGAGTCGGCACCGAATTTCAGGGCGGTGTCGGCGAGGGCGCGCAAAAGTCGGCCGGTGTCGTCCAGGCCGTGCAGACCACGCCCGGTGCCATCGGCTATGTCGAGAAAGGCTTCGCCGACCAGGCCGGTGCGCCGGTCGCCCAAATCGACACCGGCAGCGGAGCCGTCAAGCTCACCGACGAGGCGGCCCGTAACGCGCTCGACGATGTGAGGTTCGAGGGCCGGGGCAACGACCTGATGCTGAACCTGAACGCGCTGTACGCCACCAAGGAGCCCGGTGCCTACCCGTTGGTGCTGGCCACCTATGAGATCGTGTGCTCCAAGGGCTATGACCGCGCCACCTCGGCCGCGGTCAAGTCGTTTCTGACGATGGCCGCCAACGACGGACAGAATGGGTTGTCGGCGGCCGGCTACGTGCCGCTGCCCGATAAGTTCAAGCAGCGCCTGGTCGCCGCGATCAACGCGATCCAGTAATCGTCGTGATTGCCCGGTCAGTCGCAGTGTCTGCGGTGAAGATGGATGCCAGAGGCGAAAGTGACGGGAGCGATGGGACCACCGTGACCGCGCCCAATCCAGCCGGTGCGGGTTCGGGCGAAATCGTCGCTGCGGGTATGCCAGCACCGCCGCCCGCCCCCACCAGCCCGTGGGTCGGCGGCAAGCCGCACCTGGGCGACCGGTTATTTCGCGGGCTCTCCGAGGGCTCCGGTGTCCTGATCGTCATCGTCGTCGGCGCCATCGGGGTATTCCTGCTGTGGCGCGCCATCCCGGCGCTGGCGCGCGACCAAGAGAACTTCTTCACCTACGGCGGCAACTGGCTCACCACCGACACGTCCGCGATGCACTTCGGCATTCGCGATCTGCTGCAGGTGACGGTGTTCGTGTCGCTGTTCGCGCTGATCCTGGCGATGCCCGTCGCCTTGGGCATCGCCATCTTTCTCAGCCAGTACGCGCCGCGACGGGCCGCAGGGCCGCTGGCCTATCTGGTCGACCTGCTGGCCGCGGTGCCGTCGATCATCTACGGCGTCTGGGGCCTGTACGTGCTGGCACCGCAATTGCGGCCGATCGCCACCTGGCTCAACGAGCACGCGGGCCGGTGCTTCCTGTTCGCTACGGGCAACGCGTCGGTGGCAGGCGGGGGCACGATCTTCACCGGCGGGATCGTGCTCGCGGTGATGATCCTGCCGATCATCACCGCGGTCACCCGAGAGGTCTTCGTGCAAACCCCGCAAGGGCAGATCGAAGCCGCGCTGGCGTTGGGCGCCACCCGATGGGAGGTCGTCAAAACCACTGTGCTGCCATTCGGCCGTTCCGGCTACATCAGCGGCGCGATGCTGGGGCTGGGCCGTGCGCTGGGTGAGACCGTGGCGTTGCTCATCATCCTGCGCGGCACGCAATCGGCGTTCGGCTGGTCGCTGTTCGATGGGGGATACACCTTCGCCACCAAAATTGCGGCTACCGCATCGGAATTCAATGACGAGTTGAAGGCCGGCGCCTACATTGCGGCGGGGCTGGTGCTGTTCCTGGTCACGTTCGTGGTCAACGCCGTGGCGCGGTCCGTGGTTGCCGCAGGCAGGTACCGATGACATCGATGCTGGACCGCCCCGTCAAGGCGCGGACATTCGCCGCGGTCAGTCTGCGTCGACGCGTCGCAGACAACATTGCGACCGCGTTGGTGACGCTGTCGATGACGATCGCCCTGGTACCGCTGCTGTGGGTGTTGTGCTCGGTGGCGGTCAAGGGCTTCCACGCCATCACCTCCAGCGTGTGGTGGACGCATTCGCAGGCCGGCCTGACCGCGTTCGTCACCGGCGGTGGCGCATATCACGCGATCATCGGCACCATCTTGCAGGGGTTGGCCTGCGCGGTCATCTCCATCCCGGTTGGCGTCTTCGTTGCCGTCTACCTGGTGGAATACGGTGGCGGCAGCCGATTGGGCAAGCTGACTACGTTCACGGTGGACATCCTCACCGGAGTTCCTTCGATCGTGGCGGCGCTGTTTATCTACACGCTCTTCGTGGTCACTTTTGGGTTTCCCCGCTCCGGGTTTGCGGTGTCGTTGGCATTGGTGCTGTTGATGATCCCGGTGATCGTGCGGGCGACCGAGGAGATGTTGCGCATCGTCCCGGTGGATTTGCGCGAGGCCAGCTACGCGTTGGGTGTGCCGAAGTGGAAAACCGTTGCCAGAATTGTGATTCCGACGGGTCTGTCGGGCATCGTCACCGGGATTATGCTGGCGTTGGCTAGGGTGATGGGTGAGACGGCTCCGCTGCTGATCCTGGTCGGCTATTCGCAGGCCATGAACTTCAACTTGTTCAGCGGGTTCATGGGATCGCTGCCCGGCATGATGTACGACCAGACATCAGCGGGCGCGGGCGCTAACCCAGTTCCCACCGACCGGCTGTGGGGCGCCGCGTTGACGCTGATCGTGCTGATCGCCGTGATTAACGTGGGGGCGAGGATGGTCGCGAAAATGTTTGCGCCTGAGAAGTTGTAGGAGTTCCGGTGGCCAAACGGTTGGATCTCAAAGAGGTCAATATCTACTACGGGTCGTTCCAAGCGGTCGCCGACGTGTCGTTGTCGATTCTGCCGCGCAGCGTCACGGCGTTCATCGGTCCCTCAGGCTGCGGCAAGACGACCGTATTGCGGACATTGAATCGGATGCACGAGGTCATTCCCGGCGCGCGGGTTGAGGGCACTGTCTTGCTCGATGACGACGACATCTATGCTCCCGGTGTCGATCCCGTCGGTGTGCGCCGCGCCATCGGGATGGTGTTCCAGCGTCCGAATCCCTTCCCTACCATGTCGATTCGCGACAACGTCGTCGCCGGGCTTAGGCTGCAGGGCGTACGCAACCGCAAGGTGCTCGACGAAACCGCCGAATATTCGCTGCGGGGTGCGAACCTCTGGGACGAGGTCAAGGACCGGTTGGACAAGCCCGGCGGAGGGTTGTCCGGCGGTCAGCAGCAACGGTTGTGCATCGCGCGGGCCATCGCGGTGCAGCCCGATGTGCTGCTCATGGACGAGCCGTGCTCGTCGCTGGACCCGATCTCGACGATGGCGATCGAAGACCTGATCGCCGAATTGAAGCAGGACTACACGATCGTGATCGTCACCCACAACATGCAGCAGGCCGCACGGGTAAGCGATCAAACGGCGTTTTTCAACCTCGAGTCCGTCGGAAAGCCGGGCCGACTGGTGGAGATCGACGACACCGAGAAGATCTTCTCCAACCCCACCCAAAAAGCGACCGAGGACTACATCTCCGGCCGCTTCGGCTAGCCGAACCGTTAGCCCGAAGCCGACAGGGTGTCGTTGTCGGAGAACTTTCCTTCGGGAAACTTCCCGGTTGCCTGGAAGATGACCCGTCGGGCGACCTCCACGGCATGGTCGGCAAACCGTTCATAGAACCGGCCCAGCAGGGTGACGTCCACGGCGGCGGCCACCCCGTGCTTCCATTCGCGGTCCATCAGCACCGTAAACAGGTGCCGATGCAGATCGTCCATCGCGTCGTCTTCTTCGCGGATACGCGCGGCCTTCTCCGGGTCTCGGGACAACAACACCTCCTGGGCACTGTTACCCAATTCGACTGCGACCCTTCCCATTTCAGCGAAGTAGCCGTTGACTTCCTCCGGAAGCGCGTGCTGGGGATGACGCCGCCGTGCGATCTTGGCGACGTGCAGCGCCAGCGCCCCCATTCGGTCGATATCGGCGACGATCTGGATGGCGCTGACAATCGCCCGCAGGTCGCCGGCGACCGGTGCCTGCAACGCCAGTAGCACGAACGCGCTTTCCTCGGCGCGCGCGCTGAGCGCGGCAATCTTCTCGTGGTCGGAAATCACCTGCTCGGCCATGACCAGGTCGGCCTGCAGCAGCGCCTGCGTTGCGCGTTCCATGGCAACTCCGGCCAGCCCGCACATTTCGCCGAGCTGCTCCGACAATGCCGCGAGCTGTTCATGGTAAGCGGTCCGCATGTGTCAAGCGTACGTTCTTGACGCCGCAACCGGGGTTAAGGAAGACATGAATTGGCGGTGAATGCCCACTTCCCGGGTTCCGCTCTGCGCGAATTTGCCTGTGGTTATTTGCAGCTGGTGTCGGCGGCGTTGGTCACCGTCAAGTCGTCCGGGAGTTTGGTCGGTGGGTTGCCAGCACCACGATCGATTTCGACACTGACCGACGAGCCCCCGGGCGGCGGAGCTGACACGGCGCGGAAATCGGGGCCGAGCACCACCTGCACGACCTGCCCGATTCCGGTGATGCGCTCGACCTTTGAATTGGGCAGTGTCGCTGCCACCGTGGCGGCCGCTTGCTCGTTACCCGGCGAGAAGAACACCGTGGTGCCTTTCAGCGAAGCCGGGTAGTCGTCGGGCGCCATCACCTGGAAACCGTAGTGCCGGAGCTCGTTGGTGGCGGTGGCGGCGAGCCCGGTCTTGCCGGTGGAGTTGGACACCTGCACAGTGACTTCTTGCGGGGTGGCGGTGACAGCCTGGACCCGCTCGGCCCGGACCTCGGTGGCGGGGTTTGGCTGCGGCGCTGTGCTGGTGGTGGATCGGGTGGTCGGGGTCGACGTGGCGTTCTGGTCGTTTTCTTTCGGCAGCGGGTCGTCATTGATGATGGCGTCGAAGAGCGCGCGCATGTCGGCGGTGCGCGGCGGCTCGTTGCCGTTCTCGTCGGTTTCGCCGGTCGTCGGCACGGTCACGAACGTGATGTGGCCGGCGGTGAGGCCCTGCACCGACTGGCCGAGATCGACCAGGTCCTTGGTCTTGACGTTATCGACGTAACTTTCGCTGATGAACATGTTGACCACATTGTTGAGCCTGCTCAGTGAAAAGAAGGTCTCGTTGGAAATCAGCGAACGCAGCAGCGACGACAAGAACAGCTGCTGGCGCTTGATGCGCCCATAGTCGCCGTTGTCCTCGGTGGTGACCTGGCGGGCGCGTACGTAGTTCAGTGCGGTTTGCCCGTCGACGACTTGCCGTCCGGCATGCGCGAGTACCGTGCCCAATTCGTAGTCTTTCAGCGGGGTCTTGCTGCACACCTCGACACCACCGAGCGCGTCGACCATCTTGGCGAACCCGGCGAAGTCGATGGCGATGAAACGGTTGATCGACAACCCGGACAGCTTCTGGATGACCTTGACCAGGCACTTCGGGCCGCCGAACGCGTACGCCGAGTTCAGTTTCGTCTCGGTGTACACCATGTCGGGTCCCCAGGTACGGGTCTTGTCGTCGTAGAGCGGACCGTAGGCACCGGTGTCGGGATTCCAGGCCTCGCAGCGGGTCGGGGTAATGGCCAGGTCGCGCGGAAACGACACCGCGACCACCCGTTTGCGGCTCGCCGGAATGTTGACCAACATGACCGTGTCCGAGCGGGCGCCGCCGGCATCCTCGGTGTTGCCGGCCCCCATCTGACTGTTCGCCCCGGCGCGCGAGTCGACACCGACGATCAAGAAGTTCTCGTCACCGTGCTGCGCATTGGGGTCGACGACGTCGCGCGAATGCGGGTCCAGGGCACTGACATTGTTGAGCCGGTTGTTCTTCGAGGCGCTCCACTGCCACGCTCCGCCGGTCAGGGCCAGCGCCGAAACGGCCATGAACGCTGCGATGCAGCGTGCGGCGAGCAGCATCGGGCGGCGACCGCGCTGTGGTCGGGTGTCCGCATCTTCGGCGGTCGCTGGGGCGCCGATCCGCCGGGGCGGCACCCTGCTCGTCGCTTCGGGTAGCACCGCGGTCTGCTCGGGTTCGGATTCTGCGGCGCGCCCGCGCGGCGCCGCGCTGCGCACGGGCCCGAGGTCGGGAAGTTCATCGGCATAGGT
>Ga0070737_10006440_pt1 | contig 10757 bp, 8 predicted proteins | sample Coa_R1_10_FD_66438 | JGI IMG/M metagenome (GOLD analysis project Ga0070737, IMG submission 66438) | Surface soil microbial communities from Centralia Pennsylvania, which are recovering from an underground coalmine fire - Coalmine... | ecosystem: Environmental > Terrestrial > Soil > Unclassified ...
GCGGCCCTCGCGGCGGCCGCCCTCATGGCCGCCCTGGCGACGGCAATGTCGTGCTCACGCTGACGCCCGGCGAGGCTGGCCCGCATGCGGTGGAACTGGCTCAGGCTCTGTGCCGCGGTCATCATGCCGCCTTGCGCTGCCCGTGCGGCCACCTGGGGGTGGTCAACGACCGCCAGGCTGACGTCCGCGGCGCCTGCCGCCGCGTCGGGAGGCCCCGACAGCAGCGTCGCCGTGGCGGCCGAGACGCCGGCCGCCACGGCGATCGTGCCGGCGGCGGCGACGGTGACCAGCTTGGAACGCTTCCCCGTCATAAACGACGGCATGGAAAGATGGCGTGCCAAAATCAACCTTTGGTAGTTCGCGCGTCGCGCGATCGCCTTCCACCCCTGAGGCCACGATCCGCGCCCGGCGGCGACGGCAGGCATCGGCCACGCGGGACGGGGCACAGGGGCAGGGTGCCGGGCCGCCGGAGGCGGCCGCCATCACGCGGGCGGGGTGCTGTCGGATGTCAACGATGCCATGGAACAAACGATTGCGTCCGCCGATCCTGCGCATATGCCCTCGCCGCCGCCCCTGCGGGCGGGCGGCGGCACGGCCGCGACCCCCCGTTCACCTGCCGTTTCGATTGCTTCCCGACGGCAAATGTGAGTTGCGCCACCCTGGCCCATTATGAGCTGTTTGCCGCATTTGCCACATTTGCCGCCTCAGGTCGGCGGCCCCGGAGGCCACGCCGCCACGAGCGAGACCGGCCGGCGGACGACAGGCGCAACCGCCCGTTCGGCTAAGAGAAGATGGCGCGGACCCGCGGCAGGAGGCGCGCTATGCCCGGCACCGTCCGGCCTGAATATTTGCTCGATGTATACACTAAGAGTATAGTGGCGGCATGAGCGTTCCCCTGACCTTGCTCGGGCTGCTCGAGCGCGCGCCTAGTCACGGTTACGATCTCAAGCGCGACTACGACGCATACTTCGGGCGGGGGAAGCAACTGCCCTTCGGGCAGGTCTACGCGACGCTCAGCCGGCTCGCCCGCGACGGCAAGGTGATCGCGGGCGAGGCCGAGCCGGGAGACGGTCCGGATCGTAAGCGCTATGCGATCACCGACGCCGGCCGGGCCGAGGTCGACTCGTGGCTGGCCGATCCGGTCGAGCCGGAGCCGCACCTGCAAACGATCCTGTTCGCCAAGGTCACGCTGGCGCTGATGCTCGGCAAGCCCGCCGCGGCCTACCTGGACAGGCAACGTTCCGCGCACATACGGCGGATGCAGCAGCTTACCGAGCTCAAACGGACCGGGGCGCTGGTCGACGTCTTGCTCGCCGACCACGCCCTGTTCCACCTTGAGGCCGACCTTCGATGGATAGATCTCACGTCAGCGCGTCTGACGGAACTAGCGGCACTGATCGCCCGAGGAGAGAAATGAACGGTCCCGTCGTGACGCGCGCGCACCTGGTCCAAGCCCGCGACATCGCCAAGTCCTTCGGACAGACTCCGGCACTGCGCGGCGCGAGCGTGGCCGTCAGCCAGGGCGAGATCCTGGCGGTCATGGGCCCGAGCGGGTCCGGGAAGTCCACGCTTTTGCACTGCCTGGCCGGGATCTTCGCACCCGACCGCGGCGAGGTGTGGTTCGACGGGCAGCGCCTCGACACGCGGAGCGAGGCCGAGCGCACGCGGCTGCGCCGGACCGCGTTCGGCTTCGTGTTCCAGTTCGGGCAGCTCGTGCCGGAACTCACCGCGGCGGACAACGTGGCGCTGCCGCTGCTGCTCAACCGAGTCCGGCGGCGTGCTGCCTACAAGACGGCCGCAGCCTGGCTGGACAAGCTCGGGCTCGCGGGCAAGGGCGCCAACCGGACCGGCGAGCTCTCCGGCGGGGAGGCGCAGCGGGTGGCGGTCGCCCGGGCGCTCGCGCTGGCCCCGAAGGTGATCTTCGCCGACGAGCCAACCGGCTCGCTGGACTCGCTGACTGGCGAGAAGGTGATGGACCTGCTGACCGGGCTGGCCCGCGAAGAGGGGACGGCGGTGGTGCTCGTCACGCACGACGCGCGGGTCGCGGCGTACGCCGATCGTGTGGTGATGGTGCGCGACGGGCTGGTGTCGATGGACCTTGGCGGTGTCGGCGAGCAGGTTTCCGCGGCGAAGGCGGCCAGGTCATGATCCGCCTTGGCCTGCGGCTAACCCTGCACAGCGGCCGGGAGGCACTGGTGCGGCTGGCGATCACCGCCGCGGCGGTGGCGGCCGGCGTCGCGTTGCTGCTCGGGGTGCTCGCCGAGTTCCACGCCTTCCAGGCCAACGCCAACCGGCCCTGCTGGTCATGCACGACGGGCGCGCCGGTGCCGACGCCGCTGCCGTCCCACGGGGAGCTGTGGAACGACAGCGTGGACTTCTACCAGGGGCAGACGATCACCCGGCTGGACGTCGCGGCACTGGGGCCGTCGGCGCCGGTGCCGCCGGGTATCACGAGGCTGCCGGGGCCAGGGGAGTACTACGCGTCGCCCGCGCTGGCCGCGCTGCTGCGCACGGTGCCCGCCGATGAACTCGGCGACCGGTTCCCGGGCCACTTGATCGGGACGATCGGCGACGCGGCCCTGGACGGAGCCAATGACCTGGTGATCTACATCGGGTACACGCCCGCCGCGCTCAACGCGGTCCCCGGCATCCCCCCGTCAAGCAAAGGGGGCACGGTCCCGGGCACCCAGTGGGTCACGTCAATCTCGACCGCGCCCGCGCCTGAGGTGTTCACTCCGTTCTTCCGGTACGCGTTCGGGGTCGGTGTCCTCGCGGTGGTGTTCCCGATGCTGGTGCTGATCGGCACGGCCACCCGCCTGGCCGCGGACCGGCGCGAAGAGCGGTTCGCCGCGCTGCGGCTGGTCGGCGGGACGCCCGCCGACATCCGGGTGATCGCGTCGGTCGAGTCGGTGGTGAGCGCACTGCTCGGCGCGGTGCTCGGCAGCGTCATCTTCCTGCTGGCGCGGCCAGCGCTCGCCGGGGCAGCGCTGATCGGCACGCAGTACTTCGAATCCCAGCTCACGCCCACCGTCTGGGGCTACCTCGCGATACTGGCGGGGGTGCCAGCGGCCGCCGCCGCGGCGGCCCTGATATCGCTGCGCCGGGTCCAGGTCTCCCCGCTCGGCGTCAGCCGCCGCGCCAAGCCGAAGCCGCCGACGTTCTGGCGGCTGACCATGCTGGTGCTGGGCGTCGCGCTGTACGCGTACGGGCTGTCGAAGACGACGCACAAGTCGATCGGCGCGCCGGCCTACCCGGGCCTGCTCATCACCATGGTCGGCCTCGTCATAGCGGGTCCGTGGCTCACCTCGGCCGCGGCGCGGCTGGCCGGCCGCCTCATCCCGGGATCGTCGGCACTGCTGTCGGTCCGGCGGCTGGCCGACAACCCGAAGGCGGCCTTCCGTTCGGTGACCGGACTCGTGCTCGCCGTTTTCCTCGGCACGATGGTGGGCACCCTGGTGCCCGCGGTGAACTCGACCGAAGCGAGCCCGGCCAACACGGCACTCAGCAACGTGCTGCTTGACCAGGTGGGACTCGACTCGCACGAGGGAGCGAAGCTGCTCAGCGGGCTGAGCAAGATCACAGGCGCCACTGTGTACCCGCTGTATTCGCTGCAGACCGGAAACGGCAGCGTCGGGCCAGGCCCCGGACCTGCCGACACGGCGGTTAGCTGTGCGGTGATGCGTGCCCTCGCGGTGCTCGGCCAGTGCGCACCCGGCCTGCGGGCCGTGCGGGCCAGCGACGACGGCCTGTTCGGCGACAACCCGCTGTACAACACCAAGCCGTTCGTCGACTCCACCAACCCCGCTTACCAGGGCAGCCTGTCCAGCCTGCCGCTTCAGGCGGTGCTGGTGCGGGTAAACGGCCCCGCCACGCTGGAGCGGGTCCGCACGTACCTGACCATCAACACCCCGCCGCGGGAGTCCGGCGGCCAGGGCTCGGCGCCGACGCCGCCGCGGACGTTCGGCGAGACGCTCCAGATACGGCTCGACCGCGCGGCCACGGTCGAGAAGATCGTGTACGCCGCCGTCGCGCTTACCCTCATCGTGGCCGGGTGCAGCCTCACCGTCGCGGCCGGCGGCGGCCTGATCGACCGCAAGCGCCCGTTCACCCTGCTGCGGGTGAGCGGCACCCCGGTCGGGGTGCTGTCACGTGTCGTCCTGATGGAGGCGGCGGTCCCGCTGGCGGCCGCCACCATAGTGGCCGCGGGCATCGCCTACGGGATGTCAATGGGGGCGTTTGTCCGGCTCGCGCCGCCCGACACCGCGATCCCGCGGCTCGGGCACGACTATTACGCCCTGATGGGCGCCGGACTAGCGGTCGCCTTCGGCGTCATCACGGTGACGCTTCCGCTGCTGCGCCGCATGACCGCACCGGGGAACGTCCGCTTCGAGTGACCGGCGACAGCAGCGGCGAATCCGGTATTTACCGGCAATGACTGCGCCGAATGCGACATCTGGCTCGAAACAGCTCATCCGGTCGTATTGCGCCGCCCGCCGGGAACGCATCGTCGCCACAGCGCGACAGGATCAGCACGGAGCCGGCATAGCGGCGGCACACCGCGTGACCATGCCGCCACGAAGGGCGCGCCGGAAACGGGACCATAACACGCTGAATGCCGTTGTGCCATGCCAGCGGAATTGCCGTAAGAATTGTTTAATAATAGCCGTAAGCCAGTTCGTTATTCCAGGCGGCGCAGGGCGTACCGTATACCTGCGAGATGTAGCCGAGACCCCACTTGATCTGCGTCGCCGGGTTGGTCTGCCAGTCCGCGCCCGCGCTGGCCATCTTGTCGCCGGGCAGGGCCTGCGGGATGCCGTAGGCGCCGCTTGCCGTGTTCTCCGCGTCGTACAGCCAGCCGCTCTCCCTGTTCCACAAGTTGAGCAGGCAGCCCCACTGGGTCTTCTGGCTGAAGCCGAACTGGGGCAGCATGTCGTACCCGATCTGCTGCGCGGTGCCGGGGTTGGGCGGCGGCGCGGAGATCTCGGTGACGCCGCCCGTGGCGCCGCTGGTTCCCGAGGAACTCGTCTCCTGCGCGGCGATGACCTGCGAAGGGTTCGCCATCGCCGGTTTGGATGCCACGGTGAGCGTCTTCGCCGCCGCGTTCATCACGATGAGGTTCTGGCGTTCCTGCTCAAGCAGGGTGACCGAGCCGCTCCTCGGAAGCGAGTCGATGATCTGCGCCAGGCTACTCGCGCCGCTGCCGTTCGAGTTCGTCACGTAGGCGGCGACGGTGACGATGCCGACCAGCAAGATGGCGACGGCGAAGGCGGGGAGGACGATCCCGGTGCGGTGGAACAGGCCCCGCTTGCGCCGGGAACTGCGTGACCGGCCCGTGGCCGGGCCATTCCTCGTGACATTCCCCGTGGAGCTCCTCGTGACATTCCCCGTGGAGCCACGCGGCGCCTTCGCCGAACTCAGCGACTCGGTCATCGAGCCCGTCGAAGCTGGCCTTGCCGCCTCCAGCGTCGCTGTCCGGTGTCGTGACAACGCAGTCCCTTCGGTCTATGGCGCGCCTGGTCTGGTGCGTCTACCGCTGCCGATCAACGATGCCAGAAAGAAACTTCACATGTCCGCGACTTCGGCAAGAAAAATGCGCGAAGGTTTACCTGGCATTCAGTGACGCAAATCACGGTCCGATAACACAATCCGTGACAGAAGCCACCGGACTGCGAGATGATCAGCGGCATGAGTGATGCCGTAGCCCCGCCCCCGGGCCCGCCCTCGCCCCCGGGGCCGCCCTTGTCCCCGGGGCCGCCCTCGCCCCCGGGCGCGGATCCCTTCGCGCGGGCCGAGGCCAGCGCCGCCACCCTGAAAGAGCTCACCGCCGTGCCGCGCTTCGACATCGCGGTCGTGCTCGGCTCCGGCTGGATGGCGGCCGCCGACGCGATCGGCGCACCCGAACTCGAGATCCCCCTCGCCGCCCTCGGCGGGTTCCCGCGGCCTACGGTGGAAGGTCACGCCCCCGCGGTGCGATACATCGTCAAGGACGGCCTGCGCGTGCTGCTCTTCCTCGGCCGGGTGCACATGTACGAAGGGCACGATCCGCACACGGTCGTGCACGGGGTCCGGACCGCGATCGCGGCGGGCTGCCAGACGGTCGTGCTGACCAACGCGGCGGGCGGCATCCGCGCGGGCTACGCGGTCGGCGAGCCCGTCCTGATCAGCGACCACATCAACCTCACTGGCCGCTCGCCGCTGTCCGGGCCGCTGCCGGCCGGATACCCGTCGCGGTTCACCGACCTGACCGAGGTGTACTCCAGGCGGCTGCGCGCCCTGGCCAGACAGCAGGACCCGACCCTGTCAGAGGGCGTCTACGCCGCCCTCCCGGGGCCGCACTACGAAACGCCGGCGGAGATCGCGATGCTCCGCACGGCCGGCGCGGACCTCGTCGGCATGTCTACCGCGCTCGAGGCGATCGCGGCGCGGCACCTCAAGGCGGAGGTGCTCGCGATCTCGCTGGTCACCAACCCGGCGGCTGGCCTGTCGGACGAGCCACTCAGCCACGCGGAGGTGCTCGCCGCGGCCCGCGCCTCCGCGGCCCGCATCGGCGAACTGCTCGCCGTCCTGCTCCCCCGGCTATAGCGGCCTCCCCCGCCGCCCGCCGGTGGCGCCTCCGCCCCCGGCCTGGGCGCCTCCGCCCCCGGCCTGGGCGCCTCATTCGCCACACCAGTACCATCCGCTCACTTCGCACACCTTCCACATGGACAAATTAGGACATATCAGGCGGATAAATGGTCACAAAGTGTGCGAAGTCGGATGGCATGCCGACATCCGATGACGGGAATAGCCAAAATGTGACGCTCCGAACACATATGGATGCAATCCGTAAACCTTGCATTGCCACTGCCGCCCAGTGGCGTGCTGCCGGGATGACGCCAGCGCAGTTCCGCTCGTTCGTTCGCCTGGGATACCTCATCCGGGTGCGACGCGGAGTTTATGCCACCCAGCGGGCTATCGCTGTGGCGAAGGGCGACCCGCGCGGTGCCCATGCGCTGCAAGTGGCCGCCGTCCGCGCTTCGATCGGACATGACGTCGTCGGCAGCCATCACTCGGCCGCGTTGATTCACGGTTTCGACCTGCTGAAACGCCCCGCCGCCGGAATCGTGACGATGACATGCCGACCGCCCAGGCGGAGCAGGAGCAGGCAGGCCGCCGGGGTTCTCATCCATAACGCCGAGCTCCCGGGCAATCACGTGACCAGGAAATATGGCACAGAGGTGACAACAGCCGCGCGAACGGTCATCGACTTGGCCCGTACGTCGCCGTTCATCGAAGGCGTCGTCGCGGCGGACTCCGCCCTGCATATGGGCAAGACGACGAAGGAGGAGCTGGACAGTGTCTGCGATGCATGCCGACGATGGCCGGGAGGGGCACAGGCCAAGCGCGTCGTCACCTTCAGCAATGGCCTTGCCGAATCGGTACTCGAATCGTGCGCCCGGGTCGTGTTCGCCGACGCCGGCCTGGAAGCGCCTGAGGTTCAGGTGACCATCCGCGGGCCGGGTTTCGTCTACCGGGCCGACTTCTGCTGGGAAAGGCGGAAGACGATCGCCGAGGCCGACGGCCTGGCGAAGTACGTGACCCGGGAAGACATGCTCGCGCAGTTCCGGCGTGACCGGCTCCTGCGCGACGCCGGCTACAAGGTCGTCCACTTCACCTGGCGAGAATTGTTCGAGTCACCCGAACTGGTCATCGCCCGCATCCGCAACGCCCTGTCCGCTGCAACGCCTTACTGACGTCCCTCCTGCGGCATCGCTCTCGCGTCCCTCCTGCGGCATCGCTCTCGCGTTTCGCGCACTTCGCACACCTTCCGTACCGACAATTCCCGACATATCGGGCGCACAGTTGGTCATAGAGTTCGCGAGGTGTGATCGGAGTGCCCACAGCGAACCGTGAGGCGCTGCCGGGACGGGAGGGGACGGGATGGCGGGAGGGGACGGGATGGCGGGAGGGGACGGGGGAATGCGGGAGGAGAACGGCGCGCGGGAGCGGCCCTCGCCGGGCCCGCCACGACGGCCCTCGCCGGGCCCGCCACGGCGGCCGGCCCGGGCCCGCCACGGCGCGTAATCGCCGTGGACGCCGATGTTTCAGGCCGCTCGCATGGGTAGCTGACATCGACAGACTCAACCGTGCGAGGTGCAGCATGACTTATCCCGCATCGCCGGACGACGCGGGTAGCCCCCGCGTCCGGCCCGACGCCGCCCAGGTGTGGGCGGGCGGCGTGGCAACCGCGGTCGTCGCCGCGCTGGTCGCGCTGGTCGGCATCCTCATCTGCCGGTGGACCCTGGGGATCCCGATCCTGGCCCCGGCCGGCGACGGCGCCTGGGGCAACGCGCACACCGGCGAGTACGTGCTCGCGGCCGCGTGCGCCGCGCTTGTCGCGACCGCGCTGCTGTACCTGCTCATGCTGGGCACACCGCAGCCGGGCATGTTCTTCGGCTGGATCATGGCGCTGGCCACGCTGGCCGCGGTGGTGTATCCGTTCAGCACGAGCGCGCCGGTCGACCAGAAGGCGGCGACCGCCGTCGTCAACCTGGTGCTCGGCATCGCGGTCACATCGCTGCTCACCGCCGTCGCTGCCCGGGCGGTCCGCCAGGCCGGCCCGCCGCCGTCCGGCCCGCCATCGGGCCCGCCCCGCCGGGGGCATGAGTACGTGCCCACGGAGCCCATCGATGTCCCGCCGTCCCGTACCCCCAGGGAGCGTGGCTAAGGGCCTTTCATCCCGAGGGCCTTTCATCCCGAACGCAAGGTGGCGCTTCTCCCCCCGACGGCTGGTGCCGGCGGGGGGATGATAGGCATGTGGAACTGCGCCACCTGGAGTATTTCGTCGCGGTAGCCGAAGAGTTGTCGTTCACCCGCGCGTCGCGGCGGCTGCACGTGGTGCAGTCGGGCGTGTCGAGCGCGATCCAGGGGCTCGAGCGGGAACTCGGCGCGGCGCTGTTCGACCGGGACCGGCACCGGGTAACGCTCACCGAGGCCGGGCGGGCGCTGCTGCCGGAGGCCCGCGCCACGCTCGCCGCGGCACAGGCGGCCGCGGACGCGGTGGCGGAAGCCGCGGCGGGGCTGCGCGGCACGCTGTCCATCGGCACGATGATCTCCACCGGTCCGGTCGACGTTCCCGGGCTGCTCGGCCGGTTCCACGCGCGGCACCCCGGAGTGCTGGTACGGCTGCGGGTGATGCCCGGCGGATCCGCGGACCTTGCGCGTGAGGTGATCACCGGCGGCCTGGACCTGGCGCTGCTGTCCCTGCCGGGCGAGCCGCCGGCCGGGCTGGCCGTCAGGCCGCTGGCGCACGAGCCGCTGGTGCTGATCTGCGCGGCGAAACACCCGCTGGCCAGTGAGGAAGCCGTCCGGCTCGAGGCGCTCGCGAAGGAGACGTTCGTCGACTTCCCGGTCGGCTGGGGCACCCGGGCGATCGTCGACCGGGCGTTCGCCGCGGCAGGCATCGACCGCCAGGTGTCGTTCGAGGTCGCGGACTACGGGACCGCCGCCGGGCTGGCCGGCAACGGGCTCGCTGTAGCGTTCATCCCGAAGTCCGCCGCCGCGGGCATGGACGGCGTGGCCCGGGTAGCGGTCGAGTCGCCGGCGCTCAACTGGCGGATCCTCGCCGCGACATCCTCGACCCGGCGCGCCTCGGCCGCCGCGCGGGCATTCCTCACCGAACTGCTCAGCTCGCGGCGGTTATCCCTTAACGCGATAACCGCCTGCACAGGCTGCCATCACCGATCCGAAATGACGGCCTGGCGGCTCCCGTTCGAGCGAACATGACAGCTACCACGCAAACCCGCGCCGGCCTCCCCCAGCGCGCACAGCAGGCTCGCCGGCGCAGACACAACGCGGCGTTCTGGATCGTCGGCTACACGTTCGCCGTCACGATGGCATTCTCCGCGCTGCCGACCCCGCTGTACGTGCTGTACCAGGCACGGGACGGGTTCAGCACGTTCATGATCACGGTGATCTTCGCGGCGTACGCGGTCGGCGTGGTAGCCAGCCTCTTCCTCGCCGGCCACCTGTCGGACTGGGCCGGCCGGCGGCGCATGCTGCTGCTCGCCGTCGCGACGAACATGCTCTCCGGCGTGCTTTTCCTGACGTGGCCGACGACGGCGGGCCTGATCGTGGCCCGGGTGGTCTCCGGCGTCAGCGTCGGCATGCTGACCGCCACGGCGACCGCCTATCTCAGCGAGTTGCACGCGACGGCGCGGCCGGGTACCGGGCGCGGCCGCAGCGAGATCGTCGCGACCGCCGCGAACCTGGGCGGCATCGGGCTCGGGCCGCTGCTGTCCGGCCTGCTCGCCCAGTACGCCGGGCACGCCCTGCTGACCCCCTATCTGGTCTCGGAGGCGCTGATGCTGGCCGGGGCGCTGGCTCTGGCGCTCGCTCCGGAGACGGTGGCCGTGCCGGAACGGCGGCCCGCCTACCGGCCGCAGCGGGTCTCGATCCCCGCGGCGGAGCGGCCGACGTTCCTCGCCGCGACGACGGTGGCCGGGATGGTGTTCGCGCTGTTCGGCATCTTCACCTCGGTCTCGCCGACCCTGGTCGCCGGCCTGCTGCACGACTCGTCGCACGCGGTGGCCGGCGTGGTGGCGTTCGCGGTGTTCGGCGCGGCGGCGACGGCGCAGATCCTGCTCAGCCGGGCCTCCCGCCGGTCGCAGGCCGCCGTCGGCCTGACCGCGGTGCTCGCCGGGCTGGCGATGGTGACCGCCGCGGCGTGGCTGCCCAGCTTCTGGCTGCTGCTGGCCGGCGGCATCGTGGCGGGCGCC
>Ga0070737_10006445_pt1 | contig 10753 bp, 10 predicted proteins | sample Coa_R1_10_FD_66438 | JGI IMG/M metagenome (GOLD analysis project Ga0070737, IMG submission 66438) | Surface soil microbial communities from Centralia Pennsylvania, which are recovering from an underground coalmine fire - Coalmine... | ecosystem: Environmental > Terrestrial > Soil > Unclassified...
TGGCGACAAACCCGAAGGTGTCGCCTGGATTGGCAATGGGCCGCTCGCCGTCGTCACCGTCTACAACGATGACATTGTTGCTTTTGTCGATACGAATACAGGTAAGGTCGTCGCAAAGCTCCGAGTCTCTGACGAACCTTACGGCATCGTCGTCACCAAAGATGGCCGCTACGCTTATGTCACCCACGAATACCCGGGCACCGTCAGCGAGATTGACCTGGGCCAGCGAAAAGTCCTCCGCACGATGAAGGCCGGCGAGATGGTGCGCGGCCTGGCCCTCAGTCCTGATGAGAAGCGGTTGTACGTCACCGAGTTCTACACGGGCGTGCTCCTCGCTTTGGACCGAGAGACAGGTGTTAAGGTGGATCGCTGGGAGGGACACTCCAGCGATAACCTCTGCCGCAACGTCATCGTGCATCCCCGGCGACCCAAAGCCTATCTGCCGCATATCCGCTCGAAAATCGATGTAATCGACGGCAGCGGCTCCATCTTCCCGCACCTGAGCATCTGCGATTTGGTCCCCCTCAACGGTCAGAAGCGGCGCACCTCCATCGGCATGGACAGCTACAACGGTGTTTACGTCGTCACCAATCCCTGGGAGGCGGCCTTGTCTCCCGACGGCAAACGCCTGTACACGATTTATGCTGGCACCAATGATATGAATATATCTGAAGTCGTCGATGACGATTACAAGGAGATCAAGCGTCTCGGCTTCGCTGTTCGTGTCGGCCAAAATCCGCGGGCCGTGCGTGTCAGTCCCGACGGCAAAAAAGTATATATCGCCAACACGCTCGACTTCGAGGTCGCCGTCCACGAGGCGAACAGCCTGGAGCGGCTGGCCTGTATCAAGGTATGTGAGCCTCCCAAGTCACTGGAGTGGGTGCGCGGCAAGATCCTGTTCAGCACGGCCAACCGGCCGTTGACCAGCCGCCGCTGGATCGCCTGCGCATCGTGCCATCCCGACGGCCACAGTGACGGCCGCGTTTGGCACAACCCAGAGGGGCTGCGCAAAACGCCGGCCTTTATGGGGTTGGCGCACACGCATCCCTTGCACTGGTCGGCTGACCGCGATGAAGTGCAGGACTTTGAGTACACCATCCGCGGCCGGCTCATGCAGGGGCCGGGTCTGTTGCGCGGCTCTCTCAAGCCAAAGATTGGTTTCGAGCCGATCGAGCTAAGCGAAGACCTCGCCGGACGGTCGAAAGACCTCGACGCCTTGGCAATTTACTGCAACTCGTTTGACTTCACGTTGTCGCCGCACATTCCTGCGCCTGGCAAACTGTCCGCCGCCGCCGAGCGCGGCCGGCAATTGTTCACGAGCGACACCGTCGGCTGCGCCAAGTGCCACCGCGGCCCTTATTACACCGATAGCACTCTCAAAAAGCCGTTTAACTTGCACGATGTTGGCACCGGCAGCGATGATCCCTCGGAAAAAATGGGGCCGAAATATGACACACCGACACTGCTCGGCGTCTATCGCACGGCACCGTATCTACACCACGGTAAGGCCAAGACGTTGCGCGACGTGCTGACAACCTGCAACCCAAACGACAAGCACGGCAAAACCAGTCATCTCAAGCCGCAAGAGATCGACGATCTTGTAGCGTTTTTGAAATCACTGCCTTATGAGCTGCCGCCGAAGGAAACGCCGAACACAGTGAAGTATCGCTACCACAAAGATTAACGAGCCGGGAGCGTAAGCGACGACAGACTATCCGTCGCTCACGCTTCCGGATCGTTAGTAACCTGGCGCCCACGGGGCTGGCCGTTTGTTGAAGAATGCCTCCAGTCCTTGTTGGCATTCCTCGCTCAGGCGCGGTGCGGCGCTGGCTTTGGCCGCTTCTTCCAATCCCACGGCCTGGCGCGAAAAGAGTTGGAGCAATTCTTTGGTTCGCGCCAGTGCATGGGGACCGCCCTCGGCCAACGCATGCGCCCAGGTCAGAGCGCGTGTCAGTAATTGCTCTGCCGGCGCGACAGCGTTTATGAGGCCAACCCGGCAGGCTTCCTCCGCATCTATTAGCTCTCCAGTAAGGAGCAGATAACGGGCCGTGCGCTCGCTGACATGGCGTAAGAGATGCGGCATGACCATCGCCGCCACCAGGCCGCGCCGTACTTCGGGATAGCCGAACCGCGCTTCGGGTACGGCCATGGCCAAATCGCACACCGACGCTAACCCCGCACCGCCGGCCACTGCCGCGCCATTGACCGCCGCGATGGTCGGCTTGGGCAGCGTGTAGATCAGGTCATATAGCTTCGCCAGCCGCAGAGCGTCGTCCCAAACGGGAGCTTGCTTTCCCTTGCCGGCCGTCAGCGATTCCTGCAATTCGGCCAGGTCCATGCCGGCACAGAAAGCGTTGCCGGCGCCGGTGAGGATGACGCAGCGTGCCGCGGCATCGTCGCGGGCGCGGCCGAATGCCTCGGTCAAGGCGGCGATGAGAGCGCGGCTGAGGGCGTTGCGGCGATCGGGACGATTCAGGGTCAGCACCACCGCCGGCCCGCGCAATTCATAGCGAACCAGATCATCGCTCATGAGGGGTTCTCCCTTTAGGGCGCAGCATGGAGGAAACATTATCGATGAGCGGCAGCGGCATGCGCAACAGCGCCAGGGCCAGCGTTTTGCCCTGCGTATCAACACGCAGTGAGCGGCTCGCCCCGCCAGCCAAGACATCTTGCAGCACGAAGTTGACGGCGAAGAGGTTCGCCGCCTCGTAGCGGATGACGCGCGACGGATTCAAACTCTGAAAATAGTGTTGCACCACCTCGGCGGTGAGATGTTGGCGCAGCCAGTCAAAACCCGCCGCCGTGTAAGCGAGGACGGCGATGTTGGCGTGATTGCCCTTATCCCCGCTGCGGCCGTGCGCGATGTCGGAGAGATGAAGCGTGTCCATGATGGGGTTTCCGCAATCATGCCTCTGGCTCAATGCCCAAAGCGCGAGGCTGAGCCGTCAAGCGTTCGCCGTGACGCCTCCTGGGAACGAATCGAACCAACGAGGATCCAAGTCATATCGAACACAGTATAGCTCTCCCAGCCGTCCGGCGACAAGCGAACCCCCTCTTGTTCCTGGGGCCGATCATGCCAAGCCGCAAGCAATTCACTGAATGTGGACTTGCGCGGCGACGGCGTTTTTATCCACCAGTGCCGGCCAGTAGGCAAACACCTCGCGCACTGGCGGGCGGCCAGTCGTGTAGCCGGTCACGCCCGGTGGTCCGGAGGTAACCAGCGGGGCGAATTCTTTGGCGAAGCGCTCGACGACGGCGCGATCGGTGTCACGCACTGTGACGCGCAATACTACCTCTGGCGCATCTACAATGGGAAGAACACCCGGCACGCTGTCGCCGGCGCCCAGGCATTCGGTATGGCGATGTGCCGGGGAGACGCCGGCGCGACGCAGGCGCTCGAAGATAAATTCACTGCAGCGGCGCGCTTTCGGTGCTGCTTCGGGGCCGGCGATGACCAGCGTGCCGCTGGCGGTCCAGCCGTCACGATAAGCGATCGACACTTTGTAACTGTCGGTCGCTGGTTGGCCGCGTACTCCGGTGATGCGCACTTCGTCGCGGCCACATTCGCTGAGCTGGACGCTGGTAAAATCAGCGACTACATCGGGTGTTAAATACGCGGCGGGGTCGCCGACCTCGTACAGCAGTTGTTCGGCGACGGTTTCGCGGTTGACGGCGCCGCCGCTGCCGGGCGGCTTGGTGAGGAGGAAGGCGCCGCTGTCCTCAATGTCGGCAATAGGATAGCCGACCAAGGCGAGATCAGTTTCTTGCCAGTGGCACCACAATCCGCCGGTAGCTTGGGCACCGCACTCGATGAGATGGCCAGCCACGGTACCAGCAGCTAGACGGTCCCAGTCGTCCCAGTGCCAGCCGAACTCATACACGGCAGGACCGAGCGTCAACGATGCATCGGCGACGCGGCCGGTGATGACAATATCGGCTCCCTGTTGTAAGGCAGTGACAATCGGTTGACAGCCAAGATAGGCGTTGACGCTGACAATGCGCTCGCGGATAGTGCTCAGTGGCTCGCCGGTGTCGAGATTGGTGAAGGCATGACCTTGCGCCAACAGTTCGTCGAGGTGCGGCAGCAGATCATCGCCGTGGACGATGGCGATGCGGCGTTTCATCAGTCCCGCCTGATCGAGGATGGCGCGAGCGCGAACGGCGCAGCCATATGGATTCATGCCGCCAGCGTTGGTGATGATTTTCAGCTGCGGCTGGCACTTCAGGATAGAAACGAGTTGCTGCAATACATCGAGAAAATCGCTGGCGTAACCAGCTTCGGGATGACGCTGTTTTTGCAACGCCAGGATGGACATGGTCAGCTCGGCGAGGTATTCGAGAGTGAGATAATCGAGCCGGCCATGCTCGGCCAATTCGCGCGGCGCATCGAGATTGTCGCCCCAAAAGCCACAGCCGTTGCCGATTCGCACGTGTTTCATTGCGGTTTTCGGTTTTTGGTTTTTAGAAACACTATCCCAAGGAACCGCCAAGGCGCCAAGAACGCCAGAGAAAAAACAAGAGGATAACAGAGAGAAAAAGAGAAGACCTGATTGTACTGGCTTTGGCTTTTTTCGTTTTTCCTCTTTCTATTCTTGGCGTTCTTGGCATCTTGGCGGCGCTTGGAGTTAACGTCATGTGCAACTTTCCGCAGGTCAAGATGTTCTCCTCGACAACAGCGTAGAGAAGGCTGTTTGGAGAAGAGAAGCACCGTGTCCCTGGATGATTCTATGCATACCGTCTTTTGCGTGATCAAAGACCACTGGGAAACACTCCACCTGGACCGTGTTCGCCAGCCCGGCTTTGCACCCAGGGGGCGGACAGCGAAGTCCTGACCATCGAAATGGTCAGTGAATTCCTCGGCTTGGATCAAGAGGCCCAACGGTTCTGGTATCGCTGAATGATTAAAAAGTTGCCCATGGCATTAACTGGGGCTATCGAACAGCCCTGGAAGGGCACCTCCTGCCGCTTGCTTTCTCCGTCAGACGCGGTATTCTGAGGGAGGGTTCGCCTATTGTCTTGCGCACCGCTGCGCCGGTTGTCTCTGTCTTCTGCTAACCTCTGGAACTCCTCGCGTGGGCGAGGGTGAACCGCGACTTTGGCTGGAGGATGCCGACCATGAGACTCGATGATTTGCTGGTCAGCCGTCACATCTCGTTTCAACGGCTGCCGCACCGCCGTACCTACACGGCCAATCGCATGGCCCAGGCGCTGCACGTCAAAGGACGTGAAGTGGCCAAGACTGTACTATTAAAGACCGGAAAGGGACACATGCTGGCCGTACTGCCGGCCACGCATCAGATCGACCTCGAACAGCTCCGCGAAGACCTGGGCGATCCGAGCATCCAATTGGCCGCCGAGGAGGAAATGGATCGCCTCTTCCCCGATTGCGAACGCGGTGCCGTGCCGCCGTTCGGCAGTCTCTATCAGATACCCACCATCATGGACGACAGCCTCGCCCAGGACGAAACCATCGTCTTCGAGGGCCCCAACCACGAGCAGGCTATTCGTATGTCCCTGCGCGATTACGAGGCCATCGAGCATCCGCGTCACGGTCACTTCGCCCATCGTTGACAATGATCCGGCGAGCGGGGTTGCGTTAGCGCCCCGAGTTCTCAAAATGCTTACGCAACCCGAGTTCTCAAAATGCTTACGCAACTCGAGTTCTCAAAGTGCTTACGCAACCCCGCTCGCCCGGGACACTTTGGGAGTATCACCATGAATCGACATTGGCAATCAGCGCGGCGATTGGCCGAGTCGATCGTCCATGCCAACAGTTATCGCCAGTCTCATGCGGAGGCGCGTCGGACGCCGGAGGCGCCAGCCTTGACCATCGCCCTGAGCCGGCAAGTCGGCGCCGGTGGCACCTCCATCGCCACTGAAGTCGGCAATCGCCTCGGCTGGCCAGTCTACGATCACGCCTTGCTCGAACGCATCGCCCAAGAGATGCATCTGCGTACGCAATTGTTGGAAAGCGTGGACGAACGACACTTGCCCTGGCTGACCGACGCCTTGAATTCCTTCAGCCAGACACCAGCCATCAACACCAGCACCTATGTTCGCCATTTGATTCAAACGATCCTGTCGCTGGGGACGCATGGTTCGTGCATCATCGTCGGCCGCGGCTCGACCTACATCCTGCCGCCGGCGACAACACTGCGCGTCCGCATCATCGCTGACCGCGAGCATCGCGTCCTGGGTCTGAGCCGCGAGCGCGGCATCAGCCGTGCTGAGGCCGACGCCCAGCTCGATCAAATCGACCGCGAGCGCATCGCCTTCATCAAAGACCACTTTTTGAGAGATCCGCGTGATCCGCAAAACTTTGACCTGGTACTGAATTCTTCTTCCTTTTCCTACAGTGAGTGCGCTGACCTCATTATCGAGGCACTACACCACCTGGAAGCGCGCATCAAGGCCGGCGAAGCCACCTGCCACGCCTGAGGCTGCGTAGAGAACATCTGTTATGGATTGGCTGGTCTGTTCAGCCAACTCCTGCACAAGATATGGCTTGGTGAAGGGCTAACCTACTCTTGACCCACGAATTGCCTGGATCAACGCTGGCAATTTGAATGAAACACGCCCTTTCCTCCAGAGAGTTCGATGACCCGGCATCTTCTTTTAATTGGGGACGGAAAGTGGATCCGCTGGAGACAGAGCACGCCTTTGCTGCTGCTCGCCGCATGTTTGACGTGGCAGGGTGTCGTTGCCGCCAGCGATGCTCCGACCAAGCCGTCCTCGACGGGCAAGGGCAAGGCCATCCTCACTGTGAGGGATAAGAAGTCGGGCCAGACGCTGCCGTGCCGCATTCATCTCCACGACGCGGCTGGCAAGCCCCAGCGTGCCGGAGCGTTCCCCTTCTGGAACGACCATTTCGTCTGTGACGGCAACGCGACTGTGGAGTTGGCGCCAGGCCGTTACAGCTACGAGGTCGAACGCGGCCCGGAGTATTCTGCCGCCCGCGGCGCCTTCTTGGTCCCTGCCAAGGATTCCGTCGCTGTGACAGTTACGCTGGAACGCTTGGCGGAGTTGGCGGCGGAGGGCTGGTGGCCGGGCGATCTACACGTCCATCGCGCTGTCGAAGACATCGAGTTGCTGATGCGGGCCGAAGATTTACACATTGCCCCTGTCATTACCTGGCACAACGGCCGCAGCCGCTGGACCGGACAGGGGCATTTGCCCACGTCACTGCTGCGCGGCTTCGACAGGAACCGCTACTACCATCTGATGGCGGGTGAGGATGAGCGCGAAGGCGGTGCCTTGTTATACTTCAACCTGCCGCGTCCCTTGCCGCTGCCCGGCGATCGGCGCTCGGCCGGAGAATATCCTTCGCCCCTGAAGTATGTGGCTCTGGCGCGGCAGTATGCCAACGTCTGGATCGATGTGGAAAAGCCGTTCTGGTGGGACGTGCCTGTATGGCTGGCGAGCGGGCAGATAGATTCCGTCGGTCTAGCCAACAATCACATGTGCCGCAGCCGTATGATGGACCAAGAAGCCTGGGGCAAGCCACGCGACACCCAGCGCTTGCCGCCGCCCTTGGGCAATGGTTTGTGGTCTCAGGAGATTTACTATCACATCCTCAATAGCGGACTGCGTTTGCCGCCGTCGGCCGGCAGCGCCTCCGGTTTCTTGCCCAACCCGCTCGGTTACAATCGGGTCTATGTGCATGTGGCCACTCCTCTCCGCTATGACAAGTGGTGGGATGGACTCCGCGCCGGCCGTTGCTTCGTCACCAACGGACCTTTGCTGCGCGTCACCGCAGATGGTCGACTGCCCGGCCACGTTTTTACTGCGCCGCAAGACAAGGAAGTCCGTATCGAAATCAAGGCTCAACTGACCAGCCGCGACCCCATTCGTGTTCTGGAGATCATCAAGAACGGCCACGTCGAAGCCAAGGTGCCGTTTGCCCAGTGGCGTAAGACCGGCTCGTTGGGCACGCTTACCTTCCGGAAGAGCGGCTGGTTCTTGGTGCGGGTGATCGCCGACTATCCGGCGACGTTCCGCTTTGCCTCGACCGGCCCTTACTATGTTGAGATCGGAGCGACGAAGAATCCGATCCGCAAGGCGTCGGCCCAGTTTTTCCTCAATTGGGTGCGGGAACGTGAAAAGCGGATCAAGCTGGAAGACCGCAAGCAGCTCGAGGAGGTACTCCAACACCACCAGGCGGCGGAAAAGTTCTGGCAGGACCGGGTCGCGGCCGCGGACAATTCGGAGTAGCAATTACTTCAGGTCCATAGCGTCGGGCTGAGAACCGGCTTTGACATCGTGCATCAAACCGCTCGTCTCCGTGTTCCTGTACTGGAAAGGAGGAGCCTCAGCATGCGCGCCGCAAGCCCCTGGACGCTAATCTTTCTTGGCCGGCCCAACGGGAAGGCCGGGCACCGCATAGCTGCCTTCCGTTTTGATCTCGCTGGACTTGACGACGCGCTTCCCGCCATCGCTCAAGAAATAGATGTACTCGCCGGCTAGAATGTTCTGCAAAATGATGTGGTGGATTAAGTCCTTCTCGCCTACATTGATCAGAAACTGTTGGAGAGCGAGCAATGCGTGCCTGCTCCATGGATCTGCGTGTCCGCCTCGTGGGCATCGAGCCGCTGGCGGGTCACCTCGGTCGCAAACCTTCCCTTGCCCCAGGCGTCGACGCCGAGCAGTGAAAACCGAGCCTTCCGGCAACATAGCCGTGCTCTACTGCTAGCACTATCGGACAAACCAGGATGCTTCCATTCCTCATCATTCTTCTCGTTCCAACGCAGAGCACCGGAACACAAGATCGTGAAAAACTAGCAGAAAACGCGAAGACGGTGCTTGGCGCCATTGTCAAAGCAGCCGACGCGAACCATCGTTTGCCCGAGCACGCTGCGCCGGGTGCTCACGCCCCATTGCGGCGCACGGGCGATGAACTCACGGTGTATTATGTCCGCGCGGCGGCGGCGGCAGCGCGGCGGCGGCCGGAGAAGGAAGCGGCGCCGGCGTTTCTGTTGGCATTGGGGATCGCTTTGGATGATTCGTCGCTGTTGCGGACGAACTTGATGACGCGCAGTCTGTGGCGCAAGATCGAACCCGACGATGCCCGCAAGCAACGGTTGGCTGTGTTGGGCAAGCCGACTTTGCACGGCCGGCACGATCTGGCCCAGCATTTCTCGGTGTCGGCGGCCCTGACGGCGGCGTTCGGCCCGCAAGCCGCCGAGAGCGCCAGCGTCCTCAAGGAAATGCTCGATGCCCGCGGCGGCAGCGGTTTCAGTTTCGCAGATCTCTCCGCCGACTTCGCCGGCATTGCCTTCGCCCGTTGTCTGATCGACCAACCCAGCCGGCTCGCCGACATCGAGAAAGCGTTTCGCCTCGACGATTACGTCCTCTCGCCGCGCGGCTTGCCCGAAGGATTGACCTCGGCCCAATTCGAGAAGCAGTACGGCTCGCTCAAGGACGAGCGCTATCTGCGCTTGCAAGATGAAATCCGCAAGCGCATCGCCGCTCTACCCGGCTACCGCGAGAAGAAGTGAATATAGGCCGTTGCCTGCGAGGGGGTAGTGTCACCCCCCTCGCAGGCACTGCAGAACAGGTGAAGGTTAGTTCACTCCTCCTTATCGAGGCCTCTCCGCCGGCGGCGGAACGGGCGGAGAGGACGGAACGGGAGGAGTCGAAAAGTACGGAGAAGGAGAATACGCCGGCGCGCTGACGGGAGCGTAAGGTCCAGGCGCGTAAGATGGCTCATCCTTATCGTAATACATGAAGAAATCGCGGGGGCTACGAGCGTAGGGGTGTGTGGGGAAAGTTGGCGAGCCAATCGCTCCCAGTCCCGATCCCGCACCGCCAGGACCAGCGGGACCGCAGGGCTTTGGCGGCGGTCCAGGCACCATGCCCTGGAAGGGCGGATAGGGCGGATAGATACAATGTGCCGGCCCATAGGTCAGGCCGCAAATGCTTGTCCAGTAGTAACCGGGGTTGCACATGTCCGGAGCATGGGGGATGGGCGGATAATAGCAGCCGACATAGGGTTGTCCGGCCAGCGCCAGCCCTGCCCCCAGGGCCAAGCCCAGAAAGACTCCGGCCAGTATATGCCATCTCATCATTTGGCGACTCCTTTCGAGGAGGGGATGTCCTGGAAGGAAGCGACTTACTTCCCGCACACTAGCCTACCTCACGAAAGGTCTCGTCGCCGGTCGCTGCATGGAAATAGGGCAATAATTGGACACCCTATAAATGTACCAGCCCGCAACGCCAGCAAGGGTGGGCGTCCCTTGCTGGCGTTGCGGGCTGACAAGTCCCCGCGAATCAATAAGCGCCCGGGGCAGGGGCAGGCAACGCCGCAGGGACAGCGCCATAGCCGGGGGCGCAGCCGGGGCCGACGGGTGGGCCGCTGGTGCAGGCATTGGGGACGGCCCACTGCATGCCGGGCACTACGAAGACTGGGGCGTAATTGATCCGGCCGCAGCAGCCGCCGGGACCGCCGCAACCACCGTTGATCTGATAGCCGTGGTTTTTGTAATAGGCCACCCAATCGATGTGATCGAGGGCGCAGTAGTAATTTTTCAGGGCGTCGTAATAATCGTGCCAGAACTTTTGCAGACGTTCTTCTTCGCAGGTCAAGCACTTGTAGCGCTTGGCGAAGATGTTCCAGCAGGGTTGATAGCCGCTGTAGGTCAACGCGCTCCAGCCGGCGTGCGCGTGGCTGGTGTACAGGGCCAGTCCCAGCACGGCACAAGCCATCAAGCCGATCCGTTTCATCGCGACTCCTTTCACAGGGAAGACCCCAGTCCGT
>Ga0070737_10006446_pt1 | contig 10752 bp, 10 predicted proteins | sample Coa_R1_10_FD_66438 | JGI IMG/M metagenome (GOLD analysis project Ga0070737, IMG submission 66438) | Surface soil microbial communities from Centralia Pennsylvania, which are recovering from an underground coalmine fire - Coalmine... | ecosystem: Environmental > Terrestrial > Soil > Unclassified...
CGGGCGATCCCGGCGTCGGTGCGTACCAGTATCCGGGTGTGGAAGAAGTCGCGGGTGGTGAACACCGGCAGGGCCAGCCAACGCGTGTCGCCGCGGTCCACTGCGATCAGCAGCGACGACAGGGACAGCTCGGACACCTCGAACTCGGCGAAGCGCAGCTGACGCCAGAACATCTCGGAGGGATGCAGGGCCGTCCAGGCCACCGAGAGGCCCTCCGGCCTGACCCGCCCGGAGAGGACCGGTTCGGTCACGGGATTGGCCGACAAGGCCCCCGCCAAATGCACGCGCGTCATCTAGTCCACTCCCAAATCGAAGATCTCGACCGTCGTCGCGCCGTTGAGCAGCTCCTCGACGATGCGCGCCTCCTTGCGGTCGCGCTCTCCCGCCGACATCAGAACCTGCTCCACCCGTTCGGCGGCTACGACCACCACGCCGTCGACGTCGCCGACCACCAGATCCCCGGGCCTGACGGAGACCCCGCCGACGTTCACGTGCCGTCCTACCGAGCCCGCCCCGGCGCGGTCCTTGGTCGTCCCCCGGATGCACAGTCCCCGGCAGAACACAGGGAAGCCGATGTCGACCAGCCTCTCACCGTCTCGGGCGCAGCCATCGAGGACCACCCCGCCGAGACCCCGGGCGACCGCCGCCTGGGAGAGTATCTCCCCCCAATAGCCGGCCGGTTCGCCGTTGCCGGTCGACACGACCAGCACCGATCCCGGCCCCGCTGCGGCCACCCCGCGGTGCACCCACAGGTTGTCGCCGCTCGGAGTGGCCACGGTCACTGCAGGCCCCCACACCTTGAACGACGGGTGCACGGGCTTGATGTCGTGTGACAGGGCCCCGACGTTGCCCGCCGCCTCGACGATGGTCGCCGCCGATCTGGCCATTGGCGCCTCGGGTTGGACGACCGCCCAGCGAGACGATGAACCCCCCATGTCAGCCGCCCTTCCTGGACTGGAGGCGGTGATAGCCGAGACGGGTGCGAGCCGTGTCGAGACGCTCCCCTCCGCGCACGGCGGAGAGGATTTCCCTCTCCGCACGGTCTATCTCCTCGGCGACGGCCAGCACCTCCTGCTCCCGTGATCTGGGTACGACCACCACGCCGTCACCGTCCCCGACGACGATGTCACCCGGGACTGCTCGGACGCCGCCGACGTTCACCGGCTCGCCGATCGCATCCAGACGAACGCGGTCCTTGCCGGTTCGCATCCAGGCGGCGCGGGCGTAAAGGGAGTAGCCGATCCGCCGAGCGGTGTCGATGTCCCGGCACAGGCCGTCTATCACCGTGGCGGCCACCCCGCGCAGGCTCGCGACCTCGGAAAGGAGACCCCCCCACACGGTGCCGACCGTGCTGCCGCCGTTGGCGAGCAGCAGGACCGCTCCGATCGGCACGTCGTCGATGTAGTCGCCGACGGTCCCCCCGTCGATCCCGACCGGGCCGTAGCGGAGCGTCACGGCCCTTCCGGCGAAGACCCCGTCCCCCGAGAGCCGCTGTACCCCTCGAACCTGGCCGGCTATTCCGAGGCGGTCCATCGCGTCGGACACGGCGGCGCTGCTCAGACCGACGAAGGACTCGACCGTGGGATCGCCGGAGCCACCCGGAAGCCGGTCCGATTTCTGCTCGGAGCTCAACCGGGATCCCCCAACATCGTCTCATACCGCTGACCCAACACCTCCACCGCTGGGCGGCCGGATCTGATGAGGGCGGCCATGCTGGACTCTTCGGCGGCCATCCGCTCCGCCTCGCCGATCACCTCCGAAGCACGAGAAGCCGGGACCACCGCCACCCCGCTCCCGTCGGCCAGCACCAGATCACCCGGGGCCAGGGGCACGCCGCCGATCACGACCTCCGTGTTCGTGGCGACTTCCACGTAGCGCCGACGAGCCGTTCTGGCCACAGGTGCGCGCGCGAAGACCGGGAGTCCGAGGGGCTCCATCTCGTCCACGTCGCGGCAGGCCCCGTCGATGACCACCGCCCTGACCCCGGCCATGCTTGCGGCCAGGGCGAGCAGGCCCCCCCAGGCGCCGGCCTCCGTTCGCCCGTTGTTGGCGACCACGATCACGTCACCGGCGACGGCGGCGGATATTGCCGCCGCCCCCAGATGCCGGGATGGAGGCGCGACGCCGGCCTCTACCGGCTGGACGGCCACGGTCACGGCACGACCCGCGACCCGGCCGCACGGCCACAGGGGCGCGATGCCACCCACCGCGGGGGGCAGACCGAGAGCGTCGAGCGCGTCCGAAACGCCGCAGCTGTCGAGGCCGGCCAGGCGCCCGACCAGAAGCCCGTCGGGATCGGGATTCGCCGCGCCGGCGGCCGGAACGGTCACGCCGCCACCCGCCTCTCCTTCGAGGGTCTCCACGTGGCGAAGGCCATCCCCACGCCGGTCCCCGCCGGCGACCGGTAGGCGGGAACGTAGTCGACGACGTCGAAGTCCCATCCGGCCAGGGCGCCGCCGACGACCAGCCAGTTGAGGATCTCCGAGCTGCCGGAGCGCAGGACGTCGCGTGGCAAGCTCGCTGCCGCTGCTTCGTCACCCTCCGCCAGCGCCTTCAACACTCGCCGGTCGAGGTCCTCGCTGATGACGAAATGGCTGAGCCCACCGCTGGCGACGAGCACGATCCGTTCGGGACCCGGCCACGCCTCCAGGGCAGCCCGCAAAGCCCTGCCCAGCGCCCAGCAGCGGCCTGGGCAGGGAACGTTGGGAGGGTAATAGGCGTTGAGCGCCACCGGCACGATCGGCGCGTCTTTCGACAAGCCCAGCCTTCGCCGGGGGAACGTGAAGGCGTGGCCCAGGGTGCGGCCGGGACCCTGGACGGAGAACACCCCGATGTCGAAGCCGGCGAGCGTGAGGGCTTCGGCGAGGTAGGCGCTCAACTCGCGGGCGACGGTGTACGCCTCCGGTTCCTGGGAATGGGCCGCCCACTGGGCGGGCAGTATGTCGGGGGGGAGCTTCGCCCGCTCCGCTTCCCCGAGACCCGCGTCCCACAGCTCCTCGCCGAGGAACATCCCGATGGCCGGGTTGCCGTCCTCGCCGAAGAGCTCGTGCTGGTCGTCACCGACGATCACGGCGACGTCGGGCGCGGCTTCGGCCAGGCGCCTGACCAGGATGGCGATCGCCTCCTGCACGCGCAGCCACTTGGCCTCCCACACCTCTGGCCGCAGCTCCCCCGCCAGCGACGGGGGGGCCTTGGCAGCCAGCTCCTCGAAGGTCCGCACCTTGCCGTCGACGTCCACCAGGTAGTCGTTGGCCCTGTCCCGGGCGGCGTGGCCTTCCCAGTACTCGGTGCCCGAGCTCATCTGGGGGCTGTGCGAAGTTCCGACTCCGAGGACCAGCTCGGCCACAGCGGTCTCACACCTTGGCCAGCGCCGGGCACACCCGCGCCGGATTGTGATGGACGATCTTGCGACGATCCTCCTCTGAGAGCCAGTCGAATCCCCGGAGAACCGGTATGAGATCGTCGGAGGTCCTGCCCGTCTCTGGGCGCACGGTGCGGCCGGACCCGGGGGCTTCCACCCCGAAGCAGATCTGGTCCACCCCTCGCTGCTTGATCGCCGCTTCTAGAAAGTGCAGGTCGTAGCCACAACAATCGTAGAACAGGTTTCTGCTCAGGTCCCGCTGCGGCACGTGGAAGTCGGTGGCGATGAACCGGTTGAGCGCCCCCCCGCAGTGGCACACGATCACCTTCAGCTCTGGGAAGTCGTCGAACACCGGGCCATGGCCGAGGAACTGGGTGGCGAGGTACTGCTCTATGAGGAAAGACAGTTGGTAGTTGTGTGGAACCACCGAGTAGCGAGGGTCGGCCGAGTTGGTGCCGTGGACGATGATGGGTATCCCCAGCTCCTCGCACCGCTCGTAGAGCGGGTACCACCACCGCTCGTGCATCCCCGGGGTGGTGCGCCGGCCGTCGGGGTCGGGACTCACGTAGGTCGCGACGAAGCCGTAATCCTCGACGCAGCGCCGCAGCTCGTCCAGGCAGTGGCTCGAGTCCGGGGCGGCGGGGTTCTGCGGGAGCTGGCAGGCGCCGAGGAAACGGCCTGGGAACATCTCGCATTGCTGGTGGATCATGTCGTTGACGTAGCGGGCCCACGATGGGATCAGATGGGGCTGCATCCAGCCAAGGACCATGAACGGGCGGGGACCGACGATCTGCACGTCGATGCCGCGCTCGTCGATGTACGCGACGTGGGCGGCGGCCGCCTCCAGGAACTGCTCCTTCGCGGGCAGCGCCATGAACGGTGAATAGCCCGGCCCCCCCGACAGGGGGCTGGCCATGGCCGTGTTGGTGGCCATCAGGTTCAGGGCGAAAGTGTTCGCCGCCGGTGGGACTGACACGTGGGCGTGGACGTCGAGGACCTTCAGATCGTCATACAAGGCTTCTCCCCCTCGGGCCGGTTCAAATGCTTTTCCTGTTCACCATTTCGCTTCGAGCCCGGCGGCGGTCGCCTCCTGCCACGGGACTCCCTCCTGCGTGATGACCTCCGACGCCCGCACCCCCCGGGAGGCTGCGGGGTCGGTGCCCCTGAGCGGCTCGCCGCGCCTGACGCGGTCGGCGGCTTCGAGCAGCAGCCGGCGGGCCGCTAGGACGGCCCGGTCGGTCGTCCCCGGGTGCTCCTTGGTCCGGTCGCAGATAACCCCCATGCCTTCTTGAATGGCGTAGTCCTGGGTGTTGATGCCCTCGATCCCGGTGAAGGTCTTGTGCTTCTGCACGTCCCGGTCGATCAGGTAGTCGTTGCTGGCGTTTCGCCGCAAACGGTAGGTGCCGGGGATGAAGTCGTCGTGGCCCCGTCCGAACCTGTGCTCGTAGGCGTCCCACTGCTCGTCGGAGATCGGTGCCGTCTCGTCGGGGGCGTAAGCCCAGTTGTAGACCGCAGTGTTGAAGTCGTCGACGGGGACCCATAGGTGCCCTGCGATCGAGGGCATCGGCGAGGGGTTCCCGTAGAAGTCGATGAGGCTTCCCCGCATCTGCTGGAACGGCATCACGAACTGGTAGGCGCGGATGTAGACACGCCCGCTTCCGATACGACGGACGCTCGCGTACCTGTAGCCGTAGTCGGTGTACTCCAGTTCCAGCTTTGGGTGGCCGTCGAGCACCCGGAGCTGGTTGGGGTTGGTGATGTCCAGATTGTGAAGGTACGAGGAGTGGGCGGTGTCGATGCCGCCTTCCAAGGCCTGGAGGAAGTTGCAGGCTTCGAGCGTCTTGGAGATGCGGAAGTGGGTCGGCGGAACGCGGAGCCACTCGTAGTCGGGCGGGGGCGGCGCCGACCCCGGCGGACCCATGTAGGCCCAGACGAGCCCTCCGCCCTCCCACGTCGGGTAGGCCGTGATGCTCACGTGCTCCCTGAACCTGCTCGTCGGCGGCTCGGTGGGCAGGTCGACGCAGGCGCCGGTACGGTCGAATTTCCAACCGTGGTAGACGCACCGCAGTCCGCACTCCTCGTTGCGCCCGAAGAACAACGGGGCCCGCCGGTGGGCGCAGAACGCCTCTACCAGACCCACCGTGCCGGTCGAGTCGCGAAAGGCCACCAGGTCCTCCCCGAGCAACCGGACCCGCACCGGTGGCCCGTCCGGCTCGGCGAGCTCGCCGGCCAGCGCGAAGGGCATCCAGTAGCGCCTGAAAACCTCGCCCATGTCCGTCCCGGGGTGGACCAGGCAGAGCCTTTCGTTCTCCTCCTTCGAGATCATCAGCCCCCCTCCTCTGAATGGGCTGGGCTTATAATATCTGCTGGTTCGGTTCGGGTCACCCGGCAGATCCGAGCAACTCGATCGCTGCGAGCACCTCCTCCGGGCCCACCCGCCCTGCTCCCCGTTCGAGGCCGGCGAGCTCGAAGGCGTAGCGGATGTCGGCGCCGCTGCGCCCCTCCGTAGCCGCGATAACCGGCTCCCACGCCTCCGGACGCCACGGCCCGGCGCCGAAGCGAGCGTGGAGGACCTCGACTATGTCGCGCCTTTCGGCGTCGCCGGGCAGCCGCAGGCTGACCCTGAGGCCGAGGCGGCCGGGGCGCAGCAGCGCCGGGTCGACCTGGTCCGGACGCGTGGTGGTACCGATGACCACCAGTCCCCCCGACGGGGGCGGGTTCTCCAATTCGGTGAGCAACTGCCCGACCACCCGCTGCGAGACCCGGGTCGGGTCGCCGCCGCTCACCTCCCGGCTGGGCGCCAGCACGTCGAGCTGGTCGAGCACCAGCACGACGGGCGCCGTTCGACGGGCCACCGAGAACGCCCGCCGTACACCCTCCTCCGACTCCCCGAGCCACTGCGAGTACAGCTCGGGGCCGCGGACCACCATCAGGTTGACGCCCAGATCGGAGGCCAGCGCGTTTGCCAGCGCCGACTTGCCCGTGCCCGGCGGCCCCTCGAGCAGGACCCCCACGACGGGGCCGCTGCGGCTCCGCAAGGCAAGGCGGCCTATGGCCCGAAGCTGTGCCTTGGCCGCGTCCACACCGCCCAGATCCGACATGCGGGCGGTGGACTCGGTGAGCAAGGATTGCCGGAGCGCCGCTGGACGCACCGCAACCAGAGCGGAACGCAGGTCCTCCTCCCCAACCACCACCGAAGTCGGGTCCACCTGCTTGGGGTCTTCACCGGCGCAGACGCGTCGCAACGCCGCCAGGGCCGCCTCGCGCGCCAGCTCCATCAGGTCGGCGCCCACGAAGCCGTGGGCCGCCCGGGCGACGTCTCCCACGGCCGCCGCCGCCGCTCGCGAAAGGGGCATCAGGCGCAGATGGACCCGCAGGATCCGCAGCCGCTCGCCGGCGGACGGGGTAGGGAAGTGCAGCTCCCGGTCGAAGCGACCCGGTCTGCGCAGCGCAGGGTCGAGGGCCTCGACCTGGTTGGTGGTTCCGATCACCACTACCCCTGCGGCGTCGCGCAGGCCGTCCATCAGCGCCAGCAGTTGGCCCACCGCCCGGGTGTCCGACAGCGTCGACGCCGTCCGACGCGACGGGGCGAGGGCGTCGATCTCGTCGACGAGGATCACCGACGGCGCGGTGCGCTCCGCTTCGGAGAACAGGCGGCGCAGGTTCTCCTCCGTCTGGCCGCTGTAGCTGCCCACGACCTCCGGGCCGCTGATCCGGTAGAAGCGGGCTTCCACCTCGTTTGCCACGGCGCGCGCGGTCAGGGTCTTGCCGGTGCCGGGCGGCCCGCAGAACAGAACGCCGCGGGGTGCGGGGACGCCCAGCTTCTTGTAGACGTCGGGACGGACGAGCGGCAGCTCCACCAGCTCCCGGACGGCGGCGACCTGCGCCTCGAGGCCCCCCAGGTCGTCGAAGGCCGGCCCGCCCTCGGCCGAGACCGGACCTCCATGCGAGTGCTCGGCGAAGCCTCTGCCGTGCACCCGGCCCGCGTGCGGCTCGAGGAGCACGCTGGTGGCCGGGCCCAACACCGCCTCGGGCGGCTCTGAGCCGGTCACCCGCAGGCGGACCGCGTTGTCCGCTTCGAGGGTGGCGCCCGCCCGCACCGGCCAGCGTCCGGCGACCGCCTGGCGGACTGCGCCGTCGAGGAGGTCCCCCTCGGAGGGTCCGGCGAGGGTCACAGACGTGGCGTCGGGCAGGTCCGCCCGGATGATCGAGACAGGCTCGTAGGGGAAAGGCCGCAGGGCGGCCCGGGTGGCCGGGTCGAAGGCGACCGCTCCAGGCTGAGCGGCGTCCGAGAGGGCCACCCGGGCCAGTGCCGTTCGCCCCTCGAACGACAAACGCGCGACGGCCCCGTCTTCGAGGCCGAGATAGGCGGCCGTCTCGGGGCCCATCCGCACCGAGGGCCCGCACCCCGGCGGCACCGCCACGAGCGGATCGAACCACTGGACCGCGGAGGCCGGCTTCGCGGCTGCGTCCTTCCCAGCCCCGGCGGCCGGCAACTCGCTCTCAGAGGTCGTGGTCACGCAGCCACTCCACGTACTCGGCGATGGCGTCATCGAGGCTGTAGCGCGGTTCGAACCCGAGCGCGGCAATAGACGCCAAGCTCATGTACCTCGACTCGTCGCCGCCGCTGTTGGGAGCGATCTCGGGCGGGCTCCAGCCCGGCACGGCCCGTGCCACGGCCGCTGTCACCTCGACGTCGGGCACGGCTCTGCCGCCGCCGAGGTTGTAGATCCGGTCACGAGAGCGGGCGAGGTGGACGAGTCGCAGCCCGGCGGCGCAGTCGGCGACGTAGATCAGGTCCGAGAGGTCGCTGCGGGAGCCGGGGACCGCGGGGCGTGGCGGGAGCACGGTGCCGGGTCGTACGGCGGAGTGGACCATGCGACTGGGCAGGTTGCTCAAGGTGTGGTAGAGCGGCCCGTAAACGACGCCGATCCTCACGCAGCAAAGGTCGGCTCCGGTGCGCTCGGCGTAGTGGAGCGCGAGAATCTCCTCGGCCTTCTTGAAAGCGGATGTGGCGCTCGGCGAGGTCACCGGCAGCGGGTCGTCCTCGGTCCAGGGCCCTTGGGCGGAGCCGGCGTACACCGCGACCGAGCTTGCGACCGTCACCCGGCCGACACCCAGCGCCCGGGCGGCCTCCAAGACGTTGCGGAGACCGCCGACGTTCACCTCGATCTCCCTGCCGACCGGGACGGCGCCCAGACCTGGAACGGCGAGGTGGAGCACGCTGGTGACCTTGTGCGAGGCCATGACCTCGAGAACGGAGAAGGGGTCGGAAACGTCCAGGTCCGCGACCTCGACCTGCCCGGACTGCAGGTACGGCTCGAGGAACTCCGGCGACCGGGAGCGGCGAAAGCGGGTCACGAGGACTCTCTCACCCGCGGCGGCCAGTTGCTCGGCCGTGTGCAGTCCTATGAACCCCATGCCACCAGTGACCAGTATCACGGCTGCTTCACCCCGCCCAGGGGTCGACGCTCACGTGCATCACCTCGCCGGCGGCTGTCCGGCCGATGGCCTCGTCCACCTCCGACAACGGCAGCGTCCCTGCGGACAGCTCGCTGTAGGGTCGCCGGCCCGAGGCCAGAAGCTGGAGGGCCCACTCGACCGAAGCCCAGCTGTGGCCTCGCAGGCCCCGCACGCTGACCGCCCTGGTCCGCACGGCGTGCATGTCCACCTCGACGGGGCCCCGCCCGATGGCGCAGACCAACACCCCCTTCTTGCGCAGCAGGCTTAGCCCTTGGTTCAGCGTGGCGGCGCTGCCTGCTGCTGCGTCCACCACCAGGTCGGCCATTCGGCCGGCGGTGGCCTCGCTCACGACGTCGACCACTGATTCGCGTTCGGCGTCGATGGTTACGTCGGCTCCGAGCAGGGAGGCCATCTTCAGCCTGCCCTCGTCGCGCGACAGGCCGACGCTGATCACGAGGTCGGCGCCGGCTTCCTTAGCGGCGACGACGCAGGCCAGGCCCTGCTGGCCAGGGCCGATAACCACCGCCGTCCGCCCAGGCCCGGCACCGCCCTCGTGAACCACCCACTCGAAACCGTTGGACAGCGGCAGGGCGAGAGGCGCGTGGTGAGCAGCCACCCCTGGTGGGACCCGGTGGAAGACCATCCTCGGGTGAAGGTAGAGGTATTGGCCGTACCCTCCCCAAAGCGCCGGCTCGACAGCGACGGGCGTCATCCCGTAGCGGAGAACGGTCCGACCGAGATGCAAGTCGGTGGAGTCGCAAAGCCGGAAGTCGCCCGTGCGGCACCAGGCGCAGTGGCCGCACGGGAGGTATTCCTCGAGCAGGAGCCGTTCCCCTTCGGCCAGGCCCCACCGGTCCGCCGCCTCCGGGCTCAGGCGGTCCACCGTGCCGACTATCTCGTGGCCGAGGATCGTGGGCCCTTCCGTTCGGGTCTGCAGGTGGGCGTCGCTGCCGCAGACGCCGGTCGCCTCGACCCGGAGCCATCCGGCTCCGGGGGAAGGGTCGGGGACGTCGAACTCCTGGACGGAGGTGCTTCCGGGGCCGTCGGACACGGCGGCCAAGGCGGTCGTCAAAAACGTCGTCCCCCGGTCACGAGCCCTTCCGGCCCATGAACAGACACGTGTAGAACGCCCTCCAGACGATCTCTACGTCGGTGATCCCGGCGAGGCGGAAGCCGTCGAGGTGGTCCTCGACGCTGGTGAGGGGATAGTTGTGGTGGTGGGGCTTCTCGGTGCCCGCGTTGGCGGCGAAGCGGGGGCGAACGGCTCTCAGCCGCTTGTCCCACACGTCGGCCGGGCCGACGTGGTCCAAGTTGACCAGCCAACCGCCCGGGAGCAGCAACGAAGCCGCCTCGGCGTAGAAGGCGTGGAGACCCTCCCGATCCAGATGGTGCGCCGCTCGCGAGGTCAGAATCACGTCGACGCCGGAGGGGATGTCGCATCCGGCCAGGTCCGTCATGTCACCGGGCTTGAAGTCCACACGGTCGCCGAACCGACCCAGGCGCTCCCGCGCGTGGGCCTGCATGCTGTCGGAAGCGTCCTGCCATATCCCCCTGGCCTCGGGAAGCTCGTCGAGGAACGCAGCCAGGAAGGTCCCCGGTCCAGATGCGATGTCCACGACCACGGCGCTCTGCGGCCGGTCGTGGTGGACCACGGCGGCCGCGATGGCCCTCGGCAGCTCTAGAAGATCTATCCGATCGTCGCGCTCGACCCACGCGTTGGCGTAGTCGGCACGCCGCCAGGCTTCGGCTGCCATCTGTCCTTGGCTCGTCATCACCATCCCCCTCTGCTTATGTCTAATGGGCTGATCTTATACCACCGGGTAGCGGCCAAGAAGCGGCCCCCCGCCGGCTATGGCGGCGGCTACCGCCCGCCTGGCCCAGACCCCCGCAACCAGCCGCTTGTACCGCTCCGTGCCGCGGTGGTCGCC
>Ga0070737_10006448_pt1 | contig 10751 bp, 8 predicted proteins | sample Coa_R1_10_FD_66438 | JGI IMG/M metagenome (GOLD analysis project Ga0070737, IMG submission 66438) | Surface soil microbial communities from Centralia Pennsylvania, which are recovering from an underground coalmine fire - Coalmine... | ecosystem: Environmental > Terrestrial > Soil > Unclassified ...
CCCCCCCAGATTAGATCGGCGCAGTATCTCCCGACGTCCTTGCCCGATATTTGCACTGCCGCTCCATTCCTGAAACCTTCCTCGAAGAGACATCAGCTACCTCCAGAGCGTAGCGCACGCGCCAGGTGCTGTCTATCGGGCGTGCTGTGCCAGAACATGGACGACATGGAGAGGGGTGAACAAGGCGGGGCCGCACTGGTCGGGTAGGCATGACCCAGATCACCTACCAGGAGCGTCCCGACGTGTCCCCGTCTCGCACACCGCACCCCGTGGCAACCAGGCTCCAGGACGTCGTTGCGTACGCTGCGCTCCTCCGCCAGCACCCCCAAACCTCAGCCTCCGCCGCTTCTATGCCGTCGCCGGACTCCCGCTAGCGATCTGCGCTCCCTGGTAGTATGCCGACCAGCAGCAGGGCCCGGCGGCCTCCGGCGTCGCTCTCGCTGGCCGCACCGGAGCCCACGGACTCTCCCTGGCCCGGTGCTGGATGCCATCCGCCGTGCCCACCGCGAGACCAGGCTTCCACGCTGTCCTGACCCGGTCGGGGCTAATCCCCAAGCCCCCTCTGTCGACCGGGTTCTCGCCCGCTGTGGGGGCACTGACGCGCCGTCCCCGGCGTCCCCCGCCCCGCTAGACCTGTAATACCTCTCTCGGGGCCGCTCCCAGTTCACCCGCGTCGATGCGTGCTCCCGGCCCCTCCCCGCTATCCTCCGGGCTCGCACACAGGCGGCCGTCTGCCGGGCACTACTCGGCCTATTCCAGACCGTTCCCTGCCCGGTCCAGGCTGTCCAGACCGACCATGACACGGAGCACGGGCGGCAGGTCACGCCTGGTTGCAGAGCCGGGGCATCCGGCACGCACAGATCCGCCCCTGGACGCCGCGGTTGAACAGGAAGGGGAAACGGCTGCACGGGACCATGGGCGAGGGGGTGTGGAAGGGAACCAGCCAGGCCCGCCCGAGACAGGGGAGCGCGAGCTCCGCGCCGACGTTCGGTTCGACAACAAGGGGCGCCTCCCCTCCGCGCTGGGCGACGCGCCGCCGGTGCAAGAAGCTCTGGCGTGTCTACCCCCGCGAGGCCCGGTGGCTTCCATGTCTTAAAGCACTCGGGGGATGTCTATCGGGCGAACCTCCGGATGTTTGTTCAACTGTGCTCCACACCCAACCTGTCATTATTACCTCAATGTGATGGGGGATCGGTGTCTAGACCAGACGGCTACGGTGTCAGGTAGATCTCGACACAGGTGGTAGACAATACCCGATTACGAAAATCGCCACGACGCGCGATGCTAGAATCTAACATGGGGCGATGTATGCCTGCTATCACCGGAGGTTGGAGTCATGGCAGTGTACAATATCAGCCGTTATCCTCTGACGCTCGAACTCGACGATGGGCGTCGGGTGATGATTCGCCCGTTGCAGTCCGATGACGAAACGAAGGTACAAGCCTTTTTCCAGCGAGTGCCCGAGAGCGAACGCTATTTCCTGAAAGAGGACGTCACTTCGCCCGCTGTCATCCACGCGTGGTGTACGCAGCGTGATTACGATCGCGTGCTACCGTTGCTCGCTTTCGACGATGATCGCGTCGTCGCCGACGCAGTGCTGATCCGCAAGCGCAGTGGGGCACGCAGCCATGCTGCCGAGATCCGTGTTGTCGTCGATCCAGATTATCGCCATCGCGGGCTTGGCGTTGCGCTCATGCGCGAACTGGCCGAGATCGCTTACGACGCGAAGCTGGACGAGATCGACTTCGCGTTTGCCGAAGGTTCCCAGGATGAGGCAATCCAAGCAGCTCGCTTTCTCGGTGCGACGGAGGCGGGCCGCGTACGCGACTACTTCAAAGATCAAGACGGCAAGCCACATGATGCCGTCTTCCTAACCATACCACTCGGCAAATGGTGGGAATGGTCACAACAACAATAAATAGCTCGCTTCGTTCAAGTGTGCTGCTTTATTCAAGGTACTGGTGACCGTTTGAAGACAACCACGGAATCAAGGTCATGATAGAAAATAATGTAAATATCACAATATTATAAGATTTATCGGCACGATGAGGTGAGCGATTTTTAAATATTTTGATAATTCACTGATACCGTTGATGCTAGGTAAGCTAGTACGATACGCCATCAAGCCGTGTGCCAGAATAGCGCTGCAGACCATGAAATAGCGCAGGCTGCGGCTGCACTCGCTACCGGGCCGACCTCTCTACGACAGCACAGATGATGCCTAGAATTAGCGGCGGCTCATGCTGAGGATGGATGCTTGCGGTCGTGCCCTACCACTCCAGGTTCACCGAAGGCACGCAGCACACCTGCAAGTGCCTCTAGACGCGCATCGATCCGAGCGTGTATCCCTCCGGGAGGGAAGGTACCATCAGCACTGCGCGGACCAGCAGCAAGGCCAGTCAAGATCTCTAGAGCTTCATCGACCGTGCTAACGCCGTAGATACTGAAACGTCCATCTGCGACAGCCTGAACAACATCTTCGCGCAGCATCAGGTGCTCGACGTTGCTCCGTGGCAGAATCACCCCCTGCTCTCCGTTCAAGCCCAACGCCGCGCAAATGTCGAAGAACCCCTCGATCTTCTCGTTAACACCACCCACCGCCTGCACTTCGCCACGCTGATTGACCGAGCCGGTGACGGCGATCCCCTGCTTGAGCGGAACCTCGGCGAGACGGGAAAGTAACGCCAGTAATTCGGCTAGTGAGGCCGAATCGCCTTCCACTGGCTCATAGCTCTGTTCGAAGACGAGGCGAGCGGAAAGGGCCAACGGACGGGTACGCGCATAGGTGTCCGTTAAGTAACCGGCCAGGATAAGCAACCCTTTGCTATGGATAGGGCCACCAAGCTCTACTTGCCGTTCGATATCCACCACGCCGTCACGCCCGGCGCCGACTGTCGCAGTGATGCGAGTTGGTCGACCAAAGGCAGTACTGCCGTCAGCAATGACTGCCAATCCATGTATCTGACCAATCGCCTCTCCGTGCGGCACGATCAGCAGCACTCCACGCGCCACCATCTCGGTGAATCTCTCTGGCAGCAGCCCGGCGCGCTCGCGACGCCGCGCTACCGCCGTACGCACATGCTCGGCACCGATAGATGTCGCGTTCGCTGCCCGTGCCCAGTATTGTGCCTCGCTGAGCAGATCGCTCATCTCCCCGAAACGCGCGGATAGCTTATTCTGGTCCTCGGCCAGACGAGATGCTTCTTCGATAACCTGAGCCACACCGCTTCGATCCAGTGGTAGGCCAGCATCCTCCATGCAAGTACGTAGAAAACGTGCGTATGCGAGCTCGGTTTCGGCGGTGCGCGGCAATTGCGTGTCAAAGTCCGCCCGCACTTTGAACAATTCGCGAAAATCCGGATCGAGCCTGTACAGAAGCTGATAGCTGACCGGATCTCCGATGAGGCAGACCTTGATATCGAGCTGAATAGGATCAGGACGCAAGCCACGTGCTCCGGGCATTCCTAGCACTTCAGCCATATCTTCAATCACCACGGAGCCTTCCCGCAGCGTACGCTTGAGCGTCTCCCAGGCCATGGGGGCATGCAGTAGATCGTTCAGTCGGAGCACGAGATAGCCACCATTCGCGCGCTGCAACGCACCAGATGTGATCAGCGTGAAATCGGTTACCAACGCGCCGAAGAGAACCTCGCGCTCGATACGCCCTACAAGGTTCGAGTAGGTTGGATTAAGCTCTGTAATGACAGGTGCACCTTGCATGTTGGCATTATCGACCACAACATTGACTGTATACTTGCGAAAGGCACGCTCCTGCAGTATATGTCGTTCGTCATTGGCGGACGATGCAGCGGCTATTCCATCAGCCACAGCCGGCGAACTGCGGAAGATATCGATCTCGCTCAAGATGCCGTCGCGTAGCTCCGCCAGGTAAGCAGTGACCTGTGGTTCACTCGCGTAACGCTCGACGAGATCTTCAACAAGCCCACCAACGGCACGGAGCGCAACCTCGCGGTCTTGCTGTGCGATTCGCTCAGCAGCTTCGCGATCAAGCGCACGCATCGTCTTGGCGAAGTCCCGTAGAGCTGTGTCCAATTCCTCGCGACGCTGCTGGATCAAGGTACGCATCTCGGGGTGGAGTGCTGCGAGCTCTTCCTCCGAGAGTGGTCGGTTCCCCATGATCGGGATAACCCCGATCCCCATCGGCGTTATCTGGAGCTGGAAGCCAAGCGCTTGCGCTTTGGCTGTGATCTCCTCCACGCTTTGTTCACGCCTGCGGTTGATCTCCGTCAGGATCTGTTCACGTTGAGCAACATACTCCTCGCTTTCAAAGGCACGCGGGATCTGACGCCGTGCCGCACGGATCAAGACGGCCAGATCATCGCGCAATCGCCGCGCCTGACCAGCCGGTAGCCGCAGCGCTCGCGGCCGTGAGGGATCCTGAAAATTGTGCACATAGCACCAATCCGGCGGCGTGGGCCGCTGCCTGGCCGCCTCCTGGAGAAAGCGGCGCACGGCTGTGGTGCGTCCAGTGCCCTCGGTGCCAGCGACAAAGATATTGAAATTACGCTCAACCATGGCCAAGCCGAATGTCAGCGCTTCCACGGCGCGGTCTTGTCCGAGCAGGCCGGGATAGGGCTCCAACTCGGCCGTCGTCGTAAAGCCAAAACTTTCGGGAGCGCAGCGCCGCCGAAGTTGCTGAGGCGTAAGACGCGCTGATTCGCCTATCGATCTACTCGTGGCCATGGGCGTCTCCTCGCAATGTGTAGGATTCTCGGGTTGACACGAGCCTGTGGGCAGTGCGTGCACAGCGACGACAGGTCCGACGCGCTGACACTCCCGAAGCAGTGCCACGATAAGCATACTAGCGACACCAAGCGTGGATCGGGCAAGAGCCTCACCGGCAGTTATCTTCGTGGCATGCGCAGCAACCATTGCAGGAAGAAAACAGAACATCTGAGCCAAAAGTCGCGATAACAAGAATACAATTATAGTATTGACTGTTCCTCCTTGATATCATCATTCTCGGGCAGAGAGCTACGACAGCAACTCCAGGTACGGGAAGCCAGCGTAACGATCGCGGCGGAGCTTTTTCCGTGCGCGTGAGCGTAACATGCATTGCGCCAGGTACCGGAACCCCGGTAGCCATGGAGCATGGCGCTCGCTAGCCCGAGCAGCCGAGAACAGGTAGATAGCAGATTCAGTCGATCTCGGTCAAAGATACTGGAAAGTGAGCGCAATCGGCGTCGATCTCTCGCATTATATCATGTTAGCGGCACGAAAGAGTGGACAATGATGGCTGGACACTAAATGTTATCGTACTCCCGGAGACAAGGGATATCGCACCACATCACATTGCTACCCCTGAAAATGGCCGCGAATGCGCAGTAATTCAATAGAATCATTGCATATTACAAAGATTACGATATAGATATGGACAGTTTCTCGCCTATATCATTCGATATCTTCCGATTTCGTTTCTTTTTCCGGAATAATGCCGCATTCCCGCGCTTTGTAGGATCTATCACCAGTGTCGGCGATTACGATAACTACCCTTGCAGCCATCGACAAGAGATATCTGCAGCATTGCGGTTGGTCGCGAATCGCTAGATACCATCCATGGCGCGTACCGAGCCATCGATCGAGGGATAATGCTGCGTAAGCCTGCGAGGTAGTCGCAACGCTCAGTGTTCCGGCGGCCGAACAACAACGACAGGAGCGAGACCGCTGCGTAGCACTGCCTCGGTCACGCTGCCGGTAAGCAGGCGAGAAAGTCCACCACGACCATGCGTCGCCATGACAACGTAGTCGGCTGGGTTAGCCCGGAGCCAGTCGAGAATTGCTGCGGCCGGATCCTGATCCACCAGCACAACCAGTTCGGCGCGACGCGGCGCGAAGCGTTCTGCCGCGCGTTCCAGTCCTTCGCGAGCGCGCCGTTCCTCGAGGTCGATCAGCGGTATAAGATCCTCGGCGGGCTGTGCTGCCTTGACGACAGGCGATACCACCTGCAACAGAACCACGTGCGCATCGAGTGCCTGAGCGAGTCGCACCGCCACTGGGAGTGCAGCAAGTGAGAGGTCCGACCCATCCAACGGGACGACGATCACCGGCGAGATGGCGTTCATCGGTGAGCCTGCCTCTTTCAGTGAATAGTGCTATCAGCATTGGCCGCGCTCGTAGCGGCCAAGCTTCCTGTGTAATTCGCAACCGATAGACGATTATGTGCCCCGAGCCATCGACGACAGTGCCAGGCTCGACGGCCGCGGCATGCCGTTCTAGCAGGGGACGCCACCACAGACACGCTGCGTTCCTTCTCTCTACACGCTACGAGCATGCACGAGCATACTACACTATTCTACCGCGGAAACGATCCGATCCGCGCCTCTTAGGATGACTCCGGATAAGCGCGCCGCAGCCGCCCTTTCAGACCTTCATGAGAAACGAGAGAGACAAAAACGCTGCTGTAACCGTAGCTAAGCGGGCTGACGCTGTATTCATCGCAGGTCCTTGCTCTGCTCGGCAGGGGCTCGCCAAGCACGATTCGTTCCTGATACGCGCCGGGTGAACCCTTCCATAAGAGTGGGGAGAGCTGGGCGTTGCTCGGCAGTGGGGCGCACGCCAGTTCGACAGACAGCAGGGCCACCGTCGTGTCAAACTAGCTGCAGAACGATGGTGCCAACCAGATCGAACCTGGCCCCGTTCGTGCCGAGTCCTGGTCTGGCATCCGGAATGTGCACCGTGTGTATAAAGCTCCGCAAGGCAGCGCCACCGCAATCCCCGCATCCCGCACGACAGATCGCCCCGCTCGGCGTTTTCGACTTCACGTTGCTCGTGGTTGGCGCCATCATCGGTGCCGATATTTACGTCGTCGCCGGCCTGGGTGCTAGGTCGCTGGGACCAGCGCAGCTCGTCGCCTGGGTCGTTGCCGGAGTTCTTGCCACTCTCATTAGCCTCGCCTTCGTACAATGTGCGGCCATCTGTCCTCAGGTTGGAGGCTCGTACGCTTACGCGCGCGCGGCATTCGGTCCGCTCGTCGGCTTTCTGGCGGGTTGGTCACTCTATCTCGGGGAGTGGGTGGCCTTACCCGTATTTCCACTCGCTTTCGTCAACTACTTGGGCACATTCGTACCAGCTCATTCACCAATGATAGGACTACTAGCCAGACTATCGCTCATTACAGCCATTACCGGCGCCAATCTTGTCGGCGCCCGTGCTAGTAGCAGACTGAATGACGTACTGACCCTTGCCAAGCTAACGCCGCTAGCACTGCTTGTTGGCGGTGCAGTAGTCTTTGGAATCGCTCATTCTACGACTGCGAGCAGCCATCTCCGACCGTTTACGCCGCTGGGCTGGCAGGGTTTTGGCGTAGCAACAGTCCTTATTTTCTGGGCCTACGCCGGCTTCGAACTAGCCCCCCTCCCTGCAGCCGATGTTCGCGATCCTGCCCGCACACTGCCACGCGGGCTTATCATCGGAATGGCGATCTCCATCTGCACCTATCTGCTAGTTGCCGTCGCTGTCGTCGTTTCTTTGCCTTGGCAACAAGCGGCCGCATCCAACCGGCCACTAGACGAGGCCGCGCGGGCCATACTGACGGGGTTGAATGCACCAAGCAGCTGGGGGCCAGTGTTGATGAGCCTTGGTGCGCTGATCTCGATCGCCGGCGTTTACGATGTCTTCACACTGAGCGTTTCTCGGCTGAGTTATGCGCTCGCACGCGATGGCCTCTTCCCCTCGCCCTTCGCCTACCTTCACCATCGCTTTGGCACGCCCTGGGCTGGGCTGGTCTTCCAAGCGGGAGCGGCATTGCTGCTTTCATTCGTTGGGAACCTCTCCTCTCTGATCGGGCTAGCGGTCTTCTTCCTGGGAGTTTGTTATCTGCTCACTGCTTTCGCCGCGCTGCAACTGGTCGCTAGTACGCCCGGTCAGGCGCTGCATATTCCCGGGCTTCGGCTTGTGTTGGTGCTAGCTATCGTCGGTAGTATCTACCTCATCACGCAGGAATCTGTGAGCAATCTGTTGATCGGTGGTCTTGCACTAATAGTAGGGCTACTCGCGTATATCATACGCGAGCAAGACTGGCGTGAGGCCGCGGCGCTGCTTCGCCTACTGGAGCGTGACAAGCAGCAACTTTGGCTCATGGCCGAACGGCCCGAGCACTGGCTGCTCCGGTTCCTACGCCGCCGTAGGGCAGAATAAAGGTAGCTATAGCACTAGAACATGCGGTTAGTGCCTGCTAGCTAGAAAGCTAGCAGGCACTGTCGTGCAAGTGTAGCCAAACTGATCGAAGCCAGCGTCTGCTGCAACGCTTGTGTCGCCACTTGCCAGGCGGGATGCACAGCGCATGTATCCTGCAAGGTACAGGGCCCTCCACGCAACGTGCAACGCATAGGCTGTAGCGGGCCTTCGGCAGCTTCGACGATCTCGAGGAGCGAGATCGTTTCCGGATCGCGACGGAGCCGATACCCTCCGTGCTGTCCGGCCCGCGCTTCCGCCAGCCCGGCACGAGCCAACCGCTTGAGGATCCACGGCGTGTACGCCAATGGCAGGTTCATCTCAGTGGCGATTTCGCGGATCTTGCGGTAACAGCCGGGAGGCGCCTGCGCTAGAGCGATCGCGGCGCGGAGTACGTAATCACCTCGTCGAGTCAGGGTGAGATTCATCGCGATTTTTCCCTATCCTTCTTATATCTATTACTTCAATGTAATTCACAGATGCCCTCCTCCTTTGAGGGTACTTGCCGGCCAACCATAAGTCGAGTACTCTAGGTTTACCAGGAGTAGAGCGCTCCACATTGAGCAGCCAATCTGCGCGTGCTCGATTCGTGGAAGTAGCAGATCGGAGCGGCCACATCCCGACACCAGTGCGTGATACCAGCGATGCAGGAAACGCGAGGGAAGCACGAGCAGTGGAGACCACAACCAACGATCTCGATATCTATCGCATTCGCGACGACTTTCCTATCCTCAAACGGCAGATTCATGGCAAGCCATTAATTTATCTGGACAACGCCGCAACGACACAGAAGCCACGTGCTGTGATCGATGCAATCGCGCGCTTCTACATGCAAACGAACGCAAACGTGCATCGCGGTATTCATACACTCGCCGAAGAAGCGACCATAGCATTTGAAAAAACCCGCACCCACCTTGCTCGCTTCCTCAATGCATCCCGCCCCGAAGAGATCATTTTCACACATGGCACAACCGAAGCGATCAATCTCGTCGCTGCTTCCTGGGGACTCCGGGAACTGCGCCCTGGTGATGAGATCATCCTGTCCGAATTGGAACATCATGCCAACATCGTCCCCTGGCAGATCGTCGCAAGCAAGACAGGCGCCAGGCTGCGTTGGTTACCACTCGCTGAAAATGGAGCTCTCGACATCGATGCCGCACGTGCAATCATTGGTCCTCGTACCAGGATTATCGCGATAACGCAGATGTCCAACGTACTGGGAACGATAACCCCGGTTTCCGATCTTGCGGAGATGGCTCACAAGCAGGGCGCGCTCCTTCTCGTGGATGGCGCTCAAAGCGCCGCGCATATGCCAATCGATGTTCGTGCACTTGGCTGCGATTTCTTCGCACTATCGGCGCACAAGCTGCTGGGTCCAACCGGAGTCGGCGCTCTATACGGACGCTACGATCTTCTCGACGCGATGGAACCATATCAGGTAGGTGGCGGCATGATCGAGCGCGTGACGAAAGACTGTTCGACCTGGGCAGAAGCGCCAGCACGGTTCGAGGCGGGTACACCGAATATTGCCGACGTGGTTGCGTTCGACACTGCACTTGACTATCTCGATACTCTGGGAATGCATCGCGTTCGTGCGCACGATCAGGCATTAACAGCACTTGCCCTCGAACATTTCTCGCGAATCGAGTATCTGACATGCTTCGGTCCGAAAGTAGCAGCTGAACGTGGAGGAATTTTCGCCTTCACACTCAAAGAAGTGCATCCTCACGATCTTGCTACATTCCTCGACGCACAAGGAATCGCTATTCGCGCCGGCCACCACTGCGCACAGCCACTCCACCATCGTCTAGGAATAGCTGCTACTGCGCGCGCATCGTTTGCTGTGTATAATACTGCCGAAGAGATCGAACGGCTTGCGGAAGTGCTCGGAGAAGCCGTTCTCTTTTTTCGATGATAATGCTAGTTTATATCTACCGCGACAAAATATAAGAAACACATGAGCGAAGCAGGGATGCTTGACGATCTCTATCGTGAAATACTACGTGATCATGCTCGTGCTCCCCACCACTGGGGTACGCTACAGCAAGCAGATGTTACCGTTACCGGTGAAAGCCCCGTTTGTGGTGATACAATTACGCTACAGCTTTGTTTCTCCGGAGGTAAGGTAGCGCAAGTTGGCTTTCATGGTAGTGGATGCACTATCAGCCTAGCTTCGGCCTCGATTCTGACCGACATGATCATGGATCGAGCGGTTGAAACACTACCGAAGTTGATCGATGCAGCAGAGGAGTTGCTACGCGGTACTGCATCGCCTGATAATTCGCTCGGTGATTTAGCAGCGCTTTCAGGTGTCGCGCGCTACCCCACGCGCGTGCGGTGCGCCTTGTTAGCCTGGAAAGCCCTGCGCCGTGCTCTCGATGACTATACAGGTATGCAGACCATCGCTTAGCCATCTACAACTTAGCCGTCTACAAGGAGAGGGGCAGCGTACGACAGCGCAGCGCCAAAACGTCAGATCTTGGCATCGTGAACCGAAGACGGCATCCCATTTCTCTTATGTCGTCATACACCCGTGAACTGGCGCAGCGCCTGATCCA
>Ga0070737_10006452_pt1 | contig 10745 bp, 6 predicted proteins | sample Coa_R1_10_FD_66438 | JGI IMG/M metagenome (GOLD analysis project Ga0070737, IMG submission 66438) | Surface soil microbial communities from Centralia Pennsylvania, which are recovering from an underground coalmine fire - Coalmine... | ecosystem: Environmental > Terrestrial > Soil > Unclassified ...
GTTTCGCAACTTTGTCCCCTGTCTGTCGCGCGATGGCTATCTGATCGTCGGCAGCACCGAGTCGCTGACCGGCCTGTGCCCCGCATTTGTTCCGCGACGCTACCTGCGTACCGTGTTCTATCAGCTGCAAAGCTAGGCGCTGCTTCGGGTGCGGTTTCCATGGTATATTTGCGCCCAGATGCTGAACTCTTTGCTTTGGTGGTTGCACAACCATGCCCTGCCGCTGGAGACGCTGCTGGTGATTTTCAGCGGGCTGGTTGCGCTCTATGCCGACACGGTGCGGCACTTCCTCTCTTTGCCGCCGCAGCGGCTAAGCACCTGGGTGCTGAAGGCGCGGTTGCTCTCGGTAAACTCCAAGCTGTTTAACCTTTGCGAGTGTCACAATAATGCTTTCGCCACCATCGTTTATGTGGCCCGTTCTTTCGTTTTTGTTTTGCTATTGATGGGACTGTTTCTGGGAGGAGTTTTCCTGGAACTGGTTGCCCTACGTTCGGCGGGCCGCGCGGGAGGGGCCGAGGGAGTCTACAGCCGTTTTCACGCCAATCTCGACATCTCCTTGGCCCTGGTGTTTATCGTGGTTGTTTGTTGCCGGCTGCTTTTACTGGGAGAGTTTCTCTACCGCCTGCGCAATTTCAAGGGTTATGACCATTACCTGATGGAACACGTGGCGCAGTTGGAGGAGAAGTTGGTGGTTGCCGAGAACGCCGGATCTACTTCGGTCCCGGACTGATGCGCATTTTCCCGCCATTGTGCCTCTCATCCCATCGCAGGTGACAATCGTCCCCAGTCCGTAGCATCCTTGAGTCAGCGTATGACTTGCCGGGCTATTTCGGCCGTGTGGCTACTTGTGTTTGCAATCCTCCTTTTGCACTGCGAGCTTGTGCAGACGCAGGATCACGCAGCATCGACTCCGGCTCAACCGTCCCCACAGGCAGCGGGGAACGAGCTGACCTCCGGGCCAGTTTTGCCGCTGTATCGCGCGTTGCGCAGCGTGGGACTCGATCCGCAACGCGTCTTCAAGATCCGCGAGGCGGAGATCGACCGGGAAGACGTACACCTCTGGCTTACCGACGGCACCATCGCTTTCACCCAGGCCGTTGACGGCCACATTACCGGTGCCTATTTCGAAGGCGAAGGCGAGGTGCTGGTTCGTCCGCCGGACCGCATGGAGCGTGCCTCGCTGGGGCGGTTCATCAACGCCGGTGTGCTGGAAGAACAGTTTTCTTACGCCTATCTGCGATTCAACGACAACACCGCGCAGGAGTTGAAGCCTTTTTTACGCCGCGCGCCTGACGACGCTGCGGATTTTATTGCTCACAATGATGGCCGGGCGCGCGCGCTGGCCCAGATGGATGCCATGCGTCTCTGCATTTCCTTCACCAGCGGGCCGGCGGTGGCCGCGCCAGGTGAGCCTCCGCCTCTTCCCGACCGCCTGCTACATGTCCGCTTGGCCGGCAAGCACTACGGCGTCTTCGACGTTTTCTTCGACACCCGCAGCCCGGAGCAGGTGATGGTGGGCAACACCTCCGCCCATGGCGAGCAAACCTATTACGACCTGTGGATGAGTTTTCCCATGCGCTCCTTACGCAAGGAGTTGCTTTCCGACACACGCTTCGGCGGGCCCAGCGGTCCGCTGTGGACGCCACACGTGCTTTCGATCGGCAAGTACACCGTCGATGCCAGCCTTGATCCACTGCTGAACCTCTCCGCCGAAGCAACGCTCGACATTGATGTGAAACAGGGGGGCACACGCATTGTGCTCTTCGAGTTGTCGCGCTATTTGCAAGTGAAGCAGGTGGAATACGAAGGCCAGTCGCTGGAGTTCATACAGAACGAGGCGGTGGAGGGAAGCGAACTTTCGCGGCGCGGCAATGACACCATTGCAGTCGTCTTTCCCGCTCCGTTGCAGGCGGGCACGCACTTCCCTCTGCGATTCCTTTATTCCGGTTCCGTGCTCGCCGATGCCGGCGGCGGATTGTTCTATGTGGGCGCGCGCGGCACATGGTATCCCAATCGCGGGATGTCCATGGCCAACTACGATCTCACATTTCACTTTTATCCGCCATGGACGCTGATCGCTACCGGCAAGCGCATCTCGCTGAAGCGCGATGGTGATGGCTTCGTGGGACGGTGGGTGAGCGAGCAGCCCATTCCCATCGCGGGATTCAACCTGGGCGACTACGAGCTGAGCTCGGCCAAGGTGCAGAACATCGAGGTTGATGCCTACGCAGCGCGTGGGAGCCAATCGCAGCGGTCGGCGCCGGACGTGGCCAATGGCTCGTCTCCCTTGCTGTCGCCGCATGCTCCCGGAACGGTCGATCCCGTACCCCTGCCGCCACCCTTGCAGAATCCAGCGGAAACAGGAGAGGCGCTGGCCGGGCGCGCCGCCGAAACTCTGAACGCGCTCTCGCAAATGCTTGGACCTTATCCCTTCAGCTCGCTGTCGCTCACCGAGAATCCCAGCGCCGAAAGCCAAGGCTGGCCGGGACTGATTTTCCTGTCGAGCTACGCGTATCTCCAGCCCGAGCAGTTGCAGGCAATGAAGCTTTCCGAGGCGGACGCAATCATCTACAGCGAAGTCATGATGCCGCATGAGTTGGCGCACCAGTGGTGGGGAGATCAGGTCTCCTGGGCCAGCTATCACGAGCAGTGGTTGCTGGAGGGGCTGGCCAATTACTGTTCGCTGCTGCTGTTGGAGCGCTCTCGCCCGGCCGATGTCCAGTTCGCGCTGGAAACCTATCGCCAAATCCTGGCCAGCCGCTCCAAAGAAGACCGCCGTTTGGTGGAAGCCGGTCCGGTGACGCTGGGCAGCCGGCTGTCTTCTTCGCACTTTCCCAACGGCTACGAAGTGATTACCTATGGGCGCGGCACGTGGCTCATGCACATGCTGCGCTGGATGTTGCGCGATGCTTCGCGTACGCCGGAGCACCCGGAGGGCGACGATACCGTTTTTCTCGGTCTGTTGCGTAACCTTGTCGTTGGCTATCGGGGCCAGCAGATCACCAACGCAGACTTCGAGCAGGCGGTCGAAGACGTTTTGCCGCGCTCGTTGTGGTTCGAAAACCGCAAGTCGCTGGACTGGTTTTTTGACGGCTGGGTGAACGGCACGGCCTTTCCCCGGCTGGAGTTGTCAGGTGTGAAGTTCGCGCCCACGGCCCGGGGACGGACGGTGAAGGGGAACATCCACCAGGGCGACGCGCCCTTCGATCTGGTGACCAGCGTCCCGATCTTCGGCGTGGCGGGAGACCGGCAAGTATATCTGGGCCGCGTTTTCGCCGAAGGCGCGGACACCCAGTTCACCTTGCCTGCACCGGCCGGTGTGACGGAGTTGGTCGTCGATCCCTACCACACTGTGCTGACGGAGCCATAGGCCGGCACTGCGATCGGCCGCTTGCGAAATTGCGCGACATTCGCACTCCTGTCAGCTAACATTTCCTGCATGAACGACTGCCTCTTCTGTAAGATCATCGCCGGGAAGCTGCCCTCGAAGAAGGTGTATGAAGATGACCGGGTCTATGTCTTTGAAGACATCCACCCCATGGCGCCAACGCATGTGCTGATTATCCCCAAGCGCCACATTGTGAGCCTGAAGGAAGCCAGCCCGGAGGACGCGGAGATCATCGGCTACAGCAACCTCATCGCCGCAAAGATCGCCCGCGAGCGCGGCATCGAGGATGGCTACCGCACGGTATACAACGTCGGCCCCCGCGCCGGCCACTCCGTCTTCCATCTGCACCTGCATTTGCTTGGCGGACGCGACCTGAAGTGGCCGCCAGGATAGGGCGGGGGCTGGGGAGAAGCAGCGGGAGGAGTGAAGAAGGATTACGGGTGTGACGGCCTGATAGCGACAGTTAGGGTAGGCTCTCCCCTACGGGAGCTCAAGTCCAATCGAATCCGGGCCATTTCGCTTAAACAATCGGCCAAAAGAGTTTTCGACGGCCACGGAATTCGCGACCAACCAGTTGACTGGCACTGCACCGGCAAATCAATTCAATTCATGCTCAAGACTGTTTTTCCGGCCACCACGGCCCGTGCCTGTGCCAGTTCCGGACGATTTGACGTTGAGCCTTCGCAGTTCTTTACCAACCGGGCATAGTATTTCTCGGCGGTGGCGTATTGCTTGAGCGCCTGTGCAGCCCGGGCGGCGCCATACAGCCCGTTAAACCGGTTGGGATCGATCTTCATCGACTGCTCGTACTCAGTAAGGGCTTGCTGCGGTTGATTTGACTCCAGCAGAATGTCAGCCAGCATCTCGCGCGCTGGAATCTCTACCTCTCCCTTTCCGTAGGCGTCCTGCTTGTCAGCCACGTTGCGCATGATGCCCGCCGCTTTGTTGCTGTTACCCTCGGCGAAGGCAATCCACGCGCGAATTTCATCACGGCCGGTGTCCATGTACTGCGCCAGATAAGCATCGGCTGATTTCTTCACCGCTTCCAGCATGACGTCATATTGTGCCAGGTCTTTCCTGGCTGCTTCCGCATCGCGAAGGTGTCCGCTACCGACTGCCCGCGCCCAATAGATCTCGGCGATATTCTCAGGTTGCTTGGCGGCAGCCGGATCAAGTGCTGCCGCCCCTTTCCAGTGCCGCATCTCGATCTCGTAAGTGGCTGGGAATTCCGCGCGTGCTAGGTCGAGGTAATCGTGCATGTCGCGGCCCGCCAGGGAATTCATGGTCCCGATCTTAGCCAGGATTGCACGCGCTTTGTCGTCCTCGCCCACCTGGAGATAGGCGTAGTTCAGGAAATCCATTGCATGCAACTCGTGTCCCAATGCCCCCCACCGCTCCGCTGCTGCCACGGACGCGAGGTTCGCCTGAATGTCCTCCTGCCACATACCGAGCCGCGCAAAGATGTGACTCGGCATGTGTGCGGCGTGCGGCGCCGATGGCGCGATTTGCCCGTAACGCTCTGCTGCTTTGAGGCCTTGGGCGGCCATCTGCGGACTGTCGCAACTGTGAATGATGTAATGTGCCACGCCAGGATTGTCCGGCACCAGCACAAACTGCTGATTTAGAATGGCCAGCGCCTTCTTCTCGTTGGCGAAGGTTGGATCGTGGGGAGGCGCTGCGGCCAGCAGCGACAGGGCATAGAACGCCGCCGCATTGTGATCTCCCGGATATTTTTCGTGTAACTTCGCCATCGCATTGGAATAAGCCTCGACCCTCACCTCAAAGCTGGACGTGCTGTAATTCTGATAGAAGCGTGCCAGGGCGTTGAGGTAGTCTCGTTCGCGCTGGGTCTTGGCACCGATCTGCTGTCCCTTTTGCACCAGCGCCAACCCACGCTTCATCGTCGCTTCGCTCGGACGGTCCCAGATTTGGTGCCACAAGCTCATCGCCTGGCCCCAGTACGCCATTGCGCATGTGGGATCGGCGGCAGCAATCGCTTGGAACTGCTGTTCTGCCCGGTCATACCAGAAATCGTGCAGCAAGGCGACGCCACGATTGAACGCCGCCTGCTGAGAAGTTGTGCAGGACACGGGGAAGTTTACCGTCCCCAGCTTTTCGTTAACCGGTGTTTGAGGCTGCCCTGGCTCATCCGCAACTAGCCAGCCGCAGCACAACAGCAGTGCGAACAAAAGCAGTATGCGTAACTTCACGGTTTACCCCACCTTAGTTGGCAGCAAGCATATGGGGGACGGCGGTGGATGTCAACACAGTGCCTACCCACGCGGGTGCTACTAAAGGCATGCTCCGGGTTGGGCTACACCAACTGTTAACTTGTGCTCTAGGGAGACTCTGATTAAGTCGGAACGAAGTGCCTCAGCGGCTAAAGCCGAGCTGATCCTGCAGGCTTTACGGACGGCCTAAAGGCCGTCCCCTTCAAAGACCGGACTTGATCAGAGTTTCCCTAGTGAACAGCGATAACGTACCGGGGCGAGGCAATGCCGTTCACTACCACTTCCAGGTAGCTTAGGCCGGCTTCCATGTTGGCTGGGACATCGACATGGGTGTATGTCGGTCCGCCATATCCCACCGCCATAGTGCTGTGATCATGTGTGCGGCAATAGAACACATGTCCCGTGGACTGGTTCGTAATGCGCACAATGGGGTAGTTGGTGGCCGCCTGGGCGTCATCGCCGTAAGCCACAGCTTGAGAGGCGCCGTTGAACTTGTAGCCCTCCAAGAGAAACGAGCTGCCGCGATTGATTACCGCGCTGATCAACAGGGCGGAAGGCGCCAGACCCGGATAAGGATTTCCCGTCGGAGTGTAGATTTCGACATCACTGCTACCGTCGGTGTACAGCACCTGCCCCGTGGGCAACACGAGCATACGGCCGTACCAGGAAGAATCGTTAGGCGCATTCGGCGGACGCGGTACGGAGTTGAGCTGGCTGCCATCCCATTCGAAGAAGTAGGTATTGAGCTGATAAATGCCAGGGCTGGCACTGACGAGCACATTGCCATTGGGCAATAAGGCTGCGGGACCATCGGCAATATCCAGGCCATTGGGGAAATCCGGGCCTGGGGTCCAAGTTTGAGTGCTGACGTTATAGATGGAAGTATGACCCGCCCCAGCGCCGTTAGCTCCCGTGTAGAAGATGGTACCATCAGGGCGCAGGACAGCCGGCCCGATTTCGTAGGAGCCGTGCGAATCCCAAAGCTGAACGATGGTGCTACCCGCGCTCGACCAGGAGCCGTTGGAAGGATCGTAGATCTCGGAGTTGGTGCCGCTAGGGTCATTTACATCAGTGTAGGTGTCCACGGTGAGCACCTTACCGCTGGGCAGCAGTGTCCAGCCCTCCTCGTCGTTGGAGTCGAACTTGCCCGAGCCGGTGGGCGTCCAGGTGAGGGTGGTGGGATCGAGAATGGCCTGCTGCCGGTCGCAACAATTGGCCAATAGGAACTGCTTGTTGAAAAGCACGGCGCTGGAAGCATCGCCGATCTGGCTCCAGCCGCTGGGCGGGCTCATCGTGGTCCAGGTGTTGGCCACGGGATCGTAGATGGCCCCCTTGTTGGTCCAAACATACTGGCTGAAATTCTGTTCTCCTCCTTCGACGATGACACGGCCATCGGCCAGCACCGCGGAGGCGAAGAACAATGGGCCGTAATCGGACGCGAGCGATGCCAACTGCGACCAGGCCCCGTTGACATAGCTGCCGTTGATGTCGGGGGTAAGCTTGTACCACTCGGAGTATCCGTCGTTGGGGTCCTCGTGGTGCACCATGACGGTGCCGTCGGTCAACAAGAGGGCGGTTCCGGCGGTGAAGGTAGGTTGATGGGTCAACGGCTGCCAGGATTGGGCGCTGGCGCTGTTGGTAATGGCCCACGACGCCAAGATAGCGACGGCAAAAATTCGCAAAAGCCCCATTTCTCTCCTCGGTGAAAATCCTCGGGCGCAGGGCGGGATGTGGCGCTACATGGTTGTGACGCCTACGTTGTGGTGCTGATTGGCCTGCGGGTCCCCAAATCGAAATCGCAACATTATACCCTCGCTTGGAACGGGTTCCTGAAATGAGTGAGGATGGTCCTGCGGTTCCGCTTCCAGCAGGCGCCAAACGCAGCAACCAGGACCGGCGCGTTATTTGTTCAGTCGAACCTGCTTGGGCAGATGGTTAGGATCGTAAAGGAAATCGACTAGGCCGTCGCGATAGTCGATCTTCGTCTGCAGAATGCGCAGCATGTTGAAGCCGAGGATGCCGGAGACTTGGGTGCCTGCTTGCTTGGATACGGGCGTAAGGTCAAAGGTAACGACGTCCTGATTTTCCTGCTCGTAGTGGCCAAACTGCAGCGTAGCTTTGTCGGCACGGTAGATCTTCGAGACGGTGCCGCTCAATCCCCGGACGGACATATTCGGGTCGGAGCGGATTTGTGTGATCTCGCGTGCTGCGCTGGTGGAGAGAATGTTGCTGAAGGAGCCGGTATCGATGAGGAAAAGCATCGGGCCGGTGTGATCGACCATGGTCGGAACCATCAAAAGGCTGCGGAAGCGATAAACCTTGGTCCAATTGGCCATCTCCGGAGCAACGTATGCATCCTCGGGCAGATTGAGCAGCGCCGGCTCGAGCGGCTGCGGAGCAGATCCGCTCTTTTCGCTGGGCTGAGCTTCGGCTTCCAGTTCCTGGCTGTCCTGGGAGATGGTTTTCAGCGCCGCGGGTGCGGTGGATTCATTGGGGCGGCTGGGGAGCGGGGAGAGTCGCAGGCGCTCACCGGGAATATCAATGTCGATCAGATAAGAGCTGAATACATCGGCGCCGATCAAGCCATCTTGCCCCGTGACCGGGGTAGCAGCGTCGGTGACGCGCACGATGCAATCCTGAAATTCCAGGTCGCCGACCTGGATGCGGTCCACGGCCGCGGTGAATCCACCCTGCTGGCCGGAGTCGCCCATGCCTACGATTGGCTGGTAGGCGAGTCGCTGGAGCTTGAGCTTCTCGGCGACGGTGCGTCCCAACAGCACCCCGCTGGCGCCGGTATCGAGGGCCAGGTGCAACTCCTGGTTGTTGATCTTGACCGCGAGGCCGGAGGCGCCGAGCGCGGTACCGGGGCGCGGAATAGCGTAGAGTTTGGTGCTGGTCTGCTCAACCTTGCTCACCAGCCGGCAGGCGTGGACGGGAGCGTCGGCGTTCCTTTTCAAAAATGCCAGATATTGTTGTAGCGGCTTGACCACCTGCGGACTCACCCCGGGGCTGTCGATATAAGCCTGGAGTGCGGCGATCCGGTCCTGATGGGGAAGCGCAGTGAACCACACGAGCTGCACGGCAGGGTCGTTGGGCGCAACCTCGTGAGCGCGCTTGAGGTTGTCGTAAGCCCGGCGATAGAGAGAATAAGCGCGGTAGACACGTGCCAACCCCAGGTATGGCGCGGCGTCATCGGGCTTGAGGTTTTGGGCCTTTACGTAGGCGCGTTCGGCCTCGGGAATTTTGCCCTGGGCGTAGCGCAGATCGCCCAGGGTCAATTGAAGCAGCCAGGAGTTGGGCTGAAGCGCCAGCGCATTGTCCAAGGCGGTCTGCGCCTGGTCGAGCTTTTGCATCACGAGGTAGCAACGGACCAGGCCAACCGCTGCGGGCACGGAACTGGGATCGCGGTTTACGATGGACTGGTAGGCGGCGAGGGCATCGACTACTCTACCGGAGGCGAAGAGCCGGTCGGCCGCAGCCATATCCTGATTCCCCGCAGGGAAAGGGGCCGGGTGTGCAGCAATCTCGCCGGACTGCCCCGTAGGGCCTACGGTGTGTACGGTTACGCCGGAGTCTTGCACGGACAGGGCTTGGGCAAATATAGTACCGGGAAGACAAAGCATGAGCAGGACTGGAAGCGAGGATAATAGCCGTCGGCTCATAGGTCGCACATCCTGCCGTGCAGAGTAGCACGAGTAGCGCTTGTATTGTAGCGCCGGTGGCGGAAGGCCGGAGGCTGTCCCTCCCGAGACTTTGGCGTGACGGCACAGGAAACTTTCGCGGCAGAACCGTGTTGGTACTCTGTAACATAGCGTAGATACTGTCCTGCGCAGACTGCTTACGAATCCGGGAATCACACGTATAATACGAGGTGGAGTTTTTCCCCTGGCTGTGAATCTTCAGCTCAAGCAAAATGGGATGCTGTGGTGCGCGACAAGAGTCGCGTTTTGCGTGCTGGTATTTTTCTTCGCGCTCCATGCCAAGACTGCAGTTTACGGTGGCGGCACGTCGGGAAGGCTCACGCCAGCAACGACTTGTAAGCTGTGGCCGAACGAGCAGAAGATGGAGCGGCAGACCTTTGATGCCGGCGCTGGGGCGGTGTTCTGCATGGTCGTGCTTTGCCTCGTCGAGCCGTATATCCGGCGGGAGCCATACGTCCATAGCGCTTTTTTAGCTCCACCACCGAGCCATCATTCCCGGCTCCATTTTCATCGTTTTCTGCGGCCACCTCCTGTCCAAGCGTAATTTTCGCGTCTACCTTTAATCCGTGCCCGGTTTGCCCTTAAGGGCTCCGGAGTTTATCTGGTCCAAAATAGTTCACACGGAGCGAATCGGCCGGAGAAGGCTGCTTCCGTGGAAACGAGGAGTTCATGCAGGATCTAGCCGAACCACAAACGTCATCGCCGCTTCGTCGTTCGCGAAGGTTTCTGATATTCGGCGTCGCTGTGCTGTGCCTGGTGATCGCTGCCATCGTGGTGAGGCGGGTACGGGCAGGCGCCGTGCGGCCCAACCCGGCCGACGCGGCCGCCACCAATGACCAGGTCATTTATGCCGCCGTCGCTCCAGCGAAGCGGCAGACGATTGGCAACTCGTTCTCCATCGCGGGACAGTTCCTCCCCTATCAAAACGTGGAACTACACGCCAAGGTTGCCGGGTACATCAAGGACATCTACGTCGATATTGGGGACCGCGTCCATACCGGCGAGGTGTTGGCGGTACTGGAAATTCCGGAATTGGTAGCACAAATCGATGAATCCAAAGCGGCCGTCCACCATGCGGAAGAGGAGGTGCAACGAGCGCAGAGCGAAGTGTTGCGCGCCCAGGCAGACAATGTTGCTTTGCACGCCGACGCAGTGCGCCTAGTCAACACGGCCAAGGCGCAGCCAGGATTAATCGCGCAACAGGAACTGGACGATGCGACGGCCAAAGATCGCGCCTCGGAAGCGCGCGTAGACGCAGCCAAATCGGCGCTGGCGGCGGCCAAACAGCAACTGGCCGTGGCGCAGGCCACCTTGGCGCACTACAACGCGCTCTACAGCTACGCCAACATCACCGCGCCTTATGACGGGGTGGTCACATGGCGCTTCTCTGATACCGGAGCGCTGGTGCAGGCGGGCACATCGGAG
>Ga0070737_10006453_pt1 | contig 10744 bp, 10 predicted proteins | sample Coa_R1_10_FD_66438 | JGI IMG/M metagenome (GOLD analysis project Ga0070737, IMG submission 66438) | Surface soil microbial communities from Centralia Pennsylvania, which are recovering from an underground coalmine fire - Coalmine... | ecosystem: Environmental > Terrestrial > Soil > Unclassified...
AAATCGCCCCCTATGTGTTGATCGTGATGGCGGCGGTGGCGGTGTTCTTCCTGGGAATGCTCAATTTCGTGACGCGTCCCTTCGATCCCATGATACCGGCGCCCGCCGAAGGTGCCGACCTCAATCCGCTGCTGCAAAACTACTGGATGGCGATCCATCCGCCGTCGCTGTACACCGGTTACGTCAGCGCCACCGTGCCGTTTGCCTTTGCCTGCGCGGCGCTGATCACCGGGCGGCTGGACGACGGTTGGATCCGCAGCACGCGGCGCTGGGCGCTGTTCTCGTGGTTCTTCCTGACGCTGGGCAACATGTTCGGCGCGCGATGGGCGTACGAGGTTTTGGGTTGGGGCGGTTACTGGGCATGGGATCCGGTGGAGAACGCAGCGTTCATGCCCTGGCTGGTGATGACCGCCTACCTCCATTCGGTGATGGTGCAGGAGCGCAAGGACATGCTCAAGGTGTGGAACCTGGCACTGATCGGACTGGCCTTCGCGCTGACCCTGTTCGGCACCTTCATCACGCGCAGCGGAGTCATCTCCTCGGTCCATTCATTCACGCAGTCGGGCCTGGGACCCTACTTCCTGAGCTTTCTGCTGGCCGTGGTGGCCGGATACACGGGCTTGCTGCTGAGCCGGCTGCGCCTCCTGCGCAGCGCGGCGGAATTGGAATCCTATTTGTCGCGCGAGGCGGCCTTCCTGTTCAACAACCTGATCCTGGTGGGGATTGCGTTTGCGGTGTTTTGGGGCACGATTTTCCCAGTCATCTCCGAAGCGGTGCGCGGCGTCAAGATCACCGTCGGCCCGCCGTTCTTCAACAAGGTCAACGGCCCGCTGGCGCTGGCATTGATCTTCCTGATGGGCGTGGGGCCGCTGATCGCCTGGCGGCGGGCGACGCGCAGGAACCTGGTTCAGAGCTTCACCGCCCCGGCTGCGGCCGGAATCGTGACCGGGTTGTTCGCGCTGGCCGCGGGGATTCACCAATGGTACGTGCTGAGTGGGTTTTCGCTGGCCGCCTTTGTGCTTGGCACGATCGTGGTGGAATTCGAGCGCGGCGTTGCGGCGCGCGGACGCATGGTACATGAAAGGCCGCCCCGTGCGCTGGTCAACCTGGTGGCCAAGAACAACCGCCGCTACGGCGGCTACATCATCCATATCGGCGTGGTGTTCGCATTCGTTGCGATTATCGGCTCCTCGTTCTTCAAAACCGAGGTCAAGCGCAGTGTCCGGGAAGGTCAGAGCTTCGAAGTCGGTCCTTACAAGCTGGTATATCTCGGGCTTTCCTCTCTGGACACGGTGCACCTTGAGAACGTGAGCGCGCGGCTCAACGTGATGCGCGACGGCAAGACGGTCGAAGTGCTGGAGCCGGCCAAACTTCTTTACAAGCGCCAGCAACAACCGGCCACCAGGGTAGCGATTCGTTCGACGCTGGGCTCCGACCTCTACATCGTGTTAGCCGGCGTCGACGACAAGAGCGGGCTGGTGACGTTTGACGTCTTCCTCACTCCGCTGGTGAGCTGGCTATGGCTGGGCGGAGTGACGATGGCGCTGGGAACGGTGGTGACGATGTGGCCCAACGCGCGCGAGCGCGAAGCGATCGCGGCCGCCGCGCGGCGGCGCGTCAGCGCATTGGAGCGGGAGCTGGCTAGCGAAGTGCGCGGTGCGTGATGCGCTGGTCGATGGTGCTATCGCTGGTGCTGGTGGCCGCGATGTCGGTGCCCCGGAGCGCGCGGGCCGGTGCGCCGGCGCGCGCCACTATCCAGGAGGTCGGCGAAGGGCTGACCTGTCAGTGCGGATGCGGCTTGACGGTGGCCAATTGCAATCATCCGAGTTGCGGCTTTGCAATCCCCACCCGCGGTGAAATCGCGGCGATGATTGAGAAAGGGATGAGCCGCGCGCAAATTCTGCATGCGTTCCGCCATAAGTATGGTGAGAAGGTGCTGTCGGCGCCGACCACCGAGGGATTCAACCTGCTGGCGTGGGTTATTCCCTATGTCGCGGTCGGCAGCGGGATGGTGTTGATACTGATTGCGGTGGTGCGATGGCGCAGGCCCCAGCGCGAAGCGGGCGGCACAAGACCCGCGGTCGCATTGGCCGGCGAGCAAGTCGACGCCGCTTTAAAGCATCGCCTTGAAGAGGACCTGCGGCGGCAGTTGTAGGCCGTGATTTACCTGGGGCTGGTGCTCATAATCGTGGGCGTGGCGCTGTTCGTCGCGGCGCCGCTGTTCGAGAGCGCGCGCCGCGCACGCGAGGATCGCCTCGAGCTGGAGCGCAGCCGCCTTGAACATGAACGGGCCCTGGCCGTGCAGGGGCTTCGCGAATTGGAATTCGACCGCGAGATGCGCAAACTTTCCGACCAGGATTGGGCGGAGCTCAAGCAGAATCTGGAAGCCCGCGCGCTGCGTGCGATGGCAGCCCTGGAGAAGCTCGACAAGGACGCCGCCGCGCGCGGCGCGGCCGGACGCAAGCGCGTGACGCGCATCGGCGAGGCCGCCGGGAGCGGCGGGCAAGCGGTCAGATTCTGTCCGACCTGCGGCAAGCCGCTGTCCGGCAAGGTCAACTTCTGCGCCCAATGCGGCGCCGCCGTTGCGCTGCGTGAGATCAGCGGGACGCGCTGAGCCATGGCCGAAGTCGCTCTCCAGGCGCATCGCATTTCCAAGTTCTACGGCGACCGCCCGGTGTTTCACGGTATCAGCTTCAGCGCCCAGGGCGGCGAGGCGGCGGTGATCGTGGGGCGCAACGGAGCTGGAAAATCGACTCTGATCAGGGTCTTCTGCGGCCTTACGCGGCCCAGCGCCGGACGCCTGCTGCTGTTCGGCCGCGAACCTACCGCCCTGCAGGCGGCGCATTTTCGCCGCGTCGGCGTTCTGCTCCATCAGACGCTGCTTTATGCCAATCTGTCGGCGCACGAGAACCTGGAGTTCTACAGCGAGATCCTCGGCATTGCCGATCCCGCCGCGCATGCCCTGCGATGGCTGCGTCGGGTGGGCCTGGAACACAGCGCCGACGAGCCGGTCAGCGCCCTGTCGCGCGGGATGGAGCAGCGGTTAGGTATCGCGCGCGCGATGCTGGCCGATCCCGACCTAATCCTGCTCGATGAGCCGTTTGCGGCGCTGGATGCCGACGGCGCCGCGCTGGTCGCGTCGCTGGTCAGGGAGGCGCTGGCGCGCAATGCCGCGGTGGTATTCACCGCGCATGCTCCGCTGGAAATCGCGGGCGTCGAGTTGTCGTTGTTCAAGCTGGAAGGCAGCGGCCTGACGCCGTTTAAGGACGAAGGGCGCCGGGGCGCGCTGCGTTCGCTGCTGCGCCGATTGTGAGCATGCTGGAGGGATTCGGCCCGTTGGTGCGCAAGGATTTGCGCCTGGAGTTGCGCAGCGGCGAGAGCACCGTCGCGCTGGTGTCGTTGTCGCTGCTAATCCTGGTCGTGATGGTGCTGGCCTTTGGGCCGGGCGGAGCGCGGCGCGCGGAGGTCGCGGCCGGGGCGCTGTGGGTGGCGCTGATCTTCGCCGGAACGCTGGGCGCCAATCAGGCGCTGCTGGCGGAGCGTGAGAGCGGATGTATCCGCGGCCTGTTACTGAGTCCGCTGGAACCGGCTACCATCTACGCCGCCAAGCTGGCCGTGGCGATGATCTTCATGACCGAAGCCGGGGTGGCGGTGTTGGCCGTACTGGTGCTGTTTTTCAACCTCGAATTCGGCGCCGCGCTGGCGCGCCTGGTGCCGGTTTTCCTGCTCGGCGCATTGGGATTGGCCGCGCTATGCACGTTGCTCGCGACGGTTTGCGGGCGCGTGCGCGCGGGTGCGATGCTGCTGCCGGTGCTGGTCGTGCCGCTGTTTACGCCGGCGCTGATCGCGGGATGCAAGGCCAGTGCAGCGCTGCTGGCCGGGCAGCCAATCGGCGCCGTCACGACCTGGCTTAAGCTGCTGGCGGCGTTCGATGTGCTGTTCGTGACCGCCGGCTATCTGCTGTTCGAGCACGTGATCCTTGAGGATTGATGCAGGATGAAGGGACCCGTTTCGATCGCGCTCGCCGCCGCCAGCTGCCTGTCGATGCTGGCTGCGCTCTTCATGGTGTTCGTGTACGTGCCAACCGAGGCCGAACAGGGCATCGTCCAGCGCATCTTTTACTTCCATCTGCCGTGCGCGTGGGTGGCGTTTTTGGCCTTCGGGATCGTGGCTGTGGCCGGCGCGCTTTACCTGTGGCTGGGTCACAGGATTTGGGACGACCTCAGTTACGCGTCGGCGGAGCTGGGGATGCTGTTCTGCACACTGGTGCTGATTACCGGATCGATCTGGGCCAAGCCGATTTGGGGCACGTGGTGGACCTGGGATTCGCGCCTTACCACGACCTTCATCCTGTGGCTGCTCTATGGGGGATACCTGCTGTTGCGCGCATTGGCCGACGACACCGATGAGATCGCGCGCTTCGCGGCCGTATTGGGGATTGTGGGCGTGCTTGACGTTCCAATCGTGATCATCTCGGTGCGGCTGTGGCGCACGATTCATCCCGCGGTGCTGCTTACCCGCCAGGGCGAGCATGGGCTGGAAGACCCGCGGATGGTCGCCACGCTGCTGGTGGCGCTGGGGGCGTTCACGATGGTGTTCGTATGGCTGCTATGGTTGCGGCTGGCGACTTTACGCCTGCGCACCCGCGTGGCCGCATTGCGCAAAGACGTGGCGCTGTTGGACCTGGCGGGAGCGCATCGCTGATGGAGCACTTCGGATACTTGTTCGCTGCCTACAGTATTATCTTCATCGCGATCGGTCTGTACGCGATCTTCATCGGCCGCCGCCAGGCCCGGCTGGACCGCGAAGTCGCCCGCCTGGAGGCCGCCCTGCGCGCCGCGCAACAGCCGGCGGCGTCGCCCGAACAACATCAGTCCGGCCCTTAATGGAGCGCTGCGGCAGCCGGTTGATTCCTTGACCTTGCTTGGCGGCAGTTCGTGCGCACTTTATAACTTAGCCTTGAGGGCGGCCTGAGCGCGGCCGCCGCGATCAAGTGTCGGCGCAATAGATGGAATTTCAGGACTACTACAAGACTTTGGGTGTCGAGCGCACGGCCAGCGACAAAGAGATCAAGTCCGCCTACCGCAAGCTCGCCCGCAAGTACCATCCCGACCTCAATCCGGGCAACAAGGAGGCCGAGAAGCGCTTCAAAGAGATCAACGAGGCCTACCAGGTGCTCGGCGACGCCGAAAAACGCAAGAAGTACGATGAGTTGGGCGCCGACTGGGAGCGCGGCGCTGCGGAAGAAGAGTTGCGCCGCCGCTATGCCTCGCAGCGCGCCGCAGGCGGGTTCCGCCCCGGTCCGGGCGCCGAGGACTTCAGCGATTTCTTCTCCAGCTTCTTCGGCGGCGGGTTCGGCGCACGGCGCGGGCGCGGCGGCTTCGAAGGTTTCGACTTCGGCTTTGCGCCGCGCGAGCAGAAGGCGCCCGACCTCAGTGCCGAGGTTCAGATCACCCTGGCCGAAGCGGCGCAGGGCACCCGACGTCGTCTGGAGCTCACCGCGCAGGACGACTGCCCGGTCTGCAAAGGCTCGGGCATGGTGATGCAGGAGGAACGGATGGGGCAGGCACGCGTGGTACGCTCGGCGCAGCCCTGTTCGCGCTGCGGCGGTGATGGCGTGATTCCCAATCGCCGCACGCTGGAAGTGACGATTCCCGCCGGCACTACCGACGGTACGCGGATGCGCCTGGCGGGGCAGGGCGGACGCGGTCCGCGCCCCGACCTCAACGGTGACCTCTATCTAACGGTGCACATCGCGCCCGATCGCCTCTTCAGGCTCAGCGGCCGCGACCTGCGATGCGAACTGCCGGTGTGGGACTACGAAGCCGCGCTGGGCGCCGAGGTTACGGTGCCGACGCTGTCGGGCCGGCTGTCGCTGAAAATCCCGCCCGGCAGCCAGACCGGCCGGGTGATGCGCCTGCGCGGCAAGGGTTTGCCCGGACGCGGCAAGGAGCCAGCCGGCGACCTGCTCTTCGAGTTGAAGGTGCTGGCGCCCGAGAATCTCACCGACGTCGAACGCGCCTTGCTGCGCGAGCTGGCCGACAAGCAACGCCAGCGCCACGTCCCCGATCCGCGGGCCGCGATGCTGAGGTAGCGCACGATGGCGGCACGCAGAGCAAGCAACAAAGCGACCGCGCGTCCCGTTTTGCGCTTCTACAGCCGATCGGTGGCGTGCAGCCTGTGCGGGGTGAGCGAGCGCGAGCTGGCGCAGTGGGAGGCCGAGGATTTGGTTGCGCCGGCGCGCCTGCTTGAGCGCGGCGAGCACTTTGAACCGCTCTACGATGAGGCCGCCCTGCGCCGCATCCGGCTGATTCGCACGCTGGCCGACGAGCTGGAAGTAAACCTTCCCGGGATCAGCGTGATTTTGCGCCTCCTCGAACAACTCCGGCGCTAGCAATTCTTGCAGCACCAAGCCCGGCCCGTCGCGCGACGGCGGGTTTTTCAGTGCCGCACGATACTTTCCAAAGGAAAAGATTTTCAAGTTCAAGGGTATTGACGGCAACCGGCACTGGGTTGTAAAAGGGGTCAAATCAAGCATTTGGGCAAAGTCCGGCGGCCGCCATGGAAATCCACGAATCGCTCAACGATCCCGAGTTTTTTGCCGTTGCTGACTATCACGCCGCGCTGCGCGAGCTGCGCCACAACGACCCCGTGCATTGGGGTGTGGGCCGGCACGGTTGGGCTTACTGGTCGGTTACAAGGTATGAGGACTGCCAGGCGGTCTATCGCGATCCGCAAACGTTTTGCTCCTCGCGGGGGATAGGCCTGCCGACCAATCCGCCCGAAGAGGAACGCAGGGCGGAGGAACTGGGCGGCAACCTGATGATGATCCAGCTTGATCCGCCGCGCCACACCAAGGTGCGCCAGGTGTTCAAGAAATGGTTCACGCCGCTGGCGATTTCGCGGATGGAATTGGAGTTCCGGGCGATCGCCGCCGAGCTGATCGATGCGGTGGCCGAACGCGGCAGTTGCGACCTGGTGGTCGATTTGGCGGCCCGGATGCCGACGGCGGTAATCTGCCAGATGCTGGCGGTGCCCAAATCCGACTGGAACCACATGATCAGCCTGGGCAACCGTTCGGTGGGCGCCACCGATCCCGAATACCAAAACGGTGCTTCGGCGGCCGACACCGCCCGCCAGGCGCAGGCCGGAATCTTTGAGTACTTCGGCGCCATGCTGGGTGCGCGCCGCGCGCGGCCCGGTTCCGATCTGGTCAGCGTGGTTGCCAACTGCGAGGTCGAGGGCCGAAAGCTTGACGACCGCGAGGCGCTGGCCGACTGTTTCCTGCTCCTGCTGGGCGGCCTGGAAACCACCCGCAACGCGATTTCGGGCGGCGTGCTGGAACTGATGCGCCAGCATGAGCAGCGCGAGCTGCTGCTTGCTCAGCCGCAATTGATCAACAGCGCGGTCGAGGAGATTTTGCGCTGGACCAGCCCAATCGCGCACATCATGCGCACTGCGACGCGCGACACCGAGCTGGCCGGGCGCAGCATCAAATGCGGACAGAAGGTGGCAATCTGGAACGCCTCCGCCAACCGCGATGAACTGGTGTTCTCCGACCCCTACCGGTTTGACATCACGCGCTCGCCCAACTATCACCTCGCTTTCGGCTACGGCGAACATTTTTGCCTGGGCTCTAACCTGGCCCGGCTGGAAATCAAGGTGATGGTGGAAGAGATACTGCGCCGTCTGCGCTACCTTGAGTTGGACGGCGAGGTGCAGCGCCTGCGCTCCTGCGTGGTAGCGGGCATCAAACACCTGCCGGTCAAATTCACCGCGGTGGACGCTCCCTCGGCCCGCGCCCACTGACAGGCCCATATCGCAAGCCGACGGGCATCGAGACCGTGGCGGTTGGCGGCCGGCGGCCCCATCCCGCTTTTGTGTCGCTCGGCGGTTGCTGCACCGGGGCGCGGCTGCGCGTGGCATTTCCCGCCTCGGCTGGGATAATCAATTAAGGAGGAGCGATTTTTCGGAATTTGTCGAACATGGCCAGAAGCGCCACGCGCGACGTGATCAACGCGGTTGCGCGATTTCTCGCAAAACTCCCCGATTTGCGGGGCAGGCGGATCCTGCTCGCGTTGTCGGGCGGCCCCGATTCCACCGCTTTGCTGCATGCGCTGGCAACGATGCGCCGACGCTTTCATTTCAGTCTCGCTGCGGCCCATCTCAATCACGGCCTGCGCGCCGCCGAATCCGATCGCGACGAGGCTTTCGTCCGCCGCCTGTGCGCGGGGATGGGCATCGACCTGACCGTCGAGCGCGCCCATGGTTTGGAGCCTGACTCGAGCAATCTGGAAGCACGTTGCCGCGCCGCGCGTTACGGATTTTTGACCGCGCTGGCCGAGCGAAACGGGGCCGATTACATCGCGACGGCGCATCACGCCGACGATCAGGCGGAAACGGTGATGATGCGGCTGTTGCGAGGGACCGGGGTAACCGGGTTGGGCGCGATGGCCGAGGTCGGACCGGGCAGAATCATCCGCCCCCTGCTCGGGGTGCGCCGCGCCGCGATTATGCAGTACCTGGCCGCGATCGGCGCCGAGTTTGTCGAGGATTCATCCAATGCCTGGCTGACCTACGATCGCAACCGCGTGCGCCATCAGCTGCTGCCGCTGCTGGAGCGTGATTACGCACCGGGTCTGACCGGACGGCTGGTTGAGTTGGCCCAGGAGATGCGCGAGGTCGACGACCTGGTCGGCGCCCTGGCCGGGAAATGCTTGGGCGAATGCCAAAACCCGGATGGCTCGCTGGAGGTGGCCGCTGTCTTGCGGCTGCATCCCGCGCTCTGCAGCCCCCTGATGCGCCGCTATGTGGCCTCGCGCGTGGGAGATCTGTTGGGCTTTGAGCGCAATCATTTTGAAGCGATGCGCCGTTTGGCGCGCGAGGGGCCGCCCAATGGCCGCATCGTCCTGCCGCGTGGCTGGATAATGAAGCGCAGATACGGCAAAATGTTCTTAGTGAGCAGCGAACGGCATTACGATGCGGCACCCGCCTTCGAAATTCCCCTGGCGGTCCACGGTGTGACGGTGGTGGAGGCGGCGCGCACGACATTCGAATCGGCGCTGCTCCCTCGCGATCGCATCTCGATGCCCCATGATGCCACGCAGGCCGTGTTCGACGCGCGCAAGCTGGGTGCGGGGCTGTCGGTGCGCAACTTCAAACCCGGCGACCGCATCGCACCCTTTGGGATGTCGGGCAGGCGCAAGGTCAAGGACGTATTTATCGAACACAAAATTCCAAGCGAAGCGCGCCGGCGTTTCCCCATCGTGCTGCTCGACGGGCGGGTGGCGTGGCTGCCCGGCCTGGTGCGCTCCAACCTGGCACCGGTCACCGCGCAAACCACCGAAATAGTTCGGCTTACGGCTACTTCCGGACATTGCTTGGAATTTAACCGGCGTGCTAGCGTCTAACTGAGAATGAATCAATTTTCGCGCAGCATCGCTCTCTGGCTGGTGCTGGGCCTGATGTTCCTGCTGCTGTTCAACGTCTTCAACCGGCAGCAGACTCGGGAGCCGGAGGTGCGTTTCTCCGATTTCCTGGCGCAAGTCGAGAACCATCAGGTCTCGGAAGTCGTTATTCAAGGCAACACCATCCACGGCCAGGGTCCTTCCGGGGAGCATTTCAAAACCTACGCGCCCCGCGACCCCGATCTGGTAAAGGTCCTGCTCGCCAACAAGGTCAAGATCACCGCCAAGCCCGAGGAGGGCGATTCGTGGTGGATGGTGGTGCTGGTGCAATGGTTCCCGATGCTGCTGCTGGTGGCGGTGTGGATCTTTTTCATGCGCCAGATGCAGATTGGCGGCGGCAAGGCGATGTCCTTTGGCAAAAGCCGGGCACGTCTGCTCAATGAGAACACGCACAAGGTTACCTTTGCCGACGTTTCGGGAATCGATGAGGCCAAGGACGAGCTTGAGGAAATAATTCAGTTCCTGCGCGATCCCAAGCGCTTCACCAAACTGGGCGGACGCATTCCCAAGGGCGTCTTGCTGGTGGGACCGCCGGGGACCGGCAAGACCCTGCTGGCGCGCGCGATTGCGGGTGAAGCCGGCGTGCCGTTTTTTTCCATCTCGGGCTCTGACTTCGTCGAGATGTTCGTTGGGGTGGGCGCCTCGCGGGTGCGCGATCTGTTCGTGCAGGGCAAAAAGCACGCCCCGTGCATCATATTTATCGATGAGATCGACGCCGTCGGACGCCATCGCGGGGCCGGATTGGGCGGCGGTCACGACGAGCGCGAGCAGACCCTCAACCAGTTGCTGGTGGAGATGGACGGATTTGAGGCCAACGAGGGAGTGATCCTGGTGGCGGCCACCAACCGTCCCGACGTGCTGGACCCCGCCCTGCTCAGGCCCGGCCGCTTCGACCGCCGCGTGGTGGTGCCGCGGCCCGACATGAAGGGGCGCGAGGGGATTCTGCGCGTCCATATGCGCAAGGTTCCGATCGGCGAGGACGTGTCGCTGGAGAAGCTGGCGCGCGGCACGCCGGGATTTGCCGGTGCGGATTTGGAGAACCTGGTCAATGAGGCGGCGCTGCTGGCGGCGCGCCGCAACAAGGACAAGGTCGACATGAGCGATTTCGAGCTGGCCAAGGACAAGGTGATGATGGGGGCCGAACGGCGCTCGATGGTAATGTCGCTGGCCGAGCGCCGCAACACCGCCTATCACGAAGCCGGCCATGCTCTGGTCGCGATCCTGCTGCCCGGCGCCGACCCGGTGCACAAAGTGACGATCATCCCGCGCGGCATGGC
>Ga0070737_10006458_pt1 | contig 10739 bp, 8 predicted proteins | sample Coa_R1_10_FD_66438 | JGI IMG/M metagenome (GOLD analysis project Ga0070737, IMG submission 66438) | Surface soil microbial communities from Centralia Pennsylvania, which are recovering from an underground coalmine fire - Coalmine... | ecosystem: Environmental > Terrestrial > Soil > Unclassified ...
AATCCTAAGCGGCTGTTCGCATCAGTGGCCACCAATGGCAAGGTGGAACTGTATCGCTCCGACGATGCCGGCGAGACGTGGTCGACCGTGACTAACGATCCGCGGCCGAAGACCCGCATCGGAGGCGGCGATCTGCCGGTGCCCGCCATCGACCCCACGAATCCCGATGTCATCTACATGACCAGCATCGTCACCTGGAAGTCCAGCGACGGCGGCAAGAGCTGGACCGGCCTGCGCGGCGCGCCCGGCGGCGACGACTACCAGAACATCTGGATCAATCCCAACAACTCCAACATCATCGGTCTGGACAGTGACCAGGGCACTATCATCACGGTGAACGGCGGCAAGAGCTGGAGCTCGTGGTACAACCAGCCGACGGCGCAGCTTTATCACGTCAATGCCGACAATGCTTTTCCATATCGCCTGTGCAGCGGCCAGCAGGAGAGCGGTTCGGTGTGCATCTCCAGCCGCGGCAACGACGGCGAGATCACCTTCCGCGACTGGCATCCCGTTGCCGCCGAGGAGTACGGTTACGTCGTTCCCGATCCGCTCGATCCGGACATCGTCTTCGGCGGCAAGCTGACGCGCTACGATCGGCGGACCACGCAAGCCCAGAACATAATTCCGGAACCTCTGGGCGCGCCCGACTTCCGCGTAGTGCGTACCCAGCCAATTGTTTTCTCGCCCTTCGATCCGCACCTGATGTACTTCGCCGCCAATACGCTGTGGGCGACGCGCGACGGCGGGCGCAGTTGGAAGCAGGTGAGCCCCGACCTGACGCGCAAGACGTTCGCGGCGCCCGCAACGGTCGGCATTTACAGCTCCGATCCGGCGGCCAAGCCAAGGCAGCGGGGCGTCATCTATGCCCTGGCGCTTTCGCCGGTGGACCGCAATCGCATGTGGGCGGGAACAGACGATGGGCTGATCTGGCTGACAACCGACGGCGGCGCGCACTGGAACAACGTGACGCCGCCGCAACTTTCCGCGTGGCAAAAAGTTTCGGTGCTGGAGGCCAGCCACACCGATGCGAAGGAGGCGTATGCCGCCATCAATACGCTGCGGCTGGACGATTTGCGCCCGCACATTTACCGCACGCGCGATTCCGGCAAGACCTGGGCGGAGATTGTGGAAGGCATTCCTGCCGACGAGAACGTGAATTCGGTGCGAGAGGACCCGCAACGCAAGGGCCTGCTGTTTGCCGGAACCGAGCGTACGGTCTACATTTCGTTCGACGACGGCGATCACTGGCAATCGCTACGGCTGAACTTGCCGGCAACTTCCATCCGCGACCTGCTCATCAAGGACAACGACCTTGCGGTGGCCACGCATGGGCGCGGCTTCTGGATACTGGACGACATCACGCCGCTGCGCCAGTTGGACAAGAAGATAGTAGACAGCCAGGCATACCTCTTCGCTCCCGAGCCGGCCTGGCGCGTCCGCTGGGACACCAATAGCGACACGCCGCTGCCGCCGGATTATCCCGCCGGGCAGAATCCGCCGGACGGCGCGATCATAAACTATTACTTGAAGTCTAGCTTGTCATCTCCTGTGAAATTAGAAGTTTTCGATAGCAGTGGTAATGCCGTCCGGCAGTTCTCCAGCGCTGATCCCCTGCCCCCTCCGGATCCCCGGCTTGCTATTCCCAGCTATTGGCTGCGCCCACCGGAGCGATTATCGACTGCCGCCGGCTTCCATCGTTTTGTGTGGGACATGCATTACCAGCCGGTCGCCGGAATCAGGCCGCGATATCCGATTGCCGCGGTGCCGCACAATACCGCACCGCAGCCGACCTCGCCGTGGATCATGCCGGGAAACTATACGGTAGTGCTCACCGTCGATGGGCAGAAGTACACGCAGCCGTTGACGGTGGCGATGGACCCCCGGGTGAAGACTTCGCCGGCTGATCTCAAGAAGCAGTTCGACGTCTCGAACCAGGTTTATGAAGACCTGCTGGCGCTGCAACCTGCTGTCGAACAGGCGGACGCGGCGCGCGCGCAGTTGAAAGCCCTGCGCGAGAAGGCCTCGGGCCCGGAAGCCGCCAAATTGGACGAGACCGGCAAAAAACTGGATGCACTGGCCGGCAGCGAGCGGATGTGGTGGCGGCCGTCAAATGCCGAAAGCTTAATCGGTACACGGGATTCGTTATTGGAGTTGCTGAATATGCTGCAGGAAGCCGACGAGGCGCCAACCATGCAATTGGCGGCGGCTGTGCCCAAGCTGCACCAGGCGGCCACCTCGCTGATCGGCCAGTGGAAGCAGTTTGCCGCAACGGAGCTGGCGCCGCTGAATATGCAGCGGTAAATCAGTGATTATGGGTCAGTGGCCAGTTGACCACAGTAGCGCGCCGCGTCGGCGGCGGTTGGCGCGATGGCGATGGGCTGCATCCACAACGCTGAAGGTGTTCGCTCCGGCCGGATATATCCTCCCTGAAATGGTTGCGGTTGGAAGCGCCGCTTCTGCCAGCGATAACTGACCACTGGCAAATGACCACTGATCACTGTGTTTTGCGATAATGGATAGGAACGCAAATCCTGCGCCGGGCAACATGGGCCCGTAGCTCAATTGGATAGAGCATCAGCCTTCTAAGCTGAGGGTTGCTGGTTCGATCCCAGCCGGGCCTACCATCCGAACAGGTAGAGAATGTAATCAGGTCAGGTCTTATGTCATCCATGATAGGAAGTGTCGCCCTCGCCGCCGACGCGGCCTCAAACGATGTCGCGCGCCGCCCGCTGCAAGCCGAGCAGTGCGCGCTGGTCGTCGTCGACATCCAGGAAAAACTGCTGCCGCCGATCTTCAATAAAGAAAGCCTGGTGAAGAATTCGCAGCTTCTAATACGGCTGGCGAAGGTCCTGTCGCTGCCCATCCTGGCGACCACGCAATACAGCAAGGGGCTGGGCGCGACGGTGCCGGAGATCGCAAGCTTGCTCAGCGATGTGGGCATTTATGACAAGCTGGAATTCGGCTGCTTCGGCAACGATCAATTCCGCTCCCAGGTGAAGTCGCTGCCGGGAAACCGCAACACACTATTGCTGTGCGGCATGGAATCGCATATTTGCGTGACGCAGACCGCGCTGGGTGCGCTGAATGAGGGCTACCTGGTGCATGTAGCGTCGGACGCGGTGGGCTCGCGGACGGAGTGGAATTGGAAGATCGGCCTCGATCGTATGAAAGCGGCAGGAGCAGTGATCTCCTCGACCGAGATGATGATGTACGAGCTGCTGCGTTGCTCGGGCACACCGCAGTTCAAGGAGCTGCTGCCGTATTTGAAGTAAAGTCCCGACGCGCGCCAAAAGAGACGGTGTCGGTAGTGGTGTCGCCGCTCCGCGGCTGGGGATTTTTCCCACTTAGCCCAGGGCTTACGCCCTGGGCTAACTACAATTCCGCCGCTGCGCGGCTGCTGGTACGCCATTCGCGCGGTGTTCCGCCGCGAAATCCTATTTTCAGTTGCGACGCAGTGTGTAACGGCCCGTTCTACCCATCACGCCTGCAGCGGCGCAATTTGGATGCAGGTTTCAGTGGACTGCGGCCGGAGCGTACGAGTTGTCTTGGGCAGCCTGCCGCGGTACATGGCAATTTCATCGCAGGCATTGCGGCGCGGGCAGCGCACACAGTCTTTGAGCACCTTGTCGGGCAGCGCCTCCTTTTCAACTTCCTGGAATCCCATGCGCGCGAAGAATCCCGGAATACGGGTGAACAGACAAACGCAGGTGACGCTCTGCCGCTTCGCTTCCTTTAGCAAGGCTTCCACCAGCACCCGCCCCGCGCCGTTGCCTTTGGCTTTGCCGGTCACGGTGATGGAGCGGATCTCCGCCAGGTGCATGCCGTAGAGATGCAATGCGCCGCAGCCGATGATTTCGCCCTCGTGCTCAATCACGACGAAGTCGCGGATGTTCTCGCAAATTTCGGCCAGCGAGCGCGGCAGCAGGGTCCCGTCGGCAGTATGGACCTGGATCAGTTGTTCGATGGCGAATGCGTCAGGGAGCTTGGCGTTGCGTGCATGCATGGGCGACTCCTAAAAGTTGGGATAGTGTTGCTTTCGCCGTCTGTAAGGCTTCACGCACAAGCGCCGGCGCGGTGCCTCCCGGGACGTTGTGAACGGCCAGCACTTCGTCGAGCGCCAGCGCGTGGTAAAACGATTCATCAGCATTGATGCCGCAGAGCCTGTAATCTTCTTTCGACAGTTGCTCAAGTTCGCAGTTTTGCTCAACGCACAAGCGAACGGCCTTGCCAATCAGCTCGTGGGCGCGGCGGAAGGGAATGCCTTGGCGCACAAGGTGACCCGCAGCCGCCTGGGCATTCATGAAGCCGCAACTCGCCGCCTGCTGCATCCGGTCATAATTGAATTCGACTGCCGACATGAAGCCGGTGGCTACGCGGAGCATGCCGGCGACCTGCTGTGCCACCGCGAACACCGGCTGTTGCGTCTCCTGCAGGTCTTTGTTGTAAGCCAGCGACAAGCCTTTCAAAGTGGTGAACAGCGTTGTTGCTTCTGCGAGCACCCGACCGGCTTTGCCGCGAATCAGCTCCAGCGCATCGGGATTTTTCTTCTGCGGCATGGCGCTCGAGCCGGTCGAGTATGGCTCGGGCAGCTTGACGAAGGCGAATTCGGTCGTCGAAAAGAGAATGAACTCCTCGGCCCAGCGGCTGAGGTGCAGCGCGACGAGCGACAGCGCGTGCACGAACTCGATGGCGAAGTCGCGGTCGCTGGTGGCGTCGACGCTGTTGGCCGTCGGCGCGTCGAAGTCGAGCGTCTTGGCCATACTGAGCCGGTCGAGCGCCAAGATCGTCCCCGCAACCGCTCCCGACCCAAGCGGGCAAACATTCAGCCGCTTGCGGCAATCGGCAAGGCGATCGATGTCGCGCAGGAACATCTCGACATACGCCAGCAGCCAGTGCGCCACCAGCACCGGCTCGGCGCGCTGTAGGTGCGTGTAGGCCGGCATGGCGTGGTCACCTGCGTCGTCGGCCTTCTTTACAAACGCCGAAGCAAGTTCCGTCAGCAGGAGCGAGATGACATCGATCTGCTCCCGAACGTACAACCGCAGGTCAGTTGCGATTTGCTCATTGCGGCTGCGGCCGGTGTGCAGCTTGAGGCCAACTTCGCCGGCCACCTCGACAACTTTCCGCTCGGCGTAATGGTGAACATCTTCGATCGTCGGATCGTCGTGTTGCGGTATTCCTTCGCGCCCGATCTGATCGAGCGCGTCCTGCATCGCCTGCAACTCATCCACGGTGAGAACACCGGCCTTCGCCAAAGCAGAGGCGTGCGCCTTGCTGGCCGCGACTTCGTACGGCAGCAGGATACGGTCGAAAGGAAACGACCGCTGCCAGTGCTCGAACTCGGCGTCAGGCGGCTGGCTGAATCGCCCGGACCACATCTTCATCGCACAAACTCCTCAGTCGCCGGTGAGCGCAATTTGGGCGCTTTCCGGCGACGCGGTTTTCTTCTGCGCGCAGATCGGGCGTACAGCTTGCCGCTGCTTAGCCTGAATGATGGCCCGCGAGCGCGCCGGTAGGCCGAGGATGCGAATGAAGCCTTCGGCATCTTTCTGGTTGTAGCCGGCGCCCATGGTGAAACTGGCGATGTCGGGCCGGTAGAGCGAGGTCTCCGACTTGCGGCCTGCGACCTCGACGTTGCCTTTGTAGAGCGCGAGCGTGACTGTGCCGTTCACCTCATGCTGTGAATTCGCCACAAATGCCTGCAACGCTTCGCGCAGCGGCGTGAACCACAGGCCGAAGTAAACCACCTCGGCAAATTTCAGCCCGATGTGCTGCTTGAAGTGGGCGAGCTCGCGGTCGAGGCAGAGCGCCTCCAGTTCGCGATGCGCCGTGAGCAGCAGCGTGCCGCCGGGCGTCTCATAACAGCCGCGCGATTTGATGCCGACAAAGCGGTTCTCCACCAGGTCAACGCGGCCAATGGCGTTACGCGCGCCGATTTCATTCAGCACTTCCACCGTCGCCACGGGATCGAGCTCAACTCCATTCACCGCAACGGGGACGCCTTGTTGAAACTCGATGGTCACCTTCTCGACCGCGTCGGGCGCAGCCTGCGGCGAGTTGGTCCACGTCCAGGTGGTGGGCAGCGGCGGGTTGTTGGGATCTTCCAGTTCACCGCCTTCATGCGAAACATGCAGCAAGTTGCGATCGCGGCTGTGGATCTTCTCGCGGCTCTGCGCCACGGGAATGCCGTGCGCCTCGGCGTAGTCGAGGCAATCCTCGCGCGACTGCAGCGTCCACTCCCGCCACGGCACGATGACCTTGAGATGCGGCGCCAGCGCTTGATAAGCGTGCTCGAAACGCACCTGGTCGTTGCCCTTGCCGGTGCAGCCGTGGGCGACGGCGGTTGCGCCTTCGCGCAGCGCGACCTGGACCTGATACTTGGCGATGACGGGCCGTGCGAGCGATGTGCCGAGCAGATACTTGTGCTCGTAGACCGCGCCGGCCTGGATCGCCGGGAAAACGTAATCGGTGAGGAACTCCTGCCGCAGGTCCTCGACGACAACCTTCGAAGCGCCGGTGGCGTAGGCCTTCTTCACGACTGCATCGAGGTCGTCACCCTGGCCGACATCGGCGACAAAGGCGATGACATCGTAGTCATAATTTTCTTTGAGCCATGGGATGATGATGGAGGTATCCAGTCCTCCGGAATAAGCGAGTACGACTTTCTCACGCATTGGCGCTCCTCGGCGGGAAGCGGTGAACACCGCCTTCCAGCAACAAAACAAGAATGGACTTCTGAATGTGCAGGCGATTTTCCGCCTGGTCGAAGACGACCGAACGCGGCGAATCGATGACCTCTGCTGCAACCTCATCGCCGCGATGGGCCGGCAGGCAGTGCATGAATACCGCATGATTAGCGGCAAACGAGAAGAGTTTCTGGTCCACCTGAAAGGGCGCGAAGATCTGGCTGCGCTCAGTAGCTTCGTCCTCCTGGCCCATGCTGGCCCAGACGTCGGTGTAAACCGCGTCGGCGCCGGCGACCGCTTCGACGGGATCGTTGACCACGGTGACGGTTGCGCCAGAAGCAGCGGCGAGTTGGCGCGCGGCCTCGGTGATGGCGGCGCTAGGTTCGTAGCCTTGGGGCGTGCCAATAGAGATCGACGTCCCCAGGCTGGCCGCGGCCAGCATCAACGAATTCGCCACGTTGTTGCCATCGCCTACGTAGGCCAGGCGAAGCGAGCGCAAATCGCCAAAGTGCTCCTGCAAGGTCAGCATGTCGGCCATGGCCTGGCAGGGATGCTCCAGCTCACTCAGGGCGTTGATCACCGGAATCGAGGCGTGCTGCGCCATGGTGGTGACCGTCTCGTGGGCAAAGGTGCGCAGCACGATGCCGTCGATCCAACGTTCAAGATTGTGGGCGACATCACACAGCGGTTCGCGTGCCCCCAGCCGCGACTGGGTCTGATCGACAAAGAACGACGTGCCGCCGAGCGCGTTGATGCCGGCCTCGAAAGTCAGCCGCGTGCGCAGCGATGGCTTCTCGAAGAAGAGCACGATCTGCTTGCCGGCCAGCACACCGCGAAAATCCGCCGGGCGAGCTTTAATCGAGGAGGCCAGCTCAAGCGCGTAAGCTAGCTCGTCAGGAGAAAAGTCCTGGATGGAAATTAAGTCGCGGCCGGCGACTCGCCGCTCGGCGAAAGAACTCGGACCCGCTCCCAGTGGAATCGTTGTGGCAATCAATATGGCACCTCGAAAAAGCAATTAGCGATTAGCCTCTGGGTTCAGCAACGCACATCGTCACTTCGTCGCCAGCAAAGAGAAAGAAAGTCACCAGCCCATCGGTTAAAGCTAATCGCTAGTTGCTAATCGCTCGTCGCTGACAATCACTTCCGTTCCGCAATCGATCTTCTGCGTGAAGAAGCCGGGCAGCACTTCGGCGCACGAAGCCGGTAGAATGCGCACGCGCGTAACGCCTTTCTTCAACGCGCTGATACAGGCCTCCAGCTTGGGCAACATGCCGCCGCTCACAGTCGCTTCCTGCACCATGGCGGAGACCGCCCCGATATCCAGCCAGCGAATCACTGCGCCCGCGGCATCCTTCACTCCGGCCACGTCGGTCAGATAGATCAGCGCATCGGCGCCGCAAGCCACGGCGCAAGCCGAAGCCATCTGGTCGGCATTGACGTTGTAGTACTCTCCGTCGAAACCCAGCGCCAGGCTGGAGATGACCGGCACTACTCCGGCATTCCACAGCCGCGCGATCCATTGCGCATCGACGCTGCAGACTTCGCCTACATAGCCGAGGTCAGGCTGCTTCTTCTTCGAAGCCAGCACCAAGCGCAGATCGCCGCCGCAAATGCCGAGCGCGGGCTGGCCAGCGGCGCCAATCGCGGCGACCAGGCGCTTGTTGAGTTGGCCGGCTAGCACCATGACAGCCACGTCGCGCGTCTGGGAATCCGTCACGCGAAGGCCGTTGATGAAAGTCGATTCGCAGCCAAGCTGCTTCAGGGTGCGAGTGAGCGCCGCGCCCCCGCCGTGGACGATGAGCAGCTTGTGCCCATCGCGGCAAAGGCTGGGGACCGTCTTGGCAAAGGTGTTGACCAGCTCTTTGTCATCTAGCGCTGCGCCGCCAATTTTGACCACCAGCTTCATGCCAAGCCTGCCTTCTCATCCAAGCCGAACATCAGATTCATGTTTTGCACCGCCTGTCCGGCCGCGCCCTTCAGCAGGTTGTCGAGGCAGGAGACCAGCACCGCCCGTCTGCCATCGGGCGAGAGAGCGAAGCCGATATCGCAATAGTTGGTGTTCAGGGAAAATTTGATCTGCGGCAGCCGCGCCGCGCCAAAGACGCGCACCCACGGCTTGGCGGCGTGAAAGTCGCACAGCGAGCGCTCCAATTCTTCCGCCGTCGCCGGCCGAGCCAGCTTTACGTAAATGGTGGAGAGAATGCCGCGCGGGACCGGCAGCAGATGCGGCGTAAACTGCAGCGCATCGCCACCGATCCCGAGCTGCTCCAGCACCTCCCCCAGGTGCCGGTGTCCGAAGACACTGTAGGCGGAGAAATTGCCGTCCACCTCGACGAAGTGCGTCTTCGGCGAAGGCGTCTTCCCCGCCCCGCTTACTCCGGACTTCGAATCGCAAATGATGCCATGTTGCAAATCGATGAGGCCGGCGCGAATCCACGGCGCCAGCGCGAGAATGATCGAGGTCGCGTAGCAACCGGGATTGGCCAGCAGCGCCGCGCTCTTGATCTTGTCCGCGTGCAACTCGGGCAAGCCGTAAACCGCCGCCTGATCGAGCGCCGCGTCTTCTGATTTTTCTGCGAATCCGTAGACGGCGCGGTTCTGTGCGTCTTTTAGCCGCCAGGCCCCGCTGAGATCGATCACGCGAAAGCCCTGCGCAATGGCTTCCGGTACCAGTTCGCGCGAGACCTCATGCGGTGTAGCAAAAAACACGATATCTACCCCGGCGCCCTTCATCGCCTGCCAGGAAAAATTCTGGAAAGGAAATCCGCCGTTACCGGAAAGCTGCGGATAGGCCTCCGCCAGATCGGCGCAGCCAGCACTTTCGCCGTTGCGCCGCACCAGGATGGGCTTTTTCACTCCCGGGTGCTTCGTCAGAAGACGCACCAGTTCGAAGCCGGAATATCCGGTGGCGCCGAAGACAGCGGGTTGGAGAGCAGCGTTCATTCCAATTCCGTCAAACTGCAGACCTTTTCGGGCTGAGCCTCTCCGCGTGATCACAGTCTCGTGGTTCGCGCTTTGCTAAATTTGATCACGCCATCAGCTTGCGCAAGCGCTGTGCCAGTTGCGCAGCGGCCTTAGCATCAGAGGTGATCGCCAGAATGGTGTCGTCGCCGCCGATGGTGCCGACGACCTCCTCCCAATCCTCGGCGTCGATGGCTGCTGCCACCGGCTGGGCGCTGCCCGGGCTGGTCTTAATCACCACCTGGTTCAGCGCCGTCTTCACCTCGTAGACGAACGCCTGAATCAGGCGTTCAATCGAAGGGAGTGACAGCTCGCTGTCTTCCCCTTGCGGCAGTTTGTAACCCTCTTCGGTCTTTACCAGCCCCAGCTCGTGTATATCGCGGGACAGAGTCGCCTGGGTCACCCTATGTCCACGCCGGAACAGCAAACCGCGCAATTCGTCCTGGCTGGCGATCTGCCGCTGATTGACCAGCTCCCGAATAACGGCTTGGCGCGATAGTTTTGACATAGAATAAATATACACATCAACGTATATTAATACATTGTAGCGAGGCGTCAAGGGTCTTGACAAAGATTTTTGGGCGACACAAAAGGTTGGGGTTGTGTGCAAAGCCGGGCTAGCTGGGCCTGGCTGCGTCCAGCACGTACACGCGATTGGGATTGCCGGGCGCGATGTGGTTCTTCTCAAAGCACACCTTGATCCGGCGGCGCAGCTCGCGGCGAACCGTGTCCTGTGAGCCCGGTCTGGTCTTGACCAGCATCAGGTACTCAACTTCCGCGCCGCTTGCCTTTTCGATCCCCGGCACGGCTGGCTCGCCAACGATCATTTCGGAGAATGCGGGATCGCTTGCCAACTCACGGCCGACCTCTTGCAACAGTTGGATCACGCGATCACTGGCAGCCTCGTAGGCAACCGAAACCGTCAGCGCCAGCTGTGTCCAATCGCGCGTCAGATTGCTGACCACCGTAATCTGGCTGCTGGGAACGCTGTGCAGGGTGCCGTCGGTATCACGCAACACCGTGCGGCGGAGGGTCATGGACTCCACTTTCCCCTGCACGCCGGCGATCTTGACTACATCGCCAATGTCGTAC
>Ga0070737_10006460_pt1 | contig 10737 bp, 8 predicted proteins | sample Coa_R1_10_FD_66438 | JGI IMG/M metagenome (GOLD analysis project Ga0070737, IMG submission 66438) | Surface soil microbial communities from Centralia Pennsylvania, which are recovering from an underground coalmine fire - Coalmine... | ecosystem: Environmental > Terrestrial > Soil > Unclassified ...
AGTTGCCTCGCGGCCTCCTGTGGGCGGCGCTCGTCGTTGCCCTGGCGTCCCAGGCTGCGCTTCGTTGGACAGCGGGATCAGCACAGACGGGTTCGGCAGCCGCGACCACTCCGCTCTACATCTCTTCCGCAAAGCTGCTGCGCGATCTGAGCCTGGGATACGACGGCCTCCTGGCTGATATCTACTGGACACGAGCGGTTCAATACTTCGGGAGAGAGCGGCTTTCCGGGCATCCGCGTTTTGACCAGCTTGGGCCGCTGCTGCGAATCACCACCACGCTGGACCCGCATCTGATCATCGCCTACCGATTCGGGGCGATCTTTCTCGCGGAAAAACCGCCGGGCGGCGCCGGGCGGCCCGCCGAGGCGCTGCAATTGCTTCGGCGAGGCATTGTGGCAAATCCCCAGTATTGGCGTCTTTGGCAGGACCTGGGATTTATTTACTATTGGGACCTCCACGACTATCGCGCTGCGGCGAGAGTCTTCAGAGCGGGCAGCGAGCGTCCGGGAGCGGAAATCTGGATGAAGACGCTCGCGGCTGCCGTGGCTGCAAAAGGCGGCGAACTTCGGACGTCACAAGTCCTCTGGGCTCAGATTTACCGCGCGACGGAGGATGAAACCGTGCGGAAGAGCGCGCTCGCGCATCTTGAAGCGCTCAAAGCCGAGCAGGAGCTTGAAGAGTTGGACAAAGCTTTGGCGTTTTATGAGAACCAGACCGGGCATCCGGCAAGCTCTTTCAAGGATTTGGTTGCGGCTGGTCTCCTAAGTCACGCGCCGCGTGACCCTTCCGGAACCCCTTACGTTGTGGCTGATGATGGAACGGCCAGCCTGGGACCGGGAAGCGCCATCGATTTGCGGTTGATCCATTGAAAACCGCGCCGCAGCATTTTCTCTACACGTGTCATTCTGAGCGACAGCGAAGAATCCCTGTATTTCAGGTCAGGGTAAACTCTGCGAAGCGTCGCAGCATCTGCAAAAATAAAATGCAGAGACCCTTCGCTCAGGGTGACAGGCTGCCCATTCTGTCAATCCACTTGCTGAACGCCGTGAGTTATGGCATGAAAATGCGTGGGGAAAACTTGCGCATGTTTTATGGAACGCTCACAGCGCTGGCGGTTGCATTTCTTTTTTATCTGATTGATCCTTACGCCAACCCTCGTTACCGCGGGCCGGTTTCAGACCATTTCGATGGCCGGCGATTCTTCAATCCTGGCCCTTTCAGTGACCGCGGCTTCCGCGATTTTTTGCGCTGGCAATTTCATTCCGAACGCGGCTTCTGGCCTGAATTCATCGACCAACCGCCGGGCCCGCCTCCTCCACCTCGGGTGGAAGGCGACTGTCTGCGCGTGACGTTCATCCATCATTCAACCGTCCTGATTCAAACGGCGGGCCTGAATATTCTTACCGATCCTGTCTGGTCAAAGCGAGTGGGGCCGGTTTCGTGGCTGGGGCCTCGGCGTCGGCGCTCGCCCGGCTTGCGAATCAATGATCTGCCGCGAATCGATGCGATTCTGCTCAGTCACAATCACTACGATCACCTGGACCTGCCGACGCTCAGAAGACTGATGGAAACGCATGCTCCGCTACTGATCGCGCCTCTGGGTGTGCGCGCACTGTTAGAGGCCGGGGGGCTACCCTCGACAGCCGAGCTTGATTGGTGGCAGACCATCTCGCTTCGAAACGGAATGAAAGCGACGTGTGTGCCTGCGCGACATTTTTCCGTGCGCGGCTTCCGCGACCGGAATAACGCCTTATGGTGTGGTTATGTGCTGGAAGCGCCAGGAGGCCGAATCTATTTCGCCGGCGATACGGGCTACGGGCCTCACTTCGAACAGATTACGCGCCAATTTGCGCCCATCCGCCTGGCGTTGCTTCCTATTGGCGCTTACAAACCGGCATGGTTCATGTCTCCTGTTCATATGTCGCCGTTCGAAGCCGTGCGCGCGCATCAGACGCTCGGAGCCCAAACGAGCGTCGGCATTCATTTTGGAACATTTGCCCTGGCCGACGAAGGCGAAAAAGAACCAGCGATCGATCTGGAGCGGGCTTTAAAAGAGGCCGGCAACCCCATGCCGCAATTCTGGAGGCTGGATTTTGGCGAGGGACGTGACGTGCTCTCCTGCCCTTCTGAGATTACCAGCGCCTCTTCAATCCCGTCCTCCTCACAGGTTTAGAGGGACGCCTTATCGGAATTTCTCCCGGAAGCTTTTGATTTCTTCCGCAAATCGTTTATACTCCCTGCCTTAAAACCAGGCGGGTTGCCGAAAAAACTCGCAGCTTATTATTGCGGGCCCTTTGCTTGTCATCCTGAGCGCAGCGAAGGATCCCTGTATTTATAGTCAAGCAAATGCAGAGATCCTTCCTTCGTTTCACTCAGGACCGCCTTCAGCTCCTCAGGATGACGGCTTTCGTGATCGTTTTCAGCAATCCGCTAACGCTGCTCTACTGAGGAGACTTATGAAGCGAAGCATGATACTGGGCGTGGCGGTGTGGACGCTGGGCGCTGTGGCCTGTTGGGCTGCCCAGCCCTATCAGGTGGTGATTGAGCACAATGTGCCGGTTCGGATGCGCGATGGGGTCACGCTGCGCGCCGATATTTACCGGCCTGACGCTCCGGGCAAGTTCCCTGTGCTTCTTGAGCGCACGCCTTACAACAAAGCCAACGAGATTGAGACCGGGTATCTTGCGGCCCGGCACGGGTACGTGACGGTGATTGAAGATTGCCGCGGCCGTTATGCTTCCGAAGGCGAGTGGTATCCGTTCAAGCACGAATCGCAGGATGGGTACGACACGGTGGAGTGGGCCGCGTCGCTGCCCTCATCGAATGGGAAGGTGGGAATGTTCGGCGGGTCCTACGTGGGCGCCACGCAGATGCTTACCGCCATCGCTCACCCGCCCCATCTTGCCGGAATCTTTCCGGTAGTGACGGCATCAAACTATCACGAAAACTGGACGTACCAGGGCGGAGTCTTCACGCAGTGGTTTGATGAATCGTGGACGTCAGGGCTCGCCCAGGATACGCTCAATCGCCAGGTGGCGGAGAGCACCGACGCGATGACTGCCGTCCGCGCGCTGCCGCTTGAGGATTATTCTCTCTTTCCGACCCCAGCCACTCTCGGCAACGCCGGCCTCCAGAAACTGGCGCCTTATTTCCTGGACTGGCTCCATCATCCCGATTACGACGATTACTGGAAGCAGTGGTCAATTGAGGCCGACTATTCGCGCATTCGCGTGCCGGCATTCCACGTGGGAGGCTGGTATGATCTTTTTCTGGGCGGGACTCTGCGCAACTACGAAGGCATCAGGGCCCATGGCGGAACGGACGAGGCGCGGCAAGGCCAGCGTTTGCTCGTCATTGTGGGCGGGCACGCCGGGCTGGGGCGCAAAGTGGGCGACGTCGATTTTGGCGCGCAGTCCGTCATCGATCTCAACAAGCTCATGCTGCGCTGGTATGACTATCTCCTGAAGGGCGAGTCCAACGGAATGGCGCAGGAGAAACCGGTGAAATATTTTGTGATGGGCGCGAACGAATGGCGTGAAGCGGATGCCTGGCCGCCGCCTGGCGAACGGCTAACCCGTTTTTACCTCCACTCCCGCGGCAAGGCGAACTCGGCACTGGGAGATGGAACGCTCAGCGCAGGCTCGCCGCATGAGGAAACGCCGGATAAGTTCGTCTACGATCCTTCCAATCCCGTGCCGACGATTGGCGGCAGGCTCTGTTGCGATTCGCTTCATCTTGAGCCTGGGGCGCGCGACCAGCGGCCCAATGAGGCGCGAGAAGACGTGCTGGTCTATTCAACTCCTGTTTTGACTCACAACCTGGATGTGACCGGGCCGGTGAGCCTGGAACTTTACGCCAGCTCGACAGCCGTCGATACCGATTTCACGGCCAGACTGGTTGATGTCTCGCCGGATGGCTTTGCCCGCAACGTGACTGGCGGCATCCTTCGCGCGCGCTATCGCAATTCCGCTGAAACACCCGAGTACATGACGCCCGGGCAAGTCTACAAATTCACCATCGATCTCTGGGCCACGAGCAACGTTTTTCTGAAAGGCCACCGACTGCGCCTGGAAGTCTCAAGCAGCAATTTCCCCCGCTTCGACCGCAATCTGAATACCGGCGAGAGTCCCGAAACCGGCAGCCGCTGGGTGAAGGCGACGCAGACCATTTATCACGACTCAGCGCACCCTTCGGCGCTGGTGTTGCCCGTGATGTCGCAGTGAAGATTGCTGCTTGTAACTGCAATGGCGTATCAGAAGGAGCGGTGACCGCGATGGGTGTTTTTCAACCGCGGGTTTGTCTCAATGATCACCATTCAGCGCGCGGGATGAAATGCGATTCAGGAAACCTTTAATCGCGCCATCGGTGGCGGGGTTGGCTGTCCGGCTTTGCGGAACGGAAGAGGGCGTCGGGTGGTTAGGCGCAACGGGCGCGGCTCGCGCTCGGGCGAGTTGGTTATAAACGGCTGCGATGGCCTTCGGGGCCAGATCAAGAGCCCGCAAATTGAAGGCGCCGGAAGAGAGAAGCTGATCCTCGACGGCCGAAAGGGATTTGCCCTGCTGGATGCCCGCCTGGACTCCTGCCTGAAGCCATTGGAGAAATCCCCTGAAATTAGCGAGAGTTTTCTCAGTGCTGGGGTCGCCGTGCCCGGGAACGTAGGTTGTCGCATTCCACTTCTCAACGTTGCCCAAGGCGTCGATCCAGCGTTGAACGTCGCGCGAGCCCACTTGCGGCACGTATCCGTTCACATAAAGATCGCCCAGAAAGAGCACTTTTTCCTGGGGAAGAAACACAGCCGCATCGCCCTCGGTGTCCCCGGGCAGATCGCAATTCAGGTTGAGCACGCGGATTTCCTGCCCTCCCAGGTTGAACGACGCTGTTCCCTGAAAGGTCTGAGTGGGAAAAGTAAGATGGATGCCGCGCATGTGGCGAGGGAGTTCGGGGTCGAGCGACATTCGCCTGGCAAGGCCGGATTGATAGGAGCGCATCTGGGCTTCGGCTCCCGAACTGGCGATAATTGTGGCGCGTTGCTCGGCAAACACCTCGTTGCCTAATACTTCGTCGGCCTGCGGGCCGGTGTCGATGACCAGCCGGACTGGAAGATCCGTGCGCTGGCGGATTTCATAGAGCACTTCGCGCGCATGAAACGGGTTGTTCGTGGTATTGATGACGACCACCCCATCAGGGGTGATCACAAAGCCGACGTTGCCTGAGCGACTGAAGTTCGGGTCGCCGTTCTGATCCATAATGTCGTCGGGAACCCAGACGAACGTGTGCGGCGCCAGTTGCCTGACTTCGTAGGGCTGATCCGCCGCGCGGAGCGCAGGAGAAGAAATCAGGCTGGTCGCCGCAACAAGGGTTATCAGACAAATGAGAAGGCTGGTGACCGACTTTGCCAGATGTTTCCGGCGCGCCCATGACCGAAATGGCTTCCACTCTACAGGCGATCCCATGGTTGTTCCAAGGCCAAGCCTTCGATTCCTTTCTCTGACACCAAGATATTGAATATCCTTTTCTGATGCAAGCAGGCGCTGCGTCGATCGGCTCAAAACCATATTATCGCCGGCTTTGCGCGCTCAAACATCCACAAAGACGCGCGCGCGCCAAAGATCTCCCTGCTTTTCAAAGGCGAGCTGATGATAGGTGATCGCCTTCACGAGGCTCTTCAGATGGTGCTTTGAGGGATTGAATTGCTCTCCCCGCGCAATGGCCGTGAGTCCAGTTTCACGGAGATCGGTGAGCTTGAAATCTGAAAACAGCCACCGCTCCGCGTCCTGAAGATAGAGGATTTCGCTCAGCCAATTCACCAGGAGGCTGAGCCAGTCCGAACCCAGGACTTGAACGTTTCTGGATTCCTGCGCGGCAACGGAATCCAGATCCACTCGAAGGGAAACGAGGGCGCGCGCGGCATTTTCAAACACTTCCTCGCGCGTTGTTCCAAAAGCCTCAAATCCAACATCGGCAGGGTGGTCAAGAATATGAAAGGCCTGCATGATTATGCTCGGAATGGATATTCATCTTTGCGCTTCGGTTTTATTGCATCGTCCTGCGCGGCAGGAAGACGGCCCAGCCCACAAGGTTTGCATGGCCGGAAATCCACGTTAGAATTTAGTTTTAAGGAGCGCCTGCATGGAAATGGAAAAAGAAGTTTTTAAAATCGCCGACCGTGAATTTCATTCTCGTCTTATTGTCGGCACCGGAAAATATCGAAGCTTTCAGGAAATGGCCCGCGCCCATGAGGCTTCGGGGGCGGAAATTGTTACGGTCGCGGTGCGTCGCGTGAATCTGACGGATCGAAGCAAAGAGTCGATGCTGGATTATATCGACCGCGAAAAATACTTCATTCTCCCGAACACCGCCGGTTGCTATACCGCCGATGAAGCGATTCGCACCGCCCGCCTGGCGCGCGAGGTGGGGCTTTCCAACTGGATCAAGCTGGAGGTGATCGGCGATCAGAAAACGCTATTCCCCGACAACTTCGAGCTGGTGAAGGCCACGGAGGTTCTCGCGCGCGAGGGTTTTGTGGTGCTGCCTTATACGAATGACGATCTGATCTCCGCGCGTCGGCTGATCGACGCGGGCGCCGCCGCTGTGATGCCGCTGGGAGCGCCGATCGGCTCGGGGTTGGGCATCCAGAACCCAGCCAACATCCGCATCCTGCGCGAGATGATTACCGATGTCCCCATCATTCTCGATGCCGGAGTCGGAACCGCCTCCGATGCGGCGGTTGCCATGGAACTGGGAGCTGACGCTGTGCTGATGAATACCGGCATTGCCGGCGCAGAGGATCCCCTCTTAATGGCGGAAGCGATGCGACACGCTGTCATCGCGGGCCGAAAAGCTTATCTTGCCGGGCGTATGCCTAAAAAACTTTACGCCGCTGCGTCGAGCCCTCTGGAAGGCGTGGTGCGCTGATAAGTCATGCCCTTGGCTGGGACCGCGATTTGATGAAAGGCGGAAACACCAAAGCCTGCCAAGGGCGAAATGAAGGACTGCCTTTCGCGCAAAACTACGAGCCCGCAAGGCCGCCACGATTCTGATTTCTACCGGGGCTTTTTCCCTTGCTGGTTGAGTGAAACATTCGCAGAGTTCTTTTCCCGCTGGGGAAGCACGTAGATGATCTCGCCTTGCCGCGCCATATGGAGTTCTTCGCGCGCATAGCGCTCGATGGTTGCAGGGTCAGACTTCAGTCCCTGGACTTCCTTTTGCAGATTCTGATTTTCCTGCTTCATTTGCTGGATTTGACGGGAGAGCGATTGTTGCTGGTGTTGCTTTTCGAGGAGCGTCAGCAAGCCGTCTGCGCCAAAAATTCCGTGGGCCACAAGCGCGATACAAATCAGCGCGCAGGCTGCAAGAACGCCCCGCCGAAAGTTCTGGTCTCGCTCATTCCACCGTCTCATTTCAGTCTCTTGAGCCGAGCATACACTCAGCCCTCTAAGGATTCAACACAAAAGCCTTGGCCGCGGTCATGAGTTTTTCAAGTTCGCGATCGGAGGCAGCCTCCCCGTAGACGCGAACCACCGGCTCGGTGCCTGACAAGCGCATCAGAATCCAGGAACCGTCCTGGCAGATCATCTTCAATCCGTCGGTGCGATCGATGCGAACCACCTTGCGCGAATCGAATTCATTCCAATCGCGTTTGAGTTTTTCCAGAAGCCGCTTCTGAACCTCAGGCTTAAGATGCAGGTTCACCCGCTCGGTGTGATAAGCGCCCACCTTCTTGAACAGGGCCTCAAGCTGTTGCCGGACTGAAAGCCCTCGCCTGGCGACGGATTCCGCCAGCAACAGGCAGGCAAGGATGCCATCTTTTTCGGGCAGATGCCCCGCAATGCTCATGCCGGCGCTCTCTTCTCCGCCCATGGCGATCTTGCCCTCTTTGATGAGCTCGCCGATATACTTGAAGCCCACCGGAGTTTGATAAAGCGAGACGTGGTGATGCTTCGCAACGGCGTCCATCAGATGAGTGGTGGCGACCGTCCGCGCCAGGCCTCCGGGCAACTGGCGAACCTCGATGAGATAATCCGCCAGCAGCCCCAGAATATAATTCGGATGAATCCAGGTTCCGTCTGAGTCCACAATGCCAAAACGGTCGGCGTCGCCATCGGTTGAAAGGCCGACCGCGCAGCGATGTTCTTTCACGTATTCCCCGAGTTCTGCGAGATTTTGAGCGCTGGGTTCCGGTCCCGCTCCGGAAAAGAGCACGTCGCGGAAATCGTGCAGGACGCGCACCTCGATGCCATGCTCGCGCAGCAGATCGTCCAGATAACCGCGAGCGGTTCCGTAAAGCGGATCGTAAGCGATCTTGAGCCCGGCGTCGGCGATGGCCTTCAGGTCCACTTTCTTCCGGATTTCTTCGAGATAGGCAGGCCGGGGGTCGGCGGGCCGGTAGAGCGGAGCCGCAAACTTCGGCCCTTTCAGCGAGCGCTCGCCTGCCAGGACCTGCTCCACAAGCTTTTCAACTTCGCGGGTCACTTCCGGCATGGCCGGGGCGCCATCTGCGGTTGAGAATTTCAGACCGTTGTATTCCGCCGGGTTATGGCTCGCGGTAATGTTGATGCCGCCTTCCATCCGCTCGTGAATGATGCCAAACGAAAGTGCGGGCGTCGGATGAGCGCGAGAGGTGGTGTGCACCTCAATTCCGTGCGAGGCTAAAATTTCTCCAGCCGCGTCGGCGAACTTTTCGGAAAGGAAGCGCGTGTCGTAACCTGCCAGCACGCGTGGGTGTGTGGAATGCTCCAACAGATAGTGAGCAATGGCTGAGGCTGCCAGTCGCACGTTCTCAAAGGTGAAATCTTCCGCGATGATTCCGCGCCAGCCCGAGGTTCCGAAGTGGATAGGATTTGTTGCCATTTCGTCCTATTGTATATCCTTGCGCTGTGTCTGGCGCAAGGGTCTGGGATTGCCGGTCCGGAGAAGCTTATGACGGATAAGATTGTGATTCTTGTAACTGCCGGGAACTTGCGGGAAAGCAAGCGAATTGCAAAACGCCTGGTGGAATCGCGCCTGGCAGCCTGCGTGAACATCAGCCAGCCGGTGCGATCCATTTATCGCTGGCAAGGAAAAATTGTGGATGATCGGGAACACCTGCTTTTGATCAAGACCTCGCGGGGCCTTTTCGAGAGCGTTAAACTGGCTATCTTGAAGATTCATAGCTATACCACGCCGGAAATCATTGCCTTGCCCATCATCGAAGGCTCTTCCGATTATCTTCAATGGATCGACGGCTCCATTAAATCCGATTTGTAATCCTCAATAAATCCGGCTTGCATCACGCGGCACGGCCATCCTGGCCGTGGCGGTTCAACGCTTCACGGGCGAGGCGCCCGTGCCACACGGCAAACTAGGACACAACCTCGCTCTCAGCAAGTTGCTGGGTTGGATCGATTTGCCAGAACAAGGCGGTGCTGACCCATAACATCACTCCAATGGCAAGCAGCGGCAGGTTATAATTCCCTGTCATTTTCACCGTATAACCAAACACCAGCGTGCAGACAAAGCCTCCGCAAAGCCCGGCGGTATTCATGACGCCGGTGACGGCGCCCGCATGCTCTCTTCCCACATCCAGGCAAACCGCCCACGCCGAAGGCAGCATGAGGTCCATAATTCCAAACGCAGCGGCAAGAAGCGCCACTCCGGCTGCCTTGCCATGAGTCATGGCCGTGATGAGGACGAGCAAGCCCGATGCCGCAAGGGCCGCCGCTCCGATCATCCGGCGGCCAAGCTTCAGTCCATGCCGCTCGACAAGGAAGTCGCTGAGATACCCGCCCAACAGATTTCCAGCGGCGCCCAGGAGAAACGGAAACGATGAAAAAATGCCCATCTCCTTTAAGGTCAGCCCGCGGCCGCGAACGAGGTAGGTTGGAAACCACGAGAGGAAAAACCAGGATCCCCAGGCGTAACAGAAGTACATCGCAACTATGAACCGGATGGTGCGACTGCAATAGAGACTGCGCCAGGGAATGTGAATGGGTCGAGACGCGGCAATGGGTTTATCAACGTCTTCCAATGCGTTCTTGTCCTTGGCCGATAATTCGATGTCAGCGTCTCTGTACCAAAAGTACCAGACGCTTGCCCACAGGAAGCCTGCAACGCCAAAAATCCAGAATGAGGTTCGCCAGCCCCAGAGAGTCAGAATCGGCACCACCAGCAGAGGCGAAAGCGCGCCTCCAAGTCGGCTCGCGCTCCAGACGAACCCTTGCGCGCGGGCGCGTTCCTCGGCTGGAAACCAGCGTTTGATGCTTCCGGAAATATTGGGATAGGCGCCGGCTTCTCCGGCGCCAAAAAGAAACTGGGTTACGATCAGCGTCGCAAAGCCTGAGGCCATCCCGGTGAGAAACGTGAACGCTGACCACCACACAGCGATGCGGGTTAAGACTTTTCGCTGGCCCAGCCGGTCGCCCAGCCCGCCGCTCGGAATCTCAAAAATTCCATACGCCAGAACAAAGGCTCCCAGCACCCAGCCCCACTGTGCCGGTGAAATTCCAAGCTCCTGCTGCATTCGCGGCCCCGCGACGGCGATACATAGCCGGTCCAGAAAGGTGATGACCGAAAGCAGCACCAGGAATAACAGGACAATATGACGTTTTTTCACGGGGTTTTGGGGAAAGTCCGTAGCGCAGACCGCCGCGTTTGCGGTCTGCGGCGTGTGCGATATCGGCCACGATTCCGTAGCGCAGACCACCGCGTTTGCGGTCTGCGGCCTGTGCGATATCGGCCGCGATTTCGTAGCGCAGACCG